>Ga0182738_1000644_pt1 | contig 46481 bp, 31 predicted proteins | sample eDN5th30CBELigMG_FD_128876 | JGI IMG/M metagenome (GOLD analysis project Ga0182738, IMG submission 128876) | Enriched Miracle-Growth compost microbial communities from Emeryville, California, USA - eDNA 5th pass 30_C BE-Lig MG (version 2)... ... | reverse complement strand
TTTTGCGTTCTGAACTTCGTCAGCCTGCATCGACGAATTCTAGGAATTCGCCTGCTTCGGCTTCCTTGTCAGAACACAAATCGCTCGATCTCGCCGGACAAAGCACCTTTCCGGACAGACTCTAAAAATCCGGATAGACCTTAACATCAGTCTGATAAAAGAGGACGTTTCGCAATGACATACCCTAAAACTAAGCCCTGACAGGGCTCTCGCTTCCGAATCTGGAAGTACCATCATGACCTCTCCATGACCAACGACGTCCCCTTACTGACAGCAGGGACAGATCTCCGGGATGATCATATGCAGGGTGGCGGAATAGGCTGTCAGGTCATAATCCTTGGATTTCTCCTCTTCTGCCCGAAGATGGGTTACGATTAATAATTTCGCTCCTGTTTTGGGAGTGAAGGCAGCCTGTCCATTTTCATCTGTCCGCCGTTCGTAAGTGTCGTCAAACCCTTCCGCGAGAGTGACTCCCTGGGGAATGAAGGAGACTCGGGCGTCCGCCAGCGGCTTCCCGTTTCGCAGCACTTGCACCCGTACAGGCATTCCCGGACCTGTAAACAGCACCGGGTGTGAAAGGGGGACAATTTCCAATGGATGGCCGATGGGGGTTTTCCAGAGTTCACTGTCGTCTTTGACACGGTCAAGTTGCGTAGTGGACAGGAAGAAGCATTTGCCGCTCTTGATTGACCTGATTGGACGCCCATGGTGAACAACCTGATCATATTGATGAGCGACAAGATGGGTGCCGGCAGCACCGCAGACAAATTTCCCGGACCAGTACCCTTCATTCGGGGCATATCCCAGATCTCGCAACTGGTCGAGCATGTCATATTTGGCTCCATTCGGCAGCAGAATCTGTAATTTGCAGCCTGCCAGATCCACCTTGCTGGCCAGTTTGAAATCGCGATGGTCGTTGCCATGATTGCCAAGCTTCAAATCAACAAAGACGGCATCGCCCGCTCGAACCACGCCGGTATTGGCTTCCACCCAGGTGTCATGAGCAAAAACTCCCTGCGTTCCCGCTAACATACCAATCATGAATACCAGACTCAGCCAGAAGCCCTTGCAGGGAGAAGGCCAGACGGAAAACTGGTCCATGCAGTACGAACAGATTGAAATCAGGCAAAGGGAGTTTTCGGATGAACGCATGCAAGACCTCACGAGTAGAAGACAACCTGTGCGAAAATTCTAACCACCTGAGAGCAGATTGCTCTCGCCTGTGACCGCGATGAATATGTCTGAAACGATCGTTTGCTGCGACGGCACACGACCTGCACGAAATGAACGCGAACTGAAGGTGTTCGTTTTACATGGCGGTCATGCTGAGTGGTGCTGTCCCGGTTGCCGCTCCTGGCAACGGAAGTTTCCGCAGAATGTGCAGGATACCTGTGAAAGACCTCCCGTTTCCATCCACCGGGCTCGAGAAGTTAAATTGCAGGCAGCTTTTTATCTGCCAAACAGAGTAGTACATTGTCAACTTTAAAAATTTGTGTAGGTCTTGACGCAAAGTCCGACAACGGCGGATGTTTTGTGATGACGCACCCCGAATCCAAGCCCTGACAGGGCAGTAACCGGGAAAGGACGCCGGAAATTCCAGGGTTGAGAACCGGGAAAGATAGTGAATCAGGTGTCAGAATTGCGGGATAGATCGCATTCATCCCGCATCGACCACGTTCCGCCACGCAGCGAGTCGCGTTTCACCAGTCGAAACGTACGCTACGCGGGCCCAGGCCAGAGCAACTTGCTCTATCTCAACGAAGAGCGGATTCTTGCGGAGGAAAAATTGAACGTTGAAAGCTCAAGCTGCCGGTCGGACAGGTGGTTTGTCAAGAATTGGAGAGTGAGCATGCTTGCGAATGGATTTTTACGGCAAATCCTCTTGAGTTGCCTGTTCATTTCATGCTGCGGAATCACAGCGTTCTGTGGAGACCCGCAACGGGGGTATCAGTTGCTGCTGGAGAAGCCGTATCTTCCGTATGATTTTGATGAAGAAGCATTTTCGCATGTCTGGGAAGTCTGGCCGGAACAATTGCGGGCACAAGCAGAACAATCCACTCCACTTGAACGTCGCCGCATGGCCTTCGAACGCTACGGATTGACGACCCGCCCGGGCGTGGATTTCAAAACCACTCAGGATGAGAAATTCTTGCCGCTGCAATACGTTGTCGACGCCCAAGGGCGATGGACGATGAATTGCTTCAGTTGTCATGGGGGACAATTGCTGGAAAAAACGATTCCCGGCCTCCCCAACAATCGCTATGCACTCCAGTTACTCAGCGATGAATTGCGGCTCTCCAAACAAAAACGATCCCCCGACTTTCGTTTGGGACGAATGGAAAAGGCGTCCACTCTGGTCCCGCTGGGGACCACTCGCGGCACCACCAATGCGGTGATGTTTGGGGTCCTGCTGATGGCGTTACGGGATGCCGATCTGAATGTGATCCCCCCCAAAGGGATTCCACGCGTTGTGCATCACGATATGGATGCGCCGGCCTGGTGGATTTTTAAGCAGAAAGATTACGTTTATACCGAAGCCTATGCGGCCCGCAATCATCGCGCCCTGATGCAGTTCGTCCTTGTGCGCAGCAACGGCCCGGAAAAATTTCGCGAATGGGATGACGACTTTCGGGATATTTCTGCCTACCTGGAATCGCTACAGGCACCGCAGTATCCGTTCCCTGTCGATCAAGCGCTGGCCGAGCAGGGACGACTGGCGTTCACACAACATTGTGCGGAATGTCACGGCACATATGGAGCACAGGCCAGCTACCCCAATCGCAATGTTCCCATTCAGGAAATCGGTACAGACCCGGTCCGTTATCAGGCACTCACGCCCAGCGAACGAGAAATGTATGCCAAGTCCTGGTTTACCGATTATGGAAAAGTGCCGACAATTCTCGATCCCCCCGGCTATCTGGCTCCTCCGTTAAACGGGATCTGGGCGACCGCCCCTTACTTCCACAACGGATCGGTCCCCACGCTCTGGCACGTACTCCATCCCGATCAGCGACCAGTTGTCTGGGTTCGAACCGGCAAATCGGACTTTGATCAGAAACGAATCGGGCTCGTGGTGGAAGAGCTGCAGAAAGTCCCAGCGGAGGCAGCCCGTTCCGGAACATTGCAGGAATACTTCAACACAAAGAACTACGGCAAAAAAGCCAGCGGACACACCTTTCCAGACGTGCTGACTGAAGAAGAAAAGCTGGCCGTGCTGGAATACCTGAAAACTTTGTAATCTCCAGTGCCCCGTAATCTCCAGTGCCCCGTAATCTCTGACACCCTGTCAGGGCCTGCTTTCAGGGTGTCTCATAGCGGAAGGTTCTCCGTTGTCGGACTTTGCGTTAAAACCTATCCAGTTTCTATAGGTTGACAAAGCACTTACAGTCTACCGCGTCTCAACTTTCGTGTAGAAAAGTATGAAGCGAACGACAACGGGGCGGAATCGCGAGAAATCAACCCGAACCCAAGTTCCGGTGCAACTCTAAGCAAGTTGCTCCAGCCTGTGCCGGAGGAGCACGAGTTTCGACTGGTGAAACGCGACCGCCGCGCGGCGGAATGCGGTCTATGAGGGATTAATGCGTTTTAGTTGGCTTCTGCAGCAGCAACCACGTTAATGCGACGGCCATCCCGATCGAACTTCACGGTTCCGGGAACCAACGCGAACAGTGTGTAATCCGATCCCATGCCCACGTTTTTGCCGGGATGGAACTTCGTACCACACTGACGAACGAGAATATTTCCAGCGATAACAGCCTGACCGCCGTACTTTTTCACGCCGCGTCGTTGTGCATTCGAATCTCGACCGTTCCGAGTCGAGCCTTGTCCCTTTTTATGTGCCATGACAACACCTTCGATCCTGATCAAACCAATAGGAAGCAAGCAGTTTTGCTCTCATCATTGGCAGAAATTAACGCTTGGAGAACTGGAAGCTGCGACGGGCACCGGCACGACCGTATTTCTTACGCTCGACCATCCGGCTATCGCGAGTCAGGAAGCCGCCTTCGCTCAAGATGACATGGTTTTGCGGGTTTTTGGCCTGCAACGCACGAGCGATTCCCAGCACGACAGCACCAGTCTGCCCGGTCGGTCCACCACCTTGAACGCTGACCAGAATATCAACTTTGCCAATCATGCTGGTGGCATTCAGCGGCGCGAAGATCATGCCTCGATCACGTTCGATCGGGAAGTAATCTTCCAGCGGTCGACCGTTCACGGTGAAATTCCCGGTGCCGTCCTTCACACGTACACGGGCCACGGCAGTCTTGCGCCGCCCTGTTCCCCAGGCAACGCCGAAGCGGTCGATCTTACCACGAATATTGGGCTCGAAGAGGGGAGCGGCTTCTGTTGCTTCCGAAACGGCTTCGCTGCCAATATCCAGGCCCGAGGCCAAGCTGTCCGAGACGAGATCGTCTGCCGGTTCGAGTTCGGGGGAGTCGGTTTGATCCGCCATATCCAATTCCTAAGCTTCCATCACGATGTCTATTGATTCCAGCCAGAGCCGGTTTGTTCCGACCATCGCCAGGTTCGTTTAATTTGTTCGAAATCTTCTCACGGCTAATCGATCTCGTCCGCCTCTCGGGCCGAAACGTCGATTTCGACTTCTCGAGCCAGCAGAGACAACGCGAGGCAGCAGGATCATCAACAAGGCTGCGCGTCGAACCGGACTATCTGACGTATTCAGGAAAAGGAGTTGGTGCCTGTGCCTGATGCGGGTGATCCGTGCCGACGTATAACTTCAGCTTCGACAGCATCTTTCGCCCCAGCTTACTCTTGGGCAACATCCGCCGAACTGCCTCAGACAGCACTTTTTCCGGAGTTCGCTTCAGCAAGTCCTCTGCCGTGTTTACTTTGCGACCGCTGGGGTAACCCGTCCAGTAGTCATATTCCTTGGTGACCGTTTTCTTGGTCAGGTAGGGATTGTCTTTATCGGCGACCGGCGTTCCGGAAAAGCGGACCTTATTGCAGTTCAAGACGACAACAAAGTCCCCCGTATCGACATGCGCGGTGTACCCGGGCTTGTGCTTGCCCATCAGAACTGTGGCAATGCGTACCGCCAGTCGTCCGACGATTTCACCGTCACCATCGATCACAAACCACTCGGGGTTGATCGTCTCTTTTTTTGCAACGTATGTTCTCTGAACCGTTTGCACGGTAATACCTCAATGCTGCTGGAGCCTGTATGTCTCTGAACCGTTTCGGGCATCACCTGCCCGGCAAACGATGCTGCGATATCGACGAATCTTCTGCCTGAACAGCAGACTTCGACCACACCCCATGCGCCCGCGGGAACCCGGGCCAGAGGAAGCGAGTGAGAATAGCGAACTCCATCCGCTGAATCAACTGCATCGCACACAGGAATTTTGTACAATAAGGCAGGTTGTTTGCCCCTGGCGCCTGCGTAGCACGCGTTTCAAGTGAAAAATGGTCCATCTGGAGTGAATGCGAACTTGCTCTAAATTTTTCCGATTTTTACGATCTCATCATGGGTTTTGGATTTCTGAATGCGTGGATGCTCCTGGGGCTGGCAGGCATCGCCTTGCCGGTTTTTGCCCATTTAATCAGCAAGCGTCGATTTGACGTTGTTCACTGGGGAGCTATGAGGTTCCTGGAGCTGGGGCAACGGACGCGCCGTCGCATTCGATTACAGGATCTGCTGCTGTTACTGTTGCGGATATCGTTGCTGGCGCTGCTGGCATTGGCGCTCGCCCGCCCCTGGGGAACCGGCAGGCTGCTGGGATCGCTGGGGAGTGAAGTCCTGCATGACTATGTCTTTGTGCTGGACGGATCGACCAGCATGGCCTGGCAGGGAACCGATCCGGCTCAACCTCGGGCTGGAGCAGAGCCGATTCAGACTCCTCATCAACAGGCTGTTCAGTGGGTGTTCGAGGCACTGGAAGAACTTTCACCGGGAGATACCGTTTCGCTCATCGATGCCCGAAACCATCCCAGACGTCTTCTCTTTCCCCCCACCACAGATCGTAAAATCGTCCGGGAGGCCCTGACAAAGATCGCCGAACCGGCGGGAACCTCTCAACTCCCAGAGGCCATCAATGAGGGCCTGAAGATTCTGGCCACCACGACCAATGTTTCCAGGCGACTGGTGGTATTAACGGATCGCCAGTCTCTGGCCTGGCAACCCGATAATGAATTCGCCTGGGTCCAGGTGGACGAACTCCGGAAACAACCGCAAGTCACCCCGGTGATCCATCCCGTCTTTTTCGGCCCGCAGAATCACGCCCGGACAAATTTCTCCGTGGGCCCCCTCGAATTGTCCCGGGCAATCACCGTCCCGGAGTTTCCGATCAAAGTACGGGCCATGATCCGGCAATCGGGAGGAACGAGTTCTTCTGTCCAGAAAGCCATGTTTCAAGTGGATGGACAGCAGATTCCCGGAAAAGTCGCCGAAGTGACTCTGCTGCCAGACGGGGAGGCGATTGTCGAGTTCGACCATGTCTTTCCTGCTGAGGGAAATTTTCTGGTCAGCATTGTCCTCGAACCGGATCTGCTCCCCAATGACAATCGCAGCCAAGCCATTGTTTCCATCACGTCCAGTTTGCCGGTCCTGCTGGTTGATGGGGATCGCCAGATCGATTCCACTCGGAGCGAGACATTTTATCTCCAATCCGTGTTCGCCTCTTCCGGCATCAAGTCGCCATGGATTCAAGCGGAAGTGATCCCCCCCCACGAACTGAATGAAGCACGGATGCTCAGACAGCAAGTCGTCTTCCTGTGCAATATCGACAAACTCTCGCAGCGACAATGGGAAGGGCTCCGGAAATTCGTGCGGGATGGGGGCGGACTGGTGATTGCCCCCGGAGACAAAGTGTTGATCAACGAGTTCAATCAGGTTGACGAGCACGAAAAGAAACCTTTCCTGCCTGCTAAAATGCAGCAACTGGTGCAGAGTCAACAGGAGGCCGCAGCAACGGCGGGAACGATCGATTCCCTGTCACTCTCGGTTCCCTGGCTACAGCGTTTTCGGCAAGAGAACGGCATCGATTTCACACAGTCCCGCAATTCCAAATGGTATCGCCTGGAACCGGTACATCCCCCCGCACCCGCCATGACCTCGAAGTCCGGTTCCGCTGACACAGAAAATTCCATCAAGGCCTTTCCCGAATCCGCCGAAACGCCCGATCTCCAGAAGCAGGCGGACGTCCAGATTCTGGCGCGATTCGCCAACGGAGATCCATGGATGTTGCGACGCGATTATGGATCTGGGAGCGTGCTGCAACTGGCGACTCCACTGGATGCAGACTGGAGCACACTGCCTGCCAAGAACGATTTTGTTCCGTTTCTGCATGAGTTGGTTTTCTCCCTGACTTCCAGTGTCTCCCGGCGAAATGTCAGCGTGGGCGCTCCACTTCTTCTGCCGCTGAAATCGGGAGAAAGTGCGAAAGATTATGTCATCAATGGTCCCGGAATGATCGAAGCCCCCGCAGAGTCTGGGCATCAAGGGCGAAATACTTTTGCACAGTTTCGCCAGACGGCCATTCCTGGCCTTTATCATTTTCAAAAGAAGAACAATCCCGGTGGAATCGCCCAGCGTTTTATCGTCGATGATGACCATCATGAGTCCAACCTGTCTCCTCTCTCGGAATCGGACTGGAAAGCGCTCACGGCCAATGGGAGGCTGTCTCCGGTAAAGACCATGCGGGAAGTCACCGCAGCCGCAGCCAGCGAAGGTCCGCATACAGAACTGGGATGGCTACTCTTGCTGGGGATGCTGGTGATGCTGGTGAGCGAAGTGGCGCTGACACGAAAGATGGTCCAGGGAGGCCATTCCGCCGTGGATGAGACTTTGGCGACGTCGGCCACGTGAACGCATCCACTCCGGCTTGGAAGCTGTGAAAAGGATGCTTCTCGCGAGACCAGCCGGGCTTTCGCCTGATACAAACCTGGCAAATTCCGAGAGGGCAAAAGTCCTGACAGGGTAGGCGTCCGGTGTTCTGACCTGTAAACTTGCCAGCGTCAGAAAGTTGCTGGACTTCGGAGTTTGCCCCAGCACGGTCGATTTATTCCGGCCACAACCACAGTGATTCACGCTGCCCGCATTCCCGCATCCTGCAAGTTCCGCATCCTGTAGAAACCTGGGTCGCCTGCAGTGCGATTCAGGTTTCCTGACCTGCTGACCGCCGTCCCCACAAATCAGGAGCCTGATCATGCCTGTTGATTGGAACCGTCGGAGTGTTTTGAAGTCGTTATGGGCAGGTCTGACAGCAACCCTCATCACGTCGCATCGCCCCCCTCCCATCTGGGGAGCCGATCCGTCCCCGTTGCAGCAGTTGGGCGACGTGGTCCGTTATCATTGTCAGCATCAGGTCCAGGTTCGCCGCAATTCCACCCGTTTGGATTCGCTGGAATTGTGGCTGCCGGTGCCCATCAATTGGCCGGAACAGACAATCTCTGCTCTCAAGATTTCCCCGCAGGTCACGCCGGTTGTGGCTGCCAACAGTTCGGCGCAAGTGGCGAAGATCATCATCGCAGATCCACGACAACTGGCTGCTGAAGAGATCCGTTTTCAGGTTTCCTATGATCTACAAAGACGGGAAACCGGGAGCCGGAGACCGGATTTGATTCAAGAGAAATGGCAACCGTATCACCTCGATTCCAAGGAAGTCCGCGACTCGCTGGCGCCGGAAACACTGGTACAAAGCCAGGCGGCGGAGATCGTTCAGGTGGCTACAAAAATCCGGGGTTCTCAACGACCACCGGGGCAAGTTGCCCTGGACCTGTATGAATGGGTGCTGGAACGAACCCGGTATCAGTTTGTGGAAGGCTTCAAAGGGGCGGAATACTGCCTGCGCGAGCAACACGGGGAATGCGGAGACTATAGCGCCCTGTTTGTCGCCTTATGTCGAGCTGCCGGGATTCCTGCCCGCGGCTGTGTGGGCTATTGGGCAAAAGGAGTGAATCAGTACCACGTCTGGGCCGAGTTCCTGATGCCCAGCGGAGAATGGATCCCGGTCGACACCTCGATCGGCGATCAGAATGAGAAGAGTCGCAACTATTATTTTGGCGGTCTGGACAATAATCGAATCACCATGATGAAGTCTTTCGATCTGGAATTACCGCAGCAATTGACAGGCCATGCGAGTTTGGACTTCTTTCAAACTGGAGCCTGCTGGTATCGCGGAACAGGTGGGACGCCCAGCATCGAATTCACATTCACTGGCGAGACAGCCGGTTAGACCAAGTTGCTCGAGAGCGCATGACTTCCGTATTGTCCGTCGTACGCGCGGACACTTGCAAAGAGAATTCAACAATTGATCGTTTCGCATAGACGACAGCGATACGATCAACCGGTCGATGTGGAGGGTAATATGCTCTGCCCTGTCAAACCTGGAAGTACCGTCACAATTCGTTTTCCGAAAGAGATGCAATGAAATTTCGATTCACGCTGATGACATGTCTGATCTGCCTGAGCGCCAACCTGGCCTGTGCGGACGACGGCTGGAAGAACTTGTTTGACGGCCAGAGCCTGGATGGGTGGAAAGTCGAAGGGGGAACGGCCACATATCGTGCTGAGGATGGCATGATCATTGGCAAAACCACAGAGGGAAGTCCGAATTCGTTCTTATGCAAGGGGCCATTCAGCGACTTCGAGTTGGAACTGGATGTGCTCTGTGATCCGCAACTCAATTCCGGAATCCAGATTCGAAGTCAGATTCAGCCCCAAGATGTCTCCTCGCTCCCGGAAAGTGAACGCCGGCGCAAACCGGGAACCGTCTACGGATATCAGTGTGAAATTGCCCCAGCCGGGTCGCACGTTTCTGGAAACTTCTGGGATGAATCTCGGGCAGGCAAATGGTGGGATGACTTCTCCAATCGCCCCGAAGCACAAACCGCTTTCAAGGATAACGCCTGGAACCATTATCGCATTGTCGCCCAGGGAGATCATCTGCGGTCCTGGGTCAATGGGATTCCCTGTGCCGATTTTCATGACAAGACAGATGCCAGCGGCGTGATCGGCCTGCAGGTTCATGGCATCAAGGCTGGGACCGGACCTTACGAAGTGCGATGGAAAAACATCCGCATTCGTGAACTGAAGCCGGACGAAATCGTCAAATAGAGTCGGGTGGTCACGAGAGGAAAAAGGAGAACAGGGAAAGCATAAAATACAGTCTTTCTCCTGTTCTCGATCCTGTTTTTCATGATGCCGGTTTGAGTCAGGCTTTCAAGCCTGGAAGTACCATCATTCCCGTTGTCTATTGCACTCCCTTTATGACCAATCCGCTTCAGGCTCCGCCAGTGACCTCGCCCATCAAGCAAAATCTCTTATGGCTGGCGGGTGGATTGCTCAGCGTTTTGATCCTGTCTCTGACAGCTTCACTGGCCCCCACAGTGTTCAAGCGACTGGTTCTGTTTCATGTCATCTTTGGGGTGGCGGCCGGGATGGTCTTGCTTTGGCTGGCAGCAGAAATTCGTCCCGGATGGAGAAAATCGCTGCCAGTCTGGGGAACGATGCTCTGTCTGCTGGGAGCCATCAACATGGGATGGCTTTCTTACCGGCAATTTCAGAAAGCTCGCGCGGATTTCGCAGCCGCCAACCCCCGCGATGCGGCCCTGCAATCCATGCTGGAAAAGCTCTCCGTAAATGATCCGGAACTGAAAGCTCGATATGAAGAGGAGGAACGGCGAATTCATCCCCGGTTCCAGGATTTTCTGGCTCACCGTATCAGCAGTCTGGGAGATTGGAAAACGCCCTGGCCGGAAATGTTCTGGAGTGTTGAAGTCCTCTTGTCCGGACTTTGCTGTTCCGGCACCATGTGGCTGAAACGTCTCACCGTCGCGAGTAATAGTAATACCGCGGCCGGTGATAACAGCGACAAGTGATGCAGTGACAAGTGACACCGTGAAATGATTTCAGGAATGTTTCCAGATGTCACGCTGAAGTGTCAGGTTGACAGGGGATGCCTCATGATTTCAGAGTCGTCCCCAAGTGCGAGTCTGAGCCGTGGGGTTCTGGGGACGGCTGCAAACGCGTGCATCGGTCCTCTGCCATCTTCATCGAAATCTGAATCGTCGAAGTCAATATCGTTATTCAAGAGGCGCAGATCAGGCAGGTCTGTGTCATCGTGCCGATGCAGCAGTTCCAGAAGTTGTCGGCGCTGCTCTCTCATCATCATCCAACCGGTCATGCCAGCGAGTGCGCCCCAGGTCGCAAAGAAGACCAGAGAGGTCGCGATCAGGCGATTGTCAAATCTAGAAACGAAAGCTCCACCGGGTTGCTCCGGTTGATGATGTTCGAGAGTTGCCGGAGAATGATGTTTCGCTGCAAACTGAATTTGAAATACCGCACCAAATCCGATGACCAGACACAATCCCTGAACCAGGGTCAGACGCAGATAGAGCTGGTGAAAAATGTCCATGGGTTCTCCAGCAAACAACGATAGGGCCGCGGGCATGTTTCTTTTTGTCAACACGCTTCGCAAAACCCTACCTTCCATTCCGGAGTGCCTCTGGAGAAACCAGAAATTCCCGGCAGAAAAACCCGGGACGAAGATCTCTCACTGCCATTTGTAGTGATTGTGAGAATGCTTCAACCGGTTTCCACGCAGCAGCGAGGGCAATGGACTCTAACTGACGGCGGCTTTGGGAGTCAGATATTTGTCCAGTTCATTCGCCACGATCACGCCGTAATTCACGGCTCCCAGCCATCCAGACATGATAATTCCCACAGATCCGGCATGAAACAAGCCTGCAATATGTTCCGGCATTTCCTGTGAGACCTTCAGTCCTTCGAACTTCGTGCCAAAACTCGCCCCCTGCAGGTGACGCGTGTAGTGCTGAAAAGTACGCGGTGTGGAAGCTTCAATCCAGTCGATCTTTTGACGAATATCCGGGATGTATTTCTCCAGGCAATCGATGGTTGAATCACACAGCTTCTGTTTTTCAAATTCGTACTGATCCTCGGGCAGATCCGCCCAGTCGCGATAGTTGGCATTTGTCGATGACACGATGAGCCAGCGATTGGAGCCAGGACGCGTTTCGGGATAGTAGAAAGAAAAAGTCCGACTGCTCACATTCATGGACAGCATGGCCTGAATATCGAATCCCTGATGTTCGGAATGAAACAGCAGATCGCCACAGTCCGGAAAACCTTCTCCCGGCTTCAGACCGAGATAGACCTGGCAGCTGGAGTTATTCAATCGCACTGCCCGGGCTTCTTCGACATATTCCGGGTCCAGATGCTCTTCGCCCACTAGCTGCAGCAGAGTGGACTTGATATTAGAGTTGGAGAGAACGGCTCCACATTCAATTCGACGGCCATTCACATGCACCGCCCGCGCGCGACGCTGATCGTCCACTTCGATTTTCTCAACCAGTGATCGAATCCGCAGATCGACCCCGTTTCGATCCAGCTCCGCCTTCATCTTCGTGATGAGCAGGTCTGTTCCCCCTCGAAACGTATAGACTCCCTTGCTCATGAAGTTGCTGAAAACAATGCCATAAGTAATGGCAGGATCATCGAGCGTTGAGCCATTGGCATAGGTGATCGGCTCCATCAGCAGACGAACCACATCGGTCCGGCCGGGAAAGAAGCGTTCGAACAGTTGCCGGGTCGTGGTGGACTGATCGTCAAAGAAATTCATCTGTCGCGCAGTGGTGAAAAACTCATCCACGGTTGTTTGCGGAATCTGGAATTTCTCGGTGATGATACGAGTAAAGTCTTCTCGCGTGAAAGAGGTTCGCAACGAAAACTGGGGGTTTTCGAAGCGGATGCCCTTCAGCTGGACAATACTTTCCGCAATTTCCGGAGTCCAGTATTTTCGGCAACTTTTAATCATGCCGACGGGAAACCCGTGCAGGGAGATATCAAAAATATGTCCGCCGCGACGTTTGAACCAGGTGGCCATGCCCCCCAGTTGATAATGGTGCTCCAGCAGCAGGACAGAATATCCCTGCTTGGCCAGTACATTCGCACCGGTCAGCCCCGCGAGCCCGGAACCAATGACGACAACGTCATAACGGTCTTTGATCCCCTGCAGAAAATCCTTCGCCATCGAACCTGTTCATCCCGTATGAGCGTAATGACAGCCCAAAAATCAGAGTGAAAATCTACGTGCCGCGAACAAAATCTTTCGGACAAGGAACATTTCCTTTCCGCGAGCAAGTTCACTGCAAGTGTTGCGAGAGCTTCTCAGCCAATTCTCCTGTTGGAAAGATCGCGTGATTTTTCCAATGCCGTTGTCCGTGCCATCACATTCCGGACAGTTTCTCGCTGCAGAGACTCTAACGGCCACGCACAAAATCTCCCAGTTCGCGGAGATTTCTTTTCCACGAGTGGAACAAGTTCGAAACAGATTCGCACTCATTCGTCGTCGAGCGCCTCTCGATTTTCGAGCAGGAAAATGTGAAGCGAGCGACAACAGAGCGGAATCGCGAGAAGCCGAACCGAACCTGCAGCACAGCACTCGGGCTGCGCAGCCTGCGTCTTAGAGCAAGTTGCTCTGGCCTGGGCCCGCGCAGCACGCGTTTTGACTGGTAAAATGCAATTCGCCGCGTGGCGGGACGCGGTCTATGCGGAGTTCATGCGCTCTCAATTCATGAAAGACTGCATCTCCGCAACACGGCACATGTCCCACGTCCTGGAAGAATTCGCTCTATTTTGTTGTCTCGGATGCTTCGAGTTCACTGGCAGCCTGTCCAGTAGCTCCGCCCCAGACCATCACCCGATCTTCATCAATCTGCACATTGGAACGATCACCATCCGTGTCGGGAGACAGAGTGGCCCCCCATTGCTGCAGTTCGCGGGATTGTTCGCTGTCGGTCTGCACGGTGCCATCGTCTCGAATGGCGCGCCAAGCCTGTAAATGCGGCCATTCTTTCTGAATGGTCGACAGGCAGGTGATCATGGCCCGTCCCGTGGCACCCGCGCTGAATCCTGCACGTTCCGCAATCGCACTATATTTAGCGACCTTGTCGACGCGTTTAAGTTCCCACAGGATCTCTGCCACAGCCGGTGCACGTGTGGATGCCATCAATTACTCCTCTATACAAGCGACTCACAGATCTCCATATTCCCGTCGCTGGATCTTCTGAAGAGAGAACGGACGGGGCAGCGAACTCGCTGCAGAATAGGAATGAAGCAAGCCTTTCATGGAGCGAAATACTCCAGATCATCCTTCTACCCTACCACTCTTGCAGGCACATCTCAAGGGGAGTCGTGATCAGGTCCCGGGATACCGCGATTTGCCGCGTCGAGTTCGCCAACTCAAATAGGCCCCCAGAACCTGCTCAAACGCATCTGAAGTCTGTGAAGTGAGCAAGTCATATCCGCATCCCAGGGCGATGTTTTTCAAATCCGCCTGAAAAGCCTGAAACTGTTTCAGATACACCTTGCGAAGACGGTGTGGATCGACCAGCAGACGGTGTGTTTCGCGTTCCAGACTGCGGAACTGGGTCGGCTTGTCAAACGGAAATGTCGTTTCCTCCGGAGCAATCACCTGCAAGAGAATCACTTCGTGCCGGTTTCTGCGAAACATCTGCAGCATCAGTTCCAGTTCTTTGGGATCATCAAAGAAATCACTGATCAGGAAAACCAGAGAGCGACGTTTGAGTGTGGGGATCAGTGATTGCAGAAAAGCAGCAAGCCTGGTTTCCCGGCCCGGCTCACATTCCGCCAGTGCCGAAGTGATCAGACGGAAATTTTTGAGATTGGTAGAAGGCTCGATCCGATTTCGCACCTGGGTGTCGAAGGTGACCAGCCCGACAGCATCCCGCTGAGTGTTCAGCAGATATCCAAACGCCGAGGCCAGAATGCGGGCATATTCGTATTTGGAAATTGTGCTGGCGGAATAGGCCATACTGCCGGAGGCGTCCACCACCAGATACGCCCGCAAATTGGTCTCTTCCTCAAATTCCTTGACGTAATACTTTCCAGTTTTTCCGAAGGCCCGCCAGTCGATATGCCGAATCTCGTCTCCAGCATAATATTGACGATGCTCCACAAACTCCACGCTTGAGCCTTTGAACGGACTTTTGTGCTGGCCCATCATCGAACCCTCGACAATCAGCCGGGCAATGACGTCGAGTTGCCCGAATTTTGCCAGGGCGGTCGGGTCATGCAGTGGAGGAGCAGACATGGATTCACCGGATGGAGAAAGAGGGAAGGGGAAAGTATAAGATATGGTCTATTCTCTCTCCCCTTTTCCTGTACGTCACTTTCGATTGAGTTTTCAAACCTGCAAGACCTGTCATTCCAATGTCCGGCCGCATCAACTTGCTGACCTTTTCGCAACGGGTCTGCATCGCAATTCTGATTGTGCTGGGAACGGCATGGCTCACCGCGCCGTTGCTGTTTCGACATTGGATCTCCGCAGTCCTGACAATCTTGTTGAATCTGCTGGTGGCCGGGGGAACTGCCCGCTGGTTGATTCGGTTTCTAACTGAACAACACGAACATTTTCTCCGAGCATTACAAGATTTGCGAACAGCCCTTCCCACCGGACAGCCCAGCCAGACGCTGAAGAGTGATCGGCCGGCAGACTCTTTCGGGTCATTGGCGAAAAACATCAATGCGTTGATTCAAGAGTCTGCGGAACAGATCTCTCTTCAATTAGAGCAGAACCGGTCTCTGGAGCAACACAAGACGCTGTTTCAGTCAATCCTGGGAACGATGATCGAAGCCGTCCTGGTGCTGGATGCGGAGCGGCGTGTGTTGTATTTCAACAATGCAGCCCGCCTGGTCCTGGGGTCTCATGACCGGACCATTGAAGGCCGACCGGTCTGGGAGGTCTTACGCTCTCCCGAGCTCAATGCAGCCATCGAGGCCGCATACGAATCGGGCACCGAACTGCGTAAGGAACTCGAGCTCCAACGAAGTCAAAGCATTGTGGAAATGACAGCTGTTCCGTTGCCGTTACAGGCCGGTTCTGGCGTGGTGGTGGTGCTGCATGAAGTCACGGAGCTGCGCAGTCTCGAACGCATGCGTCGCGAATTTGTGTCGAATGTCTCTCATGAATTGAAGACTCCGTTGACCTCGATTCAGGTGTATGCAGACACATTGCTGGATGGAGGGCTGGCGGATGAAACGCACAATCGCCTGTTCGTCGAACGAATTCTGGAACAGTCCGATCGGTTACAGGGACTCATTCAGGACATGCTGCGACTGGCTCGTATCGAATCACAATCCGAAGCCTTTCAGCTGCATCCCGTTTCACTCTCAGCAACCCTGACAGCCTGCGTGGAGGCGAGTCTGGTGGTCGCCAGATCGCGGCAGATCGACCTTCAACTGAAAAACGATGGCCCCGCGGTCTTTGTTCTGGCAGATCCAGGCGGGTTACAGACAATCTTCGATAACCTCATCAATAATGCGCTGAACTATACGCGGCCGTCCGGCCACGTGCATCTCCGCTGGTTCTTGCAGGGAGAACTGGCAGTGATTGAGGTGGAGGACAACGGCCTGGGAATTTCCACCGAACATCTGGAGCGGATTTTCGAACGTTTTTATCGTGTGGACAAGGCCCGTTCTCGAGACGTGGGAGGGACGGGACTGGGTTTATCGATCGTCAAACATCTTGTCTCGGTCTTCAATGGAGAAATTGAAGTCGTCAGCACTCCTGGAGAAGGAAGCCTGTTTCGAATTCTCCTTCCGGTCACATCACCAGAATAAATGACTTGAGAGCGCATTCGCCCCGCATAGACCGCATTCCGCCACGCAACGAGTTGCCATTCCTCACTCGAGACGCGCGCTGTGCAGACCCAGGCCAGAGCAACTTGCTCTAAATGCGGTCCAGGGCATCCAGCCAGATTGCGAGTGAGGAGACCGCCTCCGCAGAAAAAACGGATTCATCAGCCTTGGGGCGCTCGATCAGCCAGGCGGGAAAATTTCGTTTGCGCATCGCCTCCACAGTGGCAGTCATCAGCTTGTGCTGAGGGCTGTTGGCGGCACTCACGCAGATCAATTGAAAGGGAAAATCGGGATCGCTATCCGGCGGAGGTGTCCGCAACGGAGCGGACAGCAGAATCAGTCCGCGAAAGACATCGCGGTACTTGAACGCCAGCCGACTGGCAAATGATCCCGAGCCCTCTTTCCCCATCACGGCAATTCTGGCAGGGTCGATCTGATAGCGATCCTGCATCCAGCTGATGACTTCCCGCACCTGTGCTTCCTGACTGGGAGCCCAGCCACTGACATCTCCCGCTCGCGGCCCCAGGAGAATGATCCCTCGTTCCCGGCAGACGTCAGACCAGGCCTGCATGCTTTCTGCTTCCTGTGTATCCCCCGGCGGGTGCAACCACACCAGCAATCCCCAACGCGTATTGGTCTGATAATTCTCCGGAACATAGGCCCAGAAGGAAAGACCATCATCCGGCAACTTCTCATTGAATCGACCGGTTTTTGCCTGTGTGGGAGTCTCGACAGGCACAAGGTCCAACCGCTCCAGAGAGGAAGGGGGTTCGCTGGGAAACGGAATCAATTTGGCCGTCAACGTCAGGATTTGCTGATCCCGTTGAAGACTCAAAACGGCTTCGGCATCCGGTTCAATCCGGTGAATCTGAGTCGCCAGTTCGGCAGCAGAGGCAATCTCCGTCTCCCCCACTTTCTGAATCAGGTCTCCGGTCTTCACCCCGGCTTTGGCGGCGGGAGAATCGGGCAGCACGGTACGCACCCGGACCCCCTGCCGTCCCGATTCCAAAGGATTTCGATCCGGCAGAATCCCCAGAAACGGAAACTGATAGGCATTGAGGACATCTGTCAGCGTCATCTCTTTCCGCAATGTTTCGGCGTCCCGGCGGACTGACAGCTGGACCACGTCACCGGCATACATCGACCCCACGAGATGTTTGAGATCATTCAACTTGGCAACGGGATGGGCATTCACTTCCACAACGACATCGTTGACGAGGATGCCCGCTCGATCCGCAGGAGATTCCGGACGAACGCGAAGCACTTTCGCAGCTCCGCTGATAGGGCCATGGTCCTCAAAACCGACTCCCATGAGTCCCGGCTTGAGCGTCTCTTTCGCAATGAGTCGCGGCAGGACCGCTTCGATATCCACGAGCGGTACAGCGAAACCGATGCCGCTGTCGTACCATTCCACGCCGGCGGTCTCCCCCTGTTCCTGCGGAGAGAGTGGAACAATCACCCCCAGACAACGCCCCGTCAGATCAATCAGCGCTCCCCCATAGTTCACGGGAGACGTTTTCGCATCGGTCTGCAGGGCTCGCCCCCAGACGCGATCCAGCGCACTCACAATTCCCACGGAAATATTGGGGAACTTCAGGTCGAATGTCCGGCCCAGCGCAATGGTGGACTGCCCCACTCGAAATTCACTTTTGGGAACCGCTGTGAGTGGAACCAGATCATCCGCCTTGATCTTGAGCAGTGTGAGCATACGCGACATGTCACTGGCCACAATCTCGGCGGCGAATTTTCGTTCATCCGGCAGCGTGACCACCACGGAACTGGGGTTCGAAAGAAAATTGAACCGACTGGTGATGACATAACCATCTTCCCGCACAACAACTCCCGTGGTGGGACCGGTCCCGGTCAGCATTTCTCCCACCAGATCGACTCCCCCCACCGTCTCGATACGCACGATCGAGGCATCGGCAGCAGCCACCGCTTTTTGAATGGCCAGTTGTTGTTCCAGCTGGAGATCGGCCGCAGGCAAGGAACCAGTTCCCCAAAGCACTGCAATCAGCCAGAGCAGCAGCATTCGCCAGCAGGCAGTTGTTGTCGCACAGCATGGTCGCATCGCTGCCGGCAGACTGAAGAACTTGTCTCTGCAGGGGCTCAGGTTCATGAAATTGGCCATCATCTTTTTTGTCGGGGAACCTGAAAGGTGACAGAAATCAATTCGGACTCACGGCGCACGACCAGTTGCAGGTCATCCCCCGGGCTCAGGCTTTGCAAAACTATTTCGAAGTTGCGAATGGACGGCACCAGTTCTCCATTGGCAAAGACGATCAGGTCATCCGGTTTCAGACCCATTTTGTCAGCCTGAGATCCTTCGACAACGGTTTCGATGTAGACAGGAGTCCGAAAAACGACATCCGGCACCAGCACCAGGCCGAAATCCAACCCTTTAAAGCCGTCACCCGCCGGCTTCGTGCCGGCAGTCAAAGGATCAGTCCGGTGTAATCGTCCGGCAATAATGTCTTCAATACCGGTGCGAAGTTCACTGATGGGCACAGCATAATTCAACCAGACATTATTCTGATCACTGCGGACCTGCCGCCCTAGCATGGCGAGGAGTTTGCCGTCATACGTCGTCAGCACGCCCCCTTCTGCTCCCGGATTATTGGTCACCGCATCCAGAATATAAACCGGTCCTGTATAGGGGGCCTGATACCGCCCACGACGTGCGGAAAGATCGGTTTTTGCAGAAATGACACCGTGCGTCACCGTGACCGGTTCATCACCCACGGCCACTTTAAACATGTTACTGAAGGCCAGGACCGAAGCCCCCGGACCGGCAGAAGCAGCATGGCTCAAATCGAAATAGGGAAGATCGACCGCATCGATCTTGAGAATAGCGATATCTTTTTTCGAATCCGTTCCCACCATGCGGCCAAACATCCGGCGTCCATCCGGGAGCACGACTGCCACCGTGTCCGCGTCCAGCAGGTGGCTCCAGACCGTGGCGATATGTCCATCCGGAGAAACGAGAAATCCCGTACCATATCCCGCCAGATTCTTGAGTCCTCCCGCACCGTACAACTTCACCATCCGCTGCTGCACGTGCTGAATGGCGTCATGAATGTCTTCACCATGAATGTCTGCACTCTGTGCCTGAACAGATCCGCAACAGAGAAGACCCGCACAGACAACCAACAGACCGATTGAAAACTTCCTGCACAGACCTTTCCGAGACAGGCTTGTGAGGACTTGATGAACAGAAACCCAAAGTATGCAAACCCGAGGACCGATCATGGATTCTGACCTCCCGTGGCCGCTGCTGGAGGAGCGAAGAACTGCAGAGAGTCGATATTGAGCTTGCCGAATGCCTGATCCCCGTAACGAATCGTCAGCCCCCTGGGAAATTTCACGCCCTCCTGACTCACCAGTTCACCAAAGCGGATTTCACAAGGATCGACATCTTCCGCCAGAGTCGTATCAAAGCCCAGCAACTCATTGGACTCCTGTTTGAAATACCAGCGACTGGTGACCAGGCTGCGGGTCGTGATCAGCACTTGCACTTGCTCTCCGGTATCTCGAAAGGGCTCACTCCCCAGATAGTAGAATTCGGTGAAATAATCCTGCGGGTCGGCGAGCAGATGTTTGAGTTGCTCCAGTGCTGCCAGCAGTCCGCCCGACCCGGCAGGCAGATCCGCGAAGTCATTCTTCATCTCCTGAACAGCAAACTGGTCCCCCAATTTGGCAGCAATGGCTTCTGTCAGCATGCGGACCTGCACCGGAGTCGTTCCATTCAATGTTCCGGTGATCGACCAGCCAACTGGCACTTTGGAATAATCTCCCCAGTCCGTGAGTCCCTGCATCAACCGGGTCTGGGCCTGCTGGTTGAAGTAATAATTGGCATAGCCCTGCCGTTCGATGTACAGGCTGGCATACTGTTCTGGAATTTCCGGCTTGGCGGCGGCAGGTCCTGGTGGAGTTTCATCCGGATCGCGAGGTGCCTCGTCCGGATTTCTCTCCGGTCCGCGGGGAGGTTGTTCTTCCGGTTCGTCCTCTTCGCCCCCCGCCAGCTCCGCGCGGCGATGCAACCCCATCAACCGGACCTGAATATCAAAACGCTGACCTTCGCGACGATAGGAGATGGGAACAATCCAACCTTTGGGATAGATGCCCAGAATATTTTTGAACTGATTGACGCTGCGAATCGGACGCCCGGCAAAGGTCACGATTTCATCGTCCTGCCGCAACCCCCGACGATATGCTGCGGACGTCTCCAGAATGCGATTGATCACCACTGTACCATCGGAGGTGCCGGCCACCGTGGCCCCCAGTGTGGCATGATCCACCACCCGGCCACTTTTCAGATGATCCAGAAAGTGCATCACCTGATTGATGGAGATGGAATAGCCCGCCCCCACATTGACCCGGCCACGTTTCTCCACGGAGATGCGGCCATTGATCCCGATCAGTTCTCCCTGCATATTGAACAGCGGGCCGCCGGAATTTCCCGGATTGATTGAAGCATCCACCTGAATGCAATCGGTATATTCCAGAAACGTCCCCGCTGGATACTGATACCGATGTACTCCGCTGACCATTCCATAAGTCACCGTGGGTTGAAAATCCGTCGCCAGCAGAAACGGATTCCCCATGGCAAACGTCGAATCCCCCATCCGCACTTCATCACTATTGCCGATGGAGGCATGGGGAAAATCTGTCCGACCCAGTAATTGGATGAGCGCCACGTCTCCCGTGGGATCGATGCCGACCAGGACCGCATCGTAAACTTTGCCGTCGTTCAGACCGCATTTCATGAACCCGCCCTGTCCCTGGACGACGTGGAAGTTCGTAATGGCGAACCCGTCCGCCTCGATCAGCACACCAGATCCACCCCCATTTCCCCCGGCGGCAAAGATCGCCACGACTGCCGGAGCGACCGATTTCATCGTGTTGATCCGCTGCTCTTCCGCATGGCGCACCACTTCAGAAACCGTGACCGGCGCAGCCTCCGCGACTGACAGAGACAGGGATAGAGACAGGGGCAATATGAGCCCCCCCGTCAGACACCATGCCAGGCCAACAAGTCTTTCGGGAAAGATTTTCTGTTTGCGCATGGTCACTGAATCACCTGGGCATCGCCGAGAGCAAAATGTTCCAGAATTCCCTGTCCCGAGCCAGCAGTATCGACCCGGATTGTCAGTTCCCGGACCTCCGCCAGCGAAACATCCAGTTGTTCCGGGGCATCGTTCCAGAGAAATTCTTTTGAGTACAATTCTTTTCCGTCTCCCAGCAACACCAGTCGTACGCGCGGATTGAAACGCGGCATTCGGGTGACATGCGTGAGGTCGAAACCTGCGGTTGTTCGTAATCGTGTAAATTCACGATTGAGCCGGAATCGCAATGCCGCTCCAGAGTGCAGCCACAATCCTTTGCGATACTCTTTTTCCCCGATCGTTAATGGGAGTTTGCCTCCGCTGCCGGCCGGTGCGTTACGACAGACAAACCAGACCACTGGATCATTCTCGTGCGGCGGCTTGGAACCGGAGGAGTCAAACGGCAAGTCGGCCAGAGAGCGGATGCGACCACCCCCAAAGTCCAATGATTGAATGCTTTCCAGCGGCAATGACAGTTCACCCAGAGAAGAGGATGTGATCTGCAACCGGTCTTCCACGAGTTTCAGTGATTCGCTTTGCAGGATGTCTCCAGTCCGGGTCCGAACCGCAATCCGGCGAACTTGTGGTGGCGTGGGCCGGGAAGCAAAAATCAGCCCGAAGATTTTTTCTCGAGGAGCCGACAACTCCTTCTCACGCACCAGCACCGTTACGGCGTCCGCAGTCACTTTGCTGATGGACCCGGCCACATAATCCAGAACGTCCCCTTTACGAATGACCAGCAGGTCATCCCGGGCATTGCGGCCTGTTAAATCTTCCCAGCGGGGAGCAATTTTATCATCCAGCTCTGCCAGCCGGACCACGCTGATCTGGCGGATCGGAACGGAAACAGCGGGCAAATCCGGAGTGACCAGTATGGCCTGGGTGCCATCGGAAGTGAATGTGGATAACTGCAGGCTGGAATGGTCTGCCAGCACAATTCCAATCTGAGGGGCCTCTCCGGCAGCCCCTTCCGGATTCAGGTCCACCATCATTAACTGGCTGGCTGCGATCTTCTCCAGTCCCTGATCGGTATTCACCTCGATGTCATCGATTGTCAGGTTTTGCAACTCGCCGGTGCGCGTTGCACCATCCAGTAAAGTCAGCGTCACGGGTAAACCCGCGTGCAAAGACAAGCTGGTAGACACCAGAAACAATATCCCCACGAACAGTTTCTGAAAGGTGCATCGCCATGCTGGTTTCAACATCGTCTCCTTCAACATCGATCTCTCAGGGAGTGGGGGCAGGGCGTTCGGCCAGTTTCTTCAGGTATTCTTCGACGGCCTGTCGATAATGGGCGGGAAACTGCTGGTCCAGCATGTTCTTGGCAGCTTCGCGGGCCTTGGGTGGCAAATCTCCCCAGTGATCTTTATGTCCAATTTCCTTCTTGTCGGTTTCCCCCGGCCCTTTGACTCCCCCCAGATAGGAATCGCCAGCGGGGTTCATGGGGGCTCCACCGGAATTGGCTCCTGACGAAGAAGACGAATTTTGCTTTTGCTGATCTTCCATCTTTTTGATGAGTTCATCCAGCGTGGCGATAATCTTCTCTTCCACCTGCTGGACCCCTTCATCGGTCTGCTGCAGAGACAACCGGCGTTGCACGTCTTTCATCTGCCGTGCCACTTCACCCAGCGTTTTTTCCTCGACCCCCTGCAGGTCGGTCTCCATCAACTCCGCCAGTTTCCGATAACGTGTCGGGACATCCTGCGTCTGATTCAGCAGCAGATGCAATGTTTTGAGCCCCTGCGATTTCATCAGCAGATGTTGCTCGCAGACGGCCCGATGGAACAGGCAACCAGCGGGATCGACAACATACTTCGGGTCAATCGTGTCGAAGATGGACAGGGCATCGTTATACGCGGTTAAAAGGGTGAGATGCCGCGCCAGAAAATAGCGTACGTTGTTAGTCAGCAGCGGTTCATTTCGATCCCGATCTTTGGAAGGGAGTTCGATATGCAGCAGGGATGCGGAATAGGTCCAGTTGCGGCAACTGTCGATCAGGTGCCGGGTGTCGTTGTCGGCCAGGTAAAATGTTCGCATTAAAACATCAAAGAGCTGCTCTGGACTGGGCTTCTCTTCGAACTGCCAGCTGGGAGCAATGGCGTCGACGATGGGAGTTTCCACGAGATTGCTTTGCTGAATCCAGGCAAAGACCGCTGCTTTCAGATCCATGGCCGATGGCGGAGCGAACACTTCCGTGGAAGGGACCGTCTGCTGAGCAGAAGCAGCCTGAGCCCGCGAACTGTTTCCGCAAACCAATGCTGCCGACAGCAGCAGTCCTGCAACACCAACTCGAGAAATTCGCATTACTGATTCCTGCCGACAGAGAGGTCGTAGGTTGCTTCCTGAATCCGCTCCTGCCGCACTTTTAAATCGTGCAGCAACTGTCGCTGATCCGGAGTTCCAACTGCACCATTAACAACTTCCGTGCCAATCTGCTTGGTCAGGACGTTGATTTGATTCTGCAACGACCGGATCAACTTCAATTCGGCCAGTTGATTGATGAGTCCGGGGTCCTGGGGTTGCCCTTGTCCCCCTTGTGGTCCCTGTTGTTTCTTCTCCTGTTGTTCCTGGAGTTCCTGCCGGAAGGCGGCAATCATTTCTTCCAGCGTATCGCTGATCATTTTTTCGACAACCTGCGTGGTCTGACCGGTTTCCTGCCGACTTAAACGGGCAGCGACCAGCATCATATTCTCATGCATCTGCTGCACAGCTTCCGGGAAGGCTACCGAAGAGCCTTCTTCCTTCAACAAATGCAGTGCTTTTCCTGCTTCTAAAGCATTGTCTTCCTGTTCTTTACGGATGTTATCGGCCTGCGAGGCAAAGTTCTGTTGGGCTCGATCCGAAACTTGGATACGATCGATCCGAATTGTTTCCGTATTGATGTGTTGCTGCCGTTTGAGCATGTTCTGAAAGCGGGCTTCCAGCATGGTCAGATAGGATTCGCGTTCATCCTCTCGCAATTGACGCAAGATCTCTTCCAGCTTGGCCTTCAGCTCTTCCAGGCGGTCCACCGCCTGATCCTGATCATCAACCGCGTTGTCCTTCTGTTTCTGTTGCAGCTTTTCAATGGCCTGCTGCATTTTCTGGCGAGCTTGCTCCAATTGTTCGCGGCCCGGCGTCTTTTGTGAATCGGGCGATTTCGATTCTGGAGAAGATTGCTGTTGGTCCTGCTCTCCAGGCGAACCCTGCTCCCCCTGACTTCCGGGCTTCTGCTCTCCGGAGGGTTTGCCTCCCGATTTCTCACCCTCAGATTTTTCACCGGGTGAAGACTGTTCCCCTTCTGACGGCTTGGATTCTTCTCCGGAGTCTGATTTCTTTTGCGAATCCGGGTTCTTGCCAGATTTCTGTTCGCCTTTCGGCTTTTGTTCTCCTGTTGAAGGACCCGAATTCTGTTGTTCGCGTTCGGTGTCCTGCTTCTCGATTTGATCGCTTAATTTTTTGGCTTCATCCGCAACCCGTTTCTGGGCATCGGAGTTTTTACTGGGGTCGCTGCTCCGCTGGGTGTCTGCCCGGACATCTTTCTGCCGGGCGATGATCCGGTTGGTCTGTTTCAGCAATTCCTGAATACGGGCGATTTCCGCGCCGACCCGTTCCCGTTCGTCCTGACTTTGCAGGAGTCGCAAGACCGCTTTCATGCGGACCAGAACTTCCTTCTGGCGATCGGCCGCTGGCCCATATTGAGGTTCCGCAGTCGCCCCGGAAGCATTCTGGGTGCGGAGTAATTCTGCAATCGTCTGCATCTCAGCCAGGATATTCTGCTCCTGACTCTGGCTGCGAGCGCGATAAAGGAGTTCGGCCCGCTCTGGATCTTTGCGCCGCAGTTGTTCCCCTACGTCAAACAACGATTTCTCAAACCGCTCATAATCTCGAAAAATCTGCTGCTCCGTGGCGGAGAGATCTCGAGCGGGAGGAACGACAGCGGGCGAGGGAGAAGGGGCAGTCTGGGCGAAAACAATTGCCGGAATAAAGATCCAGACAGCAACGGTACTCAGGAGCCAGGCATTCACAAACTTGGACATCAGTGCGTATTACTCCCGCAAAGACCGCGTTCCGCCACGCGGCGAGTTACGTTTCGTCAGTCGAAACGCGCGCTGCGCGGGCTCAGGCCAGAGCAACTTGCTCTAGCTCGTTCTCCATCGTGCTCGACAAACCGCTGGGATCAAGAAATTTTCACTTAAGTGGGGTGAAGAAACTATCCTCAATACGCTTGTTTTCTGTCTCTTCCAAAAGTTTTTCCTGCAAATCAATCATCTTCTGCAGGTTTTGAATCACATCATTCAACGTACCTCGATCCCGCATCTCTGCGAGAACCGCATCCATATGTGCCAACAGGCGATCAATGGCTGGTAAAACGTCCTCGACTGCGGCACTCATCCGTTGTTGACGCTCAATCGCCAGTCGTAAAGTTCCCAGATATTGATCGACCGACAGGAAGTCCTGCGTGTTGATCAATTCCAACGGTTCAATCACTCGACGCTCGATGCGTTCCAGAAGTTCCGTGGTCGCCACACGATTATTCACCATTTCATCGCGTAAATCTCGAAAAGAAACCTCGACGGAACGAGATTCTGTATGATTTTTTCGAATCTGGTGCAGTCCGCGATCGGCATAGGCCGCCACAACTCCCGTGGCCATCGGGGTTTTCTCTTTTGCTGCTTCCAATTCGACAATTTGTGCCTGCATTTTTTCCACAGCTGTCCGCAGTTCGCTCACTTCGCTGCGATTCTGTTCAAAACGGGCTCGCAACGTCATTTCCCGGTCCGCCAGCTTGGCCAGTAATTCATCTGCGGAAACAATCTGAAATGTGAGCAGTTCGCCCCGGGATTCATGCGGCCCGTTAAGATCATCCCCATCTCTGGCAGCGACAGCGAGGGTCAATTTCTGTCCTTCCTGAAGTTGCAGGGGGATTAAGTTAAAATATTCCACGTTGAGTTCAGGGGTCTGCCGCAACCGGAATTCCTTCTGACCGGAAGGGGAATTTGCCAATGGCTGCTGTTCCTCTTTTTCGATCTTGTCGGTCCGATAGGCAAACCAGGCGGATTCCACGCCGTAATCGTCCTGCAACTTCCCTTCGATGGGGATGGTCGCCATGCGTGTGACTGCGGTGCCGATTCCGGTCCGGCGGGTCTCGACCACTGGGGGTTGATCGACAATTCCGTTCACCATTAACGTCGCCGGTTCCGGGCTGTAAATGCGATCTTCATCCTCCAGAGAGATCTGCAGAGATTCATCCGGAACAATGGGGAGCGGCAACGAAACAGTCTGCTCCAATCCGCTGAGTTCCTCTTTGGCGGCTGCGGTCACTTTCAACGGCAGATGAAATTGCCGGCGTGTCTCGTCAAAAAATGTGCCGGGAGGTTCCGCGAGCGTCAACGAACGCACTTCGGTCGTTTCGGAGTTGATGAGTGTCAGCCGGGTCGGGAGCGGAGTGTGCCCGTTGGTCGCTGCATCAAAGCCAAAAGAGAGTTCGAACTGACTGCTGCGAATGATCACTTTCAACAACGGCTTATTGACCGTCACGCGCAAATCAAATCCTGTCTCCATCGGAAGTGCGACCTGTGTCCCCACCACGCGCAGCAACTGATCTTCAAGACTGTCCAGACCGGTATATGTTGGATAGTCACACTGGAGTTGCAGGGCATCCACTCTCGGCGGATCGACAACCTGCACGCGGAATGGCCGGCGGTTGACGTAGTCGCCACCTCGAAACCACAGTTCCTGGTCGTTCACCACGCGGATCAGGGGATGGCGAAATTCACTATCGCCCAGTCGAGCCATGGTCACCTGGCCCCGTTGCTGACCAGCACCGCTGAAACTGATGTACTGCAGATTGACCCGTTCCGGGGGGATGGCTGCTTCTGGAACAATGGCAACCAGTTGCAGATCGGCCCCGCGCGGATGTTTGTAGATGCCGTTCGCATCGAATTCCCGGACCCGATCTCCAGGCTGGGCGACAACATGGATTTTCAATTCATTTCGACGGAACGGTTCCCAGTAATCATCTCTGCCCAGAATATAGGCTTGATACCAGCGTTCCATTCCCTGTGCATGGGCGATTCCCAGGGCCAGAACAGAGGCGGCCAGCACTCCCGCTGCCAGCAACATCCGCCGCAGTGGAACGGGATTTGTGGTCTCCTGCAGACGGATTGAAGAGAGTTGCGAAACGGCTTCATCAATGGTCCGATCGAGCATGTCCGCATGAGCTCCATCGGGACGACGATCTGCCAGTTCCACAGCTGTAATCAGCCGATCATTCAATTCGGGAAACTTTCGTTCCAGCGCCAATGCCAGATCTGCCGGACGCATCTGCCGGAACAACTTGGCCCCCACCCAGGTCAACAGAGTTCCCACCAGCAGGCCCGCCATGGCAATTGTGCAGACAATCCGAAACCAACCGGGCAATTCCAGATTGCTCAACCAGAAATAGGCCAGATCGATTCCATATGTCAGCCAGAACAGCAGACACGCCAGCGCCAGGGTGCCAGCCAGACCCTCCAGCAAGACATAGCGCCGAATCCAGCGCCGTAAACGGCTGAGAACACTCCGGATTTCGGGTCGGCTTTGTTTCACGAATCAACCATGTCGGGGAAGGAGTCAGCGGATAGGGCGAATTCACCCCGTATTGTCCATCGTCTGTGTGGAGACTCGCAGAGAGAATCCAACGATTCATCGTTTCGCTGCGAACGACAGCAAAACGATGAATTGGTCGCTGCGGGATGAATGCGCTCTATATCGCATTACTCCCGTATCGACCGCGTTCCGCCACGCGGCGAGTTGCCTTTCATCAGTCAAAACGCGTGCTGCGCGGGCCCCGGCCAGAGCAACTTTCTCTAGCCCCCCTCTTATGCCAGTTTCAAAAGTTTTCTTGTCAGCCATTCTACTGCCAAAAGCATCGCCAGTAATCCCAGCATCCAGTTTCGATCCCATAATTCTTTGATCCGCTGATCAATGATGACCCGTTCCCCCTTATTTGGAAACAATTGAGAAACGGAAGCGGCTGCCTGATCCAATTGTAGATATTCCCCAGCTGTTCCATCCACCAGGCGTTTTAACAAAGCAACGTCCTGCACCAGTGATGAAGCTTCCTGGCGGGGGAGTTGCAGATCGATTTCGGCGACCACTTTCTCTGGAGAGTCCGGCAACATGTATTCCAGGCGATATCGCCCCGGGGTGAGAGGTCGAAAATCCCCTGCAAATTCCGCGGGACGAATCGGATCTCGCCGGAGTTGCGGGCTGGGAACCACGGGGGCTCCGCCCTGTCGAAAAGCATCGATCGTCACCACATCATTCGTCAAAGGTTGAAATTGTGGATTGAGGGCGCGCAGACGCAGGGGGATGGTCTGTCCCAGCGTGAATTCCCGTCCATCCAGGATGAACATGCCCCGTTGCAATCCCCGCTTGGAACGTCCTTCAGCACTCTTGCGGACCAGTTTGATCCAGAGTCGTTCCAGGTATGCGGGATCGATGGCACGTAATCGCCACATTTCCGGACTGCCGATATACAGGACCTGTCCCTGTCCGTAACGTTGACCGGCCAGAATGATCGGTTGTCCGCCCGCCCCTCGCGAAAGAGGATCGGAGAACTCGGCATAAACGGTGGTCCCAGCCTTGGCTCCCCGGGTGGGATAGGTCAGGCAGACACCGGGAAACTGGTCCCAGCCATTCTCCTCACCCGATTCCGCCAACTTGAGAAAATCCGCGGTCTGTCCTTCCTGAGTGAACAACAAGGGGAATGTCGTCTGGGCGACTTCACGATTGCTCAACCGCAAGCTGACTTCTTCCAGCAGCACCGGGTACAACTTGCGAATCAGTTCCAGATCGGCATCGGCAGCCAACTTGGGAGTAAAGACGTCTCCCGCCACTGCCAGCAAGCCCCCTCCTTCATTGGAAATCCAATTGGCCAGCATCTGCTGTTGTTCTTCGGTCAGAACGGACCAGTCTGGATCAAAACCCAGGATCACATCGTATTCGTACAGGGCTTCCAGCGTTTCCGGGAATCGATACAGCAACTTGTCCGCTTCCTGACTGATGCCCGGCGAGCCGGATTGCAGCCAGACATCCGTCTGCATGGAAGGATGTCGATAAAGAATGGTCCGGGCATATCGATAGTCTCGCGAAGGCCCTCCGGCAATGATCAGCAATCGCATCGGTCGATCGAAAATGCTCACGCTGCGACTGAGTTGGTTATCATCTTCCCGCGTCTCCAGTCCTCCGGACATGCGTGCCCTGACGGTGTATTCAAAGTCTCCGGCATCGGGTGGCTTCAATTCGAAAACGATTTCCCGGGCGGCGCCATCTTCCCCCAGCGTCTGATCCTGTTGATTGACCACGGTCGGTTCAGCATCGGTGGGGCCTTGTTGCAGCAACTCGATCTTGACTTGTCGCCCCGTCAGTCCGGTGCCTCGGAGCAGGGCCGTCAATTCGAAAGAATCTCCCTTTTGAACATCTGTCGGCGCCACAATCCGAAAAACTTCCAGATTGACGGGAGGTTCCGTACTACCGACCCCCACCGCCACCAGCCGAACGCCCTGTTCCCGGGCACGATCACGCGGCACCTGCACATCCCGTCCAGCATTGGAAGAGCCGTCGGAGAGAATCAACACACCGGACAATGTTGGAGACCGGGCCTCCACCAGCAACGTGTCCAGTGAATCTCCCAGACGGGTGGTGACACCGGCCGCTTCCAGCATTTTGCCCCAGTCCGGAAGGTTTTCGGGTTCGCTGGAATTGGAACTGGGGGAGGGCGACGGAGCGTCTCCTGGTTGAAATCGACTGGGCAACCGCAAGTGCAAGTCGCTCAGATCTGAATCAAACGTATAGATATCGACAGCATGCTGATCGCGCAGCTCATCAATCAATGATGTTTTTTCCAGTAGTTCGGTGACCGCTGCCGAACGTGAACGTGGCATCACTCCCGAGGTACGGGGATCGGTTTCCGGTTGCTGCATGGATTGCGAAGTATCGATCAGGACAACAACGCGGGAATCCCGATAGGCATCGGTCTGAGTCCGTTCATGTGGATTGAGAGCCACTACCAGGGCCAGAATCAGAAATGCCAGCCGTAGAGTCGCCAGAAACAGCACCCAGTTTCGGCCGACCACTCGACGATCACGCAGAGCAAACCAGACTGTCGTTCCGATGGCGGCCAGCAACAGGACAATTGGAACCCAGTCCTGCCAGACATAGGGAAGGTCCCAGTCCAGTGTGGAGGATGTCAGTTCGCTGCCGGCTTGTGCGAGCGTCCCAATGAGCGTCATCGGCGAAATGGAAATGAAAATGGAACTGACCAAGCGAATGAGGCTTCAGCGTTGAGACAGTGAACGTCGACCCTGGGAAAAATACGGAGACACGCAAAGTGCGTCACAACGCACCACGACCTGGAGCCAGACACGATGCGTCCAGACGCATCCGACTTTGACTCCAGATCGATTGTCGAGATTGCGACCTCTCCAGGCAAGGCTGAGCGACCGCGAAGCACAAATTTGTGCCCGGCACTCGATCAGAACTTTTGCACCTGTTCAGATCGCATTCACGCCGTATGGACCGATTGATCGTTTCGCGGTCCTCTGTCGCGAAACGATCAATCGTTGGATTCTCTCCGTGAGTCTCCACTCTATGATCGACATGATCGACAATACGGAAGTGAGACGTTCTCGTTCAGAGACCAAGAATCCTGCTCGAACGCAAGCCAGACCACACCTTGCCTGCCATTCCTGCACCGGGTGTTCCTGCACCGGGTATTATTGCACCGGGTGTTATTGTGCCAGCGCCATTCCCTGCAGGGCTTCGATCCGGCCCTGATAGAGTTCGCGGATATCGCTGAGGCTGTAACGGATCATGGCCAGGCGTTCCATTCCCAGTCCCCAGGCCATTACGGGATGTTTGCAGCCCAGCGGTTCGGTGACTTCTGGACGGAAGATGCCTGAGCCCCCCATCTCGATCCACTTCTTGCGACTCTCCAGATAAACGACGACATCCACACTTGGTTCCGTATAGGGATAAAACGCCGGCTTGAATTTCACTTTGGTGAAACCCATTTTTTTATAGAAGGTTTCCAGCGTTCCCAGCAGCGAAGCCAGTGAAGCATCTTGATCGATGACAATTCCATCGACCTGATGAAAGACGGGCAGGTGCTTGTAGCTGATCGTTTCGTTACGGCAGACCCAGCCCACACAAAATGTCTTCAGGGGTGGTTCAGGATGCCGGGCCAGTGCCCGAATGGTGGAAGCAGTGGTATGGGTCCGGAGTACCACCTGGCGTGCGCGCTCGGAAGACCACTGATAGCCCCAGCCTTCGGAACCAGTCTCGCCGCCATCTTCATGGGCACGTCGCACCCGTTCCACCAGTGCCGCATCTGCGGGCAGGGCAGTCATGTTCGGTTCGTCCATATAGAACGTGTCCTGCATGTCGCGGGCAGGATGATCCTGGGGTTGAAACAGGGCATCAAAGTTCCAGAACGAAGACTCCACCATGGGAGAAACCACCTCGGTAAAACCCATTTCAAGATAAGCCCGGCGAGTTTGTTCGATGATCTTGCGCAGCGGATGAATCTTCGCGGGATGCACGTCTTCCGCGCTCAGCGTGACATCGTATGGCCGCAGAGTGATGGTGCTCCACAAGCCGCTGCGAAGATCTTCCGGGGTGAGGAGATTCTTTTCCTTTTTGAGATGCACCGCCCCGGATTCCAGCAGTTGCAGACCAGCTGCCGTCAGTGACAGGTTACGACGGGTACGAGGTTTGAGCTTGGCCAGTTCGGAGCGCTTGCTCAACAGTTGACGCACCCGTGCGGGCTCGGGGAGTGTCTCGAGATCCACCGGCTGGCCATTGGCTTGAATCAGTGCCGCTTCATCACTGTCATAAGTTTTGACGGTATCGGCGGTTCGTCCCGCTGCGGTGATTTTCACCCCTTGTTTGTCCCGCTCAATCCAGCCCCGGGCGACGCCCCATTTGAACACTTCGTTGACGGCAATTCGGGCTGCGCCAGCCGCTTTGGCGAAATCGCCGGTGCCGAGTTGACCGCCGGCATCAATCAGCAGACGCAAAGCCCGGCGTTCTGGAAGACTGGCCCGCACCAGTTCGGCAGCGTTCTCGGTCGGGACAAGTTCATCACTGGTCTGTTCTTCAATGATCATCCAGCCCCGGGCGACAGCTTCTGTGGCGGCGGCCATGACTTTGGACTGATCGAGTTTCAATTCTATTGCGAGAGTGGCCACGCTGGCTGCCGGACGCTTCGCCAGAGAATGCCAGAGAGCATAGGCTGTGTCATCGAGTTGAAGTGTATCTGCCATAATGAATTCGATGGGGGCGCGGACAACTGTTTTGATGGCAATTGTTCCGCCCGGGATTCAGAGTGTTATCGAGTCTTACTTGATCGTCATGATGAAACTGGTCCTGAGGCGATCCCGAATGACTGCATGATAGCAGTCGCTGGCGGGTTGCGGGAACCGCTGCAGGATTGAACTTTTGCTGCAAATCGGTTCTGCTGAAGCTGGAAAAATCGTTGTTACCAGCAGAACCGGCACCTTGAATGTGTAGTTTTCGCAACATTTTGGCCCGTATTGTCGCCTTGCTGCTGATTGCGGGCATTTATGTGATCAGCTTCGGAGTTCCCGTGATTGGCTCAGATCCACATCCTGCGAGTTCCGGAATGACCCATTCTGAAAACCAGTCTTCCACGAGTGTGAAGCCGTTGCCGTTCTGAGCGACTTGGGGGCAAATCTCAAGAAAAGGAAATTGCCCTGTTTTCGGCTTCCTCGAAATAATCTAACTCGACAGGTGTCCTCTCGCGGATAGGATCGCCTAAGACAGTCGTTCCAAGCCTGATCGGATTGCGACAAAAGGAAGAGGGGAAAAAGAATAGAGGAAAGATCGTATTAAATACTTTTCTCTTTCCTCTTCTTCTTGTAGGTCACTTTGGATCAAGCTTCCAGACCTGGATCTACTGTCAGACCCTTTTTATGGTTGCGCAGGCAAATGAACGTCTCCCCATGATCGAATCTCTTTTATCATCCGATCTGGCGATTCGACGTTCTCCACTTTTTCCAATGACACAGCCATCATCTGATTTTGCAATTGGAGTTCATTATGGCGGGGAAGGCAGCAGCGTCGACTTCTAACGGAACTGTGACACGTAAAGAACTGATCGATTTATTGAATGAAGATTTAAGCCGTGAGTATCAGGCGATTATTGCTTATGTCGTGTATTCACAAGTGATCAAAGGGGCGGAGTACATGACAATTGCCAAGGAACTGGAAGTTCATGCAGCTGAAGAACTGCAGCATGCAATTATCGTAGCAAAGCAGATTGACTATCTGGGAGGAACGCCCACCGTGAAGGCCCTGCCTGTCAAGCAGTCTGATAAGGCGACCGACATGTTGAAGTTCGACCTGCAGAACGAGAACGACACCATTCGTAATTATCGGGAGCGAGTCCGACAATGCGAGCAATTAGGCGAGTTTGCGATTGCGGAACACATTCGAGATATCCTCGTTCAGGAACAGGATCATCAGTCTGAACTGGCCGCTGCTCTGGGGGTGGATGTTCCTGATGTCACCAAACCCAATGAACGGGCATAGAACGTAGGACTCCCGCATCAACCGCGTTCCGTCACGCCGCGAGTTGCGTTTCATCAGTCGAAACGCGTGCTGCGCGAGCCCAGGCCAGAGCAACTTCCTCCAGCAGCCTGTTGAAAAACTCACAGACAGAAATGTCTGTGCCACCAGAAACTTCTGGATCATTGAAAAAAGTGGGCCGAACATTTCTGTCTGGCCGAGAGTTCCTGTTTTTCAACAGGCTTTTTAGAAATAATTCTGGAAGCGAATCCAGAAAAGATCACTGTGATCGCTGGTACGTCCGGGAGCATATTGAACAGGATTGCCATACATCGAGCGTTGCCAGTCGAATGCGATTCGTACATAACGATTCAGATACCAGTTGAAGCCGCAATCAAGCGTATTCACACGATTGGTCCAGAGTGCGGCGTCTGCCAGTCCGCCGGTGAAGACGCTGCGCCCCAGTGCGAAGTGATCATAGCGGGCCTGGATTTCGATGGCACCGGGACCACGTTTTCCCGCACGCAGGTCAAACGGGCGCAGGACTTCGACGAATGTTCTGCGAGTGATTTCTTCACCAGTCAGAAAATAACCGAATTGAGCATGCCAGGCTTTCGCATTGACTTCTACAGTGCCCGGTGTGTTATTAAATCCATAGTCATAACTGCCGCCATCAATCGCGGCCTGAATGGTGAGTTGTTTATAGTAATAAGCCAGGTGGGCTTCCCATTGAGCGCGCGTCCCTTTTTCGGTCACATTACTGTTCAGTCTCAAAAACGACGGAGTTGCCTGCTCTGTGCCTGAACTGGATGTTGCCGAAGCGCTGGTCCTGAATGCAAGTGGCTGTGCCGTCTGGCCCTGTTGTCCAAAGTCGACGGACCCCCCGAGATTCAGGTGCCTCAGCATGGGCCAGTTCGAATTGCCGTGAAACAGCCGAACGTTGAGATATCCCAGAAAATCTTTGGATGAATTGGTATCATAAAAGGAATTGCGAGGTCCACAGGTCAGAGCAACGGCATAGTCCACATGGTCATTGAAGATTTCGCCGTGCAGCATTGCAGCGGTATTACGGTTCAGTCCCAGATTCAATGCGAAGACGGACCGTTCGGGGCTGGCCAGAAACTGGTTGCTGAGGGCATACCAGTCATAAGTAAATGGGACGCGATAGCGACCGAAACGAAACTGCAACCGGGAGTCGTAGTCAAAATTCAGATAGGCATCCAACAAGTCCAGACTGCCCATCCCTTTGTTTAGTGAGACATTATATTCGATCGGCTTTGTCAGACGACCATTGAAAATCAGACGCATGCGCGGGATGTAAAACCCGAATTGATTGACAGGGTCTGAGTCGTGCTGGCCATATGCGCGAATATCGAGTTGTGTTTCATTGTGGATTTGCAACGTCCATTCATCATCATCGCTACTCCACACCAGTGCTTTTTCAAACGGGTTGGCGTCACCATCCAGATCTCTGAGATCGTCCAGCGGTTCGTCAGTCCGGATGTCACTGGGTTGGATCTGGTCCAATTCGCGGCGTGTATAGGTACGGGCCATATTCTCAACCCGTTTGTCCAGCGTGGAATGGAGTGCTTTGAGTTCATTGGTCAATGATTCATTTTCGACCTGCACTCCTTCCAACTGTTTCATGATGACCTGATTGGAGTGTTCCAGCTGGTCCAGCCGCTGTTGCATGGAAGCAACTTCAGGAGTTGGAGGGACAAGCCCCTGGGCCTGAGCCGTGCGAACGGTCGTGGCCAAACCCATCGCGAGAGTGGCGAACAGTACAATCAGGCTCCGTGATTTTTCTGGACGAAAACAGACATCAGCAAAGGCGATTCGAACAGGAGAGGCGTGATAGAGCAGCAGCACGAGCGGTGTCCAGGAGATGGATAAATCTGAAAAGGGGTGAGTCGTCGCCTGGCTGACATGAGTGGCGATGTCCCACGATCTTACGCAAGTACGAAGAATTTCGATCTAACTCTTGGCAAGAGTTCATCTACCGTTCGAAAATCGGCGGGAACTGCCGAAACACCGCCAGAAATGGGAGATTTCCCGAGAGTTTCTGGTCAGACAGGCAAGAAAACGGGTAAGAAAGTTGTTAGGACTGGGCAACAACCCGCGATACTGCCGGACCATTTGAGAGGGGCAGAGCAAGTTGCTCTCACCAGGGACTGCGCAGCGCACATTTCGACTGGTGAAACGTAACTCGCCGCGTGGTGGAACGACGTCGATGCGGGATTAATGCGATCTCGCCTGTGTGGCCAGTTCCATGATGCGCTCTTCGGTGAATTCCGTGCGTGTCAATTGGCCAGTCAGACGTCCTTCGCACAGCACAAGAATCCGATCTGCCAGCGTGATCAGTTCCGGAAGTTCACTGGAGGTGACAATAATGGAGAGCCCTTTTCGACACAGAGTATCGATCATCTGGTAGATTTCCGCTTTCGCACCGACATCGATCCCGCGTGTGGGATCGTCCAGCAGCAGGATCTTCGGGTTGGTTTTCAACCAGCGGGCAATGATGCACTTCTGCTGATTCCCGCCGGACAGGCTGGTGATCGCTGCTTCGACTCCGGCGGTCTTCACCCCCAGCTCCGTGACGGAATTGCGGGCCGCTTCGGTTTCCTTTCGAGAGCTGATGACCATACCGTTTGTGGTCTGTGGCAGCGTGCACAGGGTAATATTGCCGCGCACAGTCATTTGCGAAAAAAGGCCAAGTTTCTTCCGATCTTCGGTCACCATGGCGATGCCGGCGGCTTTGGCCTCGGCGGGATGGCGAAACTGGACCGGACTCCCCTGCAGCCGGATCTCTCCTTGAAGCGGTTCGGGATTGGCTCCGAACAGACATTCGAGCAGTTCCGTGCGTCCTGCCCCCATCAGTCCGGCGAACCCCAGCACTTCCCCTTTCCGCAGGCTGAAGGAGATGTTTTCCAGGCGCCACCGGCGTGCGTGGCCGGGCCAGGGAAGCGACAGGGCTTCCACTTCGAGAATGGGTTCTCCGGGGTGGCGATTGGCGGATAAATGCGTATTTTCGATCTCGCGGCCCACCATCAGATGAGTGATCTGGCGGGGGTCTGTTTCCGCTCTGGATAAAGTGCGGACATGTCGGCCGTCACGCAGGACCGTAATCCGATCGGAAAGACGAAAGACTTCTTCCATCTTGTGTGAAATATAAAGAATGGTGACGCCGCTGGACCGCAATAATTCGATCACCTGAAACAGCCGTTCGACTTCCGTTTCTGTCAAGGCGCTGGTGGGCTCGTCCATAATCAGGATCTGAGACTTCAACGAGAGAGCTTTCGCAATCTCCACCAGTTGCTGGTCTCCCACGCGGAGCTGTTTGACTTTTTGCGTGGGATGAATCTGACAACCAAGTTGCTGAAAGAGTTCCGCTGCCGCTTCGTGCATGGCCCGTTCATTCAGGAAGGGACCGTTGCGGATTTCGCGTCCCAGAAAGATATTGGCCGCCACGCTGAGTTCATCCACCAGGTTGAGCTCCTGATGAATAATACTGATACCGGCGGCTTCGGCATTGCGTGTGCCATGAAAGTGAACCAGTTCTCCCTGAACGAAGAGTTCGCCGGTGTACTCGGTGAGAACTCCGGAGAGAATCTTCATGAGCGTGCTTTTGCCCGCCCCATTTTCGCCACAAATGGAATGAAATTCTCCGGGAACAATATCGAAACTGATGTCCTGCAGTGCCACCACACCGGGAAACTGCTTGCCGACCTTGCGAATGTCGATGATGGGAGTCATGAGTGGCACATCATGCGTTTGAAGTAATACCGCAGGGTGCGTCAAATGCGCCCTGCAAGACTATTGCTGCGTTACGGCGAGAGCAAGTTGCTCTGACCTGAGCCCGCGCATTTCGACTGAGGAAACGCAACTTGCGGCGTGGCGAAACGTGGTCGATACGGAAGTCATGCGCTCTGGTTTCAGGGTGCGTCATCACGAAACGTCCTCCGTTGTCGGACTTGACGTTAAGGTCGATCCGGATTTTCAGCGTTGACAAAGCACTCTTCCCATTCACACTATTCCCATTCAATCGTGCTGGGAGGCTTCGAGCTGATGTCATAGACCACCCGATTCACTCCGCGAACCGTATTGATAATCTTCGTTGAGACGCGTTGCAGCAAGTCATATGGCAATTTTGACCAATCGGCAGTCATAAAGTTGTCTGTGTCAACCGATCGCAGAGCGATCACGTCTTCATAGGTCCGGGCATCCCCCATCACCCCCACGGTCTGCAGCGGCAACAACACGGCAAATGCCTGTTGCACCTTGCGATATGTCCCGGTCTTGCGCAGTTCTTCAGTGAAAACGGCATCGGCTTCCCGCAACGTCTCCAGGCGTGATTTGGTAATCTCTCCCAGGCAACGCACCGCCAGGCCCGGACCGGGAAAGGGATGCCGCCAGACCAGGCCATCCGGCAGGCCCAGTTCCTGCCCCATGCGGCGGACTTCATCTTTGAACAGCATTCGCAGCGGCTCGATCAACTCGAATCCCAATTCTTTGGGTAGCCCACCGACATTGTGATGAGACTTGATCGTGGCTGCCGGACCATCGGGATTCGCCCCGGATTCGATCACATCCGGATACAGAGTCCCTTGTGCCAGAAAGCGTGCATCCTCGATCGAACGGGCTTCGCTTTTGAAGACGTCGATAAATGTTTTGCCAATGATCTTGCGTTTGCTTTGCGGCTCGGTCACCCCCGCCAGTGCGTCCAGAAACAGTTTCTCCGCATCCACAACGCGCAAGTCTGTTTTGAAGTGCTCACGGAATTCGTATTCCACCTGATCCCGCTCCCCTTTTCGCAGCAAGCCGTTGTCGACGAAAATACAGGTGAGCTGAGTGCCGATGGCTTTGTAGAGCAGAGCAGCGGTGACCGAGGAATCGACCCCTCCCGAGAGTCCGCAGATCACGCGGCTCTGACCCACGCGTTCCCGGATGGCTTCTGCTTCCTGTTCAATAAAGGAAGAGATTTTCCAGCTCCCTTCACAACCGCAGATATTGCGAACAAAGTTTCCCAGCAGGTGTTCGCCATGCTCGGTATGTGAAACCTCCGGATGGAACTGCAGTCCGTAAATCGATTTTTCGCAATGGCGGATGGCCGCATTCGGGCAGTCGTTCGTCTGGGCGATCACGCGAAACTGGCCGTCCAGGTTCTCCACCCGATCTCCATGACTCATCCAGGTGGTGAAGGATTTGGGCAGTCCTTTGAACAGTGCGTTGTCCGTCTCGCAGTGCATTTCGGTCTGACCAAATTCCCGGGACTTCCCGGGCTTCACTTCGCATCCCAGGGCGCGACAGGCCACCTGCATTCCATAGCAGATCCCCAGCACCGGAATCCCCAGATTGAAGATTTCCGGATCGACTTGTGGAGCTCCCGGGGCATAACAACTGGCCGGGCCCCCGGAAAGAATCAGCCCTTTGGGTTGAATCTCCCGAATCCGTTCGGCACTCAAGTCATGTCGTACCAATTGACAGAAAACCTGCAGGTCGCGAACGCGGCGCGCGATGAGCTGTGCGGTTTGAGAACCGAAATCAAGAACAAGAATCGTCTCCTGCTGTCCGGCAGAAGAGGGGGAGTTGACGACCGATGTCATGGGGTTCCCAAAATCAATGAACTCGTGGAGTGAGCCCGAATTCGCGACATGAATGGACGAGTTTCCAGCAGCCGGTCTCTGACAATTCTGACAAAATCGACTTTAACATTATCGACTTTGACAAAATCGACAGCATCAACAGAGACAGGTTCAGCAGAGACGGCCTCAGTCAAGAAAACTGTTTCCATCTCATTTCGCCCGGTTCTGTCTCAAGCTGCTGGAATCGTTTGAAAAAATGGAGAATCGAACATTGTAGCTGCGTCATCAGGCCACGCAACGGGCCTGGCACTTTTGGTTTGTCAAACCGGTTGAACTCTATCGATCGCATTCACCCCGCATCGACCGCCTCTTGCCCTTCTGGGTCATTCCAAAAAAACGAAACCCCTGGATGAGGTCGTCCACGCCCTTTCCCCTCTCATGGCTTCCGGGTACGATACAGCGTTCCTTAATCAGGATTGTCGGCCAAAACACTCGCCGCTCCACTTGTGGAATGGAATTCTCATTGTTTGAGAGGTTTCACCGGCCAACCGAAACGGACTCCTTCAGAAACACCGCCTTTCAAGCGGAAGGGATTTCTGCAGCATGAATTACGAATTGCCAGCCTTGGGCCAGAACCCATCCACCACCGCCGCAGGCACCAGTCCCGGCAGTTTCGCGAAAAAACCTCAAATTGCGCCTGGTGTTGCCGGGAAATGGACCTTCTCTTCCCCCGATACTCCGGGCATGCCCGCACCGTCCGATCAGACTGCCTGGGACTTCCTGCCCGCTGACTGGGACACCCGCGAAGGGGACACTTTCTCTTCTGCCAGCGACCATCTGGCTACGATCACCTTCATCCAGTCCAACGGAATTTCGCGAACAGTGCGCTATCCGGCGGATTTCGTGGCCAGCACGCAGCTGGAACATGCCCGGCTGGGCAAAGTGACCGCCGAAATGCAGCGGGTGGCCGAACGGGAAGGGCATCTTTCTCCAGAACAGATCCGGGATGAAGTGGCTGCCGGCCGCATGGTCATTCCCGCAAATAAAGTTCATTTGGGCTATCAGTTAGATCCCATGGCCATTGGGCGTGCATCAAAAACCAAGATCAACGCCAACATGGGGGCTTCTCCGGTTTCATCAGGGACCGATGAAGAAGTGGAGAAGCTCAAATGGGCGGAACGCTGGGGAGCCGATACGGTGATGGACCTCTCCACCGGCGGCAATATTAATGAATGCCGGGCCGCCATTGTGCAGAACAGCACGGTCCCGATTGGCACCGTACCGATTTATTCGATGATTATCGGGCGCAAACTTTATGACCTGAATAAAGAGGTCATTCTGGAGTCTTTGCGGGCACAGGCCCAGCAGGGGGTCGATTACTTCACCATCCACGCCGGGGTGCTTCGCGAACATCTGGCTGATGTAAAAAACCGGTTGATCGGCATCGTCTCTCGGGGCGGCTCTCTGCTGGCGAAGTGGATGATCGACCACAACGAACAGAATCCCATGTACACCGCCTGGGAAGAGATCTGTGACATCATGCGGGAATTTGACGTCACTTTTTCCATTGGGGACGGGCTGCGACCGGGTGGGCTGGCCGATGCCACCGATCGCGCTCAACTGGCAGAACTCACCACGCTGGGAGAACTGACCGAACGCGCCTGGCGAAAAGGGGTTCAAGTCATGATCGAAGGGCCCGGGCATGTGCCGTTCGACCAGATCGAATACAACATGAAACTGCAACGGAAGCTGTGCCATGGGGCTCCATTTTATGTTCTGGGCCCATTGGTCACCGACATGTTTCCAGGATATGACCATATCACCAGTTGCATCGGAGCCACGGCAGCGGGCTTTCACGGAGCCAGCATGCTCTGTTACGTCACTCCCAAAGAGCACCTGGGCCTGCCCAAAAAGGACGACGTCAAACAGGGTTGCGTAGCGTACAAGATTGCCGCACATGCTGCCGACGTGGCACTGGGCATTCCCGGAACGCGTGACCGGGATGATGAACTGACAAAGGCCCGCGCCGCACTGAACTGGCAGAAGCACTTTGAGCTCAGCTTCGATCCCGATCTGGCCCGTGCCTACCACGATGAAGATCTCGATGTGGATACCGATTTCTGTGCCATGTGCGGACATGACTGGTGCAGCGTGCGGATCAGCAAGGAAATCGTCCAGTTCGCATCCGGCAAGGAAGATGAATTCAAATGGGACAAGGCGAAGGTCTCACAGGCGCTCACTGCTGAGCAACGTGAGATTCTGGAGAAACGAGGAGTCCTTTCGCCGGATGAAATTCATAAGCTGGCCAGCAAGACCAAAAAAGTGGTCGGCGCAGATGCCGGAAAAGCCGACTGCCATAGCGATTTTGTCGACGCCGATGCAGCTCAAAAACTGCAACAGGATGTGCAACTGGTCAACCTGCAACCGCGCTGACAGGCGTCTACGGCATGCGCGTTCAGGGGCGTGTTGAAACGATAAATTGCAGAGAGAGATCGCCACTCAATCCGCGACGGCACTCTTCCAATTGTAATTCGCCTGTTTGCGGAAGCCGGTCACCTGAAGCGCACCGTCGGTGTGAATCTTCAAAATGGAATAGCTGTTGTGTTCGGGAGCGGCTCCTTCAATCATGGCAGCCAGCGTACAGTAGTGAATCCCGTTGATCTCATGGTAATCGTTGGCATGGCTGTGCCCTTGGAACACCGCGACCACCTTCCTGGATGATTCCAGCACTTTGCGGACCTCCGTTGCATTCCGGGGAGCGTAATGATTGTTGACATCCAACCGTTGATGCACAAAAACCAGGGTTGGCAGGCTCGTTCCTCGCAGATCCTCTTTCAGCCAGTCCAGTTCTTCAGGGGGGATGAACGCATCCTTCCAGTCGGAGTTTTTGCGTCCATAGGGAACTCCATCGCCTCGAAAACAGGCATCCAGAATGATGATGTGGTACCCGCGATGATCAAAGGCATAATAAGAACGGGCCTGCTCGACTTCACCAAGAAATTCCTCTTTGGTCAGCCGCTCGACACAGTGGTTTCCCAGGACATAGTGCCGATGGGGAATCGCTTTCGCCAGAGGAGCATTGATGGACTTTAGAAATCCCTGTTCCTCCTGAAGTGAGGAAGCGGAATCGATCAGGTCGCCCAACTCAACGGCGAATTCAATCTGTGCGTTTTGAAACGCTGCAACGGCTTCATTCAGTTTCGGCAGGGATTCACGATAATAACGGTTCCCGCGAGTTGGCTTATCCGCATAATGCAGGTCGGTGAGCAGACCAATTCTGATGTCAACCGATTGCTCAGCGGGAGCAGCCTGCAGCCACGAGCGGCTGCCTGGCTGCCAGACTCCGCCAGCCATGAAGATTGCACCTGCCTGCAGAAAAGCCCGGCGTCCCACAATTGATCCATGCATCTCGTTCTCCATTTGCAATTTCATCAGATGGCTATCAGATGGCTGTATGCTATCAGATGGCTGTACACGGGGCAGGGCCATCGTTTCTGGCCATGGGAAGATCATCCTGGCTGGGGTCCGAACCGGTTGCTGCCCGCTGTTCCGGGGATCAGTGCGAAAAAGAGCATGAGCAGCCCACCGACATATGGAATAAACGCGATCAGAAGCCACCATCCGCTTCGATCGGAATCATGCAGCCTCCGCACAGTGACTGCCAGTCCCGGGGCGAGAGTGGCGAGAACAAAGATCAGCATTGTCAGCAGACAAATCATCACCAGAAGATTTCCCCCGTCCTGATTCTGCCGGTCAACAAACGCCAGCGGAAACAGAACCAGAATCTGAAAGAGGGCATTAAACAGGAAGAAATTCCAATATTCTGTCCGGTTTGCCCGGCCATCGGTATTCCCAAATCGTTTGAATGTCGCGAAGTAAGAATTTGGTCCAAAACTGGTGACCGCTTCACCCGTTCGCATTGACTGAACGGATCTGGAAGGTTTCCGTCGAGCCGTCCGGGCTGGGAGTGTTGGCAGGTCTTCGGAAAAACCAAAGTCATCTTCCGCCAGCGGCACATCGATCATCCCCTCACATTTTTTACAGCGAAACCGCCGACCCGCCTTGTCTTCTCCCACTTGATAGTTTTGCTGACATTCCGGACATGCGACATGAATTGCCATGATGACCTCCTAAGAATGACAGAATTTCCACCAGAGAACTGAACGCAAATCCAAGAATATGAATTCGTTTCAGCCTTTGTAAAGTATGCTTCATCCGCGAAGATGGTTCCCTGTTCTCCGCGTCAGACATTGGTATGCCTCTTTACGCTTCCGTCGTCGCCCAGCCGCGGGAACATTCTACGGCTTGCTTCCAGTAACGGGCCAGTCGCTGACGCTGGCTGTCTTCCATCTCTGGTCGAAACTCGCGATCCAGAGCCCAGTGCCGGGCGACTTCCTGTTGATCCTTCCAGACGCCCGTGGCCAGTCCCGCCAGATAGGCGGCTCCCAATGCGGTGGTTTCCAGAATTTTCGGGCGTTGAACGGGCACGTTCAGCAGATCGGCCTGAAACTGCAGCAACGAGTTGTTCACGGCGGCTCCGCCATCGACTTTCAAAGCTTGCAGCGGCACGCCGGAATCTGTTTGCATGGTCTCCAGCACGTCCATGGTCTGATACGCCATGGATTCCACAGTGGCCCGGGCAATGTGAGCCTGAGTGGTCCCGCGGGTGATCCCGACAATTGTCCCCCGGGCAGAGGCGTCCCAATAAGGCGTTCCCAGTCCGACAAAAGCCGGCACAAACAGCACCCCCCCCGTGTCATCCACAGAAATCTGCAGCGTTTCGACATCTTCAGATCGCGAAATGATCTTCAGTCCGTCGCGGAGCCATTGCACGGCGGCTCCTGCGATAAAGACGGAGCCTTCCAGGCAGTATGTGGTCTGATCACCAATCTTCCAGCCCACGGTGGTGAGTAATCCGTTTCCGGAAATTTTTGGTTGATCACCGATATTCATCAGCATAAAACAACCGGTGCCATAGGTGTTTTTGGCATCTCCCGGTTGAAAGCAGGCTTGTCCGAATGTGGCTGCCTGCTGATCTCCAATAGCACTGGCAATGCGAATGGAACGTCCAAAGAGACTGGATTCCGTTTCTCCAAGCACTTCGCTGCAGGAGCGTATTTCCGGCAGAATCGAACGGGGGATGTCGAACAGTTTTAGCAGGTCATCGTCCCAGTCCAGCGTCTGAATGTTGAATAACTGTGTGCGACTCGCATTCGAAACATCGGTGACATGGACTCGTCCCCCCGTGAGCCGGTTGATCAGATACGTCTCAATCGTCCCGCATTGAATTTCTCCCCGTTCTGCCCGTTGACGCAGGCCGGGCACGGTCTTGAGCAGGTGTTCAATTTTTGAAGCAGAGAAATAGGCGTCGATCACCAGGCCCGTCTTCTGACGGATCATCTCCGCGTGCCCTTCCGCCTTCAGTTGTTCACAACGTGGAGCGGTGATGCGGCTTTGCCAGACAATGGCATTGGCCACCGGTTCACCGCTTCGCCGATCCCAGAGAACAACCGTTTCCCGCTGATTGGTGATGCCGATGGCTGCAACGTCATTCAGATTGGCCGTTTGAGAGAGAACCTGCTGTGCCGTTTCCAACTGGGATTTCCAGATGGCTTGTGGATCGTGTTCCACATGTCCCGGCGAGGGGTAAATCTGTTCGAACTCCTGCTGCGCCATGTTGAGAGGCATCCCCTGCTCATCAAAGAGAATCGCGCGGCTCGAAGTCGTTCCCTGATCAAGTGCGAGGACAGTAGGCATGACTGAAAAGATGAGTTGAAGGTTATTGCAGGTTTGCTCTCCGAGAGCGTCGACGTCCCAATCATCCACGTCATAGTAAGGAAAATTTGAAACGCGGAGGATACAGCACGACCGTTGGCCGCAACCAAATAGAGGAAAGGGGCTGCCGTTGCGAGATGATCTTTGTGAAGAAATTTCGCTGCATTTTCTCCGCCACATTGGTGTTTCGAAATTCTTATTCGAAGCAATGGCTTTTGTTCGATTTTGTAGGAAGAGCTCTCCTGACACCGAACCTGACGGCAAGCGGATTCTCGCTCACACAGCGCGCACAAAACCCCACGAGGCCGTCCAACGTTTTAAAAGCGTTCAGCCTACACGAAATTCACACTGCATAGAGCACATTCACCCCGTACAGGCCGCGCTCCACCACGCGGCGAGTCGCCTTTCATCAATTGAAACGCGAGCTGCACGAGCCACCGGCCAGAGCAACTTGCTCTAAGCCTCTTTACTGACAGAGATTACGTCTTGATTCCAGCTCGCTTGAGGCGACGAGCTTTGGAGCTTGCGGGACGCTTGCCGTGATTGGCTTTTTTCAATTTTCGCTGTGTTTTCGCCATGAGACTCTCTCGAAAATCCACTCTTCCAGCCGTAACTCGGCTGGGAATCCGACTGATTGAAGAAGCGTAGGAGTCTATCGGATTCCCTTCCAAATGAAAAGTGGCAGTTCTTCCAAGTTTGGGCTTTGGGTGCAGGTCAGCTTTTGCATGCGGGGTGGTGGTCCTGAAAAGGTCAATAGGAGAAATCGTCGATTTGTGGGAAGATGGGGTGGGTCAGGGGGACTGGTCAAGTCACTTTCTCATTCAGGGA
>Ga0182738_1000643_pt1 | contig 46492 bp, 31 predicted proteins | sample eDN5th30CBELigMG_FD_128876 | JGI IMG/M metagenome (GOLD analysis project Ga0182738, IMG submission 128876) | Enriched Miracle-Growth compost microbial communities from Emeryville, California, USA - eDNA 5th pass 30_C BE-Lig MG (version 2)... ... | reverse complement strand
GATCGGTCACATCCGTGGGATACTGGCGTTCCATCGCTACGGCTCCGTCTTCCTTGATGGGAGAATTTTGACAACGGAGTCGTAGCGATTTTCGTCATTTCAGGCAATTTGAAGACACGCTCTTACGCCCTGGAAAGCAAGGGGCTTTCGATCTACAACATTGAAGATCCTGCAAACCCGAAAAAACTCGGACATGTCGGTGGCATGGGAAATGTCCGCCAACTGCGAGTCAGCGGCCGCACAGCCTTTCTGACCTCCCGTCAATGCGGGCTTTGGGCTGTTGACGTCTCCGATGAAAACAATCCCCGGATCCTCTCCAATTTCGATGCTGTCGAAATGGCCACCGGGCTGGATGTGATCGGTGATGTCGCTTTCATTGGCAATCGCGTTTACGGGGTTCAGTGCGTAGACATTTCCGATCCCGCGAACATGAAACACATCTCCTCTTATCTGACCGATGAATCACAGTCGGTCTGCTACTCCAACGGATGGCTCTTCAGCGGAGACTGGGCGGGTGGCGAAGTGACCGTGATCGATGTCGCGAACCTCAGCGTCCCCAAGGCCCGCGCACACATCCACCTGGATGGCTATGGCGACGGCCTGGCAGTCCGGAACAACATTCTGTTCGCCTCCACTGGCCAGCACAAAAAAAGCGGCCCGGAAGAGGAACGGCACGGAGCAGGACACGGGCTCGATCTCTTTGACATTTCCGACCCGCTCAATCCGGTGAAACTCTCCCGGGTCTCTTTCCCCAGGTATTATTTCGGTCCCTGCGACTACTGGATGCCGCGTCTCTCCGGAAACTACTGCTTCGCTTCAGACACCATCAACGGCCTGTTCCTCGTGGACATCGCTGACTTGAAAAATCCCAAGGTTCTCGGCAATCTCATCCTTCCCAAGTCAGACCCGGAAAATCCTCAAATCGGTGTTCCATTCAAGCAGATCATGGACCCCGCCATCCCCCAGGGAGACGCTGTCTCTTCCATTGCTGTCGGTGAGGGGGTGGTTTACATTTCCGGCAATTATACCGGCATCTATCTCGCGGAACTCCCCGGGACAGCGGCGCTCGAACCTCTCGACAAAGGAACTCCGCCGACACTTCCACCCCAACCGTTCAGCGGCCAGGAACAGGGCTTCATCTCCTCCGGTCCGGCCTTGAGCAACCCGGTCCGCGCCGTTGCTGTGCAGGGCGATATTGCCTATACCGCGAACGTCTGGGACGGCGTCAAAGTTCATCGGCTCAATGATGACGGGATCACGGAGATTGGCCGGATCAACATTGAGTATGCTGCCGATGTGAAACGCTCCGGTAATCGCCTTTACGTCGCTGAAGGACAGAACGGCATCGGTGTCTACCAGATCAAATCGCCCACGGAAGCCGAAGAAATCGGGCGGCTGGAAGTGGTGGAAAAGGGGCTGAACTTCGCCCAGTTCCTCTGGGCCTTTGAAGGCACGGATATGATCGCCGCCACCTGCGCCAACGTGCGGGTGAACTTCGTCGATTTCAGCAATCCCCGAGACCCCAAAGTCATCCTGAGCGAACCCGGGTCTCAGTTGCTCTACGGAAGCTACGGCGGACAAAACCTGGTCAAACAACGGTACTTTGCCATCACCCGCCATGTCGGCGGACTCATGCTGTTCGACCTTAAGGATCATACCGCCAGGAAGCTGTGGTATGACAATTTCCCGCTTTGTTCCCAGACCGGCTCCATTGCTGCCATGGGTGATGAATTTCTCACGATGCGCGGTGGCGGCTATGCCTTCTTCAATCCCGAAAATCCGCTTCCAACCACCAGGCTCAAACGCCTCAGATTTCCCGGTCAGGACGGGTTACCCGAAGACGTCCCGGATGACTCCCCCATCAGCCGGGCCATGTTCCCCAAAACCGAATGGGAGGGTCTCCCCAATTACGACTCCGGCACCGGCAAGCTGGCTGTACTGAACCGCACGCACAAAAACCTGCGTATTTATGACTTCACCAACAAAGCAGCCCCTCAACTGCTCAAACATCTCAAACTCAACAGCAACCCATACGCTCCTTCATTCTGGAAAGGCCGTGTCCTTCTCCCCGGTGGGTACGCGGGATTACTGCTGGAAAAATAAAAATAGTGGGAAGAATTTTGGTTTCGAAACCAGGCTATCTGACATGTTTGTCAAACGGGCGGAATGAGTCGCGGGAGGGCGTTATTGAGGAGTTAACATTGGGGGCCATGTTCGTGTCGCGCCAACAGCGTGAACATGGCTCCCGACAGCATCTCTTTTGAAGAAACCTGGCGTGAAAAAATGTCCAATAATAATTCACAATGGACCCGACGGGACGTTCTGCAAGGGACAGCGGCTGCGGCATTCGGATCGATTGCCGGAGGGGCCGAACCTGTTCTGGCAGCCGCCACTTCGGAAGAATCGCCACGGAGTCCCAATCGGATTCAACGCGAAAATGAAAAACCGGGGACACGGGACTGGCAACTCAACCGTGTCCGCATCACGCACGGGGCTTATCGGACGGCACTCATTGAAGGATATTGTTCGCGCCAATCCGTGGCTGCGGGTGAATCCATCGACATTTTTGTGAGTACCAGTCCGGCACGAAAATTCACAATCGATCTGTATCGCATGGGATATTACGGCGGCACGGGAGCTCGTCACATGCAGAGGCTGGGACCATTCCAGGGAACTGCTCAACCCGTTCCGGAAATGACTGCTTTGCCAGCCCGACTGCGGGAATGCCAGTGGTCCCCCTGCACCACGCTGACCATTCCCGCCGACTGGCCCAGCGGCGTCTACCTGGGAAAACTGAGCACCATTTCCGAATCCCCGTCGGATCCTTACTGGCAAAGCTATGTCATCTTTATTGTGAAAGACCACCGTCCCGCCGACATTCTTTTCCAGTGCAGCGACAATACCTGGCAAGCCTATAACCGGTGGCCGGTCAATGAATCGCTGTATACCCATCCCAGCGGCGCCCATGCGCCGGGAGTGTCGGTCAGTTTTGATCGTCCCTATGGCATGTATGTCCAGATTTTTCAACCCGCCCTGTCCATCGGGTCGGGAGAATTTCTGTTATGGGAATATCCGCTGTGCTACTGGCTCGAACAGCTGGGTTATGACGTGACCTATGGATCGAATGCGGACTGCGTCGACGCGGATTTCATGACGCGGGCTCGCACGTTCATCAGCGTGGGACATGATGAATACTGGGATCTGAAGCAGTACCAGGCAGCGGAAGCCGCGATTGACTCCGGTGTAACCTTCTTATGGCTCTGCGGAAATTCCGTGTTTATCGTTTCCCCTTTTTCAGATTCCTCGCGCGGAACGCCTCGCCGGATCCTCACCCGTACCGGATGCTATGGAGACATGCGGGAGGAAGAACACAATGCCTATGCCGCCCTGTTTGCCGGACTTCAGTCTGGTGGTCCGGATGAACGGAGAATCATCGGCGCGCGAAGCGTGGTGCCGTTCAATGGAGGAGGCGACTGGACCTGTGTCAATCCCGGGCATTGGATCTTCGACGGAACCGGGATGCAACATGGAGAAAGTATTCCGGGGCTGGTCGGCTGGGAACACCATGGAGATCCGGACCTCGATCGTCCTGGGCTCGAAGTGCTCGCGGAGGGTTCCATCTGGTCCGGCGGGACGCGGGAAGGAAGATATGCCGCCACAATTTTCCCCGGTCCCAGGGGAAACCTGGTTTTCAATGCCGCGACAATTTTCTGGGCACAGAATCTGGCTGCGCCTCCCGGTCACATTCTTCCCTGGTCGCACGGTTCCCGCCCCAGCGGCCCCGATCCGCGTGTTCAGCGGATCACGCAAAACCTTCTTCAACGGGCGTTGCGGAAAACAGCAACGGGATGAAACACATCGTTTTTTGAGAGCGGTTCACTGGTTCACGTTCTTTGATTCTGGATCACAACCGAAATTTCTGTCCTTTGCTGTCACAAATTCCATCTGGGGAACGTCCTTGAAGCAGAGCCCCCTGTGTCCCAGCGGAAACAAACGTCAGCTCCACGATCCGTCACCAAGGAGATTGAGATGAGAAAAATGTTTCTTTCGTTGTTGTCGGCAGTTCTCCTGACCGGCGTCGTGGGATTGACGTTTGCCCACGTCCATGATGAACTCGGCGGGGAATCGGTGAAAGTGATTTCCGCACAAGATATCCTGGAAAAGCTGGATGGCCACGAATCAGCAGTGACTGTAGTGGAAGTCACCATTGAAGCGGGACAAGCCGGCGTACCGCATCGGCATCCCGGACCGGGATTTGTGTACGTGCTGGAAGGAACATACGAACTGGGCATTGATGACCAGCCGACAAAACTCTACAAGGCGGGAGAAACCTTTTACGAGCCGACCGGATGCCTGCATCGCGTCTCCAGAAATCCCTCCTCCACGAAACGGACCCGATTAATCGCATTTGTGTTGCATCCCCGTGATGCAAAGGAAATCGCCATTCCCGAAAAAACAGAAAAGAGGGCTCCATGAAGATCGTCATCATTGGCGGCAGCGGCTTAATCGGCTCGAAGGTCGTGAAGACATTGCGTGACGACAGGCACGAAGTCATCGCAGCGTCCCCGTCATTGGGGATCAATGCCGTAACGGGATTGGGATTGAATGAAGCTCTCGTGGGAGCTCAAGTTGTCGTTGATGTCGCTAATTCACCCTCATTCGAGGACCAGGCGTCAATGGACTTCTTTGAATCGTCCGGACGGAATCTCCAGGCTGCGGAAACGGCTGCTGGCGTACGACATCATGTCGCACTTTCCGTGGTTGGTACGGATTGTCTGCTGGAGATGGGATATTTCCGTGCGAAACTGGCGCAGGAAGAACTCATCAAAGCTTCCGGCATTCCCTATACGATTGTCCGTGCGACGCAATTCTTTGAGTTTGTGGGAGCAATTGCTCAGTCAGGAATGATCGGACAGGCCATCCGGTTGCCGCCGGTTCTGATGCAACCCATTGCGGCACAAGACGTCGCTGATGTACTGGCGGACATCGCGATCTCCGTGCCGCGAAACGGCACCGTTGAAGTTGCCGGTCCCGAACCAATCCGCATGGACGCCCTTGTCCGGCAGTTCTTGGCAGCCAGCGGAGATCAGCGTGAGGTCATGGCCGATCCGCAGGCCCGATATTTCAGCACGCCTGTCGATGATCACAGTCTCATGCCCGGCAACGCACCACTCCAGGGCAGTACAACGTTCGCCAACTGGCTCAGTCACTCACTCCGCAATGTTGAGACTGCTTGAGGACGGAAATGATTGAACTCTCGGGGACGTCCCGCGTACGTGGAACGTCCCAAACCATGCATTTTTTCAACAAACGGTTCATTAGACCAGCCTGGTCATTTGTTCGATCGCGCTCGGCCTTGAATTCCCTGTATTTCACCAGGATTCGCGTGATATACCATTTATAACTCCACTCTAGAAGACGCCATCGCGTACTTCAAAATGAGTCGGTTTGTTGAGTAGACGTCCTCCCTGACGGACCCAGTTCGCTGTCTGCTGGAGAACGGTCTGGAAAGGTGTTTCTGCTGGGCCCAGACGTTGCCAGACTTCCGTCGCATTGCTCAGAAGGGCGGATGGGGCTTCTTTTCCAGTGAAACGCACGTTTCGATCCAGCAACCGGCCAAATTCTTCCGCAAGCTGGCGAACAGACAGCGTCTCCTGACCGGTCAGGTTCAATATCCGGGGAGGAGTTTCGGCAAATTCCAGGCTGCGAATGATTGCGTCGTTGGCATCTCCCTGCCAGAGACAGTTCAGAAAGCCCATCGTTAAGTCGATCGGCCGGCCATGATGCACCTGCGTGGCAATATCCACGAGGACTCCATAGCGGAGATCGACCGCATAATTGAGCCGTATCAGAACAACTTTTGTTCCATTGACTCCGGAGTAATACTGGAAGATCCGTTCTCGTCCCAGGGCCGCCTGGGCATATTCTCCAACCGGTTGGACAGGATCGGTTTCTCGAGATCCCCCGCTGGCAACAGCGGACAGTGGATAGACATTTCCCGTTGAGAGGGCCACGAAACGCGAACGGGGATAACGCTGCATGACGTTAGAAGGAATAATCGTATTGGCGACCCAGGTTTGCGATGGATTGGTACTTGTTCCAAACTTGGATCCCACCAGGAAGATGACATTCTCCGCATCCGGCAACCGGTTGATGGAATCCCGATCCAGCAAATCCACCGTTTCCGTCAGGACCCCAGCATCGTTTAAGACCTGCTTCGATCTGCTGTCGGAGAACCGGCTGGCCGCGATGACATTAAGATGCGCGCCGGTCTGCGCTGCGGCACGTTGCGCCCGTATGGCGAGAGTCGGCCCCATTTTGCCACCCGCTCCAAGAATCAAAAGATTCCCGCTTAACGTTCCCAGGAAACGAACGAGCTGCCTGCTGGGAGTCGTCAGCCACTCTTCCAACTTTTGTTCGTCAGTGATCTCCAGCACATTGGAATCAGGAACAGCCATGGGGACCAGCCTCCTCGCCCGGGTAATGCCTGGGAACGTAATTTTCATTGACGTCATGGATATTCAGATCGGAACAGAACAGGCAGATTCCAGTTTGAAGCTCCACGAGTGCATTATCCACTTGTAAAATCCGGGGTGATCAATCCGCAATCTCCGACTTTGGCAGACGTTTCCGGAAGAGAATGGTCCCTTCACGACTGGGGAGTGATCACATACTCGCCGGGGTCGCCTTCGAAATAAATGGCATTCTTGCCGGGGATCACATTGGCATCAACGCAAATCTTGCCATTTGGACAATGGACAGTCCACTGCCCGGGTTTCAGCCCCAGCAACGCAACTTGTCGTTTTGGTCCTTCGGGAATGGTGATGATATGGGTTTGAGTCACAGGGTTGAAACTGTTGCTCATACTCACGATCCGGTCAGCGAGCCCGATCACAAAATTTTCCTTCTGCTCGGAGAATTCGACCATCAAGGGCTTCGACTCGCCATCGACCATCTGAAAGACCGTCACGAACTGATTGCGTTTTTGCGCGGTCTCCGGCGAGATCATGATTCGATGCCCCCGCGCCTCCGGACGATGCGTCGGCGGCGCCTCCAGCTGCACTCCAAAGACGTTGTTCGCTTTTTGACCACTCAGGAGTTCCAGCGTGCGCTCGGCCGGAACAGGAATGAGCATCTCGACATGGGTATTGCCCACTTTTTTGTTGCGTTCATTCCGCAGAATGAATCCGCGCTCCGTCAACTTCGGTTCCAGGAGCGTATTGACCTGCCAGTATTTCTGAAACTCCGCTTTTTGGGTTGTCATGTCATCCGTCAGAATAATCGCTGCCGGAACATCTTCCCGCTCCAGATTCAGAAAGCAGAACCCACGGGCATACTTGTTGATCTTGGAGGAATAGGCTTTGGTCAGATCGACTTTGAAGTAGCTGAATGCCGGCCGTTGTGCCGACGGACCGAAGTCGGCGGACAGCACGGTCCCATTATTGAACTGCGGATCACGCCTGGCCTGATCCGGCGTCCGGGGGGCTGCCAGATTCGTTCGGGTCCCCCCGTCATTGACTTCGGTATGAAGAAACTTTTCATTCGGATCCCGGGCCAGCATCAAGCTGTGGGCAATGGAACGCTTGTTGAAGTTGCGATCATAAGGCGTGCCATAGAAATGATAGAGCCCCAGGTCGGCCACTTGCAGGCCGCGATAATAGACTTGCAATGCTCCGGCATCGGAGTGCTGATGGTTTCCGAAGCGATACCCGCCCCCTCTGATCTCCGCGACGACATCGTTGCTGTCGAGACTGATCTCCCAGCCGGTTCGAGCCACCATCGCCCCGAGAATTGGCCCGAAATCCCTGGTCAGGGGAAGGGATTCCAGGCTTTCCACCGGTTTGAGTTCCGGGTCGTTTAACAACAGGAACAGAATCCTGTCATTGGCCGGCCCTCCTTGTCGGTAGAAGTCGGCCTTGAGCACGGGGTCATTGGCATACGCAGACATCAGCAGCATCGTTCGGGGATATTTCCAGTAAAGGAACTGGCCCTCCCGGGCGCTGCTGTTGCCATCACCATCCCGGAGCATCTGGCCGTCCGGCATCCGCATATACTGCCAGAACCGGCGAACCTCTTTGATGTTCTCATCAAAGGCCGGTTCACCCGTCATGCGTTTGAACAGCCAGGCTGCGTGCATCTCCCATCCGAACCGGAAGGCTCCATAACTGATTCCCTGGTCGAACCGGGGAGACTGATATTCGAACTTCCGCATCGGGACCAGGTTTTCCAGAATCACGTATGAAGTGTATTTGTACGCATCGGGATCCTGATCATACAGGGCGATGCTCATGGCCAGCAGGTCGCGATTGATCTGGGCTTCCGCACCATGTCCCGTAATGATGCTTTGGCCAAACGGCGGCCAGCCACATTCCATGTCCAGCGCCAGACGCATCAAATTGCGATAAAGGTTGTTCTTCTCCTCTTGACTCAACAGTTCGTGGCACCAGTCATAGACCAGCGAGCCGGCATAAATTGCCTGGCCAATTTCACGAGTAATATCCAGGATGTTCCCGAATTCGACACGTCCGAGATATTCATTGATCAGACGGACCGCTTCCCGGCCGGGTTCTTTCTCCCCGGTCATCAGGAAATAAAACGCTTTATCAATGGCTGCTTTTTCCAACGCCGCATTGTGAGGCATTTCTTCGTTGGCGGGAAACTGGACCTGGAATGGCTTTCGGGCATCTCTGATGACTTGTTTCCAGACCTCCGCATGTTCTTCTGCATTCAGACGCCCGCGAATGAGCGGCAGCGTCTCTTCCGTACACCACAGACGCGGATGACTCGCCGGCGGAGTCCACCTGGGTTTGTAATTCACAGCCGCTTTCGGAATTGCCGGAGGAACGAATGGACGAATGACGACACTGCCCAGACGCACACCGCGGGGAAGCCAGATGTTCAGTTCCTGTGACTCTCCCGTTAGAGAAAACTTGCCCGTCACCTGATCCGGCCGATGCCAGGGAACGTAAACCACTCGTCTGGTTGGCCGATTGTCGTCGAACTGCAACTTGAGAAAGAGGGAATCATACTTTCCCCGGGCTTTCTTCATCAGATTATTGCCGAAGTCATCAACAACAGCATTGGTTCCCAGGACGTAAATGCCGGGTTTGGACGCCTTCAGTCTAAATGTGATATCCGGTTCGCGACTCTCGCCGTCCACCGCATCCTTGACACCGGCTTTCAAGGTGAATCCTTGTTTTCCATCCAGTCGATCATCCGCGACAATTTCGGTCGTGGCTGGAGAGAGAGTTCCGTCTTTCACCGTGAAACGCGTCGACCCTTTTTCCGCAACAGTCACAACCTCTGCCAGACAGACTCCGGACATCACAAACAAACAGAAACAGGCCAGCCGGACCAGGCAGAAAAAGGTTTTGTTGTTCAACATTCCAAATCGTCCGCAAGAGGGGGATCCTCGACAACTTCATCAGCGAAGGCTCAAACCGGAGAGGACCGGAAGCATGACTCATCCTGGCTGGGCCATGTTGGGAATATCGCAAGATGCCACATGACATCATAGTCAACGCAATTCATTTCGCCACTCATGCAAAACAGGCGTCGCCACTCATGCAAAACAGGCGTCATTTCACAAGTTGGAAGTTGGGAACGAAGAGAGGGATATCTGGACCGCTCGCTTCTTCATCGATCTTTATCCCGTGCCTGCCGACTTCCAATCCCGAAGTTCGTTCCTGGCTCCGCTTCCGTAATTTTATCAGACAGGCTTGTGCTGTTCTCCAAGACGTGCTTTGATTCGGAGAGATCATCAGCCCGATCCCACAACCGCCGTGAAACGCTGATGTGAAGCAGTGTCTGGTCCCGTTCGTTTTTTCTGGATGTCGCCATGTCCGATGCTCCCTTACTTCCACGGTCCTTGAAACAGCGGCTCGCCCAGCAGGAACGAGTGACCGTCTTTGCCGTGGGACGGTCGTTTCATCCCAACCAGATTGAAATGTATGCCCTGCAAGGGGGATTTGACGGATTCTGGATCGATCAGGAACATTCGGGATTTACAACGGACCAGATCGAATCTGCGGCCCGGGCCGGGCGTGTGGGGGGACTCGATTCCTTCGTCCGGCTGGCCCCCACCGATTATGCCACGGTCACGCGGTGCCTGGAATCCGGCACAGGGGGAATTATGGCCGCTCAGATTTCCAGTCCGGAACAGGCGGAAGCGATCGTGCAATGGGCAAAATTCGGTCCGCGAGGCTGCCGAGGCATGAACGCTGGTGGTCACGACGGAAAATTCGGATTGCTGCCACTGGCGGAATTCAGCCAGCAGGCCAACGAACGAACGTTTGTTGCGATTCAGATTGAAACCGTCGCTGCCGTCGAATGCTGCGAAGAAATTGCAGCAATTGACGATGTGGATCTCCTGTTCATCGGGCCGGCCGACCTCAGCCAGGCATATGGAGTCCCGGGCCAGATCATGCATCCGCACTGCCTGTCCGCTGTCGCGCGTGTCGCACATGCCTGTGAGAAGCATGGCAAATCGTTCGGGGCGGTCAGCTTCACCCCCGAACATACCACAATGCTGCTGGATCAGGGGTGCCGGATGTTATCGATCACGAATGACGTCCGGACATTCCAGGATGGGATTGTCGCTGTCAAAAGCCGCTTCCCGATGTTGTTCGACTGAGTGATTCAAACGCAGCCTCCGTCCGCAAAACAAATTCGACGTGTCCGGTCCCAAAATTACAACGATTCCCTCCAGTCCTCGGCATGGAAAATCCAACTTCAGCCTCGACGCGGCTGGTTTGTTCCGGCCGCGATCAAAGTTGTTCATGCGGCACAAAATTCTCGCCCACTGAGAAAATTCAAAATATTTGCAGCAAAGTGCCCAAAGCATTTCTGGACTGTGGACAAAGCGATTTGCAATTGTGGCGGCAATTGCTAATCTTTGGCTCCCCGGGGGGTGGCAGGCTATCTCCCGCACGGTGGGGCCGTGCGAACCAGGTCAGGCGGGAAACCGAGCAGCCTTAAGCATCGCGTTCTCAGGTGTGTCGGGAGATAGCCTGCCGGTTCTCGTGATGTTTTTAAGCTCCGACCTTCTTTGCTGTTCCGACTTCTTTCAGGGAACAGCTGCGGAATGAAGTTCCGGAATCATGTCATTCCGAACGTTACCGGCTAGTTCCTGCTGGATAAGCTGTTGTCAAACGCCATGGCCAGTGGCCTTTTGAAATCGCCGGTATCCTGGCACCCCATTTCGACGACATTGAGCGATCGATCGCTCAATCTTCCGCTTGCGTCTGTTTTTCGTGTGGCGTGCTTTGCCGTCTTCAGCCTCCCCGTGGAAGGGCTCTGACGGATGTGAGACAGAAGGAACAACGAAATCAAATCGCCAGAGGGGGCTCATGGCAAAAGTCCCGGCAATCAAGCTGGATTGCCGTTGTTGTCTCCCCTTCACCCAGAATCGCGGAAACTGTCTACAAAATGAGAGGATGAAGCTCGAAATGGAAAGACACACTTTGAGATGAGAAGATGAAGTTCAAAACGGAAGGGAGGAAAGCTGATGCGGTTCCTCTCGGATCGAACGAGTTGTAAAAATTGAAGACGGTCTCTCAACTCAGCGGACAGGAGACCGGTCCGATCAGGATACTTGGTATCTTGATCCGGGAATTTGGTTCAGGAGTCGATCGATGATGATGGCAAAGGTCTGGCCAGATGCTGACACTCTTATTCCAGAGTTGTTGACAAAGGCCCCGCAAGCCCGGCCGGTCCTCGATCGCTACGGCTTGCACGGTTGCGGCGGTCCTTTGGGGCCGGAAGAATCCATTGCGTTCTTTGCCCGGGCACATGAGGTTCCCCTGGAGAAACTCTTAACCGAAGTGCGCGCGTGTCTCGCGAATCCTGCTTCGAAACCACCGCTGGAATTGAACATCCTCGAGAACGAGGGACCACGACCGTCCGATACCATCTACCGTCCGTTTTTCAAAGCGGGAATTGCCGTCGTGCTTTCGCTGGGTGCGGTCTGGGGAGCTTACCTGCTGCTGCGGATTGCAATGGCAGGCAAATTCTCCGCAGCCAGCCTGCACGACATCAATGCACATGGCCATGCCCAGATTTTCGGATGGGTCGGACTTTTTGTCATGGGCTTCGCTTATCAGGCATTTCCTCGCTTCAAACATGTCACGCTTGTCTGGCCGAGGCTGGCCTTCGGCACACTCTGGATGATGGTCATTGGTCTGGTCGTGCGATCAGTTGCCCAGCCCGTAGCGGTCAACTTCCCCTGGGCGTACTGGCCCGCTGTGGGGGCCTCCGTGCTGGAAGTTGTCGCGATCGGATTGTTCGCAACGATCATCATCAAGACCTGGCAGCAGTGCCGGAATCCACTGACGTTTTATGATGGATATATTTTTTCCGCTCTTTTCTGGTTTGTCGCACAGGCAATTTTCGAAAGTATCTTTCTGGCGGCAACGCTGGCTGCTGAAGGAAAACAACTCTCCACGCTGGTGGCCACCTGGCAGGCGGGGCTGCGTGACATGCAGATTCATGGGTTTGCCCTTTTGATGATCCTGGGGGTCAGTCAGCGAATCTTCCATCACTTCTATGGGTTACCACAGCCGAATATAACCCTTAGCCGCGTGACGCTGGTGATTCTCAATCTGGCCATCATCGGTGAAATTGCCGGTTCGATTCTCATGCAGAAGGCAGGCCATTTCTGGGGAGGACTCTGGTATGCCTCGGTCCTCGTACTGGCGGGCGCGACAACAGTTCTGGTCCTGAACTGGCGAATTTTTTCGCACACCGAAGAAGCGGATCGCAGCCTGAAGTTCTTGAGAACCGCCTATCTCTGGTTATTTCTGTCGATGGCGATGCTCGTCGCGTTTCCCCTTTATCAGTTCTGGATTCTTCCCGGGCTGGCTCCGGAGAGTGAAGCGGCACGACTCGGATTTTCTCATGCCTATTATGGAGCAATTCGACATGCAATTACGGTCGGATTTGTCAGCCTGATGATCATGGGCGTCGCAGCGAAAGTCGTGCCGACATTGAATGGCATTGCTTCACGATCGTTGACTCCTCTCTGGACATCATTCCTGTTGATCAACCTGGGATGCAGTCTGCGGGTTCTTGGCCAGACAGCAACAGACTTCGATCCCGATGCATTTGCCATCGCTGGAATCAGCGGCTTACTGGAAGTGACAGGACTGCTTCTCTGGGGAGGACATTTATGGCAGGTCATGGCTGGCCGCGCCCGACAGATCAATCCATCGGGCCACTCGGTATCCGGCGCGCTGCTGAACGCCGACACCCCAATCGGTCCGCAGCATCTCGTCAGCACAGTTCTCGATCATCATCCTGAACTTTTGGAGGTATTCGTTCAGTTCGGATTCACGACGCTGACGAATCCCCAGTTTCGTCACACCATCGCCCGCGTCGTGACGATCCAGAAAGCCTGCCATCGCATGGGTATCGACCAATCAAAATTCCTGACAACGTTGAATCGCGAGCGAAAGACGTCTTGAGCCAATACCAGTTCCAGTCATGTGATGTTTGCGGACACTCCCCTGAACAGGCAGTTCGCCTTCTGAAGTCGGGGCAATTCATTTGAACTGCATGTGGCAATGGGAAAAGCGTCCTCAGAACTCAGTCTGCCCAATTGGGGACCACATCTCTCCGATTTGTCTCTCAAGTCTTGCCAAATTCTTGGGATTCATTGCTCGGAGTGCATTTCCTTCGATCGATTCAGTGTGTCCCCCGGCTCGTCCGTCCGTGTTGGAGTAATCGCTCGCATCAGAGCTTGATATCCCAGTAATGCACATTGTTGCCGGCTCCGGGTCAGTACGCCGGGATCAAACCCCAGCACTGCGGCCGGTGGCATGGCTGCCACTTGCGAAAGTAATTTTCCGACTACGTTTTCACAGACGATCGACGCAACAGCCTGGCTGACAAAGCAGCCTCGCCCCAAAAATCGGATATCCTTGATGAGATCCCCATCAGCCTGAATCTCGATTGTGACAATATCTCCACAACGCGGACTGCGCACGCGAGCTTGATGCGTCGCTGCGGACAAGTGGCCGCGCCAACGGGGATTTCTGGAGTGCTCCAGAAGATCAATCGAAAAATCTTCCAACTGTGACATATCGGGAATTCAAATGTTTGCTATTTCACTTCCGGGATAAACTTCACTGACCAGATGCCATCCTCGCCAAACGTAAACTCCGTGTGCCCTTCGGTGTCGTTGGGGATAGCCCCTTTTAGGTCAATCGTTTGGGAATGAATTTCTTCGCCAGGGGCACCCTCAAACACCCAAGTCACGACCGTTGATTCAGGGATCTGGTCGAGTTTTGGAAAACTTGTCGACGCTTCTGTGCCGGGTGCTATATGGCCATCACCCGGTTGCGCCCAGCCGAAGTTCTTCCATTCCTTAATGATAACCAGCTTTTCGTTCTTGTTGATAACTGCAAAGTCGCCAGAATAGCGAGAGCCGTGTTTCATAAATCCACATCCCCAGCCTGCACTCAGTGAAAATATCGCCACCACAAGAATAATTCTCAATTGCAGTGATGTCATATTTTAAACACTTCTGTTAAGTTGTGTGATGTTGATACGCATCTAGTGGCGTCTCTTTTTTTATTATTTGTTCTGCGGCAAGTCCAAGATGCTTCCAGGGAAGCCATAATCCGCAGGTGTCGTCATCTTGCCAGGGACTCCCACGGCCCTGGCTCGTCGCTTCATCTCCATGTCGAATTCAATGCTGCAACCCCGATCGTAATGGTACTGGCAGTTCTCTGGTGGGTACTTCGGGTAGCCTGGCGTACCACCAATCGCACCATGTGCGGCATTTGTCGGCAGTGGGGTGTAGGTGGTCATTGCGCCCGTATTGTATTTCGAATCAAATTTACTGCACTGCAACTCTATATGTTGATTTCTGTAATACTGTAAGAGAATATGTCTCGCAAGACGTGCATGGTCTCCGAGTAATGCGGGTGTGCAATTTGCCCGCCCCATATAGAAATAAAACCAAGCCAAGAGACAATACTGTTGGGAAGGAGTGACGAAATGCCGTGTCCTGTTCCCCATTTGATGCGGACGAAAGTATTCCCATCTGCCGTTTTGAATAGAATCGCATTTCCACTATGCAGATTTACAGGACTTAGGCAGAAATTCTCTTCGGCAGGAAGTTCTCTGGGCGATGAGAATATGCGAAAAGTTCGCGAATTCATCTCCATCAAGACAATGTGATATCCGTATTTCCCCGAAAACAACAGAAATGCAACTGGCAGCTGCAGCGGATCGCTATCGATCTCATTAATTATTATGGGAACGCTAGTGCGATCCCCGATTGGCCCAAAGCCTCGCACGTATTCATTTCTTCGTTGAAAGCGACGGGAAAGCGACAACTGTCGCCTCGTTACGATTTTGTCATGAATGTTATCGTTCATTGAGGTTGCCTATCTTCGTTGTGCGAAAGGCATTGCAATTGGGGTTTATCGTGTGCGGTTCACAGTTGCCTCCGTGTCCGGGGGCGGAGGCAAGAGGAGGTCGGCGGCAGCGGCGGGGGTGGCACGCAGCAATGGGGCAGCACCAGATAACCTGGAGGCATTGCCGACTCCGCTTGGTGACCATGGTCCTGCAAGTCCGAATGAACCTGCGCCTGCTTGATTCATTGCACCGGTAAGACATGTTGTGCAGTTCCGGCCTGGATTGGCAAAAAGTCACCTGACATGGACGGACCAGTCAAGAGTGAAAGGTTTATTTTCGAGTTTTTGTTCTTGTCTTTTTCAAGGGGGCATTGGCATTCAATTCTGTCGGACGCGGAGCGGGGGTGCGGTGTGGCGACGGTGGATCACTCTGAGAGACGCGGATTGGTTACCGCAGATCAGGTCTCCGTCGCGGGGGCTGGCCTCTGTCTACGAACGAGCGTGCAACCGAAGTTGTGCTCCAGGGTGGGGCAAGGGTCTGTCATTGATACACATCTCCAAATCCACAATTTCCTGTGGTCCAACCGCTGCCTCTCATCACAATATCTAGTGGTTGACAAGCGGGACCGAACATGCAGGGGGATGCTCCGGCGGACTTGTATATAAAAGATAGACAAACTGACCTGCCCTACGTCACTTTTCAACAGGCAGTGGCCACATGCTCTCAATCCAATCAATGTTGTGCTTGAAATTCTGTCTACGACACAATTTGTATATTTTATAATAAATTACAATTTTATTTCAGTGAAAAATATTTTTTAAGGCTGCTGCACAAAACGCAGGAATTGACTTCCCTCGATCTGTAACGATCGATTAATTTTGATAGATCACTCAGAATTCAGAAGCGTTCGTGAAAATTCATTTTGCAGTCATTCTGCTGCCGCGACCCTGTGATCGTTCCTTGGCCCCGTCAACAGGGATTTCTACTTCTCAAACTTCCGGTAGTGTTCATCAAGTTGAGCTCTCTTCAGAGCGAATTCGTTGTTCTTGTTGATAAAACGGAGCTCGCACATGCTAATTATCCCCCGTCATGATTCCCATGTTAACGTAAAACGCTGGCCACATCTCTGCCGTTCTTCAGGGTTCACGCTCATTGAACTCCTGGTGGTGATCGCGATTATTGCTGTGTTGATTGCTTTGTTGTTGCCGGCCGTCCAGCAGGCCCGCGAAGCGGCCCGGCGCTCCCAGTGCAAGAATAATCTCAAGCAGTTCGGGCTGGCTCTGCACAATTATCATGACACACATAAGACGTTCCCTCCCGGCGCCTTTGCGGAAACACGATCAACTCAACCGACCGATACTCCAGCGGAAGTCGGGAACGGGTTAAGTTTTCATGTCATGCTTCTTCCGTTTCTCGACCAGGCTGCATTGTATGAACGGCTGAACTTCAACGGCACTGTTTGGACATATGGAGTCAATTACAGTTACAAGGACCAGAGTGTTCCCGTGTTTCTTTGTCCGAGTTCCGCGGAATTCAAGGGAACGGATGGACGGGCTGTGCATTACTTGGGAACAATGGGGCCCCTCAACGTGACGAACCCGATGACCGGTCAGACATATAGCTGGCAAAATGTGATTGGACAGAACGGGACCGACAACTGGGGCGGGTATGGCCAGGAAGGCATTCTTCTCCGCCAGCAATGCAAGAAAATTCGCGATGTAACTGACGGAACCACAAACACCATTCTCGTCGGCGAATCATCCCGGGATGCGGACAAGGGGAATCTCCGTTGCTGGTTGCGGGGGGGCCAGAACAATGCCTCGGCAGCCAGCACGAAAAACCTGGCTTATGGAATTAACAGCAAGACCAGCGCGAATTTCAATAATAAAGCCTTCAGCAGCAATCATGTTGGCGGAGCCCAATTTCTGATGGCGGATGGTTCTGTGATTTTCCTCAGCGAAAACATGGATATGAATACATATCGTTCGTTGTCAACTCGGGCCGGTTCCGAGACTTATACACTCGCCGATTAATCCGGCCTCACCGGAAATGTTCATTTTGCCCCGCCGCTGACACTGGAAAACACTCCTTAACATGAATGCTTCTCCTCCAATCCGTTGTCTGGGTCTGGCTGTTGCCGCATCGTTGTTATGTCTGCTCAGCAGTTGTGGCCGCGATGGAGGCAATCAGTTTCCGGTCTATCACATTTCCGGGAAGGTGATGTACGATGGAAAGCCGCTGCCGTTTGGCTCTATTGTCTTTGATCCCGATCCTTCCAAGGGAAACGCCGGTCCACAAGGAACGGCCTCCATTAAAGATGGAGTCTATGATACCAGCAAGGGGGGGACCGGATCGGTCGGTGGTTCGATGATCGTGACCATCACGGGCAGCACCCATGAAGTTGTTATCGAAGGGGGCGAAGGGCATTACCTGTTTTTGCCTTATCAGACGACAAAAGACCTTCCTCTCGAAACAACAACCGCTGACTTCGAAGTCCCCAAAAACCCGAAGAAGTCGAAATAGTACACGTTTCCCGAGTCCGCGTGGTACACGTTTGACGGGATGGAGCGCTCGTAGGTCAGGCTTTGCCCAATAATGTTCGGCACGAAATTTGATTCTCCTTACTCCCCCGCGCAGTCGCAGGATGGAACGATGAGGCATTCCGCAGTGACGTAGGGGGTGGTCGAGGCCCGGACGGAGAACGCTGCTGCAAGTCAGACGTTCCGCCGGAAGGCGGTTTCGTTTGGAAATTCGCCGGGCCGCTGACCCACCTTCGGGGAACGCTCCACTTCTGGTGGGTCTGCGGACGGTCAAATGGGGGATGAGGTCCCGTTTTGAGTGACATTGATCTTGGAAGGAAGAGCTCTCGTCCCGTCCTTGACCGCACCTACGATCGACTTCGCTTCGACAGAATTCAGGACAGCGGGGCTCGTCCGGCGCCACATGCAGAATCGTGCCTGCTCTTAATGTCGGCTCGGCAAGAGCCTCGCCCTCCCGGTTTTGAAACCACCTCATCTCCCTTTTCCAGCCAGGCATGTGAGCGCTCCGGCAAGTCCCGGAAGAAGCATGGCCATCCGGGAATAATCCAGCGTCTCGGAAGTATCGCTCGGTTGATGGTAGTGTGGATTTCTTAAGTAGCTGGTGTCCGTCAACATCAAGGCGGGATATCCTCGGTCCCAGAAGCTGGAGTGATCGGAACGGCGAATATCGTGAATCGTTTCCGGCAGCACCAGCGTCCATAAAGGGAATCCGCACGCCCGCTTGAAGCCGAAGCGAAACGTCACCAGTAACCACCACGACCGGGGATTGGCGACGGCAGCCAGAAAGTTTCCCCGCGTGGGAAAGAACCCATGCAGCCATGTTGGAATTCCCGGCGGAAGCCTCTGCGACTGGGGAGCATCGGTGAAAAATCCGAGCATCTCCAGGCAGAGCATGGCGCGAATGGATTCGTTTCTCTCCCGGCAACCGCGCGCATGAATCTGACTCCCCATTTCCCCGAGATGAAAATGGGGCGCTTCTTCGCAAGTAAAAAAGACGAATCGCACGGTCCGCTGAAATTTCCGTCCGGACAATTGCCGGGCCAGTTCCAACAGCACCGCCACCGCGGAAGCATTGTCATCTGCTCCGGGAGAACCGACAACGCTGTCGTAGTGTGCCCCGACCAGCACAATCTCTTTCGGGCGCCGGGATCCTGTCCATTCCACAATGACATTGGCGACCCTCTGTGCCCCGACCGAATAAGGTTCAGTCATGACGTTCATACCTGTCTTCTGAAGCTCCTTTTCCAGGTATCCCTGCGCGGCTCTCAGCTTTTCCGGCTGTTCCAGATGACGCGGCCCGATTGTCCACGAGAGATGTTCCACATCCCTGCGCAAGCGGTCTTCCAGAGTCGTTGTCTCTGTCTGCATGGATTTTACTCAAAAAGGAAAGGAGGGACCCCAATCATGTTCGGCACGGAATTTGACTCCCTCCTCTTCATTGGAAGGAGGGAAGAGATGCGGAGAACGTCGAGTACCCAGAAAAAAGGAGAAGGAGAGATTTTGATTGGGAATTCGGGACATTGGGTAATCCCTGGGGATCACGTCATTGCATCGCTGCATGTCCCTCCATCGTCATACGGTGCATGCCCCATGAATGACTGGCCGCTCTTAATACCATTGAAAAGAATAATCTCGAAATCGCTGCCAGGCTTCCGCATCGGGAGAAGGGAACGTCTCCAGACCAATGGCGGTTGCTTGTGATTTGAAAGCAGCTGTGGCTCCCTGCCACAGCGTCCAGTCCCCCCAGACAGCCGGGAGCTCCCGGTCTGTCTGTTGCAGGAGCGCCAGGATCCCGTTGCGAACGATGGGATCTTCGCAATGCAGCAGGGGAAACAGCATCAACTTCCCTTCCAGAGACGTGGGATGATGGGCGATCTGCACGCTGGGCTTCAAATTCCCCCGCAATGTCTGCTGTACATTATAAGACATGACATATGCATCGACCGGGAGAACTCCATAAAGAAAGATCGTGATGGCCAAAGCGACGAGTTGATGACGAATGACCCAGGCGAAATTCTGCTGTCGATAGATTTTCAGCATGACCAGCAGGAGACCGACAACGACCGTCGCCGTCCCCAGAATGCCAACCACGCGCATGCGGGTCATGCCGTTAAAGTGAATGTAAATAAACAACCGGTTGAAAACTGCCAGTGCCAGCAGAAGGTTTTCCAGCGACCAGATCATGGCCAGCCGCCGCAATCGGGGAAGTCGCGAATCGGTCCACATTCGTCCGCGAAAAAATAAGGAGAGCAATACCGTCGCCAGGCCGAGGGCCACCGTCAGCCAGAAAGCTCCTTCGTGAGCATATCCTGCATAATAAAAATGGGGGGGAAAGTCTCCTTTCCACATTGTCCAGAATTCAAAACAAAGATAGCCCGCGAACAGCACAATCAGCAGCCGTAATGTATCTCGAAATGCCGGATACAATTCATTATCAGCTGTCGTGGCCGAAGAAGATTCCAGTGGAACAGCCGGCGAAGGAATTGCCAGAAGCAGCGGGCGCAGCAGGCTGATTGATACCCAGCCAGCAGCCAGCCAGAAGAGAACGCGACGGGGAGATTCCACCACCCGCGCCAACCAGTCGTTGACCGTCTTGACCAGCATGGAGATTTCATGGGTCATCCACGAAGCGAGATCCGGATTCGCCAGGACAAAAATCACGGCAAAGACCAGTCCCATCGCCGGTGGCAGAACGAGCTGCAACATTCGCACGAAAGCCGGAATCCGTACCCAGCGGCTCACTCCCGTACGGAGCCAGTTTTCATAGACCAGAAGTCCGCAGAGACTGGAATACCAGAGGCCGCCCCAGAAACGGATCACTTCCAGCACGTACAGGGAACCTCCCGCCAGGCTGAAGGAAAAACATCCCGTCAGAATGATTCCACAGACTACCGCGAGCCAGTTCCCGCACCACGCCAGCCGCACAGCGGCAATCCAGAGCAACAGGACCACCAGAAATGTCTGCCAGTTCCAGTTCCGTTGAATCGCTCCGATCCCGATTCCCACGGGAACCAGCAGAAAATACAGTGCTGGACCGGAATATCCCTGGGACTGATAAAGAGTGACATCCGCCAGGACGACCAACAGCAACAGTGCGAGGAGTTCGGCCCATCGCACCGATCGGCTTTCCGTGATCAGTCGTTGCCAGTTGGAATAAGATGAGGACGAGGAATGGAGACGCGGCTCCGGAACGTTGATCGGTTCGGGGATCCCTTCCACCGAATTTTGTTCCGTCTCATTCATTGGTCTGTCCCCGTTGTGTATCTCTTCAGGACATTTTTCGCATCATCCCGAGTTCTCACGGGAAACTCAATCTCTATTCAGGTGAAAAGAGATTGTGGAGAGTTGATCACGGGGACTGGGCGGGAAGTGATGGCTCCGGTAGACGGGATGGACTGGAATCTGCCAAGATCAGCGTGCCGGATTGCCGGTGTCGTTCCTGTTTGTTCCTGTTTGAAGAGATGATTCATGAGACAACGGCCCTGTTGCCTGGCCTGTGGGTTTGGACTGGTCTTATGGGGTGTGCTGGCAGTTCCCGCACAGGCCCAGGAGGCCCGGTCAACCGTGCGACCGGCCCCCGCGACTGTCCCTCAAGAATTATTTCAGTATGTCGGCCAGCTGGACCCGGCTTTTCGGTGGTCGCTGGAAGAGACGATCAAGACTCCCCTGGGAAAAATTTATCGTCTGCAACTGACGTCGCAGGAATGGCAGGGGATTCTTTGGCAACATGCACTGATGGTCTATGAGCCGGAAGTGGTTTCCACTCCGGCCCAGATGATGCTGTTCATCACTGGTGGGAGCATTGGAAAACTCCCCCAGCCGAAGGATTATCCACTTGGCCTGGAGTTGGCGAAACTCACCGGCGCGCGGGTGGCCATGCTGCACCAGGTTCCCAATCAGCCCTTGCTGGGCAATCGCAAGGAAGACGATCTGATTTCCGAGACGTGGCTGAAATATCTTCAGACCGGTGATGCCAGCTGGCCACTACTGTTTCCCATGGTGAAAAGCGCGACGCGGGCAATGGACGCCCTGGAACAGTTTTCCCAAACGCAGTTTCAACAAGCAATCAGCGGCTTTGTCGTGACCGGGGCTTCGAAACGGGGCTGGACCAGCTGGCTGACCGCCGCTGCCGATCAACGGGTTCTCGGCACCGCCCCCATGGTGATTGATATTCTGAATTTTTCCGCCCAGATGAAACATCAGAAAGAGACCTGGGGATTCTACAGCGAACAGATTGTCGACTATACCCATAAAGGGCTCATCCGTGAGGACGGCATTCCTCAGCAGGGACGCGAAGGCCAACTCTGGAAGATGATGGATCCTTATTCCTACCGCGACGTGCTGCTGATGCCGAAACTGCTGATTGTCGGAGCGAATGACCGCTACTGGGCCGTCGATGCCATGAGCCTGTACTGGGATGACCTCAAGGGGCCAAGAGCCCAGCATCGCATCGCCAATGCCGGCCATAACCTGGACGATGGCAAGGATGGACGAAGAAAAGCACTCCAGACGCTGGCAGTCTTCTACCGGCTTTCCGTCGCGGGCCGGGAACTTCCACGGGTGGAATGCACCTTCCCCAAGGTCTCTTCAGGGATCAGCCTGCGGGCCACATCCTCCATTTCTCCGGACAAAGCCCTGCTCTGGCACTGCACCTCCTCCACTTGTGATTTTCGCGATGCGGTCTGGACGTCACAGCCTCTGGAAAAATCGGAAGAAGCCTGTGCGGGGACCGTTCCCGTGCCGACTGGCCAGCACGTCGCGACTTATGGCGAACTCTTTTTTACCTATGACGGAATTCCGTACTCGCTGACAACGCTTGTGAACTGGAGATGAGCGTTGCTTTCCTGAACGGAAGCCAGACAGGTTGCCCGAAGAAAAACAGACCGGCTGAAATATGTGTTCCGTGGTGACTGTCCACGAAATCGGCGTCCATTTCGAATGTGAAAAGGCTTCCAAAGCCCAGAGAGCATCCTTTTCTCCCCCCTCTTTTGCCCCCTGCCCGGCTTTGTGCCAAAATGTCGAGACGTGTTCCGCACAGCGGCCCCTGCCTGAGGAACCCGCTTTAACTTTTTGTGCAAAGCTCCCCTGCCCAGGTGATCAAGCGAGGGAGGTCACCGCTGGTGGCAAAGTTGCGAACGCGCCGCCGGGCGGGCCAATGTCCCAAAGCGGGGGAATAGGCGTGCTGGTGATCGACCAGCATCAACGCTGCCTGTAAGTCGTCGTGGTTCGCGATCTGTCGTCCAGCGGAAGCGGCCCGCCAGCGAGCCAGCCAGACGGAAACCGGATAGACCAGGGTCAAAGCGTGATATCCTTCGATCACGGGTTGCCCATAACAGGCGGCTCCGCAGAAATGAAATCCTTGCAACTTCACGCGAAAATACCGGGTGAACATCTCTTCGCTGGCAGATGAGAACTGAACGGAAACGGCATCCAGGGCCGTGACCGGCATTTCCGCCAGACCCGGTTGCAGAGCCGGCAGTGTTCCGTTTCGCCGGGCCAGTTGCAGCGCATTTTTGAATTGCTGGAACCGTCCTCGCCAGGAAAGATCAATGCTGGCAGCGGTGTCCTTACGGGCATATTGACCGGCCAGCAGACGAAATTGCGTCATTCCGATGGAACTGGGAGGCGGGCTTTTCGCCGGCAATTCGGGAATTTCGATGCGAGCGGCATTCACCAGCAGTTCCAGCAGTTCCAGCAATCGTTCCCCACGAATCTTTCGCAGCTTGGCCTGGGCGACAAGCTGGCTCCAGTACAGCGACTGGAGGATTTTGACCGCCAATGGAAATTCCGGGTCGGCATATGTCTGATCGAGCGCCTCGACAACGCTGAGCGTTTCTTCCCAGTCGAGTTGCGTGCGGGGGGTGAGACGCGGAGGCGGAGCGCCTCGATAATTTGCGGGAACAACCAGTTCAGCGAGTTGTTTCAGCTCCCGTTTCTGCCGTGCCAGCGGGGTCCCTCGGTTCGCAGCCACGGAAGGACAACTGAATCTCAGGCTGACGGTCAACCCATCTCCGCAGGGATGAAACGCATAAGGATAAATGCGACAGGCAAGCGGTTTGGCTGCTTCACCAAAGCGGGCATGAATCCGGCACAAACCGTGACTGTCCAGAAAAACACAAGCTCCGTCCGGCTGATGTGCCAGGCGGATCTCTTTTCCGATCAGCCCCCGGCGTTCCTCGACAAACAACGGCTGATTTTCTGGAATGCCGTTTGCCGGAGTCCATTTCTGGCTGAGAATCCGGGTCTGTTCCTCAGCGGTGATGGTGACAGCGTGATCCCGGCAACAGCCGCCACAGTTGTGGCAGCTCCAGTTTTGTAAAATCGGCAAATGCAGCGAAAGAGAGGGCATAAAGCAATGATGGTCGGATTTCAGTCTTCCGTCTATTGTTCGTCTTCCGGAATTCCGGTGAACCTTGTTTCCGCGAAAAATGTCCCTGAATCCACGAACATGGAATTCACGAACATTCTTGTCGTGCCGGAGCTCCCGGAAACAAACCGGACAGAAACCGGGCTCTGTGTTTCCCGCGTGTTCCGCGTACAATACAAACAGGGAGCCATTCCGCACTGGCGAGGACTGAAATTTTGGTTTTTCCCTGATTCCGAATCCGTTTCCTTTCTATGATGGCAGACAAACCCCACTTCCCGCGTTGAAGAACGAAACGTGTGTGTTCTGTTTCATTGCGTGTGGTCTCACAGGAGTGAATCCGGTTGGCTGAATTACAACGTGAATCGTTGAAGGTCCATTCTCGAAAGTGCATTCTGGTCGCGGTGCGCGACCAGGACGGAGCGAAGCGGAAAGATCGGGTCTTTGAAGAGATTTCCGGCCTGGTGGAAACCGTGGGGTCGGAGATTGTGGGGACGCTGATGCAGGTCCGCGACCGCCCCGATCCGGCCACCTATCTGGGAAAGGGAAAAGTTGCCGAACTGAAAGAACTGATCGGGGCCACGGGGGCCGACCTGATCGTCTTCGATAACTATCTTTCTCCATCCCAGGGAAAAAATATCGAAGAGGGAACGAAAACCCAGGTGGTCGATCGCAGCGAAGTGATTCTGGATATCTTCGCCACTCATGCCCGTTCTTACGAATCACAACTTCAGGTCGAACTGGCACAACTTCTCTACCTGCGAAACCGGTTGACCCGCATGTGGACCCACCTGGAACGCATTGAAGGGGGAATCGGCAGCGGCAAGGGACCAGGGGAAAAGCAATTGGAAACGGACCGCCGTTTAATCGACAAACGTGTCGATGAATTGCGGCGAAAACTGCACGAAGTGGAGAAACGCCGCGAATTGCAGGTGGCCGGTCGCACGGAACATCTGGCGGTATCGCTGGTCGGCTATACCAATGCCGGTAAGAGCACACTGATGAACGCCCTCACCAATGCGGACGTTTACGTGGCCAATAAGCTCTTCGCCACGCTCGATACGAAAACACGGCGATGGAAAATTCCTCACTGGGGGGACGTCCTGCTCAGCGATACCGTCGGGTTCATTCAGAACCTGCCGCATCATCTGGTTGCTTCCTTCAGGTCGACTCTGGCGGAAGCCCGCCATGCGGATCTGTTGCTGCATGTCGTTGATGCCAGCCATCCGAATGCCCAGCAGCAGATCGAAACCGTTCATGAAGTTCTCGCCTCGCTGGGAGTCGACAGCGAAAACCCGCTGCTGATTCTGAACAAAGTGGATGTGGCTGAAAATCGAGCGGCAATTGACGTTTTACGAGCTCGATATCCCGAATCCATTACGATCAGTGCGAAAGAAAAAACCGGCCTGGACAAACTGGCCCAGGCCGTCGCGGAGCGGCTGGATTCCGGCTATCTTCCCGTGAAAATCACCGCCCCCCTCAGCAATGGGAAAGTGCCGGCATTTCTCTCCACCCATGCGGACCTTTCGAGTACGGAGTACCGGGATGATTCCGCGGTCTTCATGGGCCGGATGCCGCAACGGTTCGTGAAGCATCTTCAACAGATGGGAGCCGAAGTCACCACTCCTGCTGGAGAACCGATTTTCGAACCCGACGTGGTGGAATCGTTCTGATTCGAATTCCCCCTCCCTCGGATGAGTTGTCAAGCGGTCATGGAACAGTCATTCTGACGAAACGGCGCGAGGGTTCTTTTTCAGTTCTGCCTGAAATCGAATGTTCTGCGGGTGTCAACACCTCATCCCTGACTACAGATCCCTGACTATAGACCATTGAAATCGGATTCATGCAACGTCGACATTCAACCGGCATCGCGGAACTGGACGAGATGCTGGATGGCGGACTCATTCCGGGAACGCTGACCGTGGTCCTGGGAGCAACCGGGATTGGAAAAACGCAACTCGGCCTTCAGTATCTTCATGCAGGAAACAACCAGGAAGGAACTCCGGGAACGCTGTTCGACATGTCTTCCCGGGGCGATTCCCAAAATCACGCGGATTACGCCGAGCGGATGTTCCAATGGAAACTGCGCGATCGCCCCATTGACTGGGTTCTTAAAGACCCGGCAGAAATCTGGCAGCGCGACAAAGCCCGCTGGGATGCACTGCATCTGTTTCGCCAGGCGGGCCGCCGCGTCACGTTGAGTGACATGGATTTCGACCAGCAACGGGCCTGGAAAATCGAACTGAACCGTAAACTGGCCGATACGATTGCTTATTTTTATGGGAATTTCTGCCAGGGGGTGAGACGTTGCGTGATCGATGGCATCGAACCCTCGGATCGAGCCAGCGATTCCTTCCAGTTCGATCTCTTCGAATACGTTTACCACCAAATTTTGCGGAAAGATCACGACTGGGTGGCCCGGGATCTCTTGCGGGCCCAGTTTCGCAGCTACGAAGAACAGGTCCAGCAACATGCATATGACTGCCAGGAGATCAGTTGCCTGATGCTCTGCACAACGCATGAAGTGATGCTGGAAGGATTGCTCTCGCGACCAATTGAAAGTGGCGACGTCCTGTCGAATGCGAATACCATCATTCTGATGGGCAAGATTCGTGAAGGTTCGCGAATGGGACGCGCACTGCATATCTCCAAGCATCGCGGCAGCCGGGTCGACGAAACAATTCGCCCATACGAGATTCATGAAAATGGTCTGCGATTGCTGGAACCGAGGCTCTGATGGCTGATCATGCGACACCTGCTGAGACAATGTCTTCGAAATTCATCAGTTCGAAGACACTTTTGATGATCAGCCCGGTCGCCTTGTTCTTCAGCTATCTGCTCAGTCCGGTTCTGTTCATGCTCGCCCTCCGGTGGGGGGCGCCTTTTCCGAATCCAACAATCCAGCAATCGCTGGAAATTTTCTGGTTTCCCATCAGTTGGTATGCCGATGCGGGATTTCCCGGGGGGAAGGAGTATCTCGACTTCTTGAGATGGGTCTCCGGAATGTGATCGCAGCGGGAGCCATAAAACTTCGGACCGCCGATATCCCCCGTCCTGCCAATCAGGCAATGTCGGAACCTGCTTCTCCCGAGCGACGTTTCCCTCCATATTTTGTTTCTGACAAGACATTTCCCGGGGCCGCCGGTTCATCCCGGCCGTAACCAGATAGAGACCTGTTTCCAAAATCCTCGCACGTAACAGCGGGTTCTGAAGGTTTGCACAACAGGGGGATGATTTGACGGTGGCCCTGCTGATGATGTCTCGTTAAACTATGCTGATTCATTGTGGATCGTGCCGGACCGGATGTCCGCTTCCAAGAGACGTCTTTCTTTGCAGGAGAAGATCGTGCCGAATCGTCTGGAGATGAACCGTCGTGGATTTCTGGCAGCCTCCGCTGCCGGAGCTGTGGCTCTGAAACCCTGGTCCCGTGTCCTGGGAGCCAATTCCGATGTCCGGGTGGTCGTGATCGGTGCAAATGGCATCGGTAAGACACACCTGATGGGATTCCCGAAAATTCCCGGAGCCCGCGTCGTGGGACTCTGTGATGTCGATTCCAAAGTGCTGGGAACCCGTTCAGGAGAGTTTGAAAAGCAATACGGATCGCTCAAAAAATACGAAGACCTGCGCAAAGTCTTCGACGATCCGGAGGTTGATGCCGTGGTTCTGGCTGTCCCCAATCACTGGCACGCCCTGGGAACAGTCTGGGCCTGCCAGGCGGGAAAAGACGTCTATGTCGAAAAACCCTGCTCGTACAACATCTGGGAAGCGAACCAGATGCGGAAGGCGGCTGAAAAATACAAACGGATCGTTCAGGTTGGAATTCAACGCCGCAGCCTGACTTATATGCAGGACTGGTTCAAGGAGCTCCAGGCGGGGGCTCTGGGCAAGATCAACAGCGTTCGTGCCCTGTTTTATTCCCGCCGTCAGCCGATTGGCACTGTCGCCGGACCGCAGCAACCTCCTGCCACGGTCAATCATGATCTCTGGTCCGGTCCGGCTCCCACGCCAATCATGCGCAAGCATTATCATTATGACTGGCACTGGTTCTGGGATCTCGGCAATGGAGAGCTCGGGAACAATGGCCCGCATGTGCTGGATCTCGCGCGGACCGTGCTGGGAGTGAAAGAATTTCCCCGCACCACCTGGAGCGTCGGCGGACGGTATGGCTGGGAGGATGACAACGGACAGACCCCGAATACCCAGATCGTGCATTACGGCTACGAACCGGCGCCAATAATCCTCGAAATTCGTAATCTTCCCGCCAAAGCCGGGACGACGGAAAACAACAAATACCGCGATCTCGGCGTCGGCATTGTCGTCGACTGTGAAAACGGCAGCTATGTCGGCTTTGATAAAGGGGTGGTCTACGACAAGGACGGCAAAATTATCAAGAAAATCGAAGGGGAAGTTGGACTCGACGGTGGACGCCAGAACCACCGCATCAACTTCCTGAAAGCGGTCCATTCCCGCAATCCTGCCGACCAGAACTGTACCGTGGCGGACGGACATCTCTCTTCCAGCCTGTGCCATCTGGGAAACATCTCGCACCGGCTGGGAACGACAGTTTCCCTTCCGGAAGCCATCGAGCGGATCCAGTCCGACAAGCTGTTCGGCGAAACCGGAAACCGCATGGTCGAACACCTCAAAGCCAATCACATTGAAGGTGTCCAGGTCGATCTGGGAGCCCAGCCGGTCTTCGACTCGAACGCCCAGTCATTTCCGGATTCGCCGAAAGCCAATGCCCTTCTCACCCGGACTTACCGTAAGCCGTTCGTGCTTCCGGAAAATGTCTGAGAGAACCGGACGCCAGAAATCCCCGGTACGGACAGGCCACGTTTCCCGTTGCCCTGTCCGTTTTGCCTGGGTCAGCCCAGTTCGACGACGACGGCGGTCGAGTTGTCGCGGCCATCATTTTTGACGGCGGTTTCGACGATGCGCTGGGCGGCTGGGAACATTCGCTGTTCCGGGGTGGGAATCCGAATCAAATCTTCCAGGGCATGTTCCCACAGGCCGTCCGTGACGCCGTCGGTACATAAAAGAAGGCGGTCTCCGGGAGCAACTTTGATCTCACCGATCTGAGGGACCACGTATCGGTTTCCGGCTCCCAGGGACTGCGAGAGAACGTTTTTTCGAGGATGTTGCCGGGCTTCCCGTTCATTGAGTTGCCCGCCCCGCCGCAGCCAGCCGACATGCGTATCATCATGGGAGATCTGCGTCATGCCTCTCCCCCGGGGAAGATGATAAATCCGGCTGTCTCCGATGTGGCCAAAATAGAATTTATTTTGAATAAACCAGGCTAGGCTGAGGGTCGCTCCCATATTTCGTCCCTCTTCGTAACTGTTGCCGAGCACGGTTAACTGGCGATGAATCCCCAGAAACAGTTCCCGCAAACAGTCCCGGATCCCAGCGTCCTGGTTTTTGAGTTTCAGGCTGAACCGCTGCCCCATCAACCGGGTGATGTTATCGATGGCGAACTTACTGGCGAATTCGCCGGAACGTTCTCCTCCCATGCCATCGCTGACAGCGAAGACATAATCGAAATCGCTGAGCGGAACTTCTCCATGGCTGGCCAGATAAATAAATTCTTCGCGGTTAAAGGCAACACCCAGAAATTCATCTTCGTTGTTGGCACGAACGCGCCCCACATGGCGGAACCCGGACCATCGCAGGCTGGCCAGGGCTGGAGTTTCGAGATATTCGTCGAGATTCACGGGAGTCTGGACGGGAACCGGCGGGGGGGGAGCATCGGCGGCATCGTCAAGAATGGTGGCGAATTCAAAATCGATCAGACAAAACCGGCCATCCTTGGAACGATACGTCACATTCCGCAAATAGGGATCATCGTGCCGGACGCCATAGGTCTCCAGTTCAGCGAAGAGGGCTTTCAACTTGGCGTCGTCAAGTTGATCGACCCGGGCACCGCAATTGCTGGTGACGAGCTCAAGCTTGTCCGCGTCATAACTCAGGACCCGAGGAACAAACGGGCAGCCACGTTCTTCAAGATATTGCAGGACCCGCAATTCATTTTCGAAGCGTTCCCGGGCGTTCTGGTGTCGAAAGAATTTGTGAACAGTCCCGTCATAGCCGATTTTGACCATTGCCCGGGCGGTGTTCTTTGCCTCTTCCATCGCTTTCCCTTGCTCATTCAAGCAACAACAGTGTTGGCAGCTGAGTCATCGGGCACGATCGCCTCCGCCGCAATTCTGAGAATGAGCGTTGATTCTGATTTCCACGAAGATGAGTCTGCCCCAAAGCAAGTCTAGCCGCACACTTTCGCATGCGGCTAGAGCACATTACTCCCGCATTGCCCGCGTTCCGCGTGGCGGAACGCGGGCAATGCGGAGCGAAACGCACTCAATGAAATTCTATTCGGACGTCCCTGGCACGATCCTTACGCTTCCGGGACCAGCTTGAGCGTCTGGGTCAGACGTTCCATGATCATGTAAGGATCAGCCTGAGAGTTCGGACGGCGATCTTCCAGATATCCCCGATAGGCGTCATCTTTTACAAAGCTCAGCGGAATGCGAATGGAGGCTCCCCGGTTGGCAACTCCGTAGTTGAACTTGTCGATCGACTGGGTTTCATGAAGCCCGGTGAGTCGCAGATGGTTGTCCGGACCGTAGGCTGCGATATGTTCGTTCTTGTACTTGTCAAAGGCTTCCATGAGCTTTTCGAAGTAGGACCGGCCTCCTTTTTCCCGCATGAATTTCGTGGAGAAATTCGTATGCATCCCCGATCCGTTCCAGTCTCCCTGGACCGGTTTGCAGTGAAACTCAATATCCAGGCCATATTTTTCGGCCAGGCGCAGGAGCATGTAGCGGGCCACCCACATGTCATCGCCAATTTTCTGGGCCCCTTTGGAAAAGATCTGGAATTCCCACTGGCCTTTGGCCACTTCCGCATTGATCCCTTCCAGGTTGATGCCGGCTTCGCGAACGATATCAATGTGCTCTTCCACAACTTGCCGGGCAACATCCCCCATGTGTTTGTAGCCCACGCCCGTGTAATACTTGCCTTGCGGGGCGGGATAACCCGTGTCCGGGAAACCGAGCGGCTTGCCGTCTTTCCAGAAGAAGTATTCCTGCTCCAGCCCGATCCACAAATCGGGATCTTCCGGAATGCCGGCCCGATGATTGGACGGGTGCGGCTCGCCATTGGGAAGCAGCACCTCATTCATCACCAGAAAACCGTTTTTCCGCGTGCAGTCCGGATACAAGGCAACCGGCTTGAGCAGACAGTCCGAGCTGTGCCCTTCCGCCTGCATGGTGGAACTGCCGTCGAAACCCCACATCGGCAGGTCTTCCACGGACTTGGGAGCGAAATCCACGATCTTCGTCTTGCTCCGCAGGTTGGCCACCGGTTTATAACCGTCCAGCCAGATGTATTCCAATTTATAGGTGGGCAAACTCATTCAGTGACTCCATCGAATTTTCAAACAGACAAGGCAGTAAACACAATCAGCGGCAACAGCAGAATCCCAGCCAAAGAAATGAAGCCCTTCCATTCCAGAGACATGGCAATTCTTTTGAACTGCAATACGGTCAGAATTCTTTCAACATGCGAAGACATCAATTCCCTGAACTGCAACCGGAACACACCAGCCGCGTCGGGAAATCTGCAAATCAATTTGACTCTGGACGTTTTTCGGGGCAATTCACAAGGACTCATGACACATTTGTTGTGCCAAAAAAACAAGCAATTTCGCCTAAAACGCAGGCGGACCGGTTCTGGTTTTCTGAAAATTGAATGGAATTTCCCAGCCGTTTCGATCCGCACGCTTCTGGTTCTGCACAGGAAGCAATTGAAATGCCAATGATCGATTTTCCCAAAATGAGGCATGAGTTTCCATGCCGGAGTTGAAGCCAAAATGGAAATCGATCATACAAACAGGTTCTGATTTTATCCCGATTGCAGAGGATCACGATGAACGCCCCCCCACGGATCAACGGCCCACTCGCGCTCAACATTGTCTCGTTGAGCCTCCTGACCATGCTTTCCCCCCGCCTGCCGGCAGCAGAGCCGATTCCATTCACCGTTCAGACGTTGACCGTCGATCTGAATGAAGGAGGAGACATTGCGGATTTTGATGGAGATGGAAAGCTCGATATTGTGGCAGGCCGCAACTGGTATCACAATCCGGACTGGCTGCCACGTCCGGTCCGGCCATTGGAGGACGAACGGGGATACGTCCATTCCAATGGCGATTTCGCCTATGACGTCAATCAGGATGGACAACCAGATGTCATCGCGGGCGACTTCTTCACGACATCTGTTTTCTGGTATGAAAATCCCGGCCAGAAATTGCTGCTCCAGGGGCAACTCTGGAAAAAACACCTGCTCGTCGATACCGGTCTGGGGGCGAACGAAGGCACCCTCATGGCTGACCTGAATGGAGACGGAAAACCGGAATGGATCACCAATTCCTGGGTCGATTCCAATCCCGTCGTGATCTGGGAACTTGTTCCCGGAAAAACGCCCACCATGCAGCGGCACCTTATTTCGGAAAAAGGGCAAAAGCACGGAATGGGGTTTGGCGACATCAATCAGGATGGCCGTGTGGACATTCTGACTGGAGCGGGCTGGCTGGAGCATCCTCCCGAAGGGCTGGCCGGCTCATGGAAACTTCATGCTGACTGGGATCGGCCGCTCAGCGTGCCCGTCCTGGTCAAGGATCTGAATGGAGACGGCAAAAATGATGTTGTGATCGGCACTCCGCACGACTATGGGCTGTTCGTCTGGTATGCGGAGGGCTCCGATGCCAACGGCAAACTGGCTTTTCGTGAAGAGATGGTCGACAAGTCCTATTCTCAGCTGCACTGCCTGCATCTGGCTGACCTGGACGGAGACGGACGGGAGGAACTGATCACCGGGAAACGGGTCCGGGCTCATAACGGAAACGATCCGGGATCCGCTGATCCCCCGATTGTCTGTTACTACAAAATTGACGATGCCGGAAAGTTGACCCGATTTGTGTTGAACGAAGGAGAAGCAGGCATCGGTCTGCAAATTCGAACGGCCGATCTGGATGGCGACGGCGACCTCGATCTCATGCTTCCTGGAAAAGATGGAACACAGATTCTCTGGAATCAGCTGAAAAAATGAAGGCTGAACGAAGAACGGGCCTGCGTTTCAGCGTTCGATTTTCGAGCCGTGCATCATCCGGTTGAAAATCTCCGGATCGAAGGCATCGGGACGCTGGGCTTGCCGGAACTGTTCCAGAAATGCCGGGTCACCAGCCAGCCCCGGAAGAGTTGCGGATGGCATTTTTCCAGCCGGAGCAACCGTTTTTGAGGGAACCGATTCGGGAGAGATGACCGATGGACTGCCCGTTGCCGTGACATTCGCGGAAACTTGTTGAATTGGCGGGGCGGGGCGAATCGACGTGGAAGATTGCAACTCGCTGCGAACCGGAGGGGATGGAGAATCGGCAATGGGAGTCGAAACGCTCCGTTCGCGGGATACCTTTGTGACCCATTGTTCGAGAATCTGATATTGCGGTTGTTGCCAGCGGGCTGCGAAGAGCTTGGCATGGGGAGTGGTCTGCTCCCTCGGCTTCTGGAGCAGCGGACTCTGAGTGGGCCGTTCATCATCGATGAATGAAAAAATCATTTCCAGATTATGTTCGGTCGCCATTCGCAGGCCCGCGGAATAAGTCCGGGCGTTCATCAGCTTCAGTCCATTGTCGACCTCCGCACCATGGCAGCCGGCATTGCCGCATTTATTCATGAGCAGCGGCTGAACTTTCCGCATGTATTCCAGTTGTGTTTCCCGGGAGAGTCCGGAAGGACGTCGTGCGCCCGGCGCGGTGAATGTGGTCACATTCATCGCGGCACGGGAGGCAGGAACAGGAGTGGTGACAGTGGGGGACGTTTGCGTGGAAGGGGTCCCCGGACGCAGAATGGCATCAATCTGCTTGAGGATCACAGCGGCATCGCGACGAGCCGGTTCCAGGCGGAGAGCGGATTGAACTTCCATTTCGGCCTGGGCATAGAGTCCATTCGCCAGGCACCATTCCGCCAGACGGAGATGAGAATCCGCATTCGGGGTGGTAATGCTGTCCCGGAAGGCTTCATAGGCTTCCACGAGGGTGGCGGCGGTGACGCTGATCTGATTGAACGGGAGAATGGACGATCCTCCCGGATACTGCACGCGGTATCCTCCCGGGACTTCTTCGACCTTTCCCTGGAAGACCCGACCATCGTTCAGGACCGCGACTCCGCCTGGTTCCGATCCCTGCGCGAAAGTCCGGGAGGGGATGGCCAGTTCTCCCAGAATCATCACGAAGGACGCCAGAAGGATTCCTGTTGAGACTGTCTGCCAGAAGTATCGCCAGTGAATCATCCGTCGCTCCGGGTTGGAAGGAAGAGCCGGGAGTGTCAATCGGTTGCTGGAAACGGTCAAGGTGAGCCCGTAAGAAGAAGGGGCGGGAGATGAAAAATCGTGGCAAGTTGTTAAATTGAAGTGGCGTATCGGCGAATTCTGCCGGTGGGCTCGTTCTCCCGTCCTCTCCAAAAATTCAATCTCACCCAGCGAGACCGGTTTGTTCCGGCCGCAATCAAACGCATTCATGCGACACAAAAATCCTCATTTGTGGAGAGAATTTTGAACGTTTTCAGCCCGGAGAATTCCAAAACGCCCCGGGGCGTTTGCACCCCTTGAACCCAGACCATGCTCGCGGAAGTTTCCGCAGCCGGAGCCAATGCATGCCGAAGATTCGTTGCAGCGGTTGTGAAACCGTTCTCAATGCCCCGGACAAAGCCCGTGGAAAAGTGATTGCCTGTCCCAAGTGCGGAACGAAACTTAAGGTTCCAGCGGGAGAAGCCGGGGCAGTTGCTCCCCCGAAGCCGGTGAAAAAAGCGGTCGAGAAAGAAAGTACCGTCGACTTCGGCAATCTCGATCTGGATCGTCTTCAGCAGGAAGCTGAAGGGGGGGGGGTCTGCCCGTATTGTGCCGCGGAACTCAATCCGGAAGATCCGGTCTGCCGCAATTGCGGAATGAATGTCGAAAAAGGGCAGATGGATGCCCGCGAACAACGCCGCCGGACACTAAAAGGCCTGGACCCGAATCTCCTTTACACCAGTGCCTGGAAGGAATCGCTGGAATTTCTCAAGGAGAACCTGGCGCTGGCGGTGCAAACGGGAGGGATCTGGGCTCTGTTTGCGACGATGAACGCCACTTGTACATACATGTCGTTGGTGTACTGCAAAAACTGGCCCACCAAAACGTTCTGGGGCGGACTGGCGATCATTTCGTCATTGGGGATTGCGGGGTGGTTTCTGACTCTGGTCATGGCGATTATTTCCACCAGCATTGTCAAAGAAAAATTCCGGTCGGACCGCTTCTATTTCGATTTCTTCAAAGCGGCCTCCGCCGGGGGACGGGTGATTTTCTGGCCGATGGTCGTCATTGGCCCGTTTTTGCCGCTGCTGTTGCTGTTTTATCTCTGGATGCTGCTGAATCATCCCGACCGGGCCACGGATCCGGGTTTTGTCGTGGGCCTGATTGGAGCAACGCTGGCCTTGCCGATTCTGGTGCTTCCCATCGCACTGGTGCATATGACGACGAAGCATCCCTACAAAGCCTGGATCATGTGGGAATTACTGAAGTTGTTCGCCAAAAATGCGGGCGCGACGTTGTATTTTCTGTTCGTGAGCGTGATGGCCTTTCTTCCCGCCTTGGGAGTGGCTGCCCTGATCGTCTGGCTGATCGGAGCCGGCAACCCCTTTGTAAGCCCGGTGATCGTGGGAGCCGCGACCGGAGAATCGAGCACCCCTCCGGGAGCGACAGCCCCTATCGAGACATGGACTCCCGGAATCACCGGAAACATCATGCTCTGGATCATGAATCTTCTCGACCTGGGAACAGACCAGTCCTCCTTCATGTACGTGGCAGGCAAAGGAATGCTGAACATCGCCGCTGCCAGCCTTGTGGTGATGCCGATCGCGTTTGTGGCGGCATTTCCCGCTGTCTTCGTCATGCGCATGGCAGGCCTGTTCGGATTATATCGGACACATACGCTCGATCTTGTCCAGCGGATCATGCCCAACTCGCCAACCACGTTCTGGGTGCGATACCTGGCGCACACGGTCGATCTTGGATTCATGCCGCTGACAGGATTTCTGGTGACAGCCAATCCCAAAACGTTGATGTTTCAGTGGGTGATGACCGGCTTTGCGGGATTAACCTGGTTCTCCCTCCCTTCCCTGTTTCCCATCGCCCTGGCGTTATTGGCTATTTACACAAACTGGAATTACTGGGCAATTCAGGAGTCTTCGCAACTCAAGTCAACGCTGGGAAAAGATGCCTTTGGACTGATCGTCGTGACGGAAAATGACAAGGTGGTTTCGCTACGAGCCGCCACATTCAAATGGTTCCTACGAAATCTGTGGTATTTCTCCGGCGGCATCCCCTTCATGATGATGGTCTTCAATTCAGAGCGTCAGGCCCTGCATGACCAGGTCACGCGAACAAAAGTGGTCTTCAAGGGGGATAAGTAAGGACCGCTGTGCGGACCATCCTCAGACCATTCACAGGACATTCCATTGTGCCTGCACTGCGGCCTCTGCTTGTGCAAAGCTGATTCGCAGGGCTCGCACCTGCATCTTGAATCCGGTCCGGCCAGCAAATCATGCCTCGCTGTCAAAATAAAAACGGGGCCGCCGGTAATCTCTCGGTTTTTTCATCTCGTGAAGCAGCGGCGCGGCAGATTTTGCCATTCCCAGCTGGTTGTGGTGGATTCCGCCCGATTCCGTGTTTCCACGTGCTGAAAAATCCATCAACATACAAATGCTCCCTTGCGCAGGTAGGAAATTCGTCTTTCCAGAACGTGTTTTCTCCTGCTAACTTCGGAGGACACACTTCCTTTCGGGCGAATTCTCGGAATTCGCCTCCCCTCTGTAGCTGATCGCTACAAAAGACCTCATTTCGGATCAGTCTTCCATGAATTTTCAGGCCGAACGGCCCTGAAACCGCATGAAAAGTCTGCTCAATTTATCCAGTCGAGACAATCAGAATAAGTTTCCTGATCGGCACAAACAGAAATGTCGATGAAGGGAACGTGTCATTGTGCATTCACCGGGAAGTTGCAGGTTGATTGTGCGTACAAGCCATACAGCAAAAGGTTGGGCAATGGGCCGTCACAAAATCCTTCCAGTCGTTCTCGTATTTGCGGCCGCCATCGCCAGCGTGGGCTCTTCATACGGTCAGAACTTCAACCCCCCTGGAACGGCAGCCGATCCCACCCAGTTTGACGCCTCCGGGTCTCTGGGGGGTGGAATGGGCTCGGGACAGCCTCAATCCCAGGCGGATCCCTACCAGCAAAGCGAGATCGTTTTCAACGAGCCCGCTGGCAAACTCTGGTTTCCTTACATTGAGTTGGGAGGGATCTTCGGGAAGTCGTATTACAACGGCATGAGCAACACCAACGGCACCACCAGCGCCTTTGTGCCATTGTTGCAGTCCGCCAATGGCATGTTGTACACGGATATCGGCGGAATCTTCGGAACCAGCAGCAATATCCTGGGAAGCTTCGGGGGTGGATACCGCCATCTCACTTCCGGCGGCCTGATCATCGGCGGGTACGGTTACTACGACTACTTCCATTCCCTGTATGGAAATAATTATCAGGCGGGAATGGCTGGGGTGGAAGTTCTGGCCCAAGGCTGGGATTTTCGCGTGAATGGAATCATTCCCAATTCGCGGGAACACCTCATCAGTTCCAGTCCGATCGTGATCAACAACAATCTGCTGCTGCAAACCACCAAGGAAGGGGCCTATTACGGCTCCAATGCCGAATTTGGCCTGCTCACCTATTCCAACGAAAACCTGGAATGGCGGAACTATGTGGGGGGCTATGTCTACGACCATAAAGGGGAGCAATACGATACGCTTTACGGTCCCCGCGTGCGGACGGAACTGAGCCTGTATGAACTTCCCGGCCTGGGAAGCGGATCACGTCTCGTTCTGGCGGGACAGTACCAGTACGACAAAGTTCGCGGCAATCAGGGAGCGGGCATGATCACCCTCCGCATCGGCCTGGGGAAAGGGCCGCGGCTCCAGGGGATCGAACGCCGGATGCTTACCCCCGTTGTGCGTGACGGCGTGATTGCCCGCACCGGGACTGCCATTGAACAGACCCGTCTCACGAGCAACGGAATGCTCATCAGCGGATATATCAATTCCGACACCGTTGATCCGGAAGCGGTCCTCTCCGGAGCCGGGCCGAACAGCATTGTCCTGTTCGATGGCGGCGGAACCGCGCATGGCGGCGTCATCGAAACCACGTCCGGATTCGTGCTCAACAACGGACAGACCGCGCAGGGAGCCGATGGCATGATCCTCGTCACCGGGGTGAGTTCCGGAACAGTCGTCACCATCAACGGAACCCGTCCCACGGTGGAAGGCATGTCCGCCGGCAACAATGTCTTCACCATGGCGAACGATTCCAGCATCAAGGATATGGACATCGTCGGCGGGATGAATGGAATCTACGGAAGCAATGTCACCGGGGTCACGATTCAAGGCAACACGATGTCGGCCGCGGATCATAACGGGGTCTTGCTGGCAACCAGCGGCGGCGGAACAACCAGCGGAGACATCATCAACAATGTTGCATTCAACAATGGAACCGACGGATTTTCCGTCGGCGATATGAATAACAACAGCCGCATCATGGACAATACCGCCTATAACAACCAGAACGGATTCAATATCTCTTCGCTTACCGATTCCGCCCTGTCCGGAAACAAAACCTATCTTGAGTCGCCCCCGGGAGTTTATACCGGGAATTTCAGCAACGGGATCCAGGTCGGTGATGTCAACGGCAATACCACCATCACGAACAACGATGCCAGCCACAACAATAATATCGGGATGTCGCTGGGAACGGTTTCCGGAAATTCCGCGGTCGCCAACAACACTGCCACCGGCAACGCCAACGACGGCTTCCGGACGGGACTGCTGACCGATTCAGCCCAGATGACCAACAACACCGCCACGCTGAACATCGGCGACGGCTTCCAGGTCGCGGGCATGGATACCAATACCATTTTCGCGGGCAATACCGCCGAGGATAACGGCATTCTCCCGGGGGATGACGCCAATGGCTTTCGCTTCACCGGCCCAGTCACCGACAATGCCGTCATCACCAACAACACCGCCAATAACAACATGAAGTCCGGATTTAATCTGGACTCCCTTTCCGGGTCCGCACTGCTGACTTCCAATACGGCTGATCAGAACGGTGTCGATGGCTTCACGATTGATACCGTCAATGGCGGCAACATCATCGGAAATACGGGGACCGGAAACACCGTGGACGGCTTCCACATCACCACGATGTCCGATGGCACGATGCTCAATAATACCGCCACCGGCAATACCGACGACGGCTTTGAAATTGCCACATTCTCCGGAGCCGACACCCTGTTTTCCGGCAACACCGCCGGCGGCCCAACCGTTGCGGACCAGAACGGCGGCAACGGCTTTAACTTCAGCACCGCCAACTCCGATGGCGTCATTGCCAATAATACCGCGGAAAACAACGCCCTCGATGGTTTTCTGTTCAACAACATGGCCAGCGGAACAGTCGACGGCAATACCGCCATTCGCAATGTTGATGATGGCTTTCAATGGAACGGCCTGACCGGGGGAACCATCTCCAACAATACCGCGGGCGGATCGCTCGCGGATGCCAACGGGGCCAACGGATTTAACATCACCGGCATGACCGGCGGCGACGTCATCGGAAACGATGTCTCCTATAACACGCAAAACGGAATGCTTGTCAACGGAGATGCCACCGGAAACTTCCAGGGCAACACCGCCAGCTTCAGCCAGAATGGGGCCGGATTCTCATTCGGCGGAGATCTGACCGGAACGTTCATCAATAACACCGCCAACAGCAATGCCACCGACGGAGCCAATATTACCGGAGACATGACCGGGCTTGTGGCCGGCAACACCACCAGCCATAACGTAGCGGGTTCCGGATTGACCATCGGCGGATCATTGACGGGAGATCCTGTTTCGGGCCTGGCCCTCGTGAATAACACTGCGGAATCCAACTTTGTCGACGGAATCAACGTGACCGGTCCCGTCACCGGAGACGTTACCGGGAATACCACCAATGACAACGGAGACATGGTCAACGGCATCGGCAGCGGGCTTATTACCGGTGCAGTCACTGGCGACGTCTCCAACAACACGGCCAGCGACAACGCAAATTCCGGGATGATCGTCAATGGAGGAGTAAGCGGCAGCGTTGTCAACAACCAGACCCTCGACAATAAAGCCGGGACCGGCTTGACGGTCGGTGGAACAATCGGCGGCGATCTCGCTGCCAACGTCGCCACCGGAAACTTCGTGGATGGCATCAATGTCAGCAACTCCGTCAACGGAAATGTTGACGGCAACATCGCCACCGGCAACGGGGACTTCGTCAACGGAGTCGGCAACGGGATGGTTATTGGCTCTTTCGGCGGCTCGATTGGCGGCGATCTCGTGAACAACCAGACCAACGACAATGCCGGGTCCGGAACGCTCGTCGGCGGCGACGTCGACGGCCAGGTCGTCAACAACACCGCGACCGGAAACCAGAATGGAGACGGCATCTACATCTTCGGAGGCGCCGGGACCGGCGCCGGCCCCAATAAGGATGTCTCCTTCAACACCACCTCCAATAACTTTGGCAATGGTCTGGTGATCCTGGACAATGTGGGAGGGTCGCTGGTCGGCAATATCTCGGAGAACAATACGAATGGCACCGGAATTTTTGTCGGCCTGACAGTCGCGGGTGACGTCAACTCCAACCATGCCAACAAGAATGGCCAGTACGGGATGGACCTGGGTGACGTCGATGGAGACATCATCAATAACGAAGCTAATGAAAACGGCCTGGGCGGAATTTCGCTCGCTGGCAGCGTGGGGGGAACCCTCAGCAACAACACCACGAAAGACAACGTGACCGGAGACGGGATCTATGTCACGGGAAGTGTCGGCAATGGCATCACCAATAACACATCCACCGGAAACAAGCTGGGCAATGGAATTAAGGTCGACGGTTCTGTGACGGGAGACGTCGCTTACAACACTCTCGATCTCAACGGCGGCAGCGGCGATCCTTTGACCGACCACTTCGACGGCCTGTATGTCGGCGGCGACATCAATGGCAGCCTCGCCTTCAACCAGGCCAGCGACAACATCAGCGGCCATGGCCTGCATGTCGAAGGAGGTGACGTGACCGGAGATGTCGTCGGCAACGTCACGAACGGGAACCTCGCAGGAATTCTGATCCAGGATGTCGGCGGGGTTGGCGGCAATGTCGGCGGCAACCTGGTGCAGAACCAGGCCAACGACAACACCGTCGGCGACGGCATCAACATCACCGGCACGGTCGGCCTGGATGTCGCTTCGAATGAAACCCTTCGCAACGCTGGCAACGGGATGAACCTGGGCGGCATTACCGCGGGTGACCTGATCAATAACCAGGCCAACGAAAACGGCTTGTCCGGAATTGTTGTGACCGATCCGATCACCGGCAACGTCGTTGGAAACACAACCAACGATAACGGTCAGTCGGGACTCGGAACCGGGACCGGACTTGTCCTCTCCGGCATCACCGGCAGCCTGCTGAATAACACCGCTACCGGAAATGAACTGTCCGGAATCGACGTGGCTGGAGCCATCACCCAGAACGTTGCCAATAATACCACGACCGGCAACCTGGCGGGTTATGGATTGCACATCGACGGGGCTGTCGGCAGCGGGGCGGATAATTACTTCGCCAACAACGTCGCCAATGATAACTTCCTGGACGGCATCAACGTCACCGGAATCGTCACCGGCGATGTCGTCAACAACCAAGCCAGCCAGATCACCACGCCCGGCGCCGGGGCGAATGGAATGGTCTTCGGCGGCATCGACGGCAGCCTGTTGAATAACTCCGCGAATGATAATGCACTGTCCGGAATGATCGTCAACGGAGCTGTTACCCAGAATGTCGCCAACAACACCGCAACCGGCAATCAGGCTGGCTACGGACTCAACATCAACGGCACCGTCGGCACGACTTCCGCGAATTATATCGCGAATAACATTGCGAACGATAACAATCTGACCGGCATTTATGTCACCGGGCTGGTCACGGGCGATGTCATCAACAACCAGGCCAGCCAGCTCACCACTCCGGGAGCAGGAGCGGGAAGCGGACTGGTCTTTGATAACGGAATCGCTGGAAACCTGTTGAAGAACACCGCCACCGGCAATGCCCAGTACGGAATCAACGTGACAGCGGGCGGAGTCACCGGCGACGTTGCTTATAACGTTCTCAACAGCAATGGAACCGATGACGGACTGGGCACCCAGTTCGATGGATTGATGATCACCGGCGATATCGGCGGCAGCCTCGCGAACAACCAGGCCAGCGGAAACGCCTTTGGTGACGGCATCAATATTGATGGAAACGTGACCGGCACGGTGGCTCAAAACACCGCGTCCACAAACGGGATGAGCGGCCTGGTCGTCACCGGAACCGTGGGCAACGGAGTCACGCTCAACGTGGCGGACGGCAATGGCACCGGCGGCGTGGCTGGAGACGGGATCAACATCGGCGGCAAAGTCACCGGCGACGTCGCTTCCAACTTCACCCGGAATAACCTCCTTGGCAACGGGCTTGTCCTCGGCACCGATCCTTTGACCGACGGTGTCGACGGCAGCGTCCTGGGGAACGTCTCCACCGGCAACACCACCGGAACCGGCATCCTGATCAACGGCGACGTCACAGGTGATGTTGCGTCGAACAATGTTGGAAAAGACGCAGCCACCGGAAACGCAGCCGGGATGAGCATCGCCGGCAATGTCGACGGCAGCGTAATGGGGAACAACGCCAGCTTCAACACCACGGGCGACGGCATCAACATCACCGGCAACGTGACTGGAGACGTCAGTTCCAACAACGCAAGCAGCAACACACTGGGCAACGGCCTGGTGGTCGGTGGCGACGTGACCGGCAACATCGCAGTCAACAACGCCAACGACAACGGTCTGGGTGGGATCAATATCGCTGGAGCCGCGAATGGCAACATCCTGGGGAACAACACGAATAACAACACAGGTGGTGACGGCTTCCACATTGAAACTTTCGGTGGCGGTGGTGCTCTGCAGGTCATGGCGGAAAACCACTCCAACGGAAACATCAACGGCAGCGGCTACTCCTTCGATACCTTCTCGAATGGAATCTTCCGGCATAACGAAGGAACCGGCAACGGAACAACCAGCGGCCTGGGTGACGGTATGACAATTACCGACTTCACGGGTGGCTACATCGGCGACGGGAATGATCTGAATAACAGCGGCCGAGATGGGATCCGCATCGAAACCATGTCGGGCAGCACCACTCAGATTGCCTACAACTTCCTGCATGACAATGGTGAAGATGGCCTGCACATTGTCACTCTGAACGATGGCCTGGTCGGCAGTACCGACACAAACGCTTATGGAAACTTCACCTACAACAATGCTCAAAACGGAATCATCATTAACACGATGAACGGCGGAACTGTTTCGCTGAACAATTCCTATAGCAATCAGCAGAATGGCTACCAGTTTGACCTGGTAACGGGTGGCCTGGTTGATCGGAACCTTGCCTATAACAATGTGAACGGTGACGGCTATCTGTTCAACTCCATCACAGCAACCACAAGTCCTGTAACGGTCAGCAATAACGTTGCCTATCTGAACTCGAACGGCAACGGAATGAACTTCGTTTCGCTGACTGGCGCGACAAGTGCTGATACGACAATCATCGCGAACTCAGCATATAGCAATCATCTGAATGGAATTTTGGTTGGTGGACCAGTCGCGACGGCAAATATTTCAGAAAATGATGCTGACAGCAACGGCCTGAATGGAATTTATGTAGTCAATGACCTCAACGGCAGTATCTCCGAAAATGGGACGCTCAATGGCAACTATTGGAGCTATGGACTGGATGGCAACGGCACATCGGGAACAGCCGGGATGAATAACGGCATCCTGGTCGGTGGCACAGTCACCGGGGACGTCACTGAAAACTATGCCCGAAACAGTCGAAATGGCGGAAATGGAATCCAGCTGACCAATGTCACCGGAAATATTTCAGCAAACTGGACGGACCTGAACACAGGCAATGGTCTGGTGGTGAATGGGACCGTCACTGGTGGAGACATTACCGGCAACTCCGCTATGCAGAACACGGGGAACGGAATCGTGATCGCTGGCACAGTTACCGGCGACATCACTCAGAATGTCACCGGGGGTAAAAATGATGGTACACCTTACAATACCATCGCAAACAACCATGGGATGACGTTAAATCTTGGAAGAGCCTCGGGCGGAAATGGTCAGGACGGAATTCTGATCAGCGGAACTGTCACCGGGGACATTTCCAATAACGAAGCATATCGCAACCAAAACGGGATCCACCTGACGGGAACCTTGAATGGAAATGTGACCGGAAACACCACCGGCTCGGGCACTACCGCGACAAACACAAACGGAATTGTCGTCTATAGCACAAACACCGGCGGCAATACGCAAAACGGAATCTGGATCAATGGCACTATGAAAGGTGATATCACCGGCAACAATTCCAGCTTCAACCGCGCCACCACAACCACTAATGGAATTCAAATTGATTCCATGACTGGTGTTACGGGGGCCATGGGAACCTTCCAGGGGAATTACTCGAACAACACGACCAATTACAACGGAACAGGAATCCTGATCGGCTCGATGAGTGGCGGCACGCTGGGTTCCGGCAACACCTCCAACGGCAATACCCAGAACGGATTATGGATTACCGGAGATATGAGCGGCGGAACGATTACCGGAAATCGAACCGGCTCCAGCACCACCGTGAATCTCAATGGACTCGGGTTTAACAATAATGGAAGTGACGGAATTCGTATTAGTGGCGACATGTCCAACGGGCTGATCGATACGAACCTGGCAGCCGGAAACAACGGATATGGATTTGACGTCATCGGCCAAATGTCTGGCGGGATTATCTCCAACAACCTCGCGGGTGCCAACAATCTCGTTGGCACAACCTATGTTGCGAGAAATGGCCTGGGAGGCTTCCACTTTGGTTCGGTCGCCGGATCGTCAACGATTTCCACCAACTATGCCCTTCACAATACCGGAACAGGCTTCGAAATTGCAGGCACATTCCAACAGAATACGAATCTGTTCCAGAACGTCTCCTCGTATAACACCAAGTACGGATTCTCGTTTGGCGGCGTGGTTTCCGGAGGAACAATTAATTCGAATACGGCAACGCTCAACAACGACGACGGATTCCATTTCGGAACCATCAACGGCGACGCTGTGATTACACAGAATACATCGAGTACAAATGGTCTGAAGAATTCCTCGGGCACGATTGTCACAGCCGCAGACGGCTTCGAAGGAACGTTCTCCTCGGGTGATACCACAACCTTCCTCGGAAACTATGCCGGCGGCAACTTCGGGAAAGGTTATAACCTGAATCCAGCAACCGGACCAGCTCCGTTTACCAATGACGGGACAGCGAATACCGGCGGCAATAACCAGTACACGAAACCCTGATTCGCCGATCAGGCGTAATCTGACGACCTTGTGCGATCAACTTGGGAAATAGACCAAACGGCCGGGACGCAACTCCCGGCCGTTTGGTGTTGGGGACGCCGGGATCTATCCTGCTTGCGTCATGCGGTGCATGACCTGGTGCGCCTGCGAATGTATTTGGTTTGAGAAGTGGCAGCCCTCTTCAGGCTGTTCCCGCTGTCTGGGAATGCCTCAGATTTGTAGGGTGCGGTCAAGGTCGGCGAATTGGAAACCAGCGTCGTTTGCCAGGGAATTGCCCCCAGCGAGGATCCCGACCGCAGACCCGCCGGGAGTGGAACTCAGATTTGTAGGGTGTGGTCAAGGACGGGACGGGAGCGCCTCCTGGCAGGATGAATGTCATTTCAAACGGAGGCCCCCATTCCGTTTGACCGTCCGCAGACCCACCGGAAGGGGAGCGTCCCCCGGGAAGGTGAGTCAGCCCGGAAGGCAAGCGTCCCCGTTCGGTGGGTCAGCGGCCCGGTGAATTTCCAGGCGAGGCTGCATTCCGGCAGAACGTCTGACTTGCAGCAGCGCTCTCTATCCGGCCTCGACCGCACCCTACGAAATTCACTCGGGAGGGCGAGGCTCCTGCCGAGTTGCGGGCGTG
>Ga0182738_1000642_pt1 | contig 46523 bp, 44 predicted proteins | sample eDN5th30CBELigMG_FD_128876 | JGI IMG/M metagenome (GOLD analysis project Ga0182738, IMG submission 128876) | Enriched Miracle-Growth compost microbial communities from Emeryville, California, USA - eDNA 5th pass 30_C BE-Lig MG (version 2)... ... | reverse complement strand
CGTCAACCTGTTCATCTTCGGCATGGGCCGGCTGCGCGTGGACGCCCCGCCGGTGCTGGAGCCGGGCCGCGCGGCGGACCTCGCCAGCCACGTCGATCCGGTGCCGCAGGCGCTGGTGCTGACGGCCATCGTCATCGGCTTCGCCATGACGGCGCTGTTCCTGGTGGTGCTGCTGGCCGCGCGCGGCCTGACCGGCACCGACCACGTCGACGGGCGGGAGGGCGAGACGTGATCGGCTGGTCCGCCCACCTCATCATCCTGCCGGTGGTCATTCCCATGATCGCCGGCGCGGCCATGCTGCTCATGGACGACAGCCGCCGCATCTGGCGCGCCCGGCTGGGCGTGCTGGCGGTGCTGGCGCAGCTGGCCGCCGCGCTGGCGCTGCTGGCGCGCGCCGACGCGGCCGGCGGCACGGCCGGCGTCTACCTGCTGGGCGACTGGGCCGCGCCCTTCGGCATCGTGTTGGTGGCCGACCGGCTGGCGGCCATGATGCTGGTGCTGGCCGCGGTCCTCGGCCTGGCCGCGCTGGTCTACGCGCAGGCGCGCTGGGACCGCGCCGGCGTGCATTTCCATACCCTGTTCCAGTTCCAGCTCATGGGGCTGAACGGCGCCTTCCTGACCGGCGACCTGTTCAACCTGTTCGTCTGCTTCGAGATCCTGCTGGCCGCCTCCTACGGCCTGCTGCTGCACGGCTCGGGCACGCCGCGGGTGAAGGCGGGGCTGCACTACATCGCGGTCAACCTGGTCGCCTCCTTCCTCTTCCTGATCGGGGCGAGCCTGATCTACGGCGCGGTCGGCACGCTCAACATGGCCGACCTGGCCGAGCGCATGGCCGGGCTGGCGGGGCAGGACAAGGTGCTGCTGCAGGTGGGCGCCGGCGTGCTGGGCTGCGCCTTCCTCATCAAGGCGGCCGCCTGGCCGCTGAACTTCTGGCTGCCCGCGGCCTATGCCTCGGCCGCCGCGCCGGTGGCGGCGCTGTTCGCCATCATGACCAAGGTGGGCGTGTACGCGGTGCTGCGCATGGGCACGCTGCTGGCCGCGGCCGACCCGGGCTCGGGCGGGGTGTACGGCGCGCCCTGGATCTTCTCCGTCGGCCTGGTCACGCTGGCCCTGGGCGCGGCCGGCCTGCTGGCCTCGCAGGAGCTGCGCCGCCAGGCCGCCTGGAGCGTGCTGGTTTCCTCGGGCACGCTGCTGGCGGCCGTGGGCTACGCGCAGGCCGAGGTGCTGGCCTCGGCGCTCTATTACCTGCTGGTCTCGACCCTGGCGATCGCCGCCTTCTTCCTGCTGATAGAGATCGTCGAATCCCAGAGCCCGGCCGGGGCCAGCGTGCTGGCGCTCACCCTGGAAGCCTTCGGCCTGGAGGACGCGCCGGCCGGGCCCGACCAGCCCGACGAGGTGGTCGGCGTGACCATCCCCGCCGCCATGGCCATACTGGGCGTGGCCTTCGTGGCCTGCGCGCTGCTCATCACCGGCCTGCCGCCGCTGTCCGGCTTCGTGGCCAAGTTCGGCATGCTGGCCGGCGCCCTGCGCGGCGCGGGGCCGGGCACGCCCATTTCCGGGTCGGCCTGGCTGCTGCTGGCGGTGGTGCTGGGATCGGGGCTGGCCGGCATGATCGCCCTGGTGCGCTCGGGCATCCGCACCTTCTGGGCGGTCGAGCGCGGGGCGGTGCGGCTGCGCCCCGTCGAGGCCCTGCCCATGCTGGGCCTGCTAGGCCTGTGCGTGGCCATGACCGCGGCCGGCGAGCCGCTGATGCGCTACCTGGACGCTACCGCGCGCGCGCTGCACGCGCCGCAGGGCTATGTCGAGGCCGTCATGTCGCAGCCGGCGCAGCGGCCGGCCGGACAGGAGGATGCCCGATGAGCCCGGCCAACCGCCGCAGGAACGCTGCCGCCGGCGATGGCGCGGGCGGGCAGGGGGTCGCCGCGCCCCCCGCCCGCCGACGCAAATGGCTGCCGTCCGTGCCCCTGAGCCTGCTGCTCTTCCTGCTGTGGCTGCTGCTCAACGACAGCGCCAGCCCGGGCCACATCGCCGTGGCCGCGGTCCTGGCGGTGGTCGGCCCCGTCGCCGCGGCGCGCCTGCGGCCCCTGCAGTCCAATCCCCGGCCCGCCTGGGCCGTCGTGCGCCTGGCCTTCAGCGTGGCGGTGGACGTGGTCCGGTCCAACTTCGCCGTGGCGCGCATCGTCGTCGGCGGGCGCGGCGCCATGCTGACCTCGGGCTTCATCTGCGTGCCGCTGGACCTGCGCGACCCGCACGCGCTCGCCATCCTGGCCTGCGTGCTGACCATTACGCCGGGCACGGTGTGGTCGGGCCTGGACGAGAGCACCGGCATCCTCACCCTGCACATCCTGGACCTGCGCGACGAAGGAGAGTGGGTGCGCTTCATCAAGGCCCGCTACGAGCAGCCCCTGAAGGAGATCTTCGAATCATGAACCAGATACTGCCCTGGGCGGCGAACTTCGCCGCGCTGTGCACCCTCCTGGCCATGGCCTGCGCGGCGCTGCGCATGATGCGCGGCCCCTCGGCCCAGGACCGGGTGGTGGCGCTGGACGCCTTCTACGTCAACGGCATGCTGCTGGTGCTGGTGATGGGGCTGCGCTTCGGCTCCTCGCTGTACTTCGAGATCGCGCTGCTGATGGCCTTGTTCGGCTTCGTGGGCACCATCGCCATGGCCAAGTTCCTGCTGCGCGGCGAGGTGATCGAGCCATGACGGCCATCCGCCTTGCCCCATGGGGAACACAGCCATGACGCCCGAAGACTTCCCGTTGTGGGTCAGCGTTCCGGCGGCGCTGTTGCTGGTGCTGGGCGGGCTGCTGGCGCTGATCGGCGGCATCGGCCTGCTGCGCCTGCCGGACTTCTTCCGCCGCATGCACGCGCCGTCGCTGTCCAACACCCTCGGCTGCGGCGCCATCCTGTTCGCCAGCCTGCTGACCTTCTCCTACCAGGAAGGCCGGCTGTCGCCGCACGTGGTGCTGGTCACGCTGTTCGTGGCCTTGACCGCGCCGGTCTCGGCCATGCTGCTGATCAAGGCCGGCCTGTACCGGCAGCGCCGCGCCGGCCGCGCGCCGGAAGCGGAGGCCGAAGCCGCGGCGGAAGAGGGAGCGCCCACGTCCTCGCCCCAGGAAAGCCTGTAGCCGCGGCGAAAAAAAGCCTGCGGCACGTCCGTGCCGCAGGCTGTCCATGCCCCGTTTGTGCGGGAGCCGGGATTGCGGCGGGGAGAACGCAATCGCCGGCCGGATACCGCCCGGGGCCAGGAAGACCCGGGTCAGCCGTTCTTGACCTTGATGAGGTTCTCCACGTCCTTGACCCCGTCGATGCCGCGCGCCACGCGGGTCGCCTGCTCGCTCTGCTCGGCCGTGTCGACCTCGCCGGACAGGCGCACCACGCCGTCCTGGGTTTCCACGGCGATGTTCAGCGGGCTCAGGCCTTTCTCGGCCACGAAGGCGGCCTTGACCTTGGTGGTGATCAGCGCGTCCGAGGCGTATTCGCCGACCGATTGCTTGGGCTGGCCCGTCTCGGGATCGGTGCCGGCGGCCACGGACATCTGGACCACGGCCGCGGCGCCCAGGGTGCCGGCTGCGAGCAGGGTGCGGATATTCACTTTCATCATGTCGTTGGACTCCTTGCCGTATGCGGCCCTACTTGCCGCGGAAAGCGCCGCTCAGCAGCGAGACCAGCGCCAGGACGAGGAAGATGAAGAACAGGATCTTGGCGATCGAAGCCGCCCCGGCGGCGATGCCGCCGAAGCCCAGCATGGCGGCGATCAGGGCGATGACGAAGAAAACGACGGCGTAGTGCAACATGCTTGGTCCTCCTCTTTCTTGGCTTTGTCGCGCAGGAATCGCGCTGGCAAATCCACCGTACGCCGGCCCGCAAACGGGTGCAAACCGCTGTTGTGGGCAAATGTAATCAGGCGGCCGGGGGCCTCGCGCGCGCCATGCGGCAGGCGCCATGCGGCTCGTTGCGCGCCGGGCCGGGCCGGGCGCGGCCCGGCGGATGCCCGGCCGCGCGGCGTTACATTTCCATAACGCTTTGATCGGCTTTGAGCCGCAGGGGTAACAGGAAACTCGCCCGAATCGTGCGCATCCGCCACGCGGCGGCAACGCCCCGGGCTCGCCGCCTGCCTCGTGTACAATCCGCCCCGTCTTTGGGGAGTAGCCTTCCTCTGTCGAGGAATCTGCGTCAACACGCTTGCCGACAGGCATGGCGCAGGTGGTACCCGAGCTTGGCGAGACCATGGACCGCGTTGCCTCCGCATGGCCGGGGGAGCAGCGTGGTCATGGCGCGTGCCCGGCCGGAGTCCCTTTCCCTTGGAAGCATTCCTCGTCTCCACCGGCATCGTCGCCCTGGCTGAAATGGGCGACAAGACGCAGCTGCTCTCGCTGCTGCTGGCCGCCCGGTTCCGCCGCCCCGGCCCCATCGTCCTCGGCATCCTGCTTGCCACGCTGGTCAACCATGCCTTCGCGGGCGCCATCGGCGCCTGGCTCACGCGCTACGTCGGCGCGGACACCATGCGCTGGGTGCTGGCCGCTTCCTTCATCGCCATGGCCGTGTGGATGCTGATCCCCGACAAGCTGGACAAGCCCGATTCCGAGTCCTGTAGGCTGGGCGTGTTCGGCACCGCCCTGATTTCCTTCTTCCTGGCCGAGATGGGCGACAAGACGCAGGTCGCCACCGTCGCGCTGGCCGCGCGGTATTCGGCCTACGTCGCGGTAGTGGCCGGCACCACCCTGGGCATGATGATCGCCAACGTGCCCGCCGTGCTGCTGGGCGAGCGGGTGACCCGCGCGGTGCCCATCCGCGTGATCCACGTCGTGGCGGCATTGATCTTCCTGGCCCTGGGCGTGGCGGCGCTGTGCGGCCTGGGCGCGTCCGGGCGATGAAGAGGAGGCCGCGCGCATGACGGCGGACAGGCAAGCGGATGCGGCAGGCGCGCAGGAGCCGGCCGGCCAGGAGCGCGAGATGCGCGCCCTGGCGCTGCAGGCCCTGGCCCTGCGGGGCTGGGACGAGAAGACCGCCGCGGTGGCGGCCATCCCGGCCGGTGCGCCGGTGGACGCGCAGCGCGAGATCGCCGAGCCGCCGGGCCTGCCCGGCCGGCCGGACGCGCCGGCGCTGGTGCCGCCGACGCGCCTGGAGCGCCGCGCCGTGGGCACGCGCGAGGGCAGGGCGGCGCTGCTGCATGCGCTGGCCCACATCGAGTTCAACGCCGTCAACCTGGCGCTGGACGCCATCTGGCGCTTCGCCGGCATGCCGCCGGACTACTACCGCGACTGGCTGCGCGTGGCGCACGAGGAAGCCCGCCACTTCGAGCTGCTGCGCAGCCACCTGGCCGGCCTGGGCCATGCCTACGGCGACTTCCCCGCCCACGACGGCCTGTGGGAGACCGCGCGCCGCACCCGCGGCGACCTGCTCGCGCGCCTGGCCCTGGTGCCGCGCACGCTGGAGGCGCGCGGCCTGGACGCTTCCCCGGCGATACGCGACAAGCTCGCCCGCGTGGGCGACGCCGGGGGCGCGGCCATCCTGGACGTCATCCTGCGCGACGAGATCGGCCACGTCGCCATCGGCAACCGCTGGTACAAGTGGCTGTGCCGCGAGCGCGGCCTGGACCCGCTCGCCGCCTACCCGGAGCTGGCGCAGCGCTACGGCGCGGCGCGCCTGAAGGGGCCCTTCAATCTGGCCGCCAGGCGCGCGGCCGGCTTCGACGAGGACGAGCTGCGCGCGCTGTCGGGGCCGTGACGACGCGGCCGCTTCCCGCGCCTGCGGCCCGCCGCATCCCGGCCGCCCCGGGGCGCTTGCCCGCATCCCGAGGACCGTTTTTCCCATGCCGCCGGGAGGGCTTCCTTCGCCGGCCTCCGCAGGGGCCAACTGGTCAAAAGACGCCTGCCCTGATATGTTGGAAAGTCCCCTTCGCGCAGGGCGATTTCACGGGGGAAAGACGGCCGAAACCCCGTTTTTCGCTGCGCATCGGCGACATGAACGCGTCGCCCTACATACTTTCTCGTTATATGTATATATACGATCCCATAGACCAGCAGATCGTCGAGCAGCGCGTGGCGCAGTTCTCGGACCAGACCCGGCGCTTCCTGGCCGGCGAGCTCAGCGAGGACGAGTTCCGCGTCCTGCGCCTGCAGAACGGTCTCTACATCCAGCGCCACGCGCCCATGCTGCGCGTGGCCATCCCCTACGGCATGCTGCGTGCCGACCAGCTGCGCACGCTGGCCTACATCGCGCGCCGCTGGGACCGCGGCTACGGCCACTTCAGCACGCGCCAGAACATCCAGTTCAACTGGCCGCAGCTGCCCGACGTGCCCGACATCCTGGCCGAGCTGGCCAAGGTGCAGATGCACGCCATCCAGACCAGCGGCAACTGCATCCGCAACACCACCACCGACCACTTCGCCGGCGTGGCGCCCGACGAGCACATCAACCCGCTGGTGTGGTGCGAGCTGATCCGCCAGTGGTCCACGCTGCACCCGGAATTCGCCTTCCTGCCGCGCAAGTTCAAGATCGCCGTCAGCGGCGCGACCACCGACCGCGCCGCCGTGGGCGTGCACGACATCGGCCTGCAGGCGGCCGAGGAAGACGGCCAGGTGGGATTCCGCGTCTGGGTCGGCGGCGGCCTGGGCCGCACGCCCTTGGTGGGCAAGCTGATCAAGCCCTTCGTGGCCTGGCCCGACCTGCTCACCTACCTGCAGGCGACGCTGCGCGTCTACAACCTGCACGGCCGGCGCGACAACAAGTACAAGGCGCGCATCAAGATCCTGGTCAAGGACCTGGGCGCCGAGGAATTCGCCCGCCAGGTCGAGGAAACCTGGCAGCCGCTGCGCGGCGGGCCCGACACCATCACCCAGGCGCACCTGGACGAGGTCGCCGGCCGCTTCACCCAGCCGTCCTACGACCCGGCCGCGGCCGACGACGCCGACGCCTGCGCGCCGCTGGCCGCCGGCGACCGCAGCTTCGCCCGCTGGCTGCGCGTGAACACCCATCCCCACCGCATGCCCGGCTACGCCGCGGTGACGGTGTCGCTCAAGGCCACCGGCTCGCCTCCCGGCGACATGACGGCCGAGCAGATGGAAGCGGTGGCCGAGCTGGCCGAGCGCTATTCCTTCGGCGAGCTGCGCGTCTCGCACGAGCAGAACCTGATCCTGGCCGACGTGCGCCGGCGCGACCTGCCCGAGCTGTGGCGCAAGCTGGACGCGCTGGGCCTGGCCACGGCCAACGTCGGGCTCATCACCAACATCATCGCCTGTCCGGGGGGCGATTTCTGCGCCCTGGCCAACGCCGTCGCCATCCCGGTGGCCGAGGCCATCCAGCGCCGCTTCGACGACCTGGACTTCGTGCACGACATCGGCGAGCTGGACCTGAACATCTCGGGCTGCATCAATTCCTGCGGCCACCACCACGTGGGCCACATCGGCATCCTGGGCGTGGACAAGGCGGGCGAGGAGTGGTACCAGGTCACGCTGGGCGGACGCCAGGCCAGCGCCATCGGCGCGTCCGAGAACCTCGCCGAGCGGCGCGGCGGCGGCGCCGCCATCGGCCGCATCATCGGCCCCTCGTTCGCGCGCGCCCAGGTGGCCGACGTGGTCGATCGCCTGGTGCAGACCTACCTGCGCCTGCGCGACAGCGAGGCCGAGCGCTTCATCGACGTGGTCGACCGGGTCGGCATCGATCCCTTCAAGACCGACGTGTATGCCGACCCGCGCCTGGCCAAGCCCAAGGCGGAGGAGGTGGCCCATGCCTGAGCAGCAATCCGGCCAGCAGGCCCGCCTGATCCGCGGCGGCGAACTGGTGGTCGACGACAGCCGCGCGTTCCAGCCCCCCGAGGGCGACGGCCAGGCCCTGCCGCCCGACGAGCCCGGCTGGGTCGTGCCGCTGGACACCTGGCTGGGCGCGCAGGACGCGCTGCGCGCGCGCAGCCATCCGGTGGCCGTGCAGATCTCGCCCGACGACGACGTGGCGCGGCTGGCCGGCGAGTCCGGCGCCGTCGATCCCCGCGGCATCGCCTTCATCGCCGTGAGCTTCCCGGTCTACACAGACGGGCGCGGCTATTCGCAGGCGCAGCTGCTGCGCCAGCGCTACGGCTGGCAGGGCGAGCTGCGCGCGGTGGGCGACGTGATGATCGATACCATCCATTACCAGGCGCGCTGCGGCTTCGACAGCTTCCTGGTCAAGCCGGGCCACGACCCCCACCGGGCGCTGGCCGCCTTCGGCACCTTCACCCAGCACTACCAGCAGGCCTATCCCAAGCCGGTCCCGCCGCAGCGGGCGGCGTAGGCCGGCACAGCGGCCTGGCCGCTGCCGGCGGCGGGCACGGGCGGGGCGGCGCAATGCCGCCCCGCCTTCATTTCCCTTCCCTCATTCCCCTCCTGCCAGGCCTGGTTACCACTGCGCCGCCTGGGCCGGTTCCGTCCCCTCTACAATGGCGCCGCGCGGGTTGCGCGCGACTCTTCCAGCGGGAACCAATACCAGGGTGCACCGATGAGCCATTCGAAGCTGCAATACCGATTCTTCCTGTTCCTGCTGGTCGTCGTCTCCGTCCTGTTCGGCTGGCTGCTCTGGCCCTTCTACGGCGCGGTGTTCTGGGGGACCATACTGGCCATCCTGTTCGCGCCCGTGCACCGGCGGCTGGTGCCGCTGCTGGGCGACCGCCGCAACCTGGCGGCGCTGACCACGGTGCTGGGCTGCCTGCTGATCGTCATCCTGCCCACGGTGATGATCACCGTGTCGCTGGTGGGCGAGGGCGCGGCGATGTACGCCCGGGTCAAGTCGGGGGAGCTGGATTTCGGCGCCTACTTCCAGCAGGTGTTCAACGCCATGCCGCCGTTCGCCCACGAGCTGCTGGCGCGCCTGGGCGTGACCGACGTGTCCAGCCTGCGCGAGCGCCTGACCAGCGGCCTGATGGAAGGCGGCCAGTTCATCGCCGGCCAGGCGCTGAACATCGGCCAGAACACCGCCCAGTTCGTGATCAGCCTGGGCATCATGCTCTACCTGCTGTTCTTCCTGCTGCGCGACGGCGCGGGGCTGTCGCGCCGGATCAAGCAGGCCATCCCGTTGAGCGACGAGCACAAGCGCACGCTGTTCGTGAAGTTCACGGCCGTGGTGCGCGCCACCGTCAAGGGCAACATCGTCGTGGCCGCCGTGCAGGGCGCGCTGGGCGGGCTGATGTTCTGGGTGCTGGGCATCCAGGGCGCGCTGCTGTGGGCGGTGGTGATGGGCATCCTGTCGCTGCTGCCGGCGGTGGGCGCGGGCCTGATCTGGGGGCCGGTGGCCATCTATTACCTGGTGGCCGGGCAGTGGCTGCACGGCCTGGGCGTGATCGCCTTCGGGGTGGTGGTGATCGGGCTGGTGGACAACATCCTGCGCCCGGTGCTGGTGGGCAAGGACACGCAGATGCCCGACTACGTGGTGCTGATCGCCACGCTGGGCGGCATGGCGCTGTTCGGCCTGAACGGCTTCGTCATCGGCCCGCTGATCGCCGCCCTGTTCATTTCCGCCTGGGACCTGTTCTCGTCGGTCGGCGAGGCGCAGGAGGGCCAGGCCCTGCCCGGGCCGGCGCAGGACGGGCCGCGCTGAGCGCTGCGGGGCCGGCCTGCGCCGCGCCGCCGGCGGCTATCCCTCCGATGGCTCGTCCGGATCGACCGGCGCCATCGGCAGGCCCAGCATCTTCATGAGCGTGCGCGCGTCGGCGGGCGCGCGCACCTTCACGTCGTTGTCGAAATAGCAATACACGTCGCGCCGGCGCGCGCGAGGCCCCGCGCGGCCGTCCGCGCGGCGGGCGTCGCCCGGCTCGGCGCCGCGGGCCCAGGCGCGGATGCGCGCGGCCCAGCGGCGCAGCGCGGCGTCGCCGTAGCCGCTGCGGTAGATGGCTTTATCGCCGTGCAGGCGCAGGTACATGAAGTCGGCGGTGACGTCTTCCAGCAGCGGCCACTTGCCGGCGGTGTCGGCCACCACCAGCGCCACGCCGTGGCGGCGCAGCAGGGCGATGCAGTCCGGGTCGGCGAAGCCGGGGTGGCGCACTTCCAGCGCATGGCGCAGCGGCCGGCAGGCGTCGGTCGCCAGGCTGCTGCGCCCGGCCATGCGCGCCTCGCGCCGGCGCGCCAGGCGCCGCGCCGCCTCGGTGTCGTGCGGTAGCAGGGCCAGGAATTCCTCCAGCACGCCGGCGTCGAAGGGCAGGCTGGGCGGCAGCTGCCACAGGATGGGGCCGAGCTTTTCCTTCAGTTCGAACACGCCCGAGGCCAGGAAGTTGGCCACCGGCGCGGCCGCGTCGCGCAGCCGCCGGATGTGGGTGACGTAGCGCGGCGCCTTGACGCTGAAGAGGAAGCCGCGCGGCGTGGCCGCGTGCCAGCGGGCGTAGCGCCCGGGCGTCTGCAGGGAATAGAAGGAGCCGTTCAGCTCGATAGACGGTACCTGATGCGAGGCGTAGGCCAGCTCGTCCTTCTGCGCCAGCCCTTCGGGGTAGAACACGCCGCGCCAGGGCGCGTAGCGCCAGCCGGAAATGCCGATGCGTATAGCCATGCGTCCATGCTACCGGCCGCGCCTGGCGGGAGGGGGCGCGGCAAGCGGCGGTTACACCTTCCCGGATATTGTCATCGGCGCTTCGGCCCGCGGCGGCCGCGGTCGCGCGCACGCGGTGCTAGGATAGGGCGCATGGCCCAATACTTTTCCGTGCATCCCGCCAACCCGCAGCCGCGCCTGCTCCGCCAGGCGGCCCAGCTGCTGCGCCAGGGCGGGCTGGTGGCGCTGCCCACCGATTCCAGCTACGCGGTGGCCGCGCCGCTCGACGACAAGGCGGCCGCCGACAGCCTGCGCCGGCTGCGCGGGCTGGACGAGCGCCACCACCTGACCGTGCTGTGCCGCGACCTGGCCGAGATCGCCCAGTTCGCGCGCGTGGACAACGCCCAGTACCGGCTGCTCAAGGCCGCCACGCCGGGGCCCTGGACCTTCATCCTGGAAGCCACGCGGGAAGTGCCGCGGCGCGTCTCGCATCCGTCGCGCAAGACCATAGGCATACGCGTGCCCGACCACCCCGTGGCGCTGGGCCTGCTGGAGCAGGTCGAGGGCGCGGTCATCTCGACCACGCTGATCCCGCAGGGCGAGGAGGATCCGCTGAACGAGCCCGAGCAGATCCGCAGCCGCTACGAGCACGAGCTGGCGGCGGTGATCGACGCGGGCGCCTGCCCGCTCGCGCCCACCACGGTGCTGGACCTGACCGTCGATCCGCCCCAGGTGCTGCGCCGCGGCCGCGGCGACCCCGCGCGCCTGGGGCTGTAAGCCTAGCGCGGCCGGCGTCCCTGCGCGGCCTTTCGCCATCCGCGCCGACTGGGCCTTGGCGCGCCGCCGCGCCGGTTCCGCGCGCTGCGCGCCGCATACAATGCCAGCATGAACGATTTCATCCAAGCCATCGCCGTCTATGCGCTGCCGGTATTGTTCGCCATCACGCTGCACGAGGCCGCGCACGGCTACGTGGCGCGCATGTTCGGCGACCCGACCGCCGCGCAGGCCGGGCGCATCACGCTCAACCCGGTGCGCCACATCGACCCGGTCGGCACCATCCTGGTCCCGCTGGGCATCCTGCTGGCCACCAAGCTGATGGGCGGGGCCGGCATGCTGTTCGGCTGGGCCAAGCCGGTGCCGGTGGACTTCGGCCGGCTGCGCCGGCCCAAGCGCGACATGCTCTGGGTGGCCGCCGCCGGCCCGGCCGCCAACCTGCTGATGGCCATCCTGTGGGCGCTGTCGCTGCGCCTGCTGTTCGAGGCCGGCTCCAGCGAAAGCTTCTGGTTCCAGATGGCGATCGCCGGGGTGCAGGTCAACCTGGTGCTGATGGCGCTGAACCTGCTGCCCATCCTGCCCCTGGACGGCGGGCGCATCCTGTTCAGCCTGCTGCCGCAGCGCATGGCCTGGCAGTACTCGCGCATCGAGCCCTACGGCATCGTCATCGTCGTGGTGCTGCTGGTCAGCGGCGTGCTGTGGACGCTGCTCGAGCCGGTGCTGGCGCTGGGGCGCGGGATCGTCGGCCTCTTCCTGTAGCCGGCGTTCCGGTATCCGGTAAAATTCCCGGTTTGTTCAGCCTACCCATATCGCCCGGCGCAGCGCAGCCCCGGGCCAGGAGCGTCAGCAATATGGCATCCCGAGATCGTTCCGGCCGCCCGGTGTTCCAGGGCAGCATGGTGGCGCTGGCCACGCCCATGCAGCCCGGCGGCGGCCTGGACTACGCCGCCTACCGGGCCCTGATCGACTGGCACGTGGCCGAAGGCACCGACGCCCTGGTGGTGGTCGGCACCACCGGCGAATCGCCCACGGTCTCGATGGAAGAGCACGCCGAGCTGATCCGCGTGGCGGTCGAGCACGCGGCCGGGCGCATCCCCGTGATCGCCGGCGTGGGCGCCAACTCCACCGACGAGGCCATCCATCTGGCGCGCCACGCCCAGAAGGTGGGCGCCGACGCCGGCCTGTCGGTCGTGCCCTACTACAACAAGCCCACCCAGGAAGGCCTGTACCGGCACTTCAAGGCGGTCCAGGAGGCGGTCGACCTGCCGACCATCCTGTACAACGTGCCGGGCCGCACCGTGGCCGACATGGCGCTGGAAACCACCCTGCGCCTGGCCCAGGTGCCGGGCATCGTCGGCATCAAGGACGCCACCGGCGACATCGGCCGCGGCGCGCTGCTGCTGCGCGAGAAGCCGGCCGACTTCCAGGTCTTCAGCGGCGACGACCCGACCGCCGCCGCCCTGATCCTGCTGGGCGCGCGCGGCAATATTTCGGTCACGGCCAACGTGGCCCCCCGCCTGATGCACGAATTGTGCGTCGCGGCATCGCAAGGCGACGTCCCCAGGGTGCGTGAACTAAACGCCCGCCTGGCGCGTCTGAACAAGGCTTTGTTCGTCGAAGCCAATCCCATTCCCGTCAAGTGGGCGCTGGCCGAGCTGGGCCGCACCGCCCTGGGCTACCGGCTGCCGATGGTCGAACTGGGCAGCCAGTACCACGCCACGGTGCGCGACGCGCTCAAGGACGCGGGACTGCTCTGATGCAAACGAGGATACGTATGAAAACACGCCACGCCGGGGTGGTGGCCCTGATCGCGCTGCTGTCCCTGACGGCCTGCAGCGACATCAACGAGCTGCTCGGCAACGAGGAAGACTCGGTGGACTACAAGAGCGCGCGCCGCGGCGAGTCGCTCAGCATCCCCCCCGACCTGACCCAGGCCGCCAACGACCCGCGCTACCGCGCGCCGGATTCCGGCAGCACCACCTTCTCCGAATACCAGCAGCAGGGCGCAGCCGCGCAGGCCCAGGCCAACGCCGGGCCGGGCAACGTGCTGCCCGAGCGCAACGACATGCGCGTCGAGCGCGACGGCCAGGTGCGCTGGCTGTCCATCGACCGCCCGCCCGAGCAGGTCTTCCCCAAGCTCGTCGACTTCTGGAACGAGCAGGGCTTCAACGTGCGCACCAACAATCCCCAGGCCGGCCTGATCGAGACCGACTGGGCCGAGAACCGCGCCAAGATCCCGGAAAGCTGGATCCGCCAGGCGCTGGGCTTCATCCTGGAGTCGGCCTACGACAGCGGCGAGCGCGAGCGCTTCCGCACCCGGGTCGAGCGCGTGGGCGAGAACCGCACCGAGGTCTTCATCTCGCACGAGCAGATGCTCGAAGAGCGCAGCGGCTACGACAACGGCAGCGTGTCCTGGACCCACGGCAAGGAAGACCCCGGCCTGAACGCCGCCATGCTGGCGCGCATGCTGGTCTACCTGGGCACCGACGTGGACCGCGCCCGCACCCTGGTCGCTCAGGCCGAGCAGTCCGCCCAGCGCCCGCGCGTGGAGCAGGCCGACGCCGCCAGCGGCGCCGAGCTGCACGTGGCCGAACCCTTCGACCGCGCCTGGCGCCGGATCGGCCTGGCGCTGGATTCGGGCGGCTTCTCGGTGGACGACCGCGACCGTTCCGCGGGCGACTTCTACGTGCGCTACCTGGACACCGACACCGGCGAGAAGCGCGAGCAGCCCAACCTGATCAGCCGCATGTTCGGCGGTCGCAACATGACCGAGGCCGAGCAGTTCCGCATCCACCTGGCCGGCCAGGGCGACTCCACGGTGGTCACCGTGCTGAACGCCCAGGGCGAGCGCAACACCAGCGCCACCGCCCAGCGCCTGCTCAACGTGCTGGCCGACAAGATGTAGGCCGCGGGCGCGAACGGCCGTCGCAAGGCGGGCCGTTCGCGTCCTGCCCTGTGCCCGGTCGACGGCCCGGGGGCATGCCGCCCGGCCGGCCGTACCGTGGCCCCACGCAAAAAAGCCCGGCCGCCTGTGAAGGCGGCCGGGCTTTCTCGTTTTCGAAAAGGGGCGGGCTTTACTGGGTGCCGCCGGGCGCCGCGGGAGCCGCGCCGCTGTCGCTGGGGGCCGGCGTGGGCGCAGGCGCGGGTTCGGGCGCCGGGGCGGGGGCAGGTGCGGGCGCAGCCGGAGCCGGGGACTCGGCAGCCGGCGGCGCGGCGGCATCGCCTTCATCGTCCTGGCCGCAAGCGGCCAGCGTGACGGCAAAGATCGAGGCGAGAATCAGGCTCTTTTTCATAAGACTCAACTCCGTAGTGGTTGTGGATCCCGGTTGCCCGGGCACGCCCATGCAGACTACCGGAATCGACCTGGCCTTTCCGTGTGGAAATGGAAGCGGGCGTTCCCCAAACGCAACGATTTTTACGTATTTGTGTCCGGCATTGCTTCTTGTGTCGGCGCGTCGCCGGGCGGCATGCCCATTTTCCTAAGGGAAAACCAGAATATAGCCAGCCTACCGTTACATCACGTAATGCAGCCAACCGTTGTCCAGCCACTGCACCAGGCAGCCCCGTTCGGCCGGCGAGGCGCGCCGGCAGGCGGGGGCGGCGCAGTCGAGCCGGCGCTCGTCGGCCAGCCGGCGCAGCAGCGGCGAGGCGGGCACGGGCGCCCGTTCGCCGTTGATGAAGAGCTCGCGGCCGCGGTAGAGCATGCGCGTGCGGCGGTCCAGGCGCAGCGCGCCGGCGGCGGGCCAGCCGGCCGCCAGGTCGGGCGGCGGCGTGGCGGGCTCGTCGAAGACGGCCTCGCGGTGCGGCTCGGTCAGCCAGCAGCCCAGGAAGCGGGCGGCCAGCGCCTCGTCCAGGCTGACCCGGGCCGCCGCGGCCAGGGTCTCGTCCAGCAGGCGCTGCGGCAGCTCGGCCGGGTGGCAGGCGGCGGGCTGGCCCGGGTCGCGGTAGCGCGCGGACAGGTCCGGCCCGGGCAGGGGCGGGTCGCCATAGGGGCCGGCGCCCAGGCCGGCGCGCGCGGCCACCTGCTCGGCGGCCGCCTCCAGCATGCCGCGCGCCAGCGCCGCGCGGTCCGGCGCGCGAAAGCCCACCGAGATCGTCATGCAGCCGCCGCCTTCGGCCACGCCGTCGTGCGCGACCTGGGGCGGCAGGTAGAGCATGTCGCCCGGCTCCAGCAGGTATTCCTCCTCGGGCACGAAGTCGCGCAGGATCTTCAGCGGCAGCCCGGGCTCCAGGCTCAGGTCGCGCTGCCGGCCGATGCGCCAGCGGCGCCGCCCCTGGGCCTGCAGCAGGAAGACGTCGTAGCTGTCGAAGTGCGGGCCGACGCCGCCCGCGTCGCCGGCGATGCTGATCATCAGGTCGTCCAGGCGCGCGTCGGGCACGAAGCGGAAGCGCTGCATCAAGTCGCTCGCGGCGTCGTGGTATTGCTCCACGCTTTGCACCAGCAGCGTCCAGCCGGCGCTGCCCGCGGCGGGCAGGCGGGCGAAGGGGCCCGGCTCCATGCACCACTGGCCGCCCTCGCGCCAGATCAGGCGCGACTGCACGTCGTCGCGCCGCGCCATGCGGCGCAGCTCGGCGGCCGGCACCGGCGGGCGCAGGCCGGGGATGGCCTGGCGGATCAGCAGCGGGCGGCGCTGCCAGTAGCGCCGCATGAACTGCGCGGGGCTCAGCCCACCCAGCAACTGCAGGGGGAGGTCGGGGTGCGGGACGGCGCTCTCGGGCTTGGCGGCTGCGCCGTATGAAACGGGTGCCGCTCGATCGCGGGCACCGCGGAGCCGGCTTTGCCGGTCCGCCAGTGCCGCCCCCTCGGGGGCGCGCGTCAGCGCGTAGGGGGGGATCTTCATAGCAGATTCTTCAGGCGGTACAGGGCTTCCAGGGCTTCGCGCGGCGTCAGGCTGTCCGGGTCGACCTGTGCCAGCTCGTCGCGCAGGGCGGCCAGCGCGGCGTGCTCGTCGTCCTGCGCGGCGGGCGGGTCGTCGCCGGACGCGGCAGGCGCGGCGAACAGGCCGAGCTGGGGCGAGGGCGCGCCCTGGGCCTCCAGGCGCTCCAGCTCGCGCGAGGCGTGGCGGATGACGGCGGCCGGGACGCCGGCGCGCTGCGCCACCTGGATGCCGTAGCTGCGGCTGGCCGGCCCGTCGCGCACCTCGTGCAGGAAGACGATGCCGCCGGGCGACTCGGCCGCGGCCAGGTGCACGTTGGCCGCGTGCGGCTGCTCCGACGGCAGGCGGGTCAGCTCGAAGTAATGGGTGGCGAACAGCGTCAGCGCGCGGTTGTGCGTGAGCAGCCGGTGGGCGATCGCCCAGGCCAGCGCCAGGCCGTCGTAGGTGGACGTGCCGCGGCCGATCTCGTCCATCAGCACCAGGCTGTGCGCCGTGCTGGCGGCCAGGATGGCGGCCGCCTCGGTCATCTCCATCATGAAGGTGGAGCGCCCGCCCGCCAGGTCGTCGGCCGCGCCGATGCGCGTGAAGATGCGGTCGATGCGGCCCACCGACGCGCGCGCGGCGGGCACGAAGCTGCCCATGCGCGCCAGCAGCACGATCAGCGCCACCTGGCGCATATAGGTCGATTTGCCGCCCATGTTGGGGCCGGTGATGAGCAGCATGGCGCGGGTGGCGTCGAGCCGGCAGCCGTTGGGCGTGAAGCGTTCGATGGCGCGCTCGACCACCGGGTGGCGGCCGGCCTCGATGTCTATCGCGGCCGCTTCGGTCAGCTGCGGCGCGCACCAGCCGTGGCGGCGGGCATGGTCGGCCAGCGCCGCCAGCGCGTCCAGCTCGGCGGCCGCGGCGGCCGCGGCCGACAGCGCCGGCACGTGCGGCGCCAGCGCGTCCAGCAATTGCTCGAACAGCCACTTCTCGCGCGCCAGCGCGCGGTCCTGCGAGGACAGCACGCGGTCTTCCCAGGACTTGAGCTCGGGGGTGATGTAGCGCTCGGCGTTCTTGAGCGTCTGGCGCCGGCGGTAGTCGTCGGGGACCTTGTCGGCCTGGCCCTTGCTCACCTCGATATAGAAGCCGTGCACGCGGTTGTACTCCACGCGCAGGTTGGCGATGCCGGTGCGCTCGCGCTCGCGCGCCTCGATCTTGACCAGCACGTCGCCGCTGTCGGTGGCCAGGGTGCGCAGCTCGTCGAGCTCGGCGTCGTAGCCCGGCGCGATCACGCCGCCGTCGCGCAGCGCGGCCGCGGGCTCGGCGGCGACGGCGCGCCCGAGCAGCTCGGCCACGGCCGGGTCGATCGCCAGCCGGGACGCCAGCTCGGCCAGGCGCGGGGCCGCGCCCGGCTTGCCCAGCACCGGCGCCAGCAGCGACAGCAGGCCGGGCAGGGTGGCCAGGGCCTCGCGCAGGCTGGCCAGCTCGCGCGGGCGCACCGAGCGCAGCGCCAGGCGCGCGGCGATGCGCTCCAGGTCGGGCAGCGCCCGCAGCGACTGGCGCAGGGCAGGCAGCAGCGGCGGCGCGCCCAGGCCGTCGTCGGCATAGCCGGCGGCCGGCGCGCCGCCGGCCTCGGTGTTCGTCCAGGGCGCGCCGCCGGCCTCGGCGGCGAAGGGGCCGGCCGCCTCGCCGCGCGCTTCCAGCAGGCAGGCGATGGCCTGCTGGCGCGCCAGCGCCGGCGCGTTCTCGCGCAGCGGGTGGTGCAGCCAGCGGCGCAGCAGCCGGCTGCCCATGGGCGTGCGGCAGTCGTCCAGCATGGAGAACAGCGTGGGCGCGTCCTCGCCCGACAGGGTGCGGGTCAGCTCCAGGTTGCGCCGGGTGACCGGGTCGAGCAGCACGTACTGGCTGGCGCGGTCGGCCGACACCGTCTGCACGTGCGCCAGCGACTGCGACTGGGTGCGCGCCGCGTAGCGCAGCAGCGCGCCGGCCGCGCGCACCGCCGCGGGCATGTCCTCGATGTCGAAGCCGGCCAGGCTGTCGGTGCCGAAGTGCGCCAGCAGCTGGCTGCGCGCGTTGTCGGCCTCGAAGTGCCAGTCGGGCACGCGCGAGCTGGCGCCTTCGAACGTCACCGGCAGGCGGGCGTTTTCCGCGTGGACCAGCTCGGCCGGCGCGATGCGGTGCAGTTCGGAATCGAGCTGCTCGGGCGCGCATTCGGTGACGCGGAACTCGCCGCTGGCCAGGTTCAGCCAGGCCAGCCCCGCCATGGCGCCGCGCCCCTCGCGCTGCGGCAGGCAGGCGGCGGCCAGCGCCCGGTCGGCCTTGGCCGGCAGCAGCGCCTCGTCGGTCAGCGTGCCAGGCGTGACGATGCGCACGATGCGCCGCTCCACCGGCCCCTTGCTGGCCGCGGGGTCGCCGATCTGCTCGCAGATCGCCACCGATTCGCCCAGCGCCACCAGGCGCGCCAGGTATTGCTCCAGCGCGTGCACCGGTACCCCGGCCATGGGAATGGGCGAGCCGTTGGACGCGCCGCGCTTGGTCAGCGTCAGGTTCAGCAGCCTGGCCCCGCGCTCGGCGTCCTCGTAGAACATCTCGTAGAAGTCGCCCATGCGGTAGAAGAGCAGCAGCGGGCCGGCCTCGCCTTTCAGGCGCAGATACTGCTGCATCATGGGCGTGTGCGCAGATAGGTCTACTTTATTCATTGAATCAATGATTTACGATTGTTCGGTCTGTTTGTTGGGACAGATTCGGGGCATTTCCTGCCCGATGCGCGTTCCCCGTCGGCCGCGCTCGAACCCTGTCGGGGGCGCCGTGTCCGGCCGGGAAGCCCGGCCCGCAGGCGCTGCCTGGATGCCGGCGCCGTATCCACTAGCCTGCTTCTTTCGATGGCCACAAGCCTATCCTGGCCGGTGCCGGCTCGTGCCGTCGCCATTGAGCGGCCATTGGCCGGTCTTCAGCATGAATAGCTCGAAAAGTCCGGCGGGCATTCTGCGGTCGCCGGCTTCCCACTGCTGCCAGGTCCGCAATGAGGCTTGGACCGTCAGCGCAGCGTTGGTCTGAGTTAGCCCTGCGTTGTCGCGGGCCTGTTTGATGGCGGCCGGTGTGGGGCTTTCGAGCTTCCGCAAGGAGGGCATAAGGCACCGATGAGGCAGGCTACGCCGGGCAGGCGGCAAATCCTCCGCGCATTGTATGCTCAACGCGCGTATAGGCCGCTACGCCGATTCGGGCGAACGCGCACTGACCGACGCGCCGCGTTTCCTAGCCAATCTCTTCGACGGGCTGGGCCGCCAACAGGATCGTGGTGTGGAGCGCAGGGAGTTCCGGCACTCGGTGGGGGGCGAGCAAGGCGGAAAGGGTTTCCGGGGCGTGGATGCGCAGGCTGCACAAGGGTTCACTGGCCTTGGCAAGCTGGATTGTTTGCGACAGCGACAGGTTGGCCAGGATGCCGGTTACCTCGGCCGACAGGCCGAGCCGGAACTGTGCAAGGGCCGCGTCGTGCCTGATCAGCTTCTGAGCGAGCAGCAAGTAGGCCAGGTTAAGTTCCTGAATGTCCTGGTCCACGATTCGTCCAGGCTGTCGGTCAGGAGGGGGCGGCCGCTTCGCCTCGAGCGCAACGGGTGTGGCGGCCTGCGATTCTTCGACTGTTTCCATGCTTGCGATTCATGCGCATGACGGCTGTATCCCGGGAGCGGGTCAGGCGACGGCGGCTTGCGGCGTGCCCGCCGCCGGCGCGGACATCAGCCGCTCGATGTCCATCAACAGCAGCATGCGGTCGTCCAGCGGCGCGACCCCGGCCAGGTAGCCCGCGGTCTCGCCCGCGGCGACTCCGGGGGGCGGCTTGATCGCCGCGGCCGGCACTGCCGCCACGTCCGATACGGCGTCGACGATCATGCCCACGACCTGCGCGGTGAGGTTGAGGATGATGACGACCGTGGTGGTGTCGAACGTGCCGGCGCCGGCGTTGAGCCTGAGCCGCAGGTCGATGATGGGTACCACCATGCCACGCAGGTTGATGACGCCCTTGACGTAGGGCGGCGTATTGGCAATGGGCGTGATCGGCTCGCAGCTGCGGATCTCCTGCACCTTGAGGATGTCCACGCCATAGTGTTCGTCGCCAAGCCGGAACGTCAGGAGTTCCAGACGGCCGGCGCTTTCGGTGTTCGCATTATTCATGGCTGTCATCCCGATCAGGCGGCAAGCAGGGGCACCGCGCGGCCGGCGGCGACTGCGGTGCCCGCATCCAATACCGACAGCGTTCCCATGGCATTCGGTACCTTGAAAGTGCCGACAGAGCGGACGAGCTCATTGGCCTGCTCTTGCAGGGAACCCGACGCGGCGGCCGCCTCCTCCACCAGCGCGGCGTTCTGCTGCGTGACTTCATCCATCTGCGAGACGGCGCGGTTGATCTGCTCGATGCCTATGGACTGTTCTTCCGAGGCCGCGGAGATCTCGCCCATGATATCGGTCACGCGTTTCACCGAGGCCACGATCTCCTGCATGATCGCCCCGGCGCGCTCGACTTGCTGAGCGCCGGAAGTCACCTTCTCCGCCGAGTTCTCGATGAGGGTCTTGATTTCCTTGGCGGCCTGGGCGCTGCGTTGGGCGAGGCTGCGCACTTCGCCCGCGACGACCGCGAAGCCCTTGCCCTGTTCGCCGGCGCGAGCCGCTTCCACCGCCGCGTTGAGCGCCAGGATGTTGGTCTGGAAGGCGATGCCGTCGATCACCGACACGATTTCGGATATCCGTCCCGAACTGGCCGAGATAGCGCCCATGGTATCCACCACCTCGGCGACGGCCGAACCGCCGCGCTCGGCCACTTCGGAAGCGCCAATGGCCAGCTGGCTGGCTTGGCGGGCACTGTCGGCGTTCTGCTTGACGGTGGATGCCAGTTCTTCCATCGCGGCGGCGGTCTGTTCCAGCGAAGCCGCCTGCTGCTCGGTGCGCGAGGACAGGTCGGTATTGCCCGCCGAGATCTGGCTGGCGGCGGTGGAAATGGTCTCGGTACCCGCGTGAATATGGCCAACGGTACTGGCCAGGTTGCCGTTCATGGTGCGCAGGGCCTGCAGGAGTTGACCGGTTTCGTCCTTGGCCTTGGCCTCGATACGCTGCGTCAGGTCGCCTGCAGCGATGACTTCGGCGATCCTGACCGCATGGGCGATGGGCCGGGTGATGCTGCGGGTGACGAACCAGCCGAGCAGGGCGCCTAGCGCCAGCGCGACCATGCCGCCGCCCAGCAGCAGTTTTTGCACCAAGGCGGCCACGTTGTGCGTTTCGGCGCGGGCTTGCTCGGCCTGCCGGTCGGCGTAGACGCCGTACTTGCCGATCTCGGCGATGTAGGTCCGCAGGGTGGGACGCAGTTCGCTGCCGATCAATGCATGGAGCTGCGGCGCCTCGTTGGGGTCGTTGCGCGACTTCATCTCCAGCGCGCGGGTCCGGATTTCGCGGAACTTCGCCGCGGCCGCGGCGATGGCGGCCAGTTGGCGTTCGCTCTCTTCCGTGGCATCGGCCCCCAGCATCTGCCGGATTTCGTTGCTGCGGGCGGTTTGCCCCTTGACCTTGTCCTGGATGCGTTGTTCTTCCTCCGGCTCGTCCGTGCGCAGCAGCGCAGACATCATTTCCATGTGCGAATCCAGGATGCCTTGCCATTCCCTGGCCAGCAGGGCACGCTCCATGGCGTCGGCCAAGGTTGCGTTGGCCTTGTCCTGGTGCTGCGTTCCCCACAGGCTGATGCCGATCATGGCGACGATCAGGCCCAGCAAAAGCGCTATGCTTGCTCCGAGCCGGGTGCCGATCTTGTAGTCCGATAGTGTCATTTGATTCTTCGTTGCGGTACGGTAGTTTCGGGCAGGCAGGCGTGCGTTGGCCGCCAAGGCGGGCAACGGCATTGGCCTCGCGTTTCAGAAAAGGGAGCAAAGAATGCCCTCCTTCCCGGCGAATCCGGGCAAGGGCTGTTTGCGGCGAGGCGCGTCTACCGGTGCCTGGCTGCGCAGCGTGTCGTTGCGCAGGCGGGCTCCCGGGCCGTGAACCTCTAGGCCGCGAATGGTAGTCGCCGGGCCGAGCGGCCAGGAACGCAGCGTGACAATACGTGACAATCCGCGTAGTGCCGTGACAATGCCGCTCCCGCCGCCTCCGCGGCGAACTTGCGGGACAGAACGCTAGGGCTGCTGCGCGCCGCCGCTGCCCGGGCCGGCCTGCTCGTTGATCTTCTCGATCACGCGCTGGCGCAGTTCCGGGTCCTGCTGGACCGCCTGGCTGATGCCGTTGTATTCCTCCACGGTCAGGTTGTCGGCCTGGACCAGGCCCACCATTTTCTCGTCGGCTTCCTTGAGCACCTGCTGCCGGCTGGCGTCGTCCTGCGCGGCCTGGACCCTGGGCCGGTATTGCTCGGCGACCACGGCTACCTTCTGCACGGCGCTGGCGTACTTGTCCAGCTGCGTCTCGGACGGCGAGACGATGGGCTGCGGCGCGGGCGCGGCGTCCTGCGCCGCGGCGGCGCCGGCCAGCCCCGTCGCGAGCAGGGCGGCCACGATGCGGGCATGGATGGATCGCTGCATGGGGAACCTCCTGGTTCGGTGTGTCGGCTTTCCATCATGGCAAGCGAACCCCGGGCGGTTCAAGTTTCGCTATGTGTTTTCCTGTGTCGCGGACCGACGGCGCCGCCCGCGGCCCCGCGGGATTGCCCTGGCAGGGCGGCGATGCGCTAGAATGAGAAGGTTTATCATTCATTGAAGGCCTGCGCGCGCAGGGACCGGCCGTACACAGGCCCGGCAGGATCGCGCGGCCGGCCGGCTCGCGATGTCTACCCGTGTCCTCGACCCCTCCCGACAGCACATCGTCCTGCGCGTGGCGGCCGCCCTGCTGGGCGGCTACGCGTTCGCCTGGGGCTTCATCGCCCTGGGCACCTCGGCGCTGTTCGCCGCGGGCATGCCCTTCCACGACGCCGAGTTCCTGAGCAGCATGCTCGGCATCCTGGCCTACCTGGCCGTCTTCCTGTGGGTGTTCGCCGTGCCGGGCCTGCGGCGCGCGGGCGCGGTGCTGGTGGGCGCCGGGGCGGCCATGGCGGGGCTGGCATCGCTGCTGCAGCACACCCTGGTCTGACGCAGGAGACCTACGCCATGTTCGCCAACTTCCGCCTCGCCATGGCCTGGCTGCACACCTGGTTCGGGCTGGTGCTCGGCTTCGTGCTGATGGTCGTGTTCTTCTTCGGCGCGCTGTCGGTGTTCGACCGCGAGATCGACCGCTGGGGCATTCCCGCCTCGCGCTTCGAGCCCCAGCCCATGCCGTCCTTCGACAAGGTGCTCAAGCCCGTCTTCGAGTCCATGCAGCCCACGCAGGAAAGCATCGACCGCATGCGCCCGCGGGTCGACGGGCCGATGCCCGAGCGCTACGACACCGTGCGCCGCTGGGGCGCCTACACCACCCACCGCGACCCGGTGCTGGGCGTGTTCGCCGGCTACGAGGTCCCCAACGCCAAGGACCCGGACGAGGCCATCTTCGCCAGCCGCACCATAGATCCGCGCACGGGCGCGGCGCTGCCCGACGACCGGCTCAAGATCGGCAGCCGCTTCTTCTATCCGCTGCACTACAGCCTCAACTTCCACTGGCTGGACCTGGGCTACTGGATCGTCGGCCTGGCCGCGCTGGTCATGCTGGCCGCGCTGGTCAGCGGCGTGGTCATGCACCGCAAGATCTTCCGCGAGTTCTTCACCTTCCGGCCCCGGAAGAGCACCCAGCGCAGCGCGCTGGACCTGCACAACCTGACCGGCGTGGTGGCGCTGCCCTTCCATTTCTTCTTCGCCTTCACCGGGCTGGTGATCTTCGCCGGCCTGTACTTCCCGGTCACGCACACCCAGCTCCATCCCCTGCACGAGCTGCACGAGCAGCACGAGGAGCAGGAGACCGGCCTGCCGCAGGACCGCGCGGGCGTGCCCGCGCCGCTCGCCTCGGTCGACGCCATGGTGGCCGAGGCGCAGCGCCGCTGGGCCTCGCGCGGCATGGCGGGCGAGGTCGGCTTCCTGGCCCTGCAGCACGTGGGCGACGCCAACGGCTACGTCAGCATCTACCGCGCCGGCACCGACCGCATCGCGCTGACCGGCGAGGGCATCCATTTCAAGGCTTCCACCGGCGAAGTGCTGCACGAGGACCCGCCGCCCACGGCGGTGGCGAGCGTGGCCGAATTCCTCACCGGCCTGCACCTGCAGCACTTCCGCCACTGGCTGCTGCGCTGGCTGTACGTGCTGGGCGGCCTGGCCGGCTGCGTGTGCATCGCCACCGGCCTGGTGTTCTTCGTCGAGAAGCGCAAGCGCCAGCACGCCAAGCAGGGCTCCAGCGGCGCGCGCGTGGCCGATGCGATGGCCGTGACCACCGTCACCGGCATGCTGGTGGCCACGCTGGGCATGCTCATCGCCAACCGCCTGTTGCCCGAGAACCTGCCCAACCGCGGCGATTGGGAGCAGTACTGCTTCTGGGGCGCGTGGCTGCTGGCCATGGCGCACGCCTTCTGGCGCACCGCGCCGGTGGCCGAGGGCCGGCTGGCGCCCGCCTGGCGCGAGCAGTGCTGGGCGGTCGCAGCCATGGCGGTGGCCGCCGTGCTGCTGAACTGGCTGACCACCGGCGACCACCTGCTGCGCACGCTGGCCGCGGGCTATTGGCCGGTGGCCGGGGTGGACCTGTTCATGCTGGTTTCCGCCGCGCTGGCCGCCTATGCCGCGCGCCGGCTGGGCCGGCGCGTGCGCGGCGCGGCCGATGCGCGCGCCATGGTCGCGGAGGCCGCCCGTGCCTGATGCGCTGATGCTGCTGGCCGCCGTGGCGGCCAGCGTGGCCGGCATGGGCTGGCTGGCCCTGGCCATGGACGTGCACTGGGAACAGGTGCGCGGCGACGCGCCGCGCCGGCCCGCCTGCGTGGCCTGCCTGCGCGCGCTGGGCGCGCTGGCGCTGGCGGCGTCGCTGGCGCTGTGCCTGGCGGTGGACCATCCCTCGATGGCGGCGCTGGTCTGGGTGATGGCCCTGGCCGCCGGGGCGCTGGCCGTGGCGATGACGCTGGCCTGGCGCCCGCACTGGCTGGCCGTGCTGGTGATGCGCGCGCCCGGACGCGTGGGAGCCTGAGCTCCCGCGCGGCCCCGGCCCGGCTCCGCGCTCCCGCGTCCTTCGCTTTCCGCCTGCTCGCCGCGCGCGCGATGGCTCGCATGGCGGGCCTTGCGCCAATTTTTCCCTCGTTTTCCCTCCGGCCCGCGCTCGCGGGCACGGCGCGACGCGTCCGTCCTGGCTGACCCTGCCGGGGGCGCCATCTAGCATTTTTTCGGATTTTCTGATCAAAAATATCGCTTATCGATATTAAAAAAATGCTTTGCAATATGGTTGAAGTCTTTTATATCCTTCGGAAATCGCGTTATGTGGCGCCCCTCCAGCGCGCCGCGCGGCAACGAAGGATCGCAGCAGCATGCACAACCCCATTCTGCGCAACAGCGACGTGCTCCCGGGCGCAGCCGGCGCGGCCGGCAGGGATGCCGGCCTGTCGCTCTGGCAGGCCACGGGCAACCCGGCGCCCGCGCTGCCGGAACTGCGCGAGTCCGTCCGCGCGGACGTGGCCGTGGTCGGCGGCGGCTACCTGGGGCTGGCCTGCGCGCTGCAGCTGGCCGAGGCGGGCGCGGACGCGGTGCTGCTGGAGGCCGAGTCGCCGGGCTTCGGCGCCTCGGGCCGCAACGGCGGGCAGGTCATCCCCGGCCTGAAGTACGACCCCGACGAATTGCGCGCCCTGTACGGCGCCGGCCCCGCCGAGGCGATGATCGATTTCGCCGGCCGCACGGCCGACCGGGTGTTCGACACGGTGGCGCGCTACGGCATGGATTGCGACGCGGTGCGCCACGGCTGGATCCAGGGCGCCCACAACGAGACCATGCTGCGCACGACGCGGCGCCGCGCGGCGCAGTGGCAGGCCTGCGGGGCCGACGTGGAGCTGCTCGACGGCGAACAGATCGGCCGCATGGTGGGCAGCGCCCCGGGCCTGTACCGCGGCGGCTGGATAGACCGCCGCGCCGGCTCGGTCCACCCCCTGAACTACGCGCGCGGCCTGGCCGATGCCGCCGCCGCGCGCGGCGCGCGGCTGTACCAGCAGTCGGCCGCGCGGCGCATCGAGCGCGCCCAGGCCGGCTGGCGGATCGCCACGGACCGGGGGCAGGTGCAGGCCGGGCAGGTGGTGATCGCCACCAACGCCTACACCGACGACCTCTGGCCGGGCCTGCGCACTTCCGTCGTGCCGGCGCTCAGCTCGCAGATCGCCACCGAGCCGCTGCCGGCGGCGCTGCGCGAGACCATCCTGCCCGGGCGGCAGGCGGTCTCGGACGCCCGGCGGCTGCTGCACTACTACCGGCTCGACGCCGCGGGCCGGCTGGTCATAGGCGGGCGCGGCCCGCTGTCGGACCGCGACGACGAGGGCGCCTACCGGCACATCCGCCGCGCCCTGGTCAGCACCTTCCCGCAGCTGGCCGACGCGCCGCTGCCTTACCGCTGGTCCGGCCGGCTGGCCATGACGCGCGACGGCATGCCGCACCTGCACCGGCCCGCGCCGGGCCTGACCATGGCGCTGGGCTGCAACGGCCGCGGCGTGGCGCTGACCACCGCGGTCGGCCAGGCCATCGCCGGCCACCTGCTGGCCGGCGACGCCAGCCCGCTGCCGTTCGCCGCCATGCCCATCGTGCCGATTCCTTTCCACCGCATGCACCGCGTCTTCGTGTCGCTGATGGTGCAGTACTACAAGATCCGCGATTTGTTCTGAATCCACGAGCCGGCCTGCCGAGCGGCCATCGTCCTTTTTCCGCACAGACGTACAAGGGGAAGTTTCATGCGAGTCGGTGTTGAAGTCGGGGGCACCTTTACCGATCTGGTCGCCTTCCACGGCGATGCCGTGACCATCGTCAAGGTGCCCAGCACGCCCGCCGCGCCGGAGCGGGGCGCCTTCGACGCGGTGGCCGAGTCCGGCCTGCCGGTGGCGGCCATCGAGGATTTCGCGCACGGCTCGACCGTGGCGACCAACGCCATCCTGGAGCGCAAGGGCGAGCGCGTGGCCTTCGTCACGACCGAAGGCTTTCGCGACATGCTGCTGCTGCAGCGCCAGGACCGGCGCAACATCTACAACCTGCGCTACGCCAACCCGCCCAGCGTGGTGGAGCGCCAGTCCTGCTTCGAGGTGCGCGAGCGCATGCTCAGCGACGGCTCGGTGGCCGCGCCGCTGGACGAGGCCGACGTGATCGGGCGGCTGGCCCCGGCGCTGGCGGCCGGCGGCTACCGCGCCGTGGCGGTCTGCCTGCTCAACGCCTTCGCCAACCCCGCGCACGAACGGCGGGTGGCGCAGCTGCTGGCCGAGCGCCTGCCGGACGCCACGGTGACGCTGTCCACCGACGTGGTCAACGAGTTCCGCGAATACGAGCGGGCCAGCACCACGGCCCTGTCGGCCTACGTGCAGCCGGTCATCGCCGGCTACCTGGCGCGCTTTTCCGGGCGGCTGGCCGCGCAGTCCTTCCCGGGCCGCTTCTCGGTCATGCAATCCAACGGCGGCCGGCTGCCGGCCGAGGCCATGGCGCGCAACGCCGTCTCGGCGCTGTTCTCCGGCCCGGCCGCGGGCGTGGTGGGGGCGACCCGCCAGGCCGGCCGCTCGGGCTACCGCAACCTGATCACCTTCGATATGGGCGGCACCAGCACCGACGTGTCGCTGATCGAGGGCGGCGAGTTCCGCATGAGCACGGAAACCGTGGTGGACGGCCTGCCGGTGCGCACGCCGGTGCTGGACATCGCCACCGTGGGCGCGGGCGGCGGCAGCATCGTCTGGATGGACGAGGGCGGCATGCTGCGCGTGGGCCCGCGCAGCGCCGGCGCCACCCCGGGCCCGGCCTGCTACGGCAAGGGCGGCACCCAGCCCACGGTGACCGACGCGCACATCGTGTGCGGCACCATCCGCGCCGACGTCAAGCTGGGCAAGCACATCCAGGTCGACCGCGAAGCCGCGCGGCGCGCCTTCGAGCCGCTGGCGCAGAAGCTGGGCATGAGCATCGAGGCCGCGGCCGAATCGGCGATACGGCTGGCCAACGCCAACATCGTGCGCGCCATCCAGCTGGTGTCCACCGAGCGCGGCCGCGACCCGCGCGACTACGCCATCGTGCCCTTCGGCGGGGCCGGGCCGTTGCACGCGGCCAGCGTGGCCGACGAGCTGGGCGTGGACACGGTGGTGATCCCGCCCAACGCCGGGGTCATCTCGGCCTACGGGCTGCTGGCCTCGGACTTCGTCAAGTTCGAGAGCCGCACGCACAAGGCCCCGCTGGGCCCGCAGGCCATGGCGCCGCTGGCCGCCGACATCGGCCAGCTGTGCGAGGGCCTGGCGGCGGAGTTCGCCGGCATCGGCCTGCACGCGCCCTTCGAATGGAAGGTGGGCGTGGACATGCGCTTCGTCGGCCAGGCCTTCGAGGTGGCGGTGGAGCTGGACCGCGACGAGATCGCGGCGCTGTCCGACGCCGACCTGCGCGAGCGCTTCCTGCAGGCGCACGAGCGCATCTATTTCCACGGCGGGCAATCCACGCGGCCGGTGGAGATCATCAGCGTGCGCGTGGCCGCGCGCAAGCCGCTGGCCAGCATCCCCCGGCTGGTGCGCGAGACCGTGCCGGCCCAGGAGCTGCCCGATACGCCGATCTTCGGCGACGGGAACTGGCAGGCCTGCCGGCGCGTGGCCGAAGGCACGCTGCAGGCGGGCCGGGCGGTGGCGGGGCCGGCGGTGATCGAGGGCGGCACCGCCACGGTATCCATACCCGCCGGCTGGTCCGGCACCCTGGACGGCAACGACAACCTGATCCTGACCCGGAGCGCGCAATGAACGTTTCCCCGATCGACTACGCGGTGATCAGCCAGGCCCTGCACGCCGCGGCCAACGAAATGGGCGCCAAGCTGATCCGCTCGGCCTATTCGACCGTGCTGCGCGAGGCGCGCGACGGCGCCTCGGCGCTGCTGGATGCGCGCGGCAACGTGGTGGCCCAGGCCGACCTGATCCCCATGCAGCTCGGGCCCATGAGCATGACCATCAAGCCCTGCCTGGCGCGCCATCCCGTCGAGACGCTGGAGGAGGGCGACTTCTTCATCAACAACGACCCCTTCGAGGGCGGCCAGCACCTGCCCGACGTGTTCATCTTCACGCCTATCTTCGTGGACGGGCGGGTAGTCGGCTTCGGCGCCAGCGTGGCCCACCACCTGGACCTGGGCGGCGGCAGCCCGGGCCTGAACAGCAGCGCCACCGACGTGTTCCAGGAAGGCCTGCGCATCCCGCCGTCCAAGTACAACATCCACCGCGACTGGAACGGCGGCGCCTTCGAGCGCCTGGTGGCGGCCAATGTGCGCGTGCCGGACCTGACCATAGGCGACTTCAACGCCCAGCACTCGGCCAACGCCATCGGCGCCGACCGGGTCCGGGCGCTGTGCCGCAAGTATGGCGTGGACGCGGTCTGCGAGGTCATGGACGAGTTCATCGCCTATTCCGAGCGGCGCATGCGCCACGCCATCGCGCAGATCCCGGACGGCACCTACTACGGCGAGGACGCGGTCGACGACGACGGCGCGGGCGACCAGCCGCTGCCCGTCAAGGTCAAGGTCGAGGTCCGCGGCGACGAGATCCACATCGATTTCACCGGCACCTGCGCGCAGGTCATGCGCAACGTGAACTGCCCGCTGTCCTCGACGCACTCGGCGGCGCTGAACGTGGTCAAGTCGGTGGCCTCGGAAAGCGAGATCCCCTACAACGAGGGCGTCAAGCGGCCCATCCACATCCACGTGCCGCCCGGCACGCTGCTCAACCCCACCCACCCGGCGCCGGTGCGCGCGCGCATGGAGGCCGCCTACCGCGCCTTCAACGCCATCATGAAGGCGCTGGCGCAGGCCGTGCCGCAGCGGGTGATCGCCTCGGGCTTCGACACCACGGCGGTGATCTGCTTCTCGCGCCACGACGCCAAGGGCTACCACATCAGCCTGGAGATATTCGGCGGCGGCTACGGCGCCTCGGCCACGGCCGACGGCTGCGATGCGGTGGACTCGCCCCTGTCGAACTGCTCGAACACGCCGGTCGAGGCGCTGGACGCGCAGCACGATTTCCTGCGCGTGACCGCCCACCGGATCGAGGCCGACTCCTTCGGCCACGGCGCGCAGCGCGGCGGCGCGGGTTTCTCGCGCCATTACGAGATCCTGGCCGACGACGTCAAGCTGGAGCTCTACGCCGACCGCTTCCGCATCCGGCCCGAAGGCCTGTTCGGCGGCACGCCCGCCCAGGTCGGCCATTGCGTGGTGCACCGCGGCCAGGAGCGCTTCGGCGTGGCGTCGAAGTCCTCGACCTGGCTGCGCAAGGGCGACCGGGTCGAACTGTTCTGCGGCGGCGGGGCCGGCTACGGCAACCCCGCCGGCCGGCCGCGCGAGGCGATACGCAGCGACATCGCCGCCGGCCTGCTGTCTCCCGGCGTCGCCGCCCAAGCCTACGGCTACAGGGGCTGAACCGGCGCGCCGTCCCCGGCGGCGGGCCCCGGCCGGCCGCCGTCCTTTCGTGAACCGAGCATTACAGACAAGGGGTGTCATATGGATCGCCGTAGCTTCATGAAGGTTTCGGGCGGGCTCGCGCTGGGCGGGCTGCCTTGGTATCGCAGCTTCGCCGCCGACGCGGACGGCTTCCCCATGGGCTGCGCCACGCCGATGTCGGGGGTGTTCGCCGAGATCGGCAAGTACAGCCTGATCGGCGCGCAGGCCGCCGCGCTGGACGTGCCGGAAGTCCTGGGCAAGCCCACGCGCATCGTCTCCATCGACAGCGAGGGCAACCCCGGCGTGGCCGTGCGCAAGGTGCGCGAGGCCATGCAGCGCACCGGCATGCGCTACGTCAGCGGCGCGCTGCTGTCCTCGGAGGCGATCGCCGTCGGCAAGGAGATGAACCGCGCGGGCGGCGTGGCCTTCGTGGGCGCGGGCGCCGACGAGGTGACCGGCTCGGAATGCAACCGCGCCACTTTCCGCTGGTCCAGCACCACCTACGGCGCCATCGAGCAGACCGTGCGGCCGCTGGCCAGGCTGATGCCGCAGGCCAGGCGCTGGTACACCATCACCCCGCAATACGTGTTCGGCGACGCGCTGCTGAACAACGCCAAGCGGATCTTCTCGGAAATGGGCATCGAGCACGTGGGCAACAGCTACCACTCGCTGACCGAGAGCGAGTTCAGCGGCTACCTGACCAACGCCATGGCCGCCAGGCCGGACGTGCTGCTGATCCTGAACTACGGCGCGCAATCGACCGCCACCCTGCGCCAGGCCGTGTCCTTCGGCATGAAGCAGAAGATGACCATCCTGATGGCCTATTCCGACGGCGTGACGCAGTTCCATTCGCTGGGCAAGGACATCGTCGAGGACGTGTACTTCGGCTGCCAGTACTGGCACGGCGTGGACGCACCGACCAACAAGCACTTCGTCGAGCTGTGCCGGCGCAACTTCAAGGTGACGCCGCCCTACAACACCGCGCTGACCTACATCTCCACCCGCCTGACGCTGGAGGCCATCAACCGCGTGGGCTCGGCCGACCCGGCCGGCATCGCCAAGGCGCTGGAAGGCTGGAAGTACGACGGCCTGACCGGGCCGGAGGAGATCCGCGCCTTCGACCACCAGGGGCTGAAGGACTACTACCTGATGAAGGGCAAGCCGGCCGCCGAGGTGAGCGACCCGGACGAGATGGCGGTCATCGTCAGCTCGGGCGAGTCGACCATCCCGGTCGAGCAGAGCCTGTGCAAGATGGCCGGGGCATGAGGCCGGGACGCGGGCCGGCCGCACCGGCCGGCGGGGGATCGCCATGAGCCTGTACCTGCTGCAGATATTCAACGGCGTCGGCATCGGGATGCTGTACTTCCTGATCGCGGTCGGCCTGTCCATCATTTTCGGGCTGCTGCGCTTCGTGAATTTCGCGCACGGCGCCTTCTTCATGGTGGGCGCCTACCTGGCCTACGCCGTGTCGGTGTCGCTGGGCATGGGCTTCTGGAGCGCGCTGGCCGCCGTGCCGGCGCTGGTCTTCGTCCTGGCCGTCGCCCTGGAGCGGGTGCTGCTGCGCCGCGCCTACCGGCTGTCGCACATGGCGCAGATCCTGCTGACCTTCGGGCTGTCCATGATCCTGCAGGAGCTGGCCATCGTGATCTGGGGCACCGACGGGCTGCACATGCCCACGCCGGACGCCCTGGGCGGCGTGGTCGAGTGGGGCGGCTTCATCTACCCCAAGTACCGGCTGTTCGTGATGGCCTTCACCGCGGCGCTGGCGGGCCTGCTGTGGTGGCTGCTGGAAGGCACGCGGCTGGGCGCCGTCGTGCGCGCGGGCAGCGAGTTCGGCGACATGACCGCGCTGCTCGGCCACGACATCCCGCGGGTGTTCATGCTGGTGTTCGGCCTGGGCGCGGCACTGGCCGCGCTGGCCGGCGTGCTGGCCGCGCCGATCCGCGGCGTGGAGCCCTTCATGGGGCTGGACGGGCTGAGCATCGCCTTCGTCGTCGTGGTGATAGGCGGCATGGGCAGCTTCGCCGGCGCGCTGGTCGGCGGCCTGCTGGTGGGCGTGCTGCAAAGCGTGCTGAGCAGCGTCTGGCCGGAAATGGCCAGGCCCGTGATCTACCTGTGCATGGCCCTGGTGCTGCTGACCCGCCCCTACGGGCTTTTCGGGAGAGGATGATGCGCGATACCGCCTTGCGCGCCGCCGATCTGCTGGCCGCGCCCATTCTGCTGGCCGTGCTGCCCTTCGTGCTGCCCAGCTACGACCAGGCGACCGAAGTCATTGTCTTCGCCATCGCCGTGCTGGGCTGCAACCTGCTGCTGGGCTATACCGGGCTGCTGTCCTTCGGGCAGGGGATCTTCTTCGGCGTGGGCGCCTACGCCGCGGGCTACGCGGGCAGCCAGCTGGGCCTGGGGCTGCCCGCCATGCTGGCGGCCGGCGCGCTGCTGGGCATGGCCGCGGCGCTGTTCGTGGGGGCCTTCGCGATCCGCCAGCGCGGCGTCTACTTTGTCATGCTGACGCTGGCCTTCGCGCAGCTCTTCTATTTCCTGGCCTACACCTACCGCGACGTCACCGGCGGCGACAACGGCATGACCGACGTGCCTCGCCCGCCCATCGCCCTGCCGGGCGGCGCCGCGCTGGACCTGGGATCGGCGCCGGCCTTCTACGTCTTCTGCGCGGCGCTCTTCCTGCTGGCCTTCTTCGGCCTGCGGCGGGTCATCGATTCGCCCTTCGGCTCCACCCTGGTGGCGATACGCGAGAACGAGACCCGCGCGGCCGCGGTCGGCTATTCGGTGCGCGGCTTCAAGCTGGCGGCCTTCGCCTTCTCGGGCCTGCTGACCGGGCTGGCGGGCGCGCTGCACGCGCCCTTCCTGGGCATCGCCACCCTGACCACCATAGACGTGACCATGAGCCAGGCCATCCTGATCATGACGCTGATAGGCGGGGGCGGCACGCTGGCCGGGTCGCTGGCCGGCGCGCTGTTCTACGTGGTGCTGTCGTCCTGGCTGTCGGCCTTCTGGCCGCGCTGGCCCATGCTGATCGGCTTCCTGCTGGTGGCGATCAGCCTGTGCGCGCCCGGCGGGCTGTGGGGCTGGCTGCAGAATGCGCTGCTGTCGCGGCGCCAACCCGGGGAGGTGCGGGATGCCGCAGGCTGAAGCCGCGTCGCGCGACGCGCCCATGATAGAAACCCGCGGCCTGTCGCGCCGCTTCGGCGACTTCCACGCCGTGTCCGACGTCGACCTGCGCGTGGCGCCCAACCAGGTACATTCGGTGATCGGGCCCAACGGGGCGGGCAAGTCCACCCTGTTCAACCTGCTGGCCGGCGCGCTGGCGCCCACGCGCGGCACCATCGCGTTCGCCGGCCGGGACGTCACGCGGCTGCCCGACGCCGAGCGGGTGCACCTGGGCATGGCCCGGTCCTTCCAGATCACCTCGCTGTTCGCCCAGCTGACGGTGCGCGAGAACCTGCGCCTGGCCGCCCAGGCGGTCATGCGCGGCCGCGCGGCCTGCTTCTGGAAGCCGGTCGCCAGCCTGGGCGAGGCCGCCGACATCGCCGACGGCCTGCTGGCCCGGCTGGGCATGCAGCGGCTGGCCGGGCTGCCCGCCGGCACCCTGGCGCACGGCCAGCAGCGCATGCTGGAAGTGGGCATGTGCCTGGCCGCGCGGCCCAGGCTGCTGCTGCTGGACGAGCCCACCTCCGGCATGGGGGTGGACGACCTGCCCATGATGCGCGAGCTGATCCGCGACGCCGCGCGCGACCATACGGTGGTGCTGATCGAGCACAACATGGGCATCGTGCTGACCATCAGCGACCGCATCACGGTGATGGCGCAGGGAAGGGTGCTGGCCGAGGGCACGGCCGACCAGATCCGCGGCCATCCCGACGTGCAGCGGGCATACCTGGGTACGGGGGCTTTGTCATGACCGCATTGCTGCGCCTGGAAGGCGTCAACGGCTACTACGGCGCCAGCCACGCCATCCGCGACATCGACCTGCACGTGGACGAGGGCGAGATCGTCACCCTGCTCGGGCGCAACGGCGCAGGCAAGTCCACCACGCTCAAGACCGTCATGGGCCTGGTGCGCTGCCGGGGCGGCCGGGTGCTGCTGCGCGGGCAGGACGTCAGCGCCATGCCCACCCACCGCATCGCCCGCGGCGGCGTGGCCTTCGTGGTGGAGGACCGGCAGATCTTCTCGCTGCTGACGGTCGAGGAGAACCTGCGCGTGGCCTGGCGCAAGGGCTCGCCCTGGCAGATGGACGACGTCTACCGCCTGTTCCCGCGCCTGCGCGAGCGCCGGCGCAACGGCGGCGGCAAGCTGTCCGGCGGCGAGCAGCAGATGCTGGCCATCGCCCGGGCGCTGCTGGGCGGGCCGTCGCTGCTGCTGCTGGACGAGCCCACCGAGGGCCTGGCCCCGGTGATCGTCGAGCACATCGCCGACACCCTGGCGCAGATCGCCGCCCGCGGCGTCACCATCCTGCTGGTCGAGCAGAACCTGGCCGTGTGCGAGCGGCTGGCGGCGCGCCACTACATCCTGGAGGAAGGCCATATCGTCTATCATGGCGGCGCGGCCGAATTCCGCGCCGCCCATGACATCAAACAGCGATTCCTGGCCGTATAAGCACGCAAATGCATCGCGCAAGACGACGAGGCATCCCCGCCGCCGCGGCAGACCGGCAGGGCGGACGCAGGAGGCGCCATGAAGGCTGAGGCCGGCGCGGCGCGCGACAACCCCCTGTTCGTCCAGGTGCTGGAAAAGGGCATAGAGGTGCTGCGCAGCTTCACCGCCCAGCGCCGCACCATGACGCTGGGCGAGATCGCCGAGGCCACCGGGCTCGGCAAGAGCTCGGTGCAGCGCATCGTCCACACGCTGGAAGCCATGGGCTACGTGGTCAAGCACCCCAAGACCCGGCGTTTCCACCTCACGCCCAAGGTCATGGACATCGGCTACAACTACCTGGCCGCCGACACCCTGGTGGACGTGGCCAACCCCTTCCTGGCCGAGCTGTCGAACTCCACCGGCGAGACCGTCAACATGATGGAGCCCAGCGATTTCGACATGGTGTACGTGGCGCGCTTCGCCAGCCACCGCTACATCCCCATGCACATGCCCATAGGCTGCCGCATCCCGATGTTCTGCACCGCTTCGGGCCGGGCCTACCTGGCGGCGCTGCCGGAGCCCGAGCGCAACGCCATGCTGGAGGCCATGCCGCTGCGCGCGTACACGGCCAACACCGTGACCGACCGGGGCGCGCTCAAGGACCTGATGAAGCAGGCCCACGCCGCCGGCTACGCCCTGAACGCCGAGGAGCTCTACCTGGGCGACATGGGGATCGCCGCGCCGGTCATCGGCAGCCAGGGCCGGCCCATCGCCTCGGTCAACGTGATCACCCCGCCCAGCCGCTGGACCATGGAGGCGGTGCGCGAGCAGCTCGCCTTCAAGATCATGGAGTGCGCGCGCTCGATCAGCAACGCGGCGCGCGCTTTCAACTAGCCTTCGCGCTCCACGCCCCGTCCGCTTCGCCGCCGCCCCGGTGCAGGTGCTTCATGGTCAGCGCCGCCGCCGCGGCGCGGGTCTCCACCCCCAGCTTCACGAAGATGTGCTCCAGGTGCTTGTTGGCCGTGCGCGGGCTGATGCCCAGGATGTCGCTGATGTCCCGGTTGGTCTTGCCCTTGGCCAGCCAGAGCAGCACGTCCAGCTCGCGCGCGGTCAGGCGGTAGGCTTCGGCCAGGCTGGCGCGCGGGTCCACCGGCAGGGGCTGCTCCTCCAGCAGCAGGGCCAGCTCGCCGGCGTGCCCGGCGGGCTGGCCGGCGCCTCGCCGCACCAGGCGCAGGGCCAGCTCGCCCGCGGCGCCGGCGATGCGCAGCGCCTGCGGCGCGCCGTCGCCGGCCAGCTGGGCGTCCAGCCAGGCCTGGATGCCGGGCGGCAGCGCGGCCTCGCCGGGCTCCTGGCCGCAGTAGGCCTGCAGCCACTGGCGCGCCCGCGCCGTCTGCCAGACCGCGCGGCCGCGCGCGTCCAGGGCGACCACGGCGCCGGCCGCGGCGTCGATGGCGTCGATGGCGGCCGACATCAGGCGGTGGCTGCGCAGGTGCGCGTCCAGCCGGGCCAGCACCACGCCGACCTCCAGCGGCTTGGTGACGTAGTCGATGCCGCCGGCCTGGAAGCCGCGCACCACGTCCTGCGGCTCGGTCAGCCCGGTCATGAAGACCACCGGCACGTGGCCGGCGCGGTGGTGGCCCTTCATGCGGCGGCAGGTCTCGAAGCCGTCCAGGCCCGGCATGACCGCGTCCAGCAGCACGATGTCGGGCGTGACGAAGTCCAGGCGCTCCAGCGCAGACTGGCCGTCGGTGGCCACCAGCACGCGGTAGCCGGCCTGGTCCAGCGCGTCGGACAGCATTTTCAGGTTGTCGGGCAGGTCGTCGACCAGCAGCACGAGATGCCCGCTCCCGCCGCCGGATGCCGCGATGTCCATCATGATTCCCCCCTGTCGTGTATTGGCCGGTCTCGCCGGATCATGGCCCTTGCGTCGCATGGGCCTGCTGCTGCATGTGCTGCTTGAGCGTGCTCTGGTATTCGCCGAGCTGGAAGTTGCGCGCCAGCGCCTGCAGGTGCTCGATGAGCGGGGCGGCGTCGGGGCGCTGTGCGCGCAGCGCGTCCAGCCGGCCGAGTATGCCCTTGATGTAGCCCATGGCGCCCAGCTCCAGCAGCGCCTCGACCTCGCCGCGGGCCAGCGCCGCGCGGTGCAGCACTTCCGGCGGCGCGGCCTCGGCCTGGGCGCCGGCCAGCTCGTGCCAGCGCAGGTCCAGGTGGCGGCCGATGCAGGTCAGCAGCTCGCCCAGGATCAGCGGCTTGCCGAGGAAGTCGTCGTGGCCGCCGGCCTCGCCGTCCTGCGCCTGGCGGGTATAGACCTTGGCCGAGACGATGACGATGGGCTGGCGCACGCCGCGCTCGCGCATCAGGCGGCAGGTCTCCCAGCCGGTCAGGCCGGGCATGGAGATGTCCATCAGGATCAGGTCGGGCGCGAAGGGCTGCACCCGGTCCAGCGCGGCCCGGCCGCCGTCGGCCTCGCCCAGCACGAAGCCTAGCGGCTGCAGCATGTCGCGCGCCACCTCGCGCTGCGAGGCCTGGTCGTCGACCACCAGGATGCGCTTGCGCGGCCCCTCGTAGCCGACGATGCGCCCGGCCGGCAGCAGGCCGCCGCGCGGGGCGCGCACCGCCGGCAGGAAGAGCTTGAGCGTGAAGGTGCTGCCCTGCCCGGGCGCGCTGCGCACGGTGAGCTCGCCTCCCATGATGCCGGTCAGCATGCGGCAGATGGTCAGGCCCAGGCCGCTGCCGGTGTCGGCCTGCTCCATGCCCGCCCAGCTGCGCTCGAAGGGCAGGAAGATGCGCTCCAGGTCGGCCTCGGGAATGCCGGCGCCGCTGTCCTCGATCTCGAACAGGGCCATGTCCGAGGCGTGCCGCACGCGGAAGGCGACGTGGCCGCGCTGGGTGAACTTGACGGCGTTGCTCAGCAGGTTGATGAGGATCTGCCGCAGCCGCTTCTCGTCGATCTGGACGATGCTGGGCAGGTTCTCGGCCGGCTCGTAGGTGAACTGCAGCCCCTTCAGGGTGATCTGGGGGCGGAACATCATCACGATCTGGTCCAGGAACTCCGGCAGGCGGAACTCGTGGTTCTCCAGGCTGAGCTTGCCCGCCTCGATGCGCGCGACGTCCAGCAGGCCGTCGATCAGGCCGATCAGGTGCTTGCCGCTGCGCAGGATCACGTCGACCGCGTCGCGCCGGCTCTCCGGCAGGGTGGGGTCGCGCTCCAGGATCTGGGCGTAGCCCAGGATGCTGTTCAGCGGCGCCCGCAGCTCGTGGCTCATGCCGCTCATGAAGCGGCTCTTGGCCAGGTTGGCGCTTTCGGCCGCCTCCTTGGCGCGCTGCAGGGCGGCGTCGGTGCGCTCGTGCGCGGCGATCTCGCGCAGCAGCAGGTTGGTCTGGCGGTCGGACTCCTCCTGCGCGACCTGGCGGCTTTCGTTGGTCAGCACCAGCCACCAGGCGGCCACCCCGCCGATCAGCAGCAGGGCGGCGAACAGCTTGACGAAGGCCGCGCGCAGCACGTCGATGTCGGCGCCGGTCAGCGCCCGGCTGGCGGCCTCCTGGTAGAACAGCAGGGCCAGGATGGAGGCGAGCAGGGCGGCCACCACCGCCAGCACCGTCAGGTAGTGGGCCAGGCGGGAATGGAACAGCGGCGTGGCCGGCGCCGGCAGGATGCGCCGCAGCGCCGCGCCGATCTGGTCCTGCAGGCGCGAGCCGGGCTTGCAGCGGTCGTGGCAGCGCGCGTCCAGGGTGCAGCACAGCGAACAGATGGCGCCGCTGTAGGCCGGGCAGTGCGCCATGTCGGGCGGCTCGAAGGCGTTGGCGCAGATGACGCATTTCAGGCCGTGGCCGGCGGCGCCTTCGGGCTCGCGCGCCAGGTTGTAGCGTCCGCGCGTCCACAGCGCGATGGCGGGCGCGGCCACGAAGGTGACGGCCAGCGCCAGGAAGGGCGAGAGCGCCTGCGCCAGCGGGCCGAAGGCGCCGCCGAAGGCCAGCAGCGACACCGCCAGCGAGGTCACCATGCTGCCCACGCCCACCGGGTTGATGTCGTACAGGTAGGCGCGGCGGAACTCGATGGCCGACGGGCTCAGGCCTAGCGGCTTGTTGATCACCAGGTCGGCCACCAGCGAGCCGATCCAGGCGATGGCCACGTGCGCGAACACCGCCAGCACGTGCTCCAGGGCGTCGAACACGCCCAGCTCCATCAGGCCGATGGCGATCAGCACGTTGAAGACCAGCCAGACCACCCGGCCGGGGTGGCTGTGGGTGAGCCGGGCGAAGAAGTTGGACCAGGCCAGCGAACCGGCGTAGGCGTTGGTGACGTTGATCTTGACCTGCGAGACCACCACGAAGGCCGCCATGGCCGCCAGCGCCCAGGACGGGTCGGCGAAGACGTACTGGTAGGCCACCCAATACATATGGGTCGGGTCCACGGCCTTCTCCATGCTGACGCCGTGGCCCAGCGCCAGGTAGGCCAGGAAGGCGCCGCCCAGCATCTTCAGCGCGCCGGGCACGATCCAGCCCGGCCCGGCCACCAGCAGCGCCGCCCACCAGCGCCAGCGGTTGGCCGGCGTCTGGCGCGGCAGGAAGCGCAGGAAGTCCACCTGCTCGCCGATCTGGGTCACCAGGGAAGCCGCCACCGCGGCGCCCGCGCCGAACAGCAGCAGGTCGAAGCGCCCGCCGGCCTCGCCCGCGTGGCCGGTGAAGCCGAGCAGGCCGCGCAGGGCCTCGGGCTGCTCGGCCAGCACGAAGGCGTAGGGCGTGAGCAGCATGGCCAGCCAGACCGGCTGGCTCCAGCTTTGCAGGCGGTTGATCAGGGTAATCCCGTGGGTCACCAGGGGGATGATGGCCAGGGCGCACAGCAGGTAGCCCAGGCTGAGCGGCAGCCCGGTGGCCAGCTCGATGGCCAGCGCCATGATGGCCGCTTCCAGCGCGAAGAAGATGAAGGTGAAGGAGGCGTAGATCAGCGAGGTGAGGGTGGAGCCCAGGTAGCCGAAGCCCGCGCCGCGGGTGAGCAGGTCCATGTCCAGGCCGTGCTTGGCGGCGTAGTAGGAGATCGGCAGCCCGGTCAGGAAGACCATGACGGCCACGGCGACGATGGACCAGAAGGCGTTGACGAAGCCGTAGTTCAGCGCCAGCGCCCCGCCTATCGCCTCCAGCGCCAGGAAGGACACCGCCCCGCCCGCCGTGTTGGCCACCCGGAACAGCGACCACTTGCGGAAGGAGTGGGGCGTGAAGCGCAGGGCGTAGTCTTCCAGGGTCTCGTTGGCGACCCAGGTGTTGTAGTCGCGCCGGACCTTGACGATGCGTTGCGGGGCGCTCGTGTCCAATGCCTTGGGCTCCAGGAAGCGGGGCGGCGGGCCGGCCCCGGGCCGGGGCGGCGCGCGCCGGATCAGTCGAATGACGTATGCCCCGTTTTTACCCTCTGCGGCGCCGGCCGCCACTACGTCAATCGACGTATGTTGCAGCGCAATGCGGCTGCCTAGTATTGCACCGTAGCCCGGCAAACCGCCAGCTTTTCCGGCTGGCCGGCCAGGCCGGTTCCCAGGCAGAACCCACCGCTAGGAGCGCCCGATATGGCCCGCAAACCCGATACCGACGACGTCCTGCTTTCTCCCGCCCGCCGGCGCATGGCGCTGGCCATGGCCAGCCTGCCCCTGGCGGCCGGCCTGCCGGCCCTGGGCCGGGCCGCCGCGCCGGCCACCGCCGAGGTCAACACCACCGGCCTGGCCGTCACCGACACCGAGGTCATCGTCGGCCAGCTGCATTCGGCCACCGGCACCATGGCGATCAGCGAGACCGGCTCGATCCAGGCCGAGCGGCTGGCCATCGAGCAGATCAACGCCATGGGCGGCATCCTGGGCCGCACCATCAAGGTGGTGCAGGAGGACGGCGCCTCCGACTGGCCGACCTTCGCCGAGAAGGCCCGCAAGCTGCTGGTCAGCGACAAGGTCGCCACGGTGTTCGGCTGCTGGACCTCGGCCTCGCGCAAGGCCGTGCTGCCGGTGTTCGAGAAGGAGAACGGCCTGCTCTACTACCCGACCTTCTACGAAGGCCTGGAGCAGTCCAAGAACGTCTTCTACACCGGCCAGGAGGCCACCCAGCAGATCCTGGCGGGGCTGGACTGGGTCAACCGCGAGACCCAGGCCAAGACCTTCTACCTGATCGGCTCGGACTACATCTGGCCGCGCACCTCCAACAAGATCGCCCGCAAGCACATCGAGAACGTGCTCAAGGGCGAGGTGGTGGGCGAGGAATACTACCCGCTGGGCCATACCCAGTTCGGCTCGCTGATCAACAAGATCAAGCTGCGCAAGCCCGACGTGGTCTACGCCATCGTGGTGGGCGGCAGCAACGTGTCCTTCTACAAGCAGCTGCGCGCGGCCGGCGTCACCGCCGACAAGCAGAAGCTGCTGACCATCTCGGTGACCGAGGACGAGCTGCTGGGCATAGGCGGGGAGAACTGCGAAGGCTTCTTCTCGTGCATGAAGTATTTCCAGAGCCTGGACAACCCCAACAACCAGAAGTTCGTCCAGGCCTTCAAGGCCAAGTACGGCGAGAAGTCGGTGATCGGAGACGTGACCCAGGCGGCCTACCTGGGCCCCTGGCTGTGGAAGATGGCGGTGGAGAAGGCCGGCAGCTTCGACGTCGACAAGGTGGTGGCGGCCTCGCCCGACCTGGAATTCACCGGCGCGCCGGAAGGCTACGTCAAGATCGACCCCAACCACCACCTGTGGAGCAAGACGCGGGTGGGCAAGATACGCCGCGACGGCCAGTTCGACGTGGTCTACGAGACGCCCGAGCTGATCAAGCCCGATCCCTTCCCCAAGGGCTACCAGTAAGCGGGCGGGCCGAGCGGACTTCCGGGACTGCGACATGGAATCCTTCTCCGACCTGGGCGCCATCCTGCTGATGCAGGGCTTCAACGGCCTGTCCGTCTTCAGCGTGCTGCTGCTGATGGCGCTGGGCCTGGCCCTGATCTTCGGCCAGATGGGGGTCATCAACATGGCCCACGGCGAGTTCCTGGCCATCGGCGCCTACACCACCTACCTGATGTCCACGGTGGTGCAGGCGCACGCGCCGGGCTTCATGCCGTACTACTTCCTGTTCGCCGTCGTCGCCGCCTTCGCGGTGGCCTTCGCGGTGGGCTGGCTGGTGGAATGGCTGATGATCCGGCACCTGTACCGGCGCCCGCTCGACACGCTGCTGGCCACCTGGGGGCTGTCGCTCATCATCCAGCAGGCGCTGCGCTCGGTGTTCGGCCCGCGCGAGGTCAGCCCCGAGCTGCCGGAATGGCTGATGGGCTCCTGGCAGCCGCTGGACGGCGTGGACATCCCCATCAATGGCCTGTTCGTGATGGCGCTCAGCTTCGTGATGACGGGCGGCCTGCTGCTCGCGCTGTTCCGCTCGACCTGGGGGCTGCACGTGCGCGCCACGGTGCAGAACCGCCTGATGAGCGGGGCGGTGGGCATCGACACGCGCCGGGTCGACCGGGTCACCTTCGCCCTGGGCTGCGGCATCGCCGGCATGGGCGGGGCGGCCTTCACCACCATAGGCGCGACCGGGCCGACCAGCGGCTCGCTGTACATCGTCGACACCTTCCTGACGGTGGTGTTCGGCGGCGCGGCCAGCCTGTTCGGCACGGTGGCCTCGGCCTTCCTGATCGCCCAGACGCAGTCGGTGTCGGAGTTCTTCATGACGGGCTCCATGGCCAAGGTGCTGACGCTGTCGGCCATCGTCGTCATCCTGATGCTGCGCCCGCAGGGCCTGTTCTCGATCAAGACCCGCAAATAGGGGAACCGCGATGTCCGCCTTCTACAAGAACGTCATCGGCGCCCGGGAGGGCCTGGCCGGCCTGCTGGTCCTGGCCGCGCTGGTGTTCGTCGTCTTCCCCCTGTTCCTGGACGTGTTCCGGCTGAACCTGGTGGGCAAGTACCTGACCTACGCCTTCGTCGCGGTGGGGCTGGTGATGTGCTGGGGCTACGGCGGCATCCTCAGCCTGGGCCAGGGCGTGTTCTTCGGCCTGGGCGGCTACTGCATGGCCATGTTCCTGAAGCTGGAGGCCTCCACGCCCGAGGCCACGGCCATCCAGTCCACCCCCGGCATCCCCGACTTCATGGACTGGAACCAGGTCACGGCCCTGCCGTGGTTCTGGGAGCCGTTCCGCAGCCTGCCGCTGGCGCTGCTGGCCACGGTGCTGGTGCCGGCGCTGCTGGCGCTGGTGCTGGGCGCGGCCATGTTCAAGCGGCGCGTGGGCGAGGTCTACTTCGCCATCGTCACCCAGGCGGTGGCCCTGATCCTGTCGGTGCTCATCATCGGCCAGCAGGGCTACACGGGCGGGGTCAACGGCATCACCGACCTGAAGACGATGCTGGGCTGGGACATCCGCTCGGACGGCGCCCGGCTCGTCCTGTACTACGTCAACGGCGCGCTGCTGTTCGCCTGCATCCTGTTCGGCCGCTTCCTGCTCGCCTCCAAGCTGGGCAAGCTGCTGATCGCCATGCGCGACAAGGAAGAGCGCGTGCGCTTCTCCGGCTACGACGTGGCCAATTTCAAGGTCTTCGTGTTCTGCGTGGCGGCGGTGTTCGCCGCCATCGGCGGGGCCATGTTCACCCTGCAGGTGGGCTTCATGTCGCCGTCCTTCGTGGGCATCGTGCCGTCCATCGAAATGGTCATCTTCGCCGCGGTGGGCGGGCGGCTGTCGCTGCTGGGCGCGGTCTACGGCGCGCTGATCGTCAACTTCGGCAAGAGCTATTTCTCGGAGACCTTCCCGGAGCTGTGGCTGTTCCTGATGGGCGGGCTGTTCATCGCCGTGGTGATGGCCTTTCCCAACGGCCTGGCGGGCATCTACAAGGACTACGTGCGGCCCCGGCTGGCGCGCGCGGCGGCGGGCAAGGGCAAGGCCAAGCGCGCCGCCCCCGCGGGAGAGCCGGCATGAAGGTCGCCCCCGAAGTCAAGGTGCAGGAATTCGCCCTGTACGTCGAAGGCCTGACGGTGTCCTTCAACGGCTTCGTCGCCGTCGACGGTCTGAACCTGTACGTCAACAAGGGCGAGACGCGCGTGGTGATCGGCCCGAACGGCGCCGGCAAGACCACGGTGCTGGACCTGATCTGCGGCCGCACCAAGGCCACCGCGGGCTCGATCCGCTTCAACGACGTGGAGCTGACCCGCATGAGCGAGCACGAGATCGTGCGCGCAGGCGTCGGCCGCAAGTTCCAGACGCCGTCCATCTACGAGACCCTGTCGGTGCGCGAGAACCTGGAAGTCTCCTTCCCGCGCGGGCGCACGGTGTTCGGCGCGCTGGCCTTCCGCATCACGCCGGACGTGGTCGAGCGGGTCGAGCAGGTGGCCGGCGAAATCTTCCTGGCCGACATGCTGGACCAGCCCGCCGAGCTGCTTTCGCACGGCCAGAAGCAGTGGCTGGAGATCGGCATGCTGCTGATGCAGTCGCCCGAGCTGATGATGCTCGACGAGCCCGTGGCCGGCATGAGCGTGTCCGAGCGCGAGAAGACCGCCGAGCTGCTCAACCGCATCGGCCGGGACCGTTCCATGATCGTGATCGAGCACGACATGGAATTCGTCAAGCACATCGCCCACAAGGTCACCGTGCTGCACCAGGGCAAGGTGCTGGCCGAAGGGTCGATGGACCACGTGCAGAACGACCCGCGCGTGATCGAAGTCTATCTGGGCCACTGAGCCCGCCGCACGTCCGGGAGACCGCAGATGCTGGAAGTCAGGGGATTGGTGGCCGGCTACGGCCAGAGCCGCGTGGTGCACGGCGTGGACCTGGACGTGGCGCGCGGCGAGATCGTTGCGGTGATGGGCCGCAATGGCATGGGCAAGACCACGCTGTTCCGCACGCTGATGGGCGTGCTGCCGGCCATGCAGGGCCGGGTCGGCGTGGACGGCCGGGACGTGTCGGCCTGCGAGAGCTTCCAGCGCGTGCGCGCGGGCATCGCCTACGTGCCGCAGGGGCGCATGATCTTCCCGACCCTGACGGTGGAGGAGAACATCCGCACCGGCATGCGCGGCCGCGCGCTGGCCGACGCCGTGCCGGAGGAGATCTACGCCCTGTTCCCGGTGCTGCACGAGATGCGCCGGCGCCGCGGCGGCGACCTGTCCGGCGGCCAGCAGCAGCAGCTGGCGATCGCCCGCGCCCTGGTCACCGAGCCGCGCGTGCTGCTGCTGGACGAGCCCACCGAGGGCATACAGCCCTCGGTCATCAAGGACATCGCGCGCAGCCTGCTGGAGATCCGCAAGCTGAAGGACCTGGCCATCGTGGTGTCCGAGCAGGTGCTCAGCTTCACCCTGCAGATCGCCGACCGCCTGGTCGTGATCGACCGCGGCCGCTTCGTGCTGGAGAACGCCCGCGCCGAGGTGGACGAGGCCACGATCAGCCGCTACCTGTCCGTATGAATTCTTACCCCAGACGAGGAGCCCGAGCATGCCCGAAACCCTGATCAAAGTCGATCTCGCCCAGTCCCCCTACGAAAACGAGAACATCCACAACCGCTGGCACCCGGACATTCCCATGGCCGTGTGGGTCAAGCCCGGCGACGACTTCGTGCTGGAGACCTACGACTGGACCGGCGGCGCGATCAAGAACGACGACAGCGCCGACGACGTGCGCGACGTGGACCTGTCCACCGTGCATTTCCTGTCCGGCCCGGTCGGCGTGGAAGGCGCCGCGCCCGGCGACCTGCTGGTCGTGGACCTGCTCGACATCGGCGCCAAGCCCGACAGCCTGTGGGGCTTCAACGGCTTCTTCAGCAAGAAGAACGGCGGCGGCTTCCTGACCGAGCATTTCCCCTACGCGCAGAAATCCATCTGGGATTTCGAAGGCATGTTCACCCGCTCGCGCCATATCCCGGGCGTGCGCTTCGCGGGCCTGATCCACCCGGGCCTGATCGGCTGCCTGCCCGACCAGGCGCTGCTGGACACCTGGAACCGGCGCGAGCAGCAGCTGATCGACAGCAATCCCACGCGCGTGCCGCCGCTGGCCAACCCGCCCATGGCCAAGACCGCGCACATGGGCAAGCTCGCCGGCGCGGCGCGCGACCGGGCCGCGGGCGAGGGCGCGCGCACCGTGCCGCCGCGCGAGCACGGCGGCAACTGCGACATCAAGGACCTGTCGCGCGGCGCGCGGGTGTTCTTCCCGGTCTACGTGGACGGCGGCGGCCTGTCGGTGGGCGACCTGCACTTCTCGCAGGGCGACGGCGAGATCACCTTCTGCGGGGCCATCGAAATGGCCGGCTGGGTGCACATGCGCGTCTCGCTCATCAAGGGCGG
>Ga0182738_1000641_pt1 | contig 46581 bp, 47 predicted proteins | sample eDN5th30CBELigMG_FD_128876 | JGI IMG/M metagenome (GOLD analysis project Ga0182738, IMG submission 128876) | Enriched Miracle-Growth compost microbial communities from Emeryville, California, USA - eDNA 5th pass 30_C BE-Lig MG (version 2)... ... | reverse complement strand
GCGGGCTACCAGCTCGTCGTGCACGCGCTGCATGGCAACGGAAAAGTCGCGCCCCGGACCGGCCCAGTCGGCGGTATAGACGCCCGGCGCCCCGTCCAGGGCATCGATCTCGATGCCGCTGTCGTCCGCCAGCGCGGGCAGGCCCGAGCCACTGGCGGCAAAAACGGCTTTCAGCCGGGCATTGCCCTCGAACGTCGTTTCGGTCTCGACCGGCTCCTGCAGGCCAAGGTCGCCGGCAGATACCGCCGCCAGGCCGTAGGGCTCGATGAGCTTGTTGATCTCCCACACCTTGCCGGGGTTGTGGGTGGCGACGACCAGCCGGTCGCCCCGCTGCAGGCGCCGCATCATGCTAGTGTCCTGATCGCGAAATTCGTCGTCCTATCCGGCCCACGCAGAACGAATTTCGCCATCTGAAGGACACTAGCGGAATCACCCTTGCTAGTATGATTCAGATCGAGAAGTGCGCTCCTCGGCCCAGCCGCCAATGATGAGGCGAACTTCTCGATCATCATACTAGCTCCCAGATGCGCGGCTCGGCGAACTCGACGCAATTGCCGGCCGGATCGCGGAAATAGATCGAGCGCCCGCCGTTCGGCCATTCGAAGTCGGCTTCGATGGCAACGCCTTCCTGCTCGAGGTGCGCGCGCCAGGCGGTAATCTCGTCGGCGCTGGCGCGGAAGCAGACGTGCCCTTCACCGTCGGCACCATGCGGCGGCACCGGCAGCTCGGTGTCGGCCGCGGGCGTGCGCGTCGTCAGCAGCGGATTGAAGAACAGCAGCATCTGGTCGGCGAGGCGATAGAACACCTGCCGGCCGTCGGCCTTGGCGAAGGGCTCGAGGCCGAGCGCGCGCCGGTAGAACTCCTCGATGGTGGTGAGGTCGCGCGCGTAGAGCACGGTTTCGAGCACGTGGGCAGGGGGCGTCGGAGCGGTCATGCTGCGGTCCAGATGAAAACGGCCATGGCGCTGGCGCCCAGTGCCGTGCGTACGGCGTGAAGCTTGCCCCAGCGCTCGATCAACTCGCGGGCGGGGGGCCCGGCCGATTCAATGGGCGTCGCCATCAGCGCCCGGTTGGTCGGCATCATCGCAAACAGCGTATAGGGCCAGTTGGCGAGCAGCAGCAGGCCGCCCACGAGCCAAGTGAGCTCGCTCGACACGATCCACTCCAGCAGGCCGAGCACGAAGCCGATGACGGCCAACGTCGCCTGCATGGCGAAGCCGGCCTTGTAGCTCAGCTTCCACTCCTCGAGCAGCGCACGATCTTCGAGCGCAAGGCGCGCCGGCTGCTCGGCAAAGTTTATGTAGAACGCCGCTCCGGTGAAGATCGCCGCGACGGCAAGAGCGAAACCGCCGAATAGCATGTCCGATCCCCTTCTAGGCGACGGTCAGCTTCTGCAACGATATGAGCTCGCCGATGCCTTTCTTGGCGAGCAGCATGAGCCGGTCGAAGTTTTCCTGGCTGAACGGCACCGTCTCAGCCGTTCCCTGCACCTCGACGATGCCCCCCGACCCCGTCATCACGAAGTTGGAATCCGCATCGGCGGCTGAATCCTCCGCATAGTCGAGATCCAACACCGGGTTGCCGCGATAGATACCGCAGCTTACCGCCGCCACCTGATCGCGCAGCACGCCGTCCTCGACCATGTCGCGGAGCTTCATCCACTGGATGCAGTCGTGCAGCGCCACCCAGGCGCCGGTGATGGCGGCGGTGCGCGTGCCGCCGTCGGCCTGGATCACGTCGCAGTCGATGCTGATCTGCCGCTCGCCGAGCTTCGGCAGATCGACGATGGCGCGCAGGGCACGGCCAATCAAACGTTGTATCTCCTGCGTACGGCCCGACGGATGGCCGACGGTCACCTCGCGGCGCGTGCGCTCGCTCGTCGCCCGTGGCAGCATTCCGTACTCGGCCGTGACCCAGCCACGCCCCTGCCCCTTGAGCCAGGGCGGCACCCGCTCCTCGAGGCTGGCCATGCACAGAACGTGCGTGTCGCCGAACTTGATGAGGCACGAGCCCTCGGCATGCTTGGAGACGGCACGCTCGATGGAGACACGGCGCAGCTCGTCGGGATTACGTTTCGAAGGGCGCATGCGGAAAGCCGATTTGTTGTTGCGGGGGCAAATTTTGGCCGAAACTACGGGAGGGGCGGTCGCGCTTCAACCAAAACCGCCATCCGATTTGACGAAGCCGCACCCGCATCCGTAATCTTGCAGCGCTTTGCAGGCGAGGTCGAACACAGCCGCATGACCGAAGGCGTCAGCGAACTCAACAAACTCAGCGAACGCTCCCGAGCCATTCTGAGGCAGATCGTCGAATCCTATTTGGAGACCGGCGAGCCCGTCGGCTCGCGCAATCTGTCGCGCGTGCTGCCCATGGCGCTGTCGCCCGCGTCGATCCGCAACGTCATGTCGGATCTGGAGCAGCTCGGCCTCATCGTCGCGCCGCATACGTCCGCCGGGCGCCTGCCGACCCAGCTCGGCCTGCGGCTGTTCGTCGACGCGCTGCTGGAGGTGGGCGATCTGACGGTCAAAGAGCGCCGGCAGATCGAGGCCCACATCGCCGGGAAGCGGGCGACGACCGTCGAGGACGTGCTGCGCGAGGCCGGCGAGATGATCTCCGGCCTGTCGCATTGCGCCGGCGTGGTGCTGGCAGACAAGCAGGTCACCCGGCTGAAGCACATCGAGTTCGTGCTGCTGGAGCCGGGCAAGGCCCTGGTGGTGCTCGTCGGCGAGGACCGGACGGTCGAGAACCGCATCGTCAACCTTCCGCGCGGACTGCCGCCATCGGCGCTCGTAGAGGCGGCGAACTACCTCAACGCACACATCCAAGGCCTCAGCATCGGCGAGGCGCGCGTGCGCATCGAGCAGCAGCTACAGACCTCGCGCGCCGAGCTGGACGAGCTGACAGCGCGGGTCATCCAGGCAGGGCTGGCCGAATGGTCGGGCTCGCTCGACGATGACCGCAAGAGCCTCATCGTCAGGGGGCAGGCGAACCTTCTGAAGGACGTCAACGCGCGCGAGGACCTCGAGCGCATCCGCCATCTCTTCGACGACCTGGAGCGCAAGCGCGATCTCGTGCAGCTCCTCGGCCTGTCGGAAAGCGCCGACGGCGTGCGCATTTTCATCGGCTCGGAGAACAAGCTGTTCTCGCTCTCGGGCTCGTCCCTCATCGTAGCGCCGTTCCACGACCAGCACCGCAAGGTCGTCGGCGTGCTCGGCGTCATCGGTCCCACACGTATCAATTATGCGCGTATTATTCCGATGGTCGACTACACGGCGAAGCTCGTTAGCCGACTGTTGACTTGATTTTCACCGATCAAGCCTGATATCCGGCACGACAACCTTAATCCGCCCATCTCCGCGGAGCGACCATGGCCGAGCAAGACAAGACGCCAGACAACGACCCGGCAGCACAGGGTAACGGTGCGCCGCAAGGCAGCGGCGCGGAGGGCTCCGGCACCGTCGCGGTGCTCGAAGGCCGCATCGCCGACCTCACGGATCGGCTGCTGCGCGCGCATGCCGAGATGGACAACCTCCGCAAGCGCACGGAGCGCGACAAGGAGGAGACGTCGAAGTACGCGATCACCAAATTCGCGCGCGACGTCCTCGTCGTGGGCGACAATCTGCAGCGTGCCATTGCCGCAGTCCCGGCCGGCGCCGCCGAGCAGGACCCGGCTCTCAAGGCGCTCATCGACGGCGTATCGATGACCGAGCGCGAATTCCTGAATGTGCTGGACCGCAACGGCGTGAAGCGCGTGGAGGCCGCGGGCGAGCCTTTCAATCCGCATCAGCATCAGGCGATGGTCGAGATCGAGCAGCCGGATGTGCCCGCGGGCACGATCGTTCAGGTCTATCAGGAAGGGTATGCGCTAGGCGACAGGATACTGCGCCCGGCGATGGTGGTGGTGGCCAAGGGTGGCGAAAAGCGCGGTGCCGAAGGTAAGGACGCTTCCGAGCCGAACGCATCCGATGACGCAGCCTGATCGATAGCGGCGCGGCCGTTGCGTGAGCCGCGCTGCTGAAGACTGGGGAAAATTGACTGGCCTAGCGCAGATCGCGCCCGTTGCGCCCCGGAAAAGCCACCTTATATAAGCGGCGTTTACCGTTTGGATGCTCCATAGGGGACCGTTTTTTTCGGTGCGCCGCATGCGCCGCCGGATTCTGGACGCCGGATAGTCGGGTCCGGGCGGTCTGCCGCATAAGGAATGAGGATAGGCACATGGCTAAAGTGATCGGCATCGACCTCGGAACCACGAACTCGTGCGTGGCAGTGATGGAGGGCGGCAAGCCGAGGGTTCTGGAAAACGCCGAAGGCATGAACACGACGCCATCGATCGTCGCGTTCACCGCGGATGACGAGAAGCTCGTCGGCCTTCCCGCCAAACGTCAGGCGGTGACCAACCCCATCAACACGTTCTTCGCCATCAAGCGCCTGATCGGCCGCCGCTACGACGATCCGATGGTCGAGAAGGACAAGAACCTCGTTCCCTACAAGATCGTCAAAGGCCCCAGCGGCGACGCCTGGGTCGAAGCCCACGGCAAGCAATATTCCCCGCAGCAGATCTCGGCCTTCATTCTGCAGAAGATGAAGGAGACCGCCGAAGCCAAGCTCGGCGAGAAGGTCACGCAGGCCGTCATCACCGTCCCCGCCTACTTCAACGACGCACAGCGTCAGGCGACCAAGGACGCCGGCAAGATCGCCGGCCTCGAGGTGCTGCGCATCATCAACGAGCCGACCGCGGCCGCGCTCGCCTACGGTCTTGATAAGAAGAAAGATTCCAAGACGATCGCCGTGTACGACCTGGGCGGCGGCACGTTCGACATCTCGATTCTGGAGATCGGCGACGGCGTGTTCGAGGTGAAGTCGACCAACGGCGACACCTTCCTCGGCGGCGAAGACTTCGACATGAAGCTCGTCAACTACCTCGCCGACGAGTTCAAGAAGGAGCAGGGCATCGACCTGCGCTCCGACAAGCTCGCCCTGCAGCGTCTCAAGGAAGCTGCCGAGAAGGCCAAGATCGAGCTGTCGAGCGCCACGCAGACCGAGATCAACCTGCCGTTCATCACCGCCGATGCCTCCGGTCCGAAGCATCTGACGATGAAGCTCACCCGCGCCAAGCTGGAGAGCCTCGTCGACGATCTCATCACGCGCACCAAGGGTCCGTGCGAGAAGGCCATCAAGGATGCCGGCCTCAAGGCGGCCGACATCGACGAGGTGGTGCTCGTCGGCGGCATGACGCGCATGCCGAAGGTGCAGGAGGTCGTGAAGCAGATCTTCGGCAAGGAGCCGCACAAGGGCGTCAACCCGGACGAGGTCGTCGCCATCGGCGCCGCCATCCAGGCCGGCGTGCTGCAGGGCGAGGTCAAGGACGTCCTGCTGCTCGACGTGACGCCGCTGTCCCTCGGCATCGAGACGCTGGGCGGCGTCTTCACGCGCCTCATCGAGCGGAACACGACGATCCCCACCAAGAAGAGCCAGACGTTCTCGACCGCCGAGGACGGCCAGAACGCCGTCACCATCCGCGTCAGCCAGGGCGAGCGCGAGATGGCGGCCGACAACAAGCTGCTCGGCCAGTTCGATCTCGTCGGCATCCCGCCGGCGCCGCGCGGCGTGCCGCAGATCGAGGTCACCTTCGACATCGACGCCAACGGCATCGTCCACGTCTCGGCGAAGGACAAGGCGACCGCCAAGGAGCAGTCGATCCGCATCCAGGCTTCGGGCGGTCTCAGCGACGCCGAGATCGACCGCATGGTCAAGGACGCCGAGTCCCATGCCGCCGAGGACAAGAAGAAGCGCGAGCTGATCGAGGCGAAGAACCAGGCCGAGGCGCTGGTGCATTCGACCGAGAAGCAGTTGCAGGAGAACGAGAGCAACGCCGCTGTCGCCGCCGCCAAGCCGGACGTCGAGAAGGCCGTTGCCGAGGTCAAGGAGGCCATCGCCTCCGACGATGCCGAGCGCATCAAGTCGGCGACGACGGCGCTCGCGCAGGCGGCGATGAAGATCGGCGAGGCTGTGTACGCGGCCCAGCAAGGCGCCGGCGCGTCCGGCGAGGGCGATGCCGCTCCCTCGGGGTCGGCCGGTGACGAGAACGTCGTCGACGCGGACTTCGAGGAGGTCAAGGACGACAAGAAGAAGTCGGCCTGATCGCCCGTTCTCGCCAGCTCTGGAACCACATGAGCCCGGCCTTTTGGCCGGGCTCATCGTTCCGGGCCCGCATACGAGCGGCTTGCGAGCAGGTCCGCCGCCCTCCACATAGCTTCAGCGCCGCTTACCCTTCCCCCGGGCGCAAAACATCGCTATTTCCCAATTCCGGTAGTCTACCGTGCACCAATCCGAAGGATCCGCGCTGAACATGGCCAAGCGCGACTATTACGAGACGCTCGGGCTTGCCCGGAGCGCCAGCGAGCAAGAGCTGAAGTCCGCCTATCGGCGCCTCGCCAAGGAGCTTCACCCTGACCGAAATCCGGGAGACGCCCACGCCGAGGTGCGCTTCAAGGAGATCAACGAGGCTTACGAGGTCCTGAAGGATCCGCAAAAGCGCGCCGGCTACGATCATTTCGGCCATGCCGCCTTCGAGCATGGCGGCGGCGGAGGGCGCGGCTTCGGCCCCGACTTCGCCTCCTCGATGTCCGACATTTTCGACGACCTGTTCGGCGAGTTCATGGGTGGCCGCCGCGGTACCCGCTCCCGCTCCTCGCGCGAGCGCGGCGCCGACCTGCGCTACAATCTCGAGATCTCGCTGTCGGAAGCCTACATGGGCAAGACGGCACAGATCCGCGTTCCCACTTCCGTTTCCTGTGAAACATGCGCCGGCAGCGGCGCCCGCACCGGCACCAAGCCGGTGCCCTGGCCCACGTGCGGCGGGCACGGCAAGGTGCGCGCCAGCCAGGGCTTCTTCACCATCGAGCGCACCTGTCCCAACTGCCAGGGACGCGGCGAGACGATCGAGGATCCGTGCGCGACGTGCCACGGCGCCGGCCGCGTCACCAAGGAGCGCACGCTTTCCGTCAACATCCCGCCCGGCGTCGAGGACGGCACGCGCATCCGCCTTGCCGGCGAAGGCGAGGCCGGACTGCGCGGCGGCCCGGCGGGCGATCTCTACATCTTCCTGTCGATCAAGCCGCACGAGTTCTTCCAGCGCGACGGCGCCGATATCTTCTGCAAGGTGCCGATCGCCATGACCACCGCAGCGCTCGGCGGGCAGATCGAAGTGCCGACCGTCGAGGGCGGCGCGACGCGGATCAAGATCCCCGAGGGCTCCGAGAGCGGCAAGCAGTTCCGGCTCAAGGGCAAGGGCATGCCGGTGCTGCGCTCGAAGGTGAACGGCGACATGTACATTCAGGTCGACGTCGAGACGCCCAAGAGCCTGACGCGCCGCCAGCGCGAGCTGCTCGAGGAGTTCGAGCGCGAGAGCCACAAGGAGACGAGCCCTGAAAGCCACGGCTTCTTCGCGCGCGTCAAAGATTTCTTCGAGGGCAAAAGCTCCTAAGAGGCGGCGGCAATGACAAAACCGGTGCGGCTGCTGTTCTTTGCCGGATCCTCGCGTACGGGCTCGTTCAACAAGAAGCTTGCCGAGCTGGGCGCCATGATCGCCGAGGCGAACGGCATCGCCTCCACGCTCGCCGACCTCGGCGACTATCCGATGCCGCTCTACAACGGCGACATCGAGCGCGCCGAGGGACAGCCCGACAACGCCCACAAGTTCAAGGAGCTGATGGCCGCCCACACCGGCATCTTCATCGCCAGCCCCGAATACAACGCGTCGATCTCGCCGCTGCTGAAAAACACGCTCGACTGGGTGAGCCACGTGCGCGAGCCGCTGCCCACGGGTCCTGAAGTATTCAAGACGCGCGTGTTCGCGCTCGGATCGGCGGCGCCCGGCGGCATGGGCGGGCTACGAGGCCTGACGACGGTGCGGCAGGTGCTGGAGCTGGGCGTCGGCGCATTGGTGCTGCCCGATCAGTTCGCGGTGCCGCGTGCGGCGGAAGCGTTCGGCGCGGACGGACACCTGAAGAACAAGGACAGCCAGGAGAACTTCAAGGCGCTGATCCAGAAGCTTGCGCGCGCCGCCCATGTGCTGCATGGCTAGCGGCGCCGGCGTGACAGGCCGGAGGCTCGGCCAATAGCGTCTTGCCCCGCTGACGGACCGGAATCGCCACCAGTCTCCGAACGCAGAACGTGACGTTTCATCGATGAGCCACCTCACCGCCAAGGACCGCCTGATCGTCGCGCTCGACATGCCCACCGTCGAGGAGGCGCAACGCCTCGTCGCCAAGCTCGATGACGCCGTTACCTTCTACAAGGTCGGGCTCGAACTTTTGTTCGCCGGCGGCCTCGATCTCGGCCGCGCGCTGAAGGCCGAGCGAAAGCACGTCTTCCTCGATATGAAGCTGCTCGACATCGGCAACACCGTCGAGCGCGCCGTCGCCAATGCGACGGAGCTCGGCGTCGACTTCCTCACGGTGCATGGCCACGACCTGAAGACCATGCGCGCGGCGGTTGCCGGGCGCACCGGCAGCAAGCTGAAGCTCCTCGCCGTCACCGTGCTGACCAATCTCACCGCCGACGATCTGAAGCAGCAAGGCGCCACCGCGAGCCCCGCCGAGCTGGTGGTGCGCCGCGCCACGCTGGCAAAGGAAGCGGGTTTCGACGGCGTCATTGCCTCGGGGCAGGAGGCGGCGCGCATCCGCGATGCGGTCGGTCCCGGTTTCCTGATCGTGACGCCGGGCATCCGGCTGACGGGCAGCGCCACGGATGATCAGCAGCGCATCACCACGCCCGACAACGCCATCAAGGCCGGCGCCGACTACATCGTGGTCGGCCGTCCCATCACGCAGGCCGACGACCCAAAATTGGCGGCCGAAACATTCGTCAACCACATCCGCGAGGCGCACTCGGCGGCCTGACGCGCAGTGCTAAGAACGACGGGAGGAGACTTGAGATGCCGAAGGGATACGTGATCGTCCGCGCCGAGGTGACGAACCCGGAGAAGTGGTCCGAGTACGTGACGAAATCGAAGGTGGCGCTGGAAAAATTCGGCGGCCGCCCGATCGTGCGCGGCGGACAGGCGACGATCGTCGAAGGCGACGGGCTGGCACGCAACGTCGTGATCGAGTTCGACAGCTACGATCAGGCGCTCGGCTATGCGCAGTCGCCGGAGTACACCGAGGCGAAGAAGTCGCGCCAGGGCGCCGGCACGCTGCACATGGTCGTTGTCGAAGGCGTGTGAGCATCATCCTGTCATCCCGGGCGGGGCGAGGCGACGAGCCGAGCAAGACCCGGGACCCAGGAGAAAACCGCGCAGCTCTTTGTATAATGAGGCTTCGCCTCGCTAACGCCGGGTCCCGGATAGCGGCTCGCCAACACTCACCGCTTCCTGGATGACAGAGGAAAGGTATGCCGCACTTTCCTGAAAAAGGTGATCGCTCGCCCTGGCGGGCAACGGTGCTGACGCTGTTCCCGGAAATGTTCCCCGGTCCGCTCGGCGTGTCGCTCTCCGGCCAGGCGCTCGACGCCGGGCTATGGACGCTCGCGACGGTACCCATCCGCCCGTTCGGCATCGGCCGGCACCGTGCCGTGGACGACACCCCCGCCGGCGGCGGCGCCGGCATGGTGCTGCGCGCCGACGTGCTCGCCGCCGTCATCGACGATGCGCGCATCGCCGAGCCGGAGGCGCCGCTCATCTACCTGTCGCCGCGCGGCGTGCCGCTGACGCACAGCCTCGCCGCCGAGCTCTCGGCCGGGCCGGGCGTCATGCTCCTCGCCGGGCGCTTCGAAGGGGTCGACGAGCGCGTCATCGCGGCACGGCAGATGATCGAGGTGTCGATCGGCGACTACGTGCTCTCGGGCGGCGAGCTGGCCGCCATGGTGCTCATCGACGCCTGCGTCCGGCTGCTGCCCGGCGTGATCGGCGCCGCCGCCTCGCTGGGCGAGGAAAGCTTCGAGGGCGGCCTCCTGGAGTATCCGCAGTTCACCAAGCCGCGGGAATGGGAGGGCCTGGCGATCCCGGACGTGCTGCTCTCCGGCGACCACAAAAAGATTGCCGCTTGGCGCCGCAGCGAGGCCGAGCGCATCACCGCGGAGCGCCGCCCCGACCTCGGCAAGCGGGGCAAGGGCTGACCGTCGGCGGTCGGCGGCGCCTGCCGGCCATAGGGGTGGCGGTTAGGCGGGTGTGGCAGACAATTCACCCCGGACCGTATCGACAAGCCGTTGTGTTTCGGCTATGACCCCCGGCAAATTCCCCAAGGCTCGTCGTTAAGGGGTGCCGGCAACCGCCGTGCCTCGACGGCCTGTTTCTACGGTTTAGGTGCTTCATGAACGTTATCCAAGAGATCGAGCGCGAGCAGATCAGCGCCGTCACGGCCAAGCGCGGCGTGCCCGAGTTCGGGCCCGGAGATACCGTCAAGGTCATGGTCAAGGTTATCGAGGGCGAAAACGTCCGCACCCAGGCCTACGAGGGCGTCGTCATCGGTCGCTCGGGCGCCGGCATCAACGAGAACTTCACGGTCCGCAAGATCTCCTACGGCGAGGGTGTGGAGCGCGTGTTCCCCATCTACTCGCCCTACATCGCCGAGATCGAGGTCATTCGCCGCGGCAAGGTGCGCCGCGCGAAACTCTATTACCTGCGTGGCCGCCGCGGTAAGTCGGCGCGCATTGCCGAGCGCTCGGACGCCCGCGCACGCCGCCTCAACGCCGCCTGGAAGGGTTTCAAGAAGCAGAAGGGCGAGCCGGATGATCTCACGCAGATCAAGGGCATCGACGCCAGCCTCGCCGGGCGCCTGCGTCAGCTCAACTGCATCAAGCTGGAGCAGATCGCCAACCTGTCGGACGAGGACATCGCCAACATCGACGAGACGCTGCAGCTCGGCGGCCGCATCGAGAAAGACGACTGGACCGGCCAGGCCCAGGCGCTGATCGCCGAGGCATCCGCCACCGAGGTTCCGGCCGAGGAAGAGGCGCCGAAGGCGTAAGCCGGCTTCCGCACACCGCGCGGGCTATCATCGTCATCTTTGCTGCGGCGCGCTCGATGGGCGCGCCGCAGTCGTTTTACGGTCTCCGCACACCGCCAGGATTTGCATACCTTATCACTTGGCCCACGTTGCAGGCCTTGATCGGGAGGCCCAAGATGCGCCCCTCGCAAAGCGGAGGAGGCCCCCATGAAACTCAGCGCACGCAATGTTCTTCCCGGCCGGGTCGTGTCGGTCACCAAGGGCGCCACGACGGCGCATGTGAAGATAGAGCTCGCCCCCGGGCTTACCGTGACGTCGTCCATCACCAACGAGGCCGTCGAGGACCTGGCGCTGAAAGAAGGCGACAAGGTCTCGGCGATCGTCAAGTCTTCGGACGTGATCGTAGGCAAATAGCGCGGCCCGCCTCACCACGGCGCGCCTGATGCGCGTCATGCGACCCCGCGTGGGCAGCCTTGGCAGCCCGCGCCCTAGTATTAAATATATGGGAAGCTCGCCTATCGGACGCTATCGTGGTGCTCGCGCTGCCCCCCGGCGGACGTCCACGCAATCAGGAACAGGACATGTCGAACGTCGAAGTTGGTCGCGCCCCCGATCGCGACGGTAAGGTAAAGCGGCACGGCGCGGAGGCATTCGCCGGCATGCGCAAGGCGGGACAGCTCGCCGCCGCCGCGCTCGACATGCTCACCGAGCACGTGAAGCCGGGCGTCACCACCGAGGAGCTGGACGAGCGCGTCCTGCAGTTCGCGCTCGAACACGATGCCTATCCCGCGCCGCTGAACTACCGCGGCTTCCCCAAGGCGATCTGCACCTCCATCAACCACGTCGTCTGCCACGGCATCCCCGGCCCCAAGCCGCTGCGGGAAGGCGACATCGTCAACATCGACGTGACGCTCATCGTCGACGGCTGGCACGGAGACACCAGCCGCATGTATCCGGTCGGGGCGATCTCGCGTCGGGCGGAGCGGCTGATTGCCGTCACCTACGAAGCGCTGCTGCGCGGCATCGCCGAGGTCAAGCCCGGCGCGACGACGGGGCATATCGGCGCCTCCATCCAGGCTTACGCGGAGCACGAGCGCTGCTCGGTCGTGCGCGACTTCTGCGGCCACGGCCTCGGCCGCGTCTTCCACGACCGGCCCAACATTCTGCACTATGGCGAGGCCGGTGAAGGCGTCGTGCTGGAGCCGGGCATGCTGTTCACCATCGAGCCGATGATCAATCTCGGACGGCCGCACGTGAAAGTGCTGCCCGACGGCTGGACCGCCGTGACGCGCGACCGTGAGCTGTCAGCACAATTCGAGCACAGCGTCGGCGTGACTGAAACGGGCTGCGAGGTGTTCACGCGCTCGCCCGCGGGTCTCGACTTCCCACGCTTCGACATCCAATAGCGCCCTGGACACGAGGACCATGCCGGAACGCGGAAAAGGCGGCGGCGTGGACGCGGAGCAGCAGGGCTCGTTTCTCGAAGCCTCACCGATCGCCGACCACGCGGGCCATCGCCAGCGGCTGCGCGAACGCTTCCGCAATGGCGGCGCCGACGCGCTGCCCGACTACGAGCTGCTCGAGATGCTGCTCTTCCGCGCGCTTCCAAGGCGGGACACGAAAGGCCTCGCCAAGCGGCTGCTGGCGCGCTTCGGCTCGTTCGCCGAGGTGATCAACGCCCCCGAGCCGCGCTTGAAAGAGGTGGACGGCGCCGGCGACAGCGTGGTGACGGAGCTGAAGCTCGTGCGCGCGGCCGCCCTGCGCATGATGCGCAGCGAGATCGTCCAGCGGCCGGCGCTTTCTTCATGGAAGCAGGTGATCGACTATCTGCTCGCGGCACAAAGCTATGAGCACCGCGAGCAATTCCGCATCCTGTTTCTCGACAAGCGCAACCGGCTGATCGCCGACGAGGTACAGCAGCAGGGCACCGTCGATCACACGCCGGTTTACGTCCGCGAGGTGGTTAAGCGTGCCCTGGAGCTATCGGCGACGGCAATCATTCTCGTGCACAATCACCCCTCCGGAGATCCGACCCCGTCGCGCGCCGACATCGACATGACGAAGCAGATCGTCGCATCCGCGGCCCCTTTGGGAATCTCCGTTCACGACCATATTATCGTTGGCCGCGAAGGACATGCGAGCCTCAAGGCGCTTCGCCTCATTTGAGCCCGCTTAGCCGAGCTACTGGCGCCAGGCACGGAAGTTGCGTATGCAGCGGCCAGGTTGCGCAACCTTTGCGACGTTGTGTAACCGAGCCTTTACCAGAGCCGGGTGGATTACAAACCTAGCCGAATCGCCAACGGGCGATCTCCCGACCTAGCGAGGACCAATGTGCGGCATTGCCGGACTAATTGACCTGACAGGCAAGCGTCAGCCCGACCCCACGATCGTCACCAGGATGGCCGACGCCCTTTGGCACCGCGGCCCTGACGAGGACGGCTATCTGATCCGCCCCGGCTTCGGTCTCGCCAATCGCCGCCTGTCGATCGTCGGTCTCGGTGACGGCTCGCAGCCGATCTTCAACGAGGATGGCACGGTCGCTGTCGTCTACAACGGCGAGCTGTTCGACTACCCCGAGCGCAAGGCCGAGCTCGAGGCCAAGGGCCACGTATTCCGCACCCATACCGACACAGAACTGATCGTGCACCTCTACGAGGAGCACGGCGAAGGCGTCTTCGAGACACTCCGCGGGCAATTCGCCATCGCGCTCGTCGATTTCACCAAGCGCACGCTGTTTCTCGCCCGTGACCGCGTCGGCATCTGTCCGCTGCATTGGAGCCGCCAGGGCGACTGGCTCTACTTCGGCTCCGAGATCAAGGCGCTGCTCGCATCGGGCGCCGTGCCCGCCGCCGCTGATCCGCGCGGCATCGATCACCTGTTCACATTCTTCGCCATGGGCACGCGCCGGACGATGTTCGAAGGCGTCAACTCGCTGCTGCCCGGCCACTATCTCAAGATCGCGTTCCGCCGCGACGGCAAGCCTGCCGAGATCGTCGAGCGCCAGTATTGGGACTTCGACTTCCCCGACGCCGGCGACGAGCTCGACGCCAGCGACGGCACGGCGCTGATCGACGAGTTCGAGGCACGCTTCCGCCGCGCCGTCGAAATCCGGCTGCGCGCCGACGTGCCGGTGGTCGGCTATTTGTCGGGCGGCGTCGATTCCGCCTACGTACTGGCGACGGCATCGAAGCTGCGCGGCTCGCCCGTTCCGAGCTTCACCATTCAGGTACCCGGCAAGGGACTGGACGAAACCTCGGACGCGCTGTTCAGCGCGCGAGCCATCGGCAGCCAGCCGACCATCCTGCGCTCCGACAGCCGCGTCATCGCCAACACCTACCCCCAGCTCGTCGCCTCGGCCGACTGCCCGGTGATCGACACGTCATGCGCGGCGCTGTGGCGGCTGGCGCAGGAGGTGCACGACCAGGGCTACAAGGTGGCGCTGACGGGCGAAGGCTCGGACGAGGCGTTCGCCGGCTACATCTGGTTCAAGCTGCGCAAGCTCACGTACTTCATGGACGTTGGCGGCACGCACGCTTCCGATGCGCTCAACCGCCTGTTCCGCATGCGCATGGCGCCGTACCACAGCGCGGCGCAGCTCCGCCGCATCGACGACATGATGGGCCGCGCTCACGCGCAGACTATGCTCTATCATCTCGTCGGACAGTCGCGCTCCCGCTATTTCAGCGCCGCGATGAAGGACAGCCTCGCCGACTATACCGTCTATGACGACGTGCCGATCGACGGCGAGCGCGTGCGCCGGTGGGACCCGCTGAACCAGTCGCTCTACTACGGCTACAAGATTCATCTGCCGGGTCTGTTGCTCAATCACAAGGGCGACCGCGTCGCCATGGCGAACAGCGTCGAGACGCGCTACCCGTTCCTCGACGAAGGGGTCATCGACTTCGCATCGAAGCTGCATCCGCGCTGGAAGCTGCGCGGCCTCACGCGCGACAAGTACCTGCTCCGCCAAGCCGCGGCGCGCGTGCTGCCGAAGGAATCGGCCTTCCGCAAGAAAGGCATGTTCCGTGCCCCGCTGGCGGAGAGCTTCTTCATCGACCCGCCGCAGTACGTCCGCGACCTGATGAGCGACGAAGCGCTGTCGCGTACGGGCTACTTCGATCCCGCCGCCGTCCGCCGCGACTACGACGCCATCGCCAGCGGCGGGGGCAAGGACATCAACGTGTTCCTGAAGATGGGCCTCACCGGCGTTCTCTCGACGCAGCTCTGGCACCATCTCTACCTGGGCGGCGGCCTGTGCGAGTTGCCCGACACGTGGCCACGGCCCGAGGTCGAGCGTCCCGCTGCCATGCCGCTGCCGACCGCCGCGGCTTAGCCATCCGGAGTCGGCCGCCTTTGCTCTACTGGGCGTTGGCGGCCGCCGCGCGTGCGAGCTTGATCTTCGAGATGCCGTTCATCGCCTTGACGATGGCGGCATCCTGCATGCCGTTCATGCAGGCTCCGGCCGCGGCGAGCGCGTAGTCGCTTGCCCCGTGATGATTTTGCGCGGCGATCTTGATCAACGTGGCTCGGCTTCCGCTGTCCTGGAGCCCCTCCACGAATCTCGCCTGCTGGGCGAACGTGGCCTTCGGATCCTGAGGGTCGCCGAGCACGAATATCCGGCGCTCCGGATCGGCGGGGATGCTGCGGACGTAGCTGGCCGGATTGTAAATCTTGCGCTTCAGCGCCTCGCGATCGACGGTCTGACCCTTGGCGCCGTTCGCGTCGGCGAGCAGGCCAATGGGGTCGTAGGCGCCAGAGCCCAGCGCCATGCATTTGATGCCGCCAAACCGCATCGTCAGCATCCCGGCGCCGATCGTCGAGCCGCCCGACTGACCGGCGATGGCAATTCGCTCGATACCGTATCGCTTGGCGAGCGTCTTCGCCGCCAGACCCATGACGAGCGTCTCGTGCGGGGTGCGGCGCCTCCGGCTGTTGCCTGACGATCCCTGCACGCCGAGGCGCGCGAGGTAAAAATAGCGGATACGGAAGTTTTTCGCCCAGTTCTGCATCTGCCACTCGGCGCTGCGCTTGCCTTGCTCCATGTATTTGCTGAAGGCATCGGCGTCGGCCTGCGGCGGGGCATCGCCGTCGAAGAAGAACACGGCCTCGGACCGGTTCTCATTGCCTGGCGTGACCGAGTACGCGATGCACTCGCTCCCGTTCTTTATCGAAACGAAGATGCGGCCCGGCTGGGATTCGCAGAGCTGCCGCGAGCGGGCCTCGGCCATGTGCACCGGCCCGGGCATATAGGTGCCGGTCGACTCCGCCGAGGCTGCACTGAGGAGAGAAACGAAGGTGGTCGCAGCAATTGCTGTCTTGCAAAGGAATGACATTATCCGCTCCGATCGATGACGTTTATCGGCGGAGCGTAGGTTGGAAGCCGGCGCGGCTCAGTTCCCGCAGGAACATGCTTTGCAGGATCAGCTGCCGGAAATTGGCGGCGACACAGGGCGAGCTGCGTCCTTGCCGATGACGGTGGTCCATTCGCGCACCCACCAGCGCGTAACGAGCCCGCTGGTGACGTACGGATCGGCCCTGGCGAAGCTCTCGGCGACGGCTGGACCGTCTCCCGAGAATACGATCATGGCGCCGTCTGCAGGGTCGGCAAACGCACCGCCTATGAACAGCTCGCCGCGCTCGATGAGCGGCTTGGCCAAGGCGAAATGCGCCGCGCGCAAAGGCTCGCGACGCTCCAGGTAGTCGGGCACGTATTCGTAGAAGAGCACGTAATGCATGGCGTGCGCCTCGTTCGAGCGACGGGAGCCAGGCACGGCTCCGCGATGGCGATCAGCGCTGGCGGTCGCGCTGGCCGAGGGTGCGCAGGCGCAGCGCGTTGAGCTTGATGAAGCCGGCCGCGTCCTTCTGGTCGTAGGCGCCCTTGTCGTCCTCGAAGGTGACGAGCGTCGACGAATAGAGCGACTTCGGGCTCTCGCGGCCGGTGACGATGACGTTGCCTTTGTAAAGCTTCAGCGTCACCTCGCCCTCGACGTGCTCCTGCGATTTGTCGATGGCCGCCTGCAGCATCTCGCGCTCGGGCGAGAACCAGAACCCGTAATAGATGAGCTCCGCATAGCGCGGCATCAGCTCGTCCTTCAGGTGCATGGCGCCGCGGTCGAGCGTGATGGACTCGATGGCGCGGTGCGCGTGCCAGAGGATGGTGCCACCGGGCGTCTCGTAGATGCCGCGCGACTTCATGCCGACGAAGCGGTTCTCGACGAGGTCGACGCGGCCGATGCCGTTGTCGCGCCCATAGTCGTTCAGCGTGGCGAGAATGTTCGCCGGGCTCATCGGGTTGCCGTTGATGGCGACGGGATCGCCGTTCTTGAAGCTGACGGTAATGACCGTCGCCTTGTCGGGCGCTTCCTCCGGGGAGATGGTGCGCTGGAAGACGTACGGCGGCGGCTCGACATTCGGGTCCTCCAGCACCTTTCCTTCCGACGAGGAGTGCAGGAGGTTGGCATCGACCGAGAACGGGGCCTCCCCACGCTTGTCCTTCGAGATGGGAATCTGGTTCCGCTCCGCGAAGGCGATGAGATCCTCGCGGCTCTTGAACTCCCAGTCGCGCCACGGGGCGATGATGCGGATCGACGGCTCGAGCGCATAGTAGGACAGCTCGAAGCGCACTTGGTCGTTGCCCTTGCCGGTGGCGCCGTGGCACACGGCGTCGGCGCCCGTCGCGCGCGCGATCTCGATCTGCTTCTTGGCGATGAGCGGCCGCGCGATCGAGGTGCCGAGCAGGTAGATGCCCTCGTAGAGCGTGTTGGCGCGGAACATCGGGAACACGTAGTCGCGCACGAACTCCTCGCGCAGATCCTCGATGTAGATGTCCTCAGCCTTGATGCCGAGCATCAGCGCCTTCTCGCGCGCCGGCTCCAATTCGCCGCCCTGGCCCAGGTCGGCGGTGAAGGTCACGACCTCGGCGCCGTACGTCTGCTGCAGCCACTTGAGGATGATCGACGTATCGAGGCCGCCGGAGTAGGCGAGCACGACCTTCTTGATCGGCTTCTGCTTGGAGGTCATGGCAATCTCATGGGAATGACGGGATGCCTGCGTCTACGAAATTCCGCCGCGCGGCGCCATAGGGTTCGATGCTGCAACGGAGCACGCCGCGCGCACTCCGCGGAACGCGACCTGGGGGCCGTGTGATCGGCGCGCACCATGGTCGGCCGATCGCGCGCCCCGCGTGGAGCGAGCCGTTCCATTCTGCAAAAGTTCTTGATATATTCTCCCCGCTACAACTCGGGGACTGAAATCCATGCGCACCCATTTCTGGCAAGCCGCGCTCGCCGCGGCCGCTTGTCTCGCGTTCGCCGTGTCGGCAGACGCAGCCGACGAAAAGAAGAAAGTCGAGAAGAAGCCGCCGTCCGAATGCGCGGGGCTCGACAACGCTGCCTGCACGGCCAAGGCGCAGTGCTCGTGGTACAAAGAGATCACGATGAAGAATGGCAAGAAGCGCAAGGCGCACTGCCAGAAGAAGCCGACGCGGTCCGCCACCGCTGTCAAAAAGCCGGCCTAGCGCAGGACGCGGTGCCGGCGACAGCCGTCAGTGCAGCCGCATGGCGGTGAGCATGGTGCCGATGTTGAGTGGCACCGCCGCCATCAGCGTCAGTGCCTCCATGGGAGGCCACATGCTGGCTCCGGCTGTGTGGCCGCCTTCGGTACGATAGCTGGCGAAGGCCTCGCTGATCGAGCGGCGGGCCGTCTCGGCAGCGTCGAGCACGGCGGCGTTGGCCTCCGCGGTCGGCCACGCGACGGCGTGCGGCACGCCCGACGACATCATGAGGAACGCCATCGGCCAGGCGGCCGTCGGAGGAGCGGCGAAGGGAAACGAGGTCAGCCACGCGGCCATAGGGTTCGATGGGCCCGCCGCCGTCTTCACCGGCATGGCGCTCATGGCGGCCAAGGCGCCGCTCATGGCGTCGGCGAACTGCGCCAGCGCTTCCCAGGGGTTGGAGGGAAGCGGCGGCGCCTTCGGCGCGCGTGGCGCGGGCTGCGGCAGCATCCAGCTGAATGGGGTCTGGGCGACGGGGCTGGGCACCAGCGGCTGTGGCGCCATCGGCATGGGCATCGGCCATGGCGGCATCGGCCAAGGGAAAGGCGAGGACTGCACGCTCCGCGCCGGAGCTTCGCCCGGCTGCAGCACCGCCTTCCAGAAATTCAGCACCTGGTCGGCAAAGGCCGCGCACGCGGCCGTGCCAGCGGCGGAATAGCCGAAGGCGGCGTCGGCGCACTGGCGTGCAAAGCGCTGCTGGAGCTCCGGATCGAGCATGCGGCGTCAATCTCCTCGTCCCGACAACGCGACTGGCGACAGACTAGTCCCGCTGCTGCGCCGCAACAACACAATTGCACGTGAAAAATCTTGGGAGCCGGGGGCTTAGCTAGGTCGGCTGGGCCGAAGCCGGCTCCTCCTCCGTGGGCGGCTCGCCGGCCTCGGCGGCGGGAGGCGGCGCCCCGGCAGCCCGCCTGCCTCCGGCGCAGCGGCCAGCCACGAGCCAGTAGGCGAGGCCCGAGGCGATGCCGACGGTCGCAAACGCGATCACCGCGTAGTCGTTGAAGATCGACGGCTCGCCCTGCACCTCGTTGAGATACACCGCGAGCAGGCCGCCCACCGCGATGCCGACGCCGATCACGGCGTAGTAGAGCCATGAGCGGACGCGCCACAGCTCGGCGACGCCGATGGCCACAAGGGCGAACGGAAAGGCAAAGATGGCCGAGTGGGTGGCCGCCGCCAGCGCCAGGACGCCGGCGCTGTTCAGCCGCTCCGGCTGCACCTCGGCCGGCAGGCTGGCGATATCGGCCGGCGTGACGACAAAGGCGACGGTCGCCAACCCCGCGACGAGGCAGGCGACGACGAAGCCGAATAGGACGCGCAGCAGCGTGAGCACGGGTCTACCCCTGTTGGCTTCCATCCCGCGTGAGCTTACAGGGCCGGGCTCCCCGGGCTCAACCCAAAAGGCGCCGTCTGCCTAACGGGCGGCCTGGGCAGGCGATATGCGCAAGCACCCTCAGGCGTTGCGCCCGGCGATGAGCCAATAGACGAGGCCGCCCGCAAACCCGGCGGTGGCGAGCACCTGCCACACGCCTACCTCCGGTCCGCTGCCCGCGCCGTACTGGCCATAGCGCGCCAGCAGGGGGATGGCCGCGAGGGCGAGCCCGCCGCCGGCGACGTAGTAGACCCACGAGCGGATGCGCGCGATCTCGCCGACGATCACGATCAGCAGCGCCGGTATGAACGTGATGCTGGCCAGCAGCATGAGCCCCTGGTCCATGGCCGCGAAAATGCGCTCCGGATCCTGGCTGTCGATCGGATTGAGATGCAGGAAGGCGGTGACGCGCTCCATCCCCAGCGTGACGATGACGAACACCGTGGCCAGCGTCGCCATCAGCAGCGCAAACGGGATGACGATGAGGAGGCGCCCGGCCGTTCTCAAGAACACCGCGGTCAGTCTCCCCCGGCGCCGGCGGCAGCGGCAACCGGTTCGCCACGCGCGCTCGCGCGCTCTTTGACGCTCGCCGACTTGAGCTGCCCGCACGCGGCATAGATATCGCGGCCGCGCGGCGTGCGCACCGGGCTGGCGTAGCCGGCGCGGTTGACGACCTCGGCGAAGCGCTCGATCTGCGCCCAGTCCGAGCACTCGTACGCCGTCCCCGGCCATGGGTTGAACGGGATGAGGTTGATCTTGGCGGGGATGCCGGCGAGCAGGCGCACCAGCTCGCGGGCTTCCGCAAGGCTGTCATTGACGCCCTTCAGCATCACGTATTCGAACGTTATGCGGCGCGCGTTCGACAGGCCCGGATAGTTGCGGCAGGCCTCGAGCAGCTCGGCGAGCGGATACTTGCGGTTGATGGGCACGAGCACGTCCCGCAGCTCGTCGCGCACGGCGTGCAGCGAGATGGCGAGCATGGTGCCCGTCTCACCGCCCCAGCGCGCGATATCCGGCACGACGCCGGATGTCGATAGCGTGATGCGCCGCTTGGAGACGGAGAGCCCTTCGCCGTCGGCTGCGACGTCCATCGCCGCCTTGACGTTGTCGAAGTTGTAGAGCGGCTCGCCCATGCCCATGAGCACGATGTTGGTGATCTTGCGGTCCGAAGCGGGCAGGAGCCGCCCGTCGCCCGGCGGCTCGGCGCCCGGCCAGTCACCGATGCGGTCGCGCGCGAGCATGATCTGACCGACGATCTCCTGGGCGGTCAGGTTGCGTACGAGGCGCTGCGTGCCGGTATGGCAAAAGGTGCAGTTGAGCGTGCAGCCGACCTGGCTCGAGATGCAGAGCGTGCCGCGGTCGGCCTCCGGGATGTAGACCGTCTCGACCTCCGGCGCCTTGCCGTCGCGAGCCTGCGGCGCCAGGCGCAGCAGCCACTTGCGGGTGCCGTCGACCGACACCTGCTCGGAGACGATCTCCGGCCGCTCGAGGGAATAGCGCGCAGCCAGCGCCGCGCGCAGGTCCTTCGCCACGTCGGTCATCTCGGCAAAATCGCGGACGCCGCGCACGTACAGCCAGCTCCAGAGCTGGTTGACCCGCATGCGAAGCTGCTTCTCAGGGACGCCGGCTGCAGCCAGCGCCGCGCGCAGGCCTTCGCGCCCGAGACCGGCAAGCGACGGCTTGTCGGCCGCCGCGGCGGTGGCCAGGAGTTGTGCGTCGGTTGCGAGCGATTGAGCAGCGAGGGTCATGGCAATCCAGGCGGATGGAACCCGCTCTATCTAGCGATGCCCCTTGAATACGGCAAATCCCCAGACCCGGCAGGACCTGGGGATTGGCGAAATGGTCATCCTTGGTGCGCCGGAAAGCGTCGGCGCGGGCGGATCAGGCGGCCGGCACCCAACGTCCTGCGACGAAGCCGAAAGCTACCGCGTCGGGATGCAGTCGCGCGGACTGCCGCAGCATATCGGCCTGTTTGACGTCAGCTTCACCGAGCACGACCTGGGGGCGGGCTGCTTTGACCGCATCGTGATATCCGCTGAGAAGGATCACCCTCTTTCCGCGTACCTCGATCTTCGGGCATGCCATGCGTCACCTCCTTGAGGTGATCGAGTGCTACAGCAAAAGGCGGCTTGGGGGAGCTTCCGACTGCCGGTGCGGCAGAGACCGTAGCCTTGGCTGATCACCTACAACATTCACTATACGTGACGTTGGCGACACGTGAAATAACTTTCCGTTGCATGGACGTAAGAAGAATGTTGACAAAATTAGATTTGTGCAGCGCGGCGAAACACGTCACTTGCCGAGCGGCATGTTGAGCTGCAGGCGCCCGGTCCAGTTCTCGCTCGTCGTCGCCGGGCCGCCTTCGACGCCGCCCGTTGCTTGTAAGCTGGCACCGTCTTTCACCCCGACCGCGAATCCCGCCTGCGCCTTGAGCTGCACGTCGGTCGGCTGCGCAGAGGCGTCCTTTGGATTGAGCGCCCGCAGATCGTCGAAGCCGACGAATGCGCCCAGCGCGGCTCGTGGCTCGAAGAACGTCTGATCGTCGAGCGCGATGCGCTTGGAGATTTCCGGCAGCACCTCGACGCGGCCCGTGCCGGCTGCCATCGCCTCGCCCGTCGAAGAGTTGCGCACCGCATCCTCGACGTAGACGAGACCGACGCTCGGCGCGACGTTCCAGCCGCCGAACTGGCGCGTGCTGGTCAGCTTGCCGCGCACCAGCCGCCGGGCCGTGAGACTGTCCTCGATGTCGGGCGTCGCCACCGCATTCTCGGTCTCGCCCCAGGCCGCGCGCCCATCGAACGTGACGCCCGATCCGAGCTTCATGCTGACGTAGGGGCCCACCATCCAGCCCGTAGCCGCCACAGTCGGCGCCGAGGTGGCCGCGGTCTCGATGCCGCGGTCCATCTGCGCCAGCGCGCCGACCATGATATCGGGGCCAATCATCGACCGCGTGCCGAAATAAAGGACACCGAGATTGCCGCCGCTGAGGCGCGTATCGATACTGGCCGCCTCATAGTTCTGCATCCGGCCCTCGACCCAGAAATCGACGATGCCTGGGTCGATCTTGCGGTTGCCCTGGGCGGCGGCTTTGATCTCCGACAGGCTGACCGAGAACTGCACGTCCTTGGCGCGGCCTTGATCGTCGACAGCGACGCTGCTCGACAGCGGCTTGTCCGTGTTGACGGCTGGAGTCGGCGCACGGTCGATGCGCAGACGGTCGGGGCCGCTGGACGTCAGCAGATCGCGGCGGCGCGCCAGGAAGGCGGCATTGGCCGCCTCGGTCAGCGTCGAGACGCATGTGACCGTAACGTTGCCACCATCCTGCGCGGCGGTGAACTTGAAGCCGTATGAGGAACCGGCCGGCGCCCTGAACGACGAGGAGCCGGTCAGGTCGGCGATAAGTGTCGCCGGCGCACCGAGGCCGGAGGTGAACGCTACCGATGCGCCGTCAGAGGTGAAGCTGAGCGTATCGCCGGTTTCGAGCTTGATCTGGCGGCTGACGCTGGCGCCGGCGGACACTTGCGCGTTGAGGGCGCCCTTGTTGACGGCCGCGCAACCCTCGCTGGCCATCGCGCCGCTGCCGAGCACCGATGTGGCGGCGATAGCCAACCCGATTGTCAGGCCAGAAACTCGGCTCGCCATGATCCCCATCACCCGCTACGCAACTACCGTAATGCTTTCGGCGTTGCTGCACAGCAAAATCGACGGAAGTATGAACATCGGCCAATAGCTTGCGCGATTCTACGCCGCGCTGCCGGCAGCGGGCGACAGCATTGCGACCATGGTGTCGGCAATCTCCCGCGCGCCCTCGACGACGACATTGGCTCCAAGGCTCGAAAGGTACTCGGTCTCAGCGTCAGAGTGGGCGTGCGCCACGATGTAGAGCAGCGGGTTCGCGGCACGCGCCTGGGCAACGATCTGGCCCGCCTCGAACGCCTCGGGGATCGCCACCAGCAGCGCCTGCGCCTTGGGAAGATTGGCGGCGATCAGGGCCGGCGGCGCGCTCGCCGAAATGGCTTCGACGCCGGCCTCCTTGAGCTTGGCGACGATGGCGTCCTTCTCCTCGATGACGAACAGCGGCACGCCGGCGCGCGTCAGCTTCTCGCCGATCCACCGTCCGATGTTGCCGTAGCCGACGAGCACCGTGTGCCCCTGCTGTGCCGTCACCTCGATCTCGTCGTCGATCTTGGCGGCCTTCGGCGCCTCCTGTGCCGGAGCTCGCGCCTCGGCGGGCACCGGCGCGGGCGTCGGGTGCGGCAGCGGTGCCCCGTCCCGCGCATCCAGCCATGGCTTGGCGCGGTCGAGCATCATGAACAGCAGCGGATTGAGCAGGATGGAGATGATGGCGCCGGCGAGGATCAGCTCGCGCCCCAGCGGCGGCATCAGGCCGAGCGAAACGCCGAGCCCGGCGAGGATGAAGGAGAACTCGCCGATCTGCGCCAGGCTGGCGGCAATCGTGGCGGCCGTGCCCCAGGGACGTCCGAACAGCCGCACGATGACGAGCGCCGCCAGCGACTTGGCGATGACGATGACGCCGACCGTCGCGAGCACCAGCAGCGGCTGGCGCAGGAGCATCACGGGGTCGAACAGCATGCCGACGGAAATGAAGAACAGCACTGCGAAAGCATCGCGCAGCGGCAGCGTCTCGGATGCGGCCTGCTGGCTGAGCGCGGATTCCGACAAGATCATGCCGGCGAAGAAGGCGCCCAGCGCGAACGAGACGTCGAAGAGCTGCGTCGCCCCATAGGCGCAGCCGAGCGCGATGCTGAGCACGGCAAGGCGGAACAGCTCGCGCGAGCCGCTGTGGGCGACGTAATGCAGAACCCAGGGAATGACCCGGCGCCCGACCACCAGCATGATGGCGACGAAAGCCGCCACCTTGGCGACGGTGATCGCCAGCGTCTCCAGGAGCTCCGTCATGCCGTAGGGCGTGGCGCTCTTGAGGCTGCCGTCGAGCAGCGGCACCAGCGCCGGCAGAAGCACCAGCGTCAGCACCATGACGAGGTCTTCCACGATCAGCCAGCCGACGGCTATGCGGCCGCGCTCGGTATTGATGACACGCCGCTCCTGCAGCGCACGCAGGAGAACCACGGTGCTGGCGACCGATAGCGCGAGGCCGAAGGTCAATCCGGCCCCCAGCGACCAGCCCATGAAGTGGGCGAGCCCCATGCCGAATGCTGTCGCAACGGCGATCTGCCCGACGGCGCCCGGAATCGCGATCGCGCGGACAGACCACAGATCCTTGAGGGAAAAGTGCAATCCGACGCCGAACATCAGCAGGATGACGCCGATTTCCGCCAGCTCGCTGGCGAGCGATTGATCGGCGACGAAACCGGGCGTGTATGGTCCGAGGATGACGCCTGCGAGGAGGTAGCCCACGAGGGGTGAGACACGAATGCGTTGGGCTACGGCGCCGAAGAGAAAAGCCAGGCAAAGGCCCAGAACGATCGTGGCGATCAGCGGTGTGTCGTGATGCATTCCTCGGGACGACCTTTCTCTATGGAGGGGCCATTGTAAGGACGCCGACGGAAAATGCACCCGTCACGCGTGACGCACTCACCGATGGCGCAGCCGCGGGGCGCGCCGTGGCGTCGAAGGAACGGGCTCACGGTGAAATCGACCGCCGATTAACGAGCCTATCGCGGATGTGCCTCAATCGAACGACAATGTTGGGCACCGTTAAACGCCGTGGTAAGGCATTGCTTCAATCCGTTGCGTGAGGGGGACGCCCGAATGTCTTTGAAAATGAAAGTGGTTGCTACGCTCGGCTGCACTCTCGCCGCGGCGTTGCTGGCAGCTCAACCGTCGGCTGCCGCCGAATTCACATTCAGCGAGCAGACCAACGCGGACCTCGCCAAGAAGCTCAAGATCCCCGTCTTCTTCGCCGTGCCGAAGAGCTCGTGGGCGCCGCTGCCCGCCGACATCAAGACCACCGACAAGCTGGTCGAGTTCCACCACCCCGACGGCCTCAAGGCGAAGGGCGACGTCGGCCTGCGGCTGGTCGTTGCCAAGCGCTCCGGCCTTTCGGCGCGGCTCGGCAAGAGCGGCCTTTTGCAGACCGGCGACATCATGCTGACGTTCCGCTCCGAGTGGGGATACGCCGGCGCCTACCCCAATATCCAGATGGGCATCAGCCACACGAGCTTTGCCTACATCGACAAGAACGGCAATCTGCGCAATCTCGACAACCCGATGGACGGCGAATACGTCGGTCCCGGCAACCTGACGAGCGAGCACTACCGCACGCTCAACTTCCTGCACATCATCCGCCCGCGCGGCCTGACCGACACGCAGAAGACCAACCTGCTGGCATGGGCGACGAAGCTCAACGCCGCCGCCGGCAAGGTCTACCCCAGCCAGATCAGCTTCAACCAGGACTACCAGAAGCCCAAGTACCAGTCGGGCGGAATGTCGTTCGTCAAGGATGTCGGCGCCATCGCCCTGGGTTTTGGCCATGCCGGCAAGCCGCTCGACATGTACTGCTCGGAGTTCGTGTTCGCGCTTCAGTCGCTGCGTAACTGCGATCCGGTGAAGGACGCGGAGGCTTTCAAGGGCAGTCGCGTTCCGTCCTGCGTGAAGGAGCCGATGGAGCCGATGAAGGCGACCGGCAATGTCATCCCGCTGCACGGGCGTAATTCCTATTCCGGCCTCGCCGACGGGCCGCTCCTCGTCCTCGACCAGATGGAGCTGTCCGACGACGTGAGGAAGCCGATCATCGACAGCATCTTCGCCGAGAACCCGGCTGGCATGTCCAAGATGTCCGTGGGCCATCGCCAGGTCGCCCAGGAGATGCAGCCGCAGTTCGAGAAGCTCAAAGGCTACTACACCGGCATGACCGGGCGCCTCTGGCAGAACTGGCGTGCGCGGCTCGTCGGCACCGGCTTCAACTGGGCCGGCATTCCTCCGAACTACTCGCCGACGTCGTACCTCATCAACACGCTGCTGCCCGAGAACAACAGCAACCGCACCATGGACTACGTAGCGACGATCTACATCCAGTAGAATCATAGCTGTCATCCCGGAGGCCGCGAACGCCGTGAGCGGCAATCCGGGACCCAGCACGAAAAGCGCCGAAGGCCCTGTAGAATCTTCGACGACTCTCACGCTGGGTCCCGGGTCTCGCTTTGGCTTGCGCCTCCGCTCGCCCGGGATGACAGAAGCAAGGCCTTCCAGATGCAGAGCATAGACCGTCGGCAGTTCGTGCAGGGGGCGCTCGCGGCCTCCTGCGCGCTTGCCGAGCCGGTCCGCGCCGGCGACACGCACCCCGTCTACATCGGCGACATGCACGCGCATCTTTTCTTTTTCGGCATGGGTGCGTCGCCGGAGAAGAAGCCGCTCGGCCCCACGATGGCTGCCGGCAACGCGACGCTCGTCGCCTGGTCGCTGGTCGGCGACGTGCCCTGGCTGCGCGTCACCGGCAGAGGCATCAAGCAGCAAGGCCAGCCCAAGCACGGCGAGCCGATCGCGTGGTTCGAGAGCGACCTGGCGCGCATCAAGCAGCACCTCGCCGAGCAGAAGCTCAAGATCGCGCTGACACCCGAGGACGTCGACAAGGCCGTCGCCGGCGACCCGCACGTGGTACTGACGGTCGAGGGCGCGACCTTCGTCGAGGACGATCCGGCGCCGCTGGCGCGCGCTTACGAACTCGGCGTGCGCAGCATCCAGCTCGTGCACTACATCGAGAACCCGATCGGCGACTTGCAGACCGAGCGTCCGCAGCACGGCGGCCTGACCGACCTCGGTCGCAAGGTTATCGAAGAGTGCAACCGGCTCGGCATGCTGGTGGACCTCGCGCATTGCACCGACGTGGTGACTCGCGAGGCGCTGGAAGCATCCAATCAGCCCGTCGTCTGGTCGCATTCCTCGGTGACGCGCACGCGCGTTCCGAACTGGAAGATGCCCGTCTGGCAGGCGCGGCAGCTACCGCTCGACACCGCCAAGCTCATCGCCGCCAAGGGTGGCGTCGTGGGCCTGTGGCCGATGCGCTCCGACGTCGGCCAGACGCCGGCGGCCTACGGCGAGCGGGCGTGGGAGCTGGGCGAATGGCTCGGCTTCGATCACGTCGGCTTCGGGACCGACATGAACGCGATATCGCGCCCGGCCATCGCGGGCTACGCCGACCTGCAGAAAGTGGTGCGGCAATGGCAGGCGGCGGGATTTGCGGACGAAAGCATTCGCAAGCTCGCCATCGGCAATTTCGCCCGCGTCTTGAAGCAGGCGATGGCCGGGCGCGCAGCCTGACGCGGCGCCGCCCGTCATGCTCGCGCAGGCGAGCATCCGCGCAAGCTTCGGCAATCGCTCTCTATCCGCTCTCGCTGCAGCGGCAACCGGCGTAGATCCCGGCCTTCGCCGGATGACGGAGAAACGGCAGCGGCAACGACTACAGGATGAATTTTGACAGGTCGGCGTTCTTGGCGAGATCGCCGATGCGCGCGTTGACGTAGGCAGCGTCGATCGTCACCTGCTGCCCGGCGCGATCCGAGGCATCGAACGATATCTCGTCGAGCACGCGCTCCATCACCGTCTGCAACCGCCGCGCGCCGATGTTCTCGACCGTCGAGTTGACCTGCACCGCCGCATCGGCCAGCGCGTCGATGGCATCGTCCGTGAAGCTGATGCTGAGGCTCTCCGTCCCCATCAACGCCACGTACTGCTTGATGAGGCTCGCCTCCGGCTCGGTGAGGATGCGGCGGAAGTCCTCGCGCGTCAGCGCCTTCAGCTCGACGCGGATCGGCAGACGGCCCTGCAGCTCCGGCAGGAGGTCGGAGGGCTTGGCGACGTGGAACGCGCCCGAGGCGATGAACAGCACGTGGTCCGTCCGTATCGGCCCGTATTTCGTCGAGATCGTAGTCCCTTCGATGAGGGGCAGCAGGTCGCGCTGCACGCCTTCGCGCGAGACATCGCCCCCGACCCGTCCCCCATCGGCGCGCGAGCAGATCTTGTCGATCTCGTCGAGAAAGACGATGCCGTTGTTCTCGACCGCGCTGATCGCCTCACCCGTGAGCGCCTCGCTGTCGATGAGCTTGTCGCTCTCCTCGGCGATGAGGATGTCGTAGCTGTCGGCCACCGTCACGCGCCGCGACCGCTGCCGCTGGCCGAACGCCTTGCCCAGCATATCGCCGATGTTGATGGCGCTGATCGACGCGCCCGGAGCGCCGGGGATGTCGAACATCGGCAGACCCGCCGGCGAATCCGCAACCTGGATCTCGATCTCCTTGTCGTCCAGCTCGCCGTCGCGCAGCTTGCGGCGGAAAGCGTCACGCGTTCCCGGCGAGGCGGCTGGGCCGACCAGCGCGTCGAGCACATGCTCCTCGGCGTTCTTCTCGGCGCGGGCGCGCACGTCCTTGCGCTTCACATCCTTGACGAGCGCCATCGCCACCTCGACGAGGTCGCGGATGATGCTGTCGACGTCGCGGCCGACATAGCCGACCTCGGTGAACTTGGTCGCCTCGATCTTGATGAACGGCGCCCCGGCGAGCTTGGCCAGGCGGCGCGAGATCTCCGTCTTGCCCACCCCCGTCGGGCCGATCATCAGGATGTTCTTCGGCTGCACCTCCTCCTTCAGATCGCCCGTGAGCTGCTGACGGCGCCAGCGGTTGCGCAGCGCGATCGCCACGGCGCGCTTCGCGTCGGCCTGGCCGACGATGTAGCGGTCCAACTCGGACACGATTTCACGGGGAGAGAAGTTGGTCATGGCTGTCCTGCGGGATCGCGCGCGTAGCGCCCATGCATATCTGGGGTCGGCTTCCCGTTTCAGGAAGCGGGTGGAACAAGCTGCCGGACGCCGCCGAGCGGCAATGCCAGCAGCGCGGCGCGGCGCAGGCTCCGCCATTGCGCCGACAGAAGCAGTACAAGAGCGGCGAGGCCGAGCAGCGTCAAGGATAGCGAGACGTCCTTGGACAGTCGTTCGGAGAGCAGATAGCCGATGGCGAGGCCGGCGTACGACAGTCCGGAAACGAGCAAGGCGCGCCGGTCGAGCACCACCGCGATCAGCCCGAAGACGGCGAACAGGGCGAGAATGCCGAGCGCCTGGGGGACGCCGAGCTCCGTCGCCGGCCCGAAGAGCAGCGAGCTGACGGCGTGGACCAGCATCGGCGCGGCGAGCAGATGCAGCCAGAACGCGACGTCGGAGCGGCGCGTCACCCGCAACGTGTCGGTCGCGTCGATGCGGATGGCTGCGGCGAGAATGACGGTGCCCATCCCCGCCAGAAGCAGCGCCTTGTGCGCCTTCGTCCAATCGGGCGCGGCGAATTCAAAGGCGCCCATGAGCGCGCACGCCAGCCCGGCGGCGATGATGGCCGTGTCGATGGGCACCCTGAACCGCCAGCGGTGCAGGGCCGCGGTGGCCGCGGCGCCGAGACCGAGCAGCAGCGAGATGGGCAGCGGCCGGCCGGCTTCCGCGGCGCCGGTCGCCTGCAGGGCGCTGTTGGCGATCATATAGGCGGCGAGGCCGCCGGCGCACGCGAACATCAGCGACAGGGCGATCGCAGGCAGCGCCAACCGCAGATGGCGCGCAAACACCTCCGACAGACCCCAGGCTGCGACCAGCGCCACGATGACGAAGGCGATGCCGAAGCCCAGCGTGCTCGACAGGCCGAAGAGGGCCGACACGAGCAGCACGATGCCGACGGTGACGAACACGTCGTTGAAGCCGCCGATCAGCCGGAAGCGCTCATCGTCGGGATCGCTCGCCTCACCGAACGGCGCCGCCGGCACCGCGGCAAGCGCACGTAGCTGTGCCGCCTGATCGCGCGAGATGATGCCCCGTGCGATTGCCGTCTCGATGTGCTGCTCGCCGATCATGCCGCGCTGTGCTCCCGCGCGGAAACGTGCTCGAAGCCGGCGATGCACGCGAAGAGTGCGCGCGCAGCCGTGCCAGCGGCACCGATGAGACCGAGATGGCGGGGGCTCGATCCGCCTGCGAAGCGGAACGCCGTCGTTGCCGCCGCCTCCAGAGCGCCGGCAACCGGAAGGCAGGTGCACGCCATTCTCAAGTCTCTCCCCCTGCGGCGTTGCTGGCTTACGTCTCCGGCCGGCTCGAAGGCAGGCTTTCGATGACCAGGTTATCGTTGGTGTAGACGCAGATCTCGGCGGCGATGGCCATTGCCTTGCGCGCAATCGTCTCGGCGTCGAGCGGCTGGTCGAGCAGCGCCCGCGCGGCGGCGAGCGCGTAGTTGCCGCCCGAGCCGATGCCCATGACGTGCCGCTCCGGCTCGAGCACATCGCCCGTTCCCGTCAGAACCAGTGTCGTCTCGGCGTCGGCGACCAGCATCATCGCCTCCAGCCGGCGCAGGAAGCGGTCCGTGCGCCAGTCCTTGGCGAGCTCGACGCAGGCGCGGGTGAGCTGGCCCGGATACTGCTCCAGCTTCGCTTCGAGGCGCTCGAACAGCGTGAAGGCGTCGGCCGTCGCGCCGGCAAATCCGCCGATGACCCCGCCTTTGCCGAGCGTGCGCACCTTGCGGGCGTTGGCCTTGATGATGGTGGCGCCGAGGCTGACCTGGCCGTCGCCGGCTATGACCACACGACCATTTTTACGAATGGTGAGTATGGTGGTGGCGTGCCACGAATGCGGGTTATCCGCGGAAGGGCCAGAGGTTTGCATTGCATGAGCATCCGGAGTGCGGGTTTCGGCGCCCGCGAGCTGGTTGCCGCGGCTCTGGAAGGGCAAGGCTCAAGCTGATAAACGCTCGGTTCCGGCGAGGCAAGCCATTAGCCAAGGGGCGCTAACTTGAAGCGGCAGGCGACGATTTCCCGCAAGACGAAGGAGACCGAGATCACCGCGACGGTGGATCTCGACGGCACCGGCGCGTTCGACATCGCGACGGGCGTGGGCTTCCTCGACCACATGCTGGAGCAGCTTGCCCGCCACTCCATGATCGACATCACCCTCAAGGCGAAGGGCGACCTGCACATCGATTTCCACCACACCACCGAGGATGCCGGCATCGTGCTGGGCCAGGCGGTGGCCAAGGCGCTCGGCGACAAGAAGGGCATCACCCGCTACGCCGACGTACACCTGCCCATGGATGACACTCTGACGCGGGTGGCCGTGGACGTCTCCGGGCGCCCGTACCTCGTCTGGAAAGTGGAGTTCAGCCGCCCGAAACTGGGCGAGATGGACACCGAGCTGTTCCGCGAGTGGTTCCAGGCCTTCGCCCAGAACGCCGGCATAACGCTGCACGTCGAGAACCTCTACGGCGAGAACAACCATCACATCGCCGAGACCTGCTATAAGGGCCTCGCGCGGGCGCTGAGGGCTGCCACCGAGGTCGACGCGCGCCAAGCGGGCCGCGTGCCGTCCACCAAGGGCACGCTCGCCGGCTGATCAACCGCCACTACGAGGACCGGCGTGGTCACCTATACCGTGCACGAGCCGCCGAACGCTTCCCCCAACCGCTTGGAGAGCGCCGAGCAGCTCGTCTTCGTCAAGGACGGCTTCTCCTGGCTGGCGGCGCTGCTGCCGGTCGTCTGGCTGCCGATGAAGCGCATGTGGCTGGAGCTCGTCCTGTTCATCGCGGTGACGGGCTTGCTCGTCTGGGGATGCACGGCGCTCGGCATGCCCGATGCCGGCAATGGGATGGTGGCGGCAATCCAGATCATCTTCGGCTTCGAGGCCGGGGCGCTCTACGGCGCGTCGCTGGAGCGGCGCGGCTGGCGGCTTGCCGGCACCGTCGCTGGCCGCAACCGCGAGGATTGCGAGCGCCGCTTCCTAGAGGTCTGGCTGCCGACGCGGACGGAGATTCCGACGGCACCCGCGAGCGCCGCGCCCGGTGCGGCGGCACCGCCATCGTGGCAGCAAACGGCACTGGCACAGGCGAAAGCCCTTTTTACGCGCGGCAGCCGCGCGCCGGCCGGGACCTGACCTCAGCATGCAGCGCGTCGCCATCATCGACTACGGCTCCGGCAACCTGCATTCCGCCGCCAAGGCGTTCGAGCGCGCCGCGCGCGAGGGCGGTGCGGACGCGGAGATCAGCGTCACCGCCGACCCGAAGGTCGTCGCCGCGGCGGACCGCATCGTGCTGCCTGGCGTCGGCGCCTACGCGGACTGCAAGCGGGGCCTCGAGGCGGTGCCCGGAATGCGGCAGGCGCTCGAAGACGCGGTGCGTGGCAAGGGCCGGCCGTTCCTCGGCATCTGCGTCGGCATGCAGCTCATGGCCACGCGCGGGATGGAGTTCGAGGTGACGGACGGCCTCGACTGGATCGCCGGCGAGGTACGCCACATCACGCCGGATGATCCGGGCCTCAAGATCCCGCACATGGGCTGGAACACGCTGACCGTCAGGGCGCCGCATGCGCTGCTCGAGGGCATTCCGACCGGACCGGAGGGACTGCACGCCTATTTCGTGCACTCGTATCACTTCGTCGCCGCCGATCGCGCGTCGGTCGTCGCGGAAACGGACTACGGCGGCCCGGTGACGGCGATGATCGCCAAGGACAACATGGCCGGCACGCAGTTTCACCCCGAGAAGAGCCAGGCGCTCGGCCTCAAGCTGATCGCCAATTTCCTCAGCTGGCGGCCGTGAGCGGCGCCGGCGCGAGAGCCTCGGTTGCGGGCAATTTCCGAGGCCGCGCTAGGTACACTTAGCGATCCGCTCGGCCTCGTTCTTCAGCCTCTCAAGTGAATCGGCGGGACCACTTTCGAAGCCACGCCCGACGAGAAGCCATAGGAGCTGGCCTCGGACGCCCTCGGGCAAGGTGAAGTCGCAATTGTAGCTCACGCGGCAGCGTTCGGGATCGATTGCCGTAAGCTTCATGTCTTCGCGAACCTTGATCCCGAACGGCAGCCGGCCATCTATTCCGAGATGGTGGTTGCGCGAGTCGACGTCGGTGAAGTCGAACTCCAGGCGCAGCGGCAGAAAGCGCGGACCGGGATTTCCTATGAGGCGTTGGCCGGGATGAGCGGGTCCGGGCGGCTCAACAGAAAGCACTCTGACGTCGTAGAATGTGCCCCATGACGCCGTATCCAGAAGCAGGGCCCAGACAACATCTAGCGGCGCTTCGACAATCGCCGTAGGGCACGCGAGATGAGTTCGACCGCCAGCCATCCTGCATTATTACCACGCTTTGGCCCGTGCGCAGGCCTCCGGCGAGCCGCCAGCGCTGCCATGTTTGATTGCGCTGGCGACTGTCCTCCGGGCAGCCGGCAGCCAGCGCATGGCTGTTCGCGCCTTCCGGCCGGCGTCCTCTGTCATCCCGGAAGCCGTGAGCGCAGCGAGGGGCTATCCGGGAACCAGGATGAGATGCAGCGAAGCTTCGATTTCGCAGAGATGCTTTCCGCTGGGTCCCGGGTCGGCGCTCGGCTGCGCCTCGCTTGCCCGGGATGACAGTCCACTCAACCTGCCGCGCCGGCGGCCGCCGTCCTCTGTCATCCCGGAAGCCGTGAGCGCAGCGAGGGGCTATCCGGGATCCAGCATGAGGTGCAGCGGAGCTTCATGAGACGGTTGATGTTTTTTCCGCTGGGTCCCGGGTCGGCGCTCGGCTTCACCTCGCTTGCCCGGGATGACAGTCCAACTAAGCTTCGCACTGCCTCACGCCCGGCGGCCGGCTCCACGCAGTGGAGTCGCCGGGCGTCAGCAAGAAGCGGAGTCGGAAGGCGCAACAAAGAGAACCATCGGGCGCCAAGAAAAAGGGCCCGATCCGCGTGGATCGGGCCCGGGCGCTTCACGCAATACCGAAGGGGGAGACTTCGTGGCTTACGCCCACCGACTCCCCCACGGGGAGCCGACCGGTGGGCGCGCACTGAGAGAGACGCAAAACCTACAAGAGAACGCTCACGCAACAGCTACTAGAGAACGCAAACTCAACAGGCTTCGGCGAGCGGGAGAGGCAGCTCCTGCTGCTCGTCGTCGAAGGGCTTGGGCATCGGGAAGGCGATGACGTTGGTATCGCCACCGGTCTCGATGCCGGCGCGCCGCTGGCGGAACCAGCGCAGCGCCGTGTTGGTCAGCACCGCTTCATCCTTCGTCGCCTGGATGAGCAGGCCGTCATCGGGATCGAGCAGGCCGCGAAGCTGCGCCTCGATCTCCTCCTCGCGGGCTTCGGTGCGCACGTACCAGGTCTGCTCCAGGGGACGCGCCCACGAATGCCCGACCGCCATGATCTGCTGCGCCAGGATGTGCTTATTACGGTGCGGCTGGGCCAGGTCGTAGGAGATGATGAGGGTGCGCATGGCGGATGTCTCTCTGGCTATGGCTTGAGGGGGAGAGACGCGAAACTAGCCCCCGATTGCGCTGCATTTGCGGCTGCGAACGTAGGGAGAACATCGCACGAATCATGCCGTCTGTCCAGTGTTTGTTCTCATGCTGTTCTCGCCTGTTCCGGCCGTCTGGACATCGTTCGAGCAGCGTCATTCGAACAAAGAGAGCTGCCCCGGATGGACCGCTTTTGGCTGCCGCTGGTGGGGACCGAAATCGACCCGGTCCATCAAGCCGGGGAAGCGCGCCTCGAACGCCTCCAGCGCCTTGGCGCGGGCGCCGGCAAAGCGCTCGCCCTCCCAGATCTCATAAAGGCGCCGCGGATCGCAGCCGTAGCGATGCACCAGATCCTTGCGCCGGATGCGCAGCCAGCGGGCGATCCAAATATCGATCGCGTCCGCCTCGGTCAGCGGGCGGCGGGCAAGCTCGGTAGGGACGGACTTCAGGAACGCAACGGCCATGGCATTGGACATAGGCATGGAACGGGAAGCGGACAAATCTCACGCGGCCTTGACTTATGCGGCCGCTGAACCTCTATCGCCGGCAATAACAGCGAACTGATGGCCGGCGTTCCCGGCCTCGGCGCAACCGACAGGACTCTATCCCAAGTGATCCTCTTTCCCGCCATCGATCTCAAGGACGGCAAGTGCGTGCGCCTGAAGCTGGGCGAGATGGATGCCGCGACCGTATTCAACGACGATCCCGCGGCGCAGGCACGCAGCTTCCAGGACCAGGGGTTCAGCTACCTGCACATCGTCGACCTGAACGGCGCCTTCGCCGGAGCGCCCGTCAACTCGGATGCCGTCGAAGCTATTCTCGAGGCGATCGACATCCCGGCGCAGCTCGGCGGCGGCATCCGCGACATGAAGACGATCGAGGAATGGATCGACAGCGGCATCGCGCGCGTGATCCTCGGCACCGTGGCGGTGCGCGATCCCGATCTCGTGCGCCGCGCATGCGTGGAATACCCGGGGCGCATCGCCGTCGGCATCGATGCCAAGGGCGGCAGGGTGGCGGTGGAAGGCTGGGCGGAAACATCGGAGCTGACGGCCGAGGAGCTGGCCAAGCGCTTCGAGGACGCGGGCGTCGCCGCCATCGTCTACACGGACATCGAGCGCGACGGCGTGCTGAAGGGCCTCAACCTCGAAGCGACGGCGAGGCTGGCGCGGGCGACCGGCATTCCCGTGATCGCTTCCGGCGGCCTCGCCTCGATCGAGGATGTGAAAGCTCTCCTGCGGCCGGAGTACGCTATGCTGGAAGGCGCGATCAGCGGCCGCGCGCTGTACGACGGCCGCATCAATGCACAGGAAGCGCTGGCGCTACTGGCAGCCCGGAGCTGACGCGAATGCTCAAGACCCGCATCATCCCCTGCCTCGACGTCAAGGACGGACGCGTCGTCAAGGGCGTCAACTTCGTCGACCTCATCGATGCCGGCGATCCCGTCGAGGCGGCGGCCGCCTACGATGCCGCCGGCGCCGACGAGCTTTGCTTCCTCGACATCACGGCGAGCCACGAAGGGCGCGACAACATCTTCCACGTCGTCGAGCGCACCGCGGAGCGCTGCTTCATGCCGCTCACCGTCGGCGGCGGCGTGCGCACGGTGGAGGACATCGGACGGCTGCTGCATGCCGGCGCCGATAAGGTGTCGATCAACACCGCTGCGGTGAAGAACCCGCAATTCGTCAGGGAGGCGTCGGAGAAGTTCGGCGCCCAGTGCATCGTCGTCGCCATCGACGCCAAGCGCGTGTCGCAGCCGGGCGAGCCGCTGCGGTGGGAGATCTTCACACACGGCGGACGAACGCCGACCGGCATCGACGCCGTCGCCTTCGCGAAGCAGGTGACGGAGCTGGGAGCCGGCGAGATCCTGCTCACCTCGATGGACCGCGACGGCACCAAATCCGGCTTCGACATCGAGCTGACGCGGGCGGTTGCCGACGCGGTGAGCATACCGGTCATCGCATCGGGCGGGGTCGGCACGCTCGACCACCTCGTCGCCGGCATCACTGACGGGCACGCCAGCGCCGTGCTCGCGGCGTCGATCTTCCACTTCGGCACGTATTCGATCGGCGAGGCGAAGCGGCATCTCGGGGATGCCGGCATCGCCGTCCGGCCGGCGGTTTAGTCCGTCAGGCGGCGCACGGACGGCGTTGCGTGCACTCCATCAGGACCGAGCCAAGCTCGGCCGCGGGCACCGGCCGGCTGATGAAATAGCCCTGGGCGCGATTACACCCGCCTCGCGCCACGCTGTTGAGCTCGTCGAGCGTTTCGACGCCTTCGGCGACGGTGCCCATGCCCAGTGCCTCCGCCAGCGATGTGACGGACCGGACGATGGCGGCGTTGTCGCCGTTCGCCTGCATCTCGCACACCAGCGAGCGGTCGATCTTCACCTTGTTGAAGGGGTACGAACGGAGCGAGCGCAGCGAGCCCGTCGCCTTGCCGAAGTCATCGAGAGTGATGCCGGCACCAATGGCGTGGAGATCGGTCAGCGTGCGGCACAAATTGCCCCGGTCGAGATGAATGAGCCCTTCGCCGATCTCCAGCTCCAGGCGAGACGGCTTCAGACCGGCCTGCCGAAGCGCGTTTCCGACCGCCTGCGGGAGATCGCCGCTCTCGAGCTGCGGCAGCGACAGGTTGACGGTGACATTGAGATCGCCCGGCCAGCGGGCCGCGTCGCGGCAGGCCTGGTTGAGCACCCAGCGGCCGATCTCGACGATCGCCCCCGTCTTCTCCGCCATCGCCAGGAAGTCCGCCGGGGCGATGACACCCTCGTGCGGATGACGCCATCGCAGCAGCGCCTCGCAGCTCGTGACACCGTGCGTGAGCAGGCTCACGATCGGCTGGTAGTGCAGCTCGAACTGGCCATGCGTCAGCGCCGACTGAATGTCGGTCTCGAGCCGCCGTTGCAAGGTGATCTGACGCAGGCTGCCGCGCCTGAATATCTCGAAGCCACGGCGCCCGGCGGTCTTGACGTTGTAGAGCGCCACGTCGGCGTTCTTCAGGAGCTCGTCGGGCGTGCGCCCATGCGCCGGCGCGCGGACGACGCCGAGGCTCGCGCTGATGGTTATGGAATTTCCCAGGATGCTGTACGGCCGGCCAACCGCGGCGAGAAGCCGGCGCGCGAGCCGCTCGCACTGGTCGCTGCGGCAGCTCCCCGACTGGATGATTGCGAACTCGTCGCCGCCGAGACGGGCGAGAAAATCAGTCTTGCGAATGCTGGCGCGGAGCCGCTGGGCGACGGCCTTGAGCAGCGCATCGCCTATGGGGTGGCCGTACGTGTCGTTGATCTCCTTGAACTCATCGAGATCGAGCCAGTGCAGCGCCAGCGAGCGGCCCCTGCCGACATCCTTCAAGGCACTCTCGAACGTCTCGCGGAAATGGAAGCGGTTGGCGATCCCGGTCAACGCATCGTGGTGCGCGAGCCATTCGATCTTTTCCTCGGTCCGCCGCTTCTCGGTGATGTCCTCCTGGATGTCGACCCAGCCACCGTCCGCAAGCGGCTGATAGGTGACGAGGAGCGTGCGCCCGCACTGCAGCTTTTGAATGCGCGTAAACGGCTTGCCTTCGCTGAGCTTCGCGAGGTGCTCGCTCATCCATTTCGACAGCGTCACTTCCTCGATCGAGGTCTCGCGGCCGGTCTCGCGATGCAAGTGAAAGCGCACGATGTCCGCCAGCTGCGTGCCAGGCTGGGCCAGATCTTCAGGAAGCGAATATATCTCGCAGTAGCTCTTGTTGCAGACGATCAGGCGCTGGTCGGCATCGAACATGGAAAGGCCGCGCGCCATGTTGTTGAGCGCGACCTCGAACCAGCTGTTGATCTGGTCGAGCGACCGCTGCTGCTCCAGGAGCAGTCCCGCGGCATCCTCTGCGGCATGCCGTCCAGGGCGGATCGTCGCCTCATGGCCGGCGCAGTCAGATACGGGCTTAGTACCCATCGAGAATAGTGCCCCTCCACATCGAACGCTGTGGCCCAATGCGGGGACGATAAGCGCCATCCGTATTCGGTGGCTTAAGTGGACGGATCAGGTTTCAGTCAAATCGATCCGGCGCCGGTAAGATCTGTGGCAATCGACGACGGCCGAAACGCCCTGAAATCCGCTGTTTGTGGGTGGGGCGAGAAGAAAACTCTTAATGGGGATCGAATCCACCATAGTTTGTAGCAATCACATTCTATGTCATCGTGCTTACCTCGCCGCCGCCCGGCGTTTTGGCGTCAAAAAGGCATATGTCGCGAATGAGACAACGGGGGCATTCAGGCCGCCGCGCCTTGCAAACGTAGCGTCCGTGCAGGATGAGCCAGTGGTGAGCGTGCATCGCAAACTCGTGCGGCACGACGCGCAGCAAATCCTCCTCCACCTCCAGCGGCGTGCGGCCGCTCGATAGCCCGGTACGGTTGGCGACGCGAAAGACGTGCGTATCGACCGCCATCGTCGGCTCGCCGAATGCGACATTCAACACGACGTTTGCGGTCTTGCGTCCGACACCCGGCAACGCTTCCAGCGCCTCCCGGTCGCGCGGCACGTCGCCACCGTGATTGGCGATGAGCCGCCGCGCCAGCTCGATGACGTTGCGCGCCTTGTTGCGATAAAGGCCGATTGTCTTGATGAACTCGCGCACCCGGTCCTCGCCGAGCCGCACCAGCTTCTCGGGCGTGTCGGCGATCTTGAACAGGGCGCGCGTTGCCTTGTTGACGCTGGCATCGGTCGCCTGGGCCGAGAGCACCACGGCCACCAGCAGCGTGAACGGGTTGACGTACTCGAGCTCGCTCTTGGGCTCGGGATCGGCGGCCCGGAAGCGGCGAAACATCTCCTCGATGGCCGCAGGGCCGAGGCGGGTGCGCTTGGCACTGCGGCGCGGCGCGGTCCGCCGGATGGAACCTTTGCCGTCGCGTGCGGGCTTCTTCACCGCGCCCGTATCCGCCCTCTTCATAAGCGCCGTCCCCCACGATAGGCTTGCCACATGAGCGAAAACCAGAGCCCGAAACAAGCGCCAATCGCAGCCGATCAGGACGCCGCGCACAACGGCGCAGACGCGGCCGGCAAGTTCCGCGCCGTGCTCTACCCGCACCGGTCGCTGGGACCGACCGGATTTCTCGTCCTGATGCTGGCCATCGGCAGTGTCAGCTTTTGCACGGGCATGCTGTTCCTGCTCAATGGCGCCTGGCCGGTATTCGGCTTCTTCGGCTTGGACGTGGCCCTCGTCTACGCCGCCTTCCGGCTGAACTATCGCGCGGGGCGGCTCTACGAGACGGTCGAGCTCACACCCGAAGCGTTGAAAATCACCCGCGTGCATCCCTCCGGCCAGGAGGAGAGCTTCGACTTCAATCCCTATTGGGTGCGCGTGCGCCTCGCCGAGGGACCGCAGGGCCGCACCGACTTGCGGCTCGCCTCGCACGGGCACGAGTTCGCCTTTGCGCGCTTCCTCACCGACGATGAGCGGCGCGATCTGTCGCGCGCGCTGTCGGGCGCCCTAGCCGAGGCGCGCACCGCCCAGCCCTGAGCGGGATGCCCGGCGCGGCGCGTTAATCGGGCGTTGCCGCACGAAGCCGCATTTGCCTCAATCCTGCGCGCCCCTCCGAGCGGGAAAGCAACGCCGCCTGCGTAAGCTGCGAGGCAGCCGGATGCATGCCGGCATGGGATCGTGCGTTCATGGGAGGGAGTAATGCGTAAGTTGTTTGCCGGCGCGCTGGTCGCCGGCCTGGCGCTGGCGTTGGGCAGCCAGGCAGCCGATGCCGGCCGCTATCGCCAGTACAGCGGCGGGGGAGACTGCAAGCCCTACAACGGTCCGTTCGGGTTCTACGGCAACATCTGGTGCCAGCCGAGCGAGGCTTCCTACCTTCGCAACCTCGGCGCCCAGTGGCCGCAAAAGACACCGCGCAGCCTTCGCCAGCCGCGGCCGTCATCGAGCTACGATTGGTAATAGAGGCGCCGGCGCGGCCGCTTAGCTGAAGCGGCCGCCGCTCTGGAGCACCTCGATCTTGTAGCCGTCGGGATCTTCGATGAAGAAGAATCTGCCGAACGGCTTTCCCTCATGCGTCATCTGCTTGATGTCCTTCGGGCTGAGCCCGACGGACTTGAAGCGCGCATGCTCGGCCTCGAGGTCGTCGACGACAAAGGCGATGTGGCCATAGCCGTCGCCGAGCGCGTAGGGCTCGCTGCGACCCTTGTTCACGGTCAGCTCGACCTCGAACGGCGATTGCGCGCCCTTCATGTAGATGAGCGTGAAATCGGGGAAGTCGGCGCGCTCGGAAATCTCCAGGCCGAAGCCCTTCCTGTAGAAGTCGACGCTGCGTGCCTCGTCGAGCACGCGCACCATCATGTGAATCGGCTTGGCCATCGGCGGTCCCCTCGTTCCCTGTGCCTGGCGGCGGCTGCGGCCGGGCTTAGAGCCAGGGGCGCGCCGACGCTGTCGTCTCCTCGAACTTCTCGATCGCCGGCTTCTTCTCGAGCGTGAGGCCGATGGCGTCGAGGCCGTTCAGCAGGCAGTGCTTGCGGAACGGGTCGATGTCGAACTTGATGACGCCGCCGTCCGGCCCGCGGATCTCCTGCTTCTCCAGATCGACGGACAGAGTTGCATTGGCGCCGCGGCTCGCGTCGTCCATCAGCTTGTCGACCTCGGACTGCGGCAGCTTGATCGGCAGAATGCCGTTCTGGAAGCAGTTGTTGTAGAAGATGTCGGCGAAGTCCGGGGCGATGATGCAGCGGATGCCGAAATCGAGAAGCGACCACGGTGCGTGCTCGCGCGAGGAGCCGCAGCCGAAATTCTCGCCGGTGACGAGGATCGTCGCCTTGCGATAGGCTGGCTGGTTGAGCACGAAATCGGCGATCTCGTTCCCCTCCTGGTCGAAGCGCATCTCGTAGAACAGGCTTTTGCCGAGCCCGGTGCGCTTGATCGTCTTCAGGAACTGCTTGGGGATGATCATATCGGTGTCGATATTGCGCAGCGGCAGCGGGGCGGCGACACCGGTCAACGTCGTGAACTTATCCATGCTCGCTCTTCAGCGCCTTTCGCGTCTAGTTCTACGTCCTGAGGCCGTCGGCGAGGGCGCGGAAGTAGCCTTCCGCCGAGGCGAGGCGGTCGATGTGGACGGGCTTGCGGCCGGCGACGACGCTTTTCGTCAGCTCGCCGGGCCGAAGCACCTCTAGGCGTCTTTTAACTCCCGCGAGCTTGCGCCCGTCAAGGTGATGCTCCAGCGCGCCGACCATGGTCTCCAGGTAGCCGCTGATGCGGCCAAGCTCGCGGATCGCCCGCTCGCGCGCGGATCGGTCCCGCGGCGCGGTCTCGAGCTGCCGCAGCGCCGCCCCGGCCCGCTCCAGGGTCGCGGCAATCTTTTCGGCATAGCCGGCGACCCGTCTCCGGCGGGAGGCGTCGAGAACGCTGAGCGACGCCAGCCAGCAGTGCACGGTTTCGGCGAGCGCGAGCAGGCAGCGGGCGTATTCGGTGATCGGCACGGCGGGTACTCCGGGCTTTCGACTCTATTCCCAGCCCGCACCGCGGGGATTTCCCGCCCTCGCGCGTCATCGGCCGCACCGCCGGCGCTCCGAAACGGCCGGGCGTCCACGAATTTTTAACCTAAAGAATTCACCCTCCCAGCAACGCCAAAAGCGGTGCCGTTCTGTGGAGATACGTATGTACCGAGTACTTCTAGCCGCGCTCGTCAGCCTTCTCGCCGTGCAGCTTTCCGGGTGCACCGGATCGCTCCGCCTGGGCAGCAGCGTGCCGGTCGTCGAGAGCGCAAAGACGACGGCGCAGGTCTAGCGCCGGCGCCACGCACGAGCGGTCGCGCGCCCTCCGGAGCGCGATCGATGGCCGTCTGAGAATCTGCTTCCTGTAGACGCTGGTGCGCGCCGCCGCTATTTGCTGCGTGCCGTTCGGCGTTTGCGTGGTCGCTGCTCAGAGATTGCCCATGACCTTACCTTCGGGATTGGCGGCGCTCGCCAGCGGCGCCGTGCTCTCGCCCTTCACGCAGCTCCGCAAGCTGCTGGGGCCGGCGCCCGCCGGACATCCGGAGCCGATCGACCTTACCATCGGCGAGCCGCGCGAGCCGATGCCGCCGTTCGTAGCCGAGAAGGTGATGGAGGCGGTGGCGGGCTATGCGAGCTATCCGCCCATCCGCGGCACCGCCGAGTTGCGCGGCGCGATATCGGCGTGGGCGGGGCGGCGCTACGGCACGGCGGCGGCGCCCGATCCCGATCTTGAGATCCTGCCGATAAATGGCTCGCGCGAAGGGCTTTTCCTGGCCGCGCTGGCCGCCGCCGGACGCAAGGACGTCAACGGACGGCCGGCCGTCCTCATGTGCAATCCCTATTACAGCGCCTACATCGGCGGCGCTCTCGCCGCCAACGCCGAGCCCGTCTATCTCAACGCCACAGCCGCGACCGGCCACCTCCCAGATCTCGAAGAGCTGGCCGCCGACAGGGTGCTGCTCGATCGCACCGTGGCGCTCTATCTCTGCTCGCCGGCAAACCCGCAAGGCGCAGTGGCAGGCCCTGCCTATATCGCCCGCGCCATCGCGTTGGCGCGAGAGCACGACTTCATTCTGCTTTTCGACGAGTGCTATTCGGAGATCTACACCGACGCGCCGCCGCCCGGCGCTCTGCAGGTGGCGGTGACGACGCCGGATCGTTTCGCCAATCTCGTCGTCTTCAACTCGCTGTCGAAGCGCTCCAATCTGCCCGGCCTGCGCTCGGGCTTTTGTGCCGGCGACGCGCGCTTCATCGAAGCGTTCGCGGAGCTGCGCAACATGGTTGCCCCGCAGATGCCGGGACCCACCCAGCACGTGTCGGCAGCCGTGTGGGCGGACGAGGCGCACGTCGAGGCCGGACGCGCCGCATACCGGCAAAAATACGCCGTCTGCGACCGGCTGCTCAGCGGCCGCTATGGTTACCGCCGGCCGGAGGGCGGTTTCTTTTTATGGTTGGATGTCAGCAAGTTTGGCGGTTCTGCTCAGGCAACAGTAACCTTATGGCAAGGCGCTGGTGTCAAGGTGCTCCCTGGTGCCTTCCTGGCGCAAGCTGGGCGCGATGGGACCAATCCGGGGGCGGATTACGTGCGCCTGGCATTGGTCCGCGACGCAGCCACGCTCGGTCGGGCACTCGAACGATTAGTAGTAGTTCTTGCGTAACAGAGTACGTTCGACATGTTGCCGCTCGAGTCACACGACCCGAGACGCCTGCTTCCGGCTGTCTTGGAAGATCGGATCATCGGTCTGCTCATCCGCGTCGCGGGGCTGGCGCTCCTCGCCTGCGTGACGGCCGCATGGGCAAGCCTGCTCACCTGGTCGCACGCCGACCCCAGCCTTACGCACGCCGCCGACGGTGCAGCCGCCAACGCACTCGGCTCGACGGGCGCCATCTTCGCTGACGTCCTTCTCAATACGCTCGGCTTCGCCGGAGTCTTCCTGCTGCTCGCCCCGATGTTCTGGGGGCTCGAGCTCGTCCTCACCGAGCGCCTCGCCGTCACCCGCAAGAAAACCAGCCTCTTCCCGCTCGCCGTGCTTCTGCTGGCCGCCGGCTTTGCCGCCGTGCCGCTCTCCCCCGCCTGGCCGTTCGGGCACAGCTACGGCGGTATCGTCGGCGACTGGGTGCAGAAGGTGACGGCGACCGTTCTCGACGTGATCGGAGCCGCCGGCATCATGCCGCTCGCCGGTCTCGCCTACTTTCTCTGCGGGTTCGCCCTGCTCGGCTACAGCCTGGGGCTGGAGCGGGACGACGTCGTGAAGCTCCTCGAGCGCAGCCGCCGCCTGTCGCGCCGCCGCGGCGCCCTGATCCCCGAGTGGCTCGGCCAGCACTTCGCCAAAGCACCGGTCACGTTCGAGCCCGCGACCGGCCATCCGCAAACGCCGCGCTACGCCACCGACACCGGCGGCCCGGCCTTCACGCGCCACGAGCCTTTCCTGCCCGGCCCGGCTGCCTTCGAGCGCCGGCAGCCTGCGCCGGCCGCCTACATCGAGCCCGCCGCGCCGCACGCTGCAGCCGCCGCACGCGGCGAGCCAACGGGTACGGACGCGGACGCGGACGCGGACGCCGTGTTCGACGACGGCTCGGACGCGGAAAGCCGCGCCATCGCCCGCCGCTTCGCCCCCGCCAATGCGCAACGTGCAGCCGAAGAGCCGCCGGTCGTCGAGGCGCGGCAGCCGGAGAAGGCCGCACGCGGCAAGGGCAAGCGATCCAACCTGCTCGGCGGCATCGCCGCCAGCCGCGCCGGCACCGCCTATCGCCCGCCGTCGCTCAACCTGTTGCGCCGCCCGCCCGCCAAGGGTGCGCCCACGTTCACGCAGTCGGTGCTGCGCGGCACGGCGCGCCTGCTGGAAGAGGTCCTGGCCGACTTCTCGATCAAAGGCGAAGTGCGCGAGATCCGTCCCGGTCCCGTCGTCACCCTGTTCGAGCTCGAGCCAGCCCGCGGCACCAAATCATCGCGCGTCGTCGCCCTCGCCGACGACATCGCCCGCTCGCTCAGCGTCACCTCGGCGCGCGCGGCCATCGTTCCTGGCCGCAACGTCATCGGCATCGAGCTGCCGAACGTGCGCCGCGAAACCGTATATCTGCGCGACATCCTGGAATCGGACGCCTTCACGGCCAACGACGCGGCTCTGCCCATGGCGCTCGGCAAGTCGATCGGCGGCGAGCCCATCGTCGCCGACCTCGCGCGCATGCCGCATCTGCTGGTTGCCGGCACCACGGGCTCCGGCAAGTCGGTGGGCGTCAACGCGATGATCCTGTCGCTGCTCTACCGGCGCTCGCCGGAGGATTGCCGGCTGCTCATGATCGACCCGAAGATGCTCGAGCTGTCGGTCTACAACGGCATTCCGCATCTCCTCACGCCCGTCGTCACCGATCCGCAAAAGGCGGTGTCGGCGCTCAACTGGGTCGTGGCCGAGATGGAGGAGCGCTACAAGCGCATGTCGGCGCTGTCGGTGCGCAACATCGAGGCATTCAACACCCGCGTCAAGAAGGCACAGAGCCGGGGCGAGCAACTCACCCGCACCGTGCAGACGGGATTTGACGAGCACACCGGCGAGGCCATCTACACGCAGCAGGAGATGGAAGCCGAAAAGATGCCGTACATCGTCGTCGTGGTCGACGAGTTCGCCGACCTAATGATCGTCGCCGGCAAGGAGATCGAGGCCAACGTCCAGCGGCTGGCGCAGATGGCGCGCGCGGCTGGCATCCACCTCATCATGGCGACGCAGCGTCCTTCGGTCGATATCGTCACCGGCACCATCAAAGCGAACTTCCCCGCCCGCATCAGCTTCAAGGTCGCGTCGAAAATCGACAGCCGCACGATCCTCAACGAGCAAGGGGCCGAGCAGCTCCTCGGCCAGGGCGACATGCTCTACTCGCTGGGTATGGGCCAGATCATTCGTGCCCATGGGCCATTCGTCGCCGACGAGGAGGTCGAGCGCATCGCCGAGGCGCTGCGCCGCCAGGCCACGCCGAGCTACATCGACGGCATCACCGAGACGCCCACCGCGGCTGACTCCGCCGGCGGCGATGCGCGCGCGACCAGCGAGGACGACCTC
>Ga0182738_1000640_pt1 | contig 46608 bp, 48 predicted proteins | sample eDN5th30CBELigMG_FD_128876 | JGI IMG/M metagenome (GOLD analysis project Ga0182738, IMG submission 128876) | Enriched Miracle-Growth compost microbial communities from Emeryville, California, USA - eDNA 5th pass 30_C BE-Lig MG (version 2)... ... | reverse complement strand
TCTCCGTGAGTTACAATGCCGTCGCTGATCAGACTTTCTTCCGCGTCGTTATCCTTTTTCTTCTTCTTAAAACAGGGAAAGAGACACCCCATACTCTTTTAGATTTTTTTAATTTATTTCAATACTCAATTAACATATAGATAAAAAGCCTTATGAATATTCAACATCGACAAGCAGATCCAAATTTCTCGCATTCTCTTACACTACATCGAGATTCCCACTTTTCTTTGCTTCTAACATTCGTCAAAGCTTGAAATTAAAAAAATTTGCTCAACAAGTCACTCCCATAAAAAAAAGAAATCCATTTGCATTCTTGACAAGTCTGAAACAAAAATGACTTGCATTCTTCTTTACTCTCATACCTTAGGTCCTCAACTTTTCAAAACGCGATAATAGATTTTAAACTATTTGATAAAGCTTTATTCAAAAACACTTTGCGATAAATAAAATTTATTTCCATACTAAAATTTTATTGCATATTTTTTTTGCCACTTTTATTTGTCAGCTATTGTTTTTTGACAATTCACAAGATAAATATCAACAGAAAATATACTTTCTTCTCAGAAATCTAGTCTATGGGAAATTGCTATTTCATCTTTCCTTTCTAAAAGTTTTCTTTTCCTTACTTTTTTGGGGATGAAACTTTTCGTCTCCCTTTATTTTGGGCTTGATTCAATACAATACAGTTTACTAATTTTGTTTGATTACTGATCTTGTTACACTTTGCAATGATTTTCTTGGATCTCAATTAAACTCTGAGTTTTTTCAAATATTTTTATTGAAATTTTTTGTCAAAGGGAGAGGAGTCTTTTAATATTATTTATTTTGATGTCAAAAGGATAAAGTTATAATGGTCTCAGATTGTTGAACTATTCCAGAGGTTTGAATTCAATTTGCTCCGAAAAAATGGAAAAAAGTGAGTTTTTTGCGGAATTTACAAAGAGCAAAACTTCGTACTTTACAAATAAAAATTCTATTTTCTCATATATAGTAATATTGCAAATTACAATATTCTAGAGGAAATACAGAAATATTTGTTTTTTGTAAATCGCAATTACACTGAGGTGTTCTAAATTTTTGTTGTTCAGAATATACATAGAAGAGACTCTATGCAGAATAAAATACAACACTCTAAAAAAATTCCTTTACACACAATTACCTGTAAATTAAATAATGTCATTATTACATTCGGATAAAAAAAAAAATTTTATTTAGTGCTTGAACTTCAATAAGAGAAGAACAGCAAAGACAAGATTCAATATGATGAGAATTTTGATACAACTATCTCCACACTTATTGTTCATATACTCATTTGCCTAATTAATTTCTCGTTAATCAATCATACACCACCAAAATCTTACTTTGCGAAGTTCTTTTTTAGCTGATCTTGTATCGTCAGCAGATTTTTCGATATTATAATCGATTCTATCAACGATGGTTCCTTGCTCAAGGACAATATCATTCATTTGCTTAAACAAATGATTAAGCTTATTAATATTGTCGATCAATCGATTGATGTCTTCATCTCTTTCTTTTGCAATATCTTCAGCCATAATCATTTCTTGAAGATCTTGACTGTACTATGGAAAAGTTAAGACTTCAAAAGTCCAATTCTCAATTACCAATTCGTCACTATTCTCAATATTCAAGTCACTTGATTCTCCTGTACTTTTAATGTCTTTCATTCTGTCCAGTAGTCCTTTTTGCTGTTTCCTTAATAGAGTTGCAACTTCTTGAATTTGGGTCGCCAGCGATTTCTTCACATTTTCTCGAACTATTCAAGATTTATAACTACTTCTCTCACCCAGTAAATTACTTCTTTCTTGATTTGGAGTTTCAGTAGGAGCCTTTCGTGAAACTCTGCCAAGAGCCATTTCACAATCTTGCAATAACTAAATATTTATTAATTCAACCTCTACACCAATGACAAATACATTTGTGGCTTGACCATTCTTCTTTTCAATTTTGACATCCAGATCATCAGAGTTGCCAAACTGGTTTTTAACCTTGGATGCGATTAATTTCTGAATTTCTTTATCTATTATTATTCCCATTAGTTATTCAGTTTCAAGCAAGAGGCAAATACATATATCTCGGATTTGCTTCAATTTCTCTTGTGCTTCTTCGTAAATATCGACCCATTCTGGAACCAGGTTTCCCATACTTCCAAGTTCAATCATGGTATCATTTGGGGTTGTTGGCAATAAAGCTTGTGTTGAAACAGTTGAGCCTAGATAATTGATTCTCTATACTCTCTTCAATCAACTATTATTACTGTTTAATGAATTTGGTGCGTCCTTCTTTTTCTTAAATCTATGGAAATTTGTGAGGAAAACCATTGAGACTCTCACTTACCTTTGTTTTTTATTTTTATTTTCTTCTTTGATAGACTTGAATTCGAATGTTTTCGACTTGATGTATCCAAAACCTTTACTTTGTGGCGTCGACATTTTGCGAGGTTGCTCTCCTACTAATTAGACTATTGAAGCCTTAAGTTTTATTACAAAAAAACCTCAACCTGAATAAAAAATTAAAGACACTGGTGAGTGCAATTTCTAACAAGGAAATTAGGTGTCAATTACTCCGTTAGATATTTTGTCGAGAAATTTTTATTTATTCAAAATTTAAAAGAACCAAAAGGGTCTCTCAGTTTGCGAATTAAAAATGGACGGTCAATACAAAAACAGTCTCGATAGATACCAAAAGCTTGAAAAGATTGGTGAAGGAACCTACGGAGTTGTGTATAAGGCAAGAGACAAAATTAACAATGATATCATTGCGCTCAAAAAAATCAGACTTGAACAAGAAGATGAAGGCGTCCCTTCAACTGCAGTCAGAGAGATTTGCTTGCTTAAAGAAATCCAACACCCAAATGTTGTCGAACTCAAACAGGTTGTTCATGGTGATAATAAACTCTATCTTGTATTTGAATTTCTTGATCAAGACTTGAAAAAGTACATGGATGTTGCTGGAGCACCCCTCGCCCCTCAACTCGTTAAAGCCAACCTTTATCAAATGCTCAACGGTTTAGCATATTGCCATGCCCATAGAGTTATCCATCGTGATTTAAAACCCCAAAACCTCCTCATTGACCGCGGCGGCAATCTCAAATTGGCTGACTTTGGTCTCGCAAGAGCTTTTAGTCTTCCCATTAGAACTTATACTCATGAAGTAACGATTTCACATTTTTTTGTTCCCGCTAATTTCTTCAGGTTGTGACATTATGGTATAGAGCACCTGAAATTTTATTGGGACAAAAACAATACTCTACACCAGTTGATATGTGGTCTGTTGGATGCATTTTTGCCGAGATGGCTCAAAGAAGACCACTCTTTGCTGGAGATTCTGAAATTGATCAAATCTTCAAAATCTTTAGAATACAAGGAACTCCCAAGGAATCCGTCTGGCCTGGAGTAACGAGTCTTCCTGACTTTAAACACACTTTTCCCAAATGGCAGCCTGTTCCCTTAGCCAAACAGGTCCCTAATTTGGACTCTCTTGGTATTGATCTTCTCTCTAAAATGGTCTGCTATGATCCAGCTTCAAGAATTTCTGCGAGAGATGCTCTCAATCATGTAAACATTTGTTTCTCCATTGAAATTGCCTAACCATCCCTTTCTAGCCTTACTTTGATGATCTTGATAAATCCAAGTGGCCCAAGACTTCTTACTAAGCCGTGTTATCAATTCAGGGTCAACTGTTTTTTAAATCTTATTATCATCATTATAAAAGTTTCCAAAAGTTTTTAACAGTCCACAACCACCACCAAGTTTCCTGTGAATAAATGTGGTCTATTAATTGCCTACTTTTTCTGTCCATAATCCATATTTATCTGACAGTCAACTTCTTTCACTTTAAAAAAAATACTTTCATGAATTCCTCAACAAGCTGAGCAAGCCTTCACAGTATGTTGCTGTACTTTTTAACAAACAAAAAATATTTGTATCTCAACGAATTATCTTGTTAAATATTTAAAAATAAGACAATTATATATAGTTTATTTCATCAAAGCAAGAACTTGAATGAACTCAAACCAGATGATGATCAATCATCCTAGAGGCAAGTCAAATATTGACATGGATTCTTGCTCAGAAAGCATTTTATCAAGCTCAGTCTTGAGCCAACCTGCTTCAGATTTGGGACGAAATAGAAACCTTTCAAATTTGAATACCACAAATCCTCAACCTTCAGACCAAGAAGGACGCAGAAGAAGAAAAATTTTCGAGCCGATCCAACAGAAGAAAAATGCCATGATTCCAAACTCCATCGATGATCATGAGTCTCAGTTGGATTCTGTTTTATCGTCAAGAGCTGTTTCGAATCGGAGCTCTCAATTCAATGAAAATCTCCAACCCAATACGTTCTTGGCCCCAGCTCTAAATCACGAAGGAATCATGCCAAAAACAGAAATGAGAAAATCCAATGATCAGACAACTCATTTGCTCACTCCTTCTACCCAAAATGATCAAAGGACTTCGAGTCAGAGTCATAAAAACATCATGGCTGATTCTCACCGACAAGACTTTCAATTTGAAAGCGCTGCTGTCAACTTGGATACTTCTATGGCTTCGACCATCACCGCTCAAACTACTTTTAGGAGAAGAATCAGACCAATCGTTGTTATGAATATAAATATCAGCAGTGATAAAAAGGAAGAAGTTCATATTTTTGAGGACAGTAACCCCATTGAAGTTGCAGAAAATTTTTGCAGATTCCATAACCTTCCTTTCAATCTTGTCGAGGTCCTCTCAAATAATATCAGAGCACAAATTCAGAATTACTATCGAATCAAAAACGAAAAAAGAAAAGAAGATAGCATTTGCAAAAGTTTCTTTAATCAAGATACTTCAATTATTGTTGGCCCTGACTCCAGAAAATCAAAGGCAATTAAAAAGTCACTTCATTACCTTGATACTATCGAACCCGACAATATCAATGAGGAGACTTTTGAACAGCACCCAGAACCACATAATTGCCCTCAAAATCCTGCTTTGAAACAAAGCGTCTCTCAAGAAGAAAACTTCTTGAAGGCCCTTGAACATGACAGAATTAAAACAGAGCCTGATCATCCAACTGAGAACTCTGAGCCAAACAAAAAACTCAAGCTCAAAATCAAACAAAAACTGCTTGATCTCAATTTGATACAGAATACAGAGCAACCAATGGAGACAACTGATAGACAAAATCTCGAACAGGAAAAACAGCTCCAAGAAATTGATGACGAAATTGCCAAACTGCAAAAAAGAAGAGAAGAAATCTACGAAAAGTATGGAAGCACGCGTCCTCAAACAACAAAAGCCTCGGCTTCCCCACTAATAAGTTTCAAACCTAACCAGAAGTTTGTAAAGCTCAAATTCAAAAATGAGAAAAAAGTTGTCAACAAAGAGAATATTCAAACCCCAAATCACAAAAAAATCTCTGCTCTAGATTTCGATTTTGATTTCGAGAATAATAATGCACACACCCCAAAGTTGAAAAGCAGTAATAGAAAAACCAGGAGTACCATCGAATCTGAAAGCAAAAAATTTGCTTCAAGACCTTCTGCTAAGTTTTTCGAAGATTACATTCAAAATCCCGAACAAATGTACAGAGAGACCACTTCTTATGCGCAAATACACAGAGAAAGGGAGGAAAGAAGACTTATGAGTGAAAGCAAAAATAAAAGCTTCTCAACAAGAAGCATTGCTGCTTCCAAATCGCCCAAAAGTGGAAGAAAAAAATCTGCTACTCCAGAAAAGCACCTCAATTCACCCTTCTTCAACAGACTCCAAACTCCACAAAGATATATCAAAACAGGCTACTCTTCTGGAAAAAAGGACAATAGCCTCGACATACTGTTCTCTCAAGCAAAAAGCAACGCTGAATCATCGTTTACCAACTCTTTCTATTCCAAACAAAATGCTGATAAAGACAGAGAAGAACGTCTATTAAGGACAATGTTAAATCAAATCTTTAACAGCTTAGATGATGATGCAGACGGAAGAATTTCAATCGAAAAAGTCGATGTCTCAACTTTACAACCTGAAATTCTTGAAGAACTTGCAGAAATATTCCAAGCCCTTGAAGACGATATGGAACTCAATTTCCAAGATTTCTACAATATTGTCAACCGTAAAAGATTACTCGAAAGACTCAAAAAAAATTTTAACTTTAACAACCATAATAATATTGCCTCAACATCTATTTTCAGAATTCAAAGTTAAATTTGTTCAAAAATTGTACTATCTATATATTCTGCATTATGTGATTAATATTTCTCTTTTTCCAATTTTTTATCCAATTCAAGTTCGTTAATTTTCAGTAAATGAAGGAAATTTCGAGAAAAAAAATTATTGAAATAGTAGGCGAATATCCTATAAGGATACTTGGGATTTGTCTTTGAAATCTCTGGTATTTAAAAAACTGTGTGCGCCTTGATTTAATCAATTTTTTATTAAATTTCTCTGTACTCACTTTTCTTCAGAAGAAAAGACATTTTCTGCCGCAATGAACGCTTCTGACGGCCCCAGTGAGATTCTTATCACCAGACTCCAACAAGAAAGAAAAGTATAATGATTCATTTATCGCGTTTCTTATCTCTCTTAGTCATGGAGAAAAGATCATCCTCATGTAATTTCAAATCTTTATTTTTTCTGATTCAAAAAGGGATTTACTGCCAAACCCCTCACCAAAGAAGACGGAACCCTCGACCTTACAAAATGGGTTTGCGAAATCCCCGGGCCCAAAGATGTAATTCAACCTCAAAAAAATCGACCCTGATAATTTATAGTCCCCTTGGGATGGAGGTGTGTATAAGCTTACTATGGAATTCCCCCAGGATTACCCTATCAAGCCCCCCAAGTGTAAGTTCTGCCTTTACCAGCCCATAGTTTGACAAAAATAGGCCAATTCAAGCCTGTTCTTCCCCACCCTAATGTTTACCCTTCTGGAACAGTCTGTTTGAGTATATTAAATGATGAAGAAGATTGGAAACCTAACATTTCCATCAAAACTATCCTTCTCGGAATCCAAAAACTCCTCAGAGATGAACCCAACATAAACAGTCCTGCTCAATACGACCCTTGCGCTTTATACAAGTAACAGTCAAATTTCTTTACAAGTTGTAATCTTTGCTAGGAATGACAGAGAAGGTTACTACGCAAAAGTCAGAGAATTCGCAAGATTGCATATGAAAAAAGATTAAGCTTTCCTCATTTTAGTAGTATTTAAATAGAAGATATGATTGATAGATAGATATGTTCATTTTTGTGCAGAACAATTCAAGTATAAATTGATATCTGAACCTGTTTCAGCAAAGCTTCAGTCAATTATATACATTTCCTTGTTTGTTTTTATGCTTATTCAAAACTAAAATTATAATATGAAACCAGATTTCGATAAATTGGTTTGGTTCAAATGAACAAAAAAAACGTAAATATATATTTATATAAATGTCAAAAATAATAAAAACTATGGATTAGAAGAAACTTTTTCATTGAGAAAAGTAATCTTTTCTTGAATGCCTTCATAATTGGGTTTTATCAATTGGATCTTCTTTGCTCTCTTAAGAGCTTCTTGGAATTCTCCTTTACCTTCATAACATTGAACTAAAAATTAAGTAAACTAGGATAAATTTTCTCAATATTACTTAAGAGCATCATAGCATCGAGACTATTTGGATCTTTGTCCAAAACTTCTCTGACTAATCTGAAAACATTCTCATGTTCGTTAATTTCGAGATAGACGCCAGCCAACATGAGTTTCCATTCCATATTGTTGGAGTCAAGCTTGAGGGCTGCTTCAAAAGCGTCAATTGCTTGCTTGTTGTCTTTGATCAAAAGATACGCATTTCCCAGATTGTAGAATGCAGCCACATTTTGGTCATCAATCTCAATTGATTTCTTAAAGTTGTTGACTGCCTCTTCGTATTGACCTTTCATGCAATATGCATTACCCAAGTTATACCAGCATTCTCCTCTTGCGGGATTCAAAGTCAATGAGGCAGTATAATGCTCTATTGCCTTCTCCAACTCATTCTTCATATAATATGAGTTTGCTAAATTATAGTGGATATCAGCAGACTCCTCAATCTGTAAAACTTCTTGATACACTTCAATTGCCATATCGTTGTTCTATTTTGGTTAATCAAAGCTTTATCCTCAAAACCTACCTGCAATTCGTAATGGCAATTACCGATGTAGATTTTTGTTTCTACATCTTTTGGATCAAATGTCACAGCTTTATCGAAATATTTCAATGCCGACTCGATCTTGTTATTCTCAAACAATAAAATACCAATCGCCTTCCAAGCTGGTGCATATTTGGAGTTGGCTTTGAGAGCATTCTTAAAGCTTTCATGAGCTTCAGTTGGCTTCTTTTGCTCATATTGGATTAAACCAATCTGGTAATAAGATTTGTAGTGACTTGAGTCAACATTCAAAATACGGTGATAGCACTCCATCGCACTTTCGTAATCCTTCAAATACACCTGACAAATCTTACCATATCTGAGATTTGCAATTATATTTTCAGGATTAATCTTAATGGCATGCTTAAAGTATTTCTTGGCTTTCTCATACTCTTTGAGTAAAGTAAATATTGTGGCAATCTCAACACTTGCTTCCACATGATTTGGATCATTCTCTATTTTGATTATTAAACAAAGTATATTATTCGTAATATCATACTGAGGACATGTCTAAAAATATCTTGAGCTTTTTTAAAGTCTCGGAGTTTAGAGTAAACTGTTCCCAAGAAAAATTGGCAATTCAAGTCGGATTTTGGGTGGTCTGCTGCCTTCTTTAAGTGCTCCAGAGCCTTTTCATAATCTCCTTTTCTTTCGTAAGCTTGACCAAGCCCCAAAAGGCCAATGTAATCCTCAGGGCTTCTATCATATACGAAATTAAAATGCTTGAATGCTTCTTCGATCTTGTTTTCTTCTGATAACAAGTAGGCTCTTCCAAGTTTCTTGTGAGTTTTCAAATTTTTGGGGTCAAGTTGATATGCTTTCATCAAGTTATCAGTACCATTCTGAATGTCTCCCACTTTTATCAAGAACCAACCATATCTCCTAAATAATGGAGCATGTTCGCTTCCGATCACAAGTGCTCTCTGATAAGCCATACGAGCATCCTCAACATGCCCCAGCTTCTCTTCACATGCAGCCTTAGATGTCAAAGCCTCTGCATTTTCATCAATATTCATTATATTTGCAAGGTATTCCAGCGCAGTATCATAATCCTTTTGTAATCTACTCACATCACTTAATAAAATGTAGACAGGTTCAGTTTCTCTTTCATTTTCCATTTTTAATAATCGTAAAAGCTTCTCTTTTGCTTCATCATATTCTTTTGCTTCAATGTGAATAATGCAAAGCCTGTATAAAGCTTCATAATTTGTTGGATCTTCTTCTAAAAATTTGAAACAAGTGTCTATTCATGATAATTAATCACTATTCACATCAAATAACTCAACCTTTATCCCAGAAAGCAGAGTTTCGTTTCGATTCCGGGGGACGACTCGAATGTTTGGAGAATTGTAAGGTGGAAACCTTCATATCAGATTGAGTCGTATTTGCTTCACTTTCATTTAGGTCCTTTCCAGAGGGACTGTAGTCCGCGGTAACTCCATCCACATTTATGGTGTCTTTGACTCCCATCAGATCACCATCCTCCACCATAAAACTTGTTCTATGACTCGTTCTTCTCTTGAGAATAACTTTTTGCAACTCGGTGATTTTATTATTGATATCTGCAGCGGTCAAAAAACCATGAAGGCTGTCAGTCACCTGAAATTATTTATTTAAAAACTCGACTCATCCAAATGTCATTTACGTTTATCAAATGCTTTCTGGCATTCTTTAGTTGGTTTTGTCTTTCGAGGATCAGCGACATTGAAATTTCAGCAAATATGCGAATTGGGTGCGTCTTCAAAGCTTTCAATGAGTTATCTGCAAGGATTTTTGCAAAGAGCTGTGCTGATTTATCCAAGTCATTATGCACGTAATTGTAAACAGCTTGATTATAGGTATTCAGCAAGTTGTTGGGATCAATGCTTGACACTTGAGCGAAATTCTTTTCTATATCTGCATTCTTTTCGGGGAAATTGTTGTATAAAACACTCAAGACATTCAAAGCTTTTGAGCTGACTCCGAAATTGGCCTGCAATTCTCCCATTGTCTTGATCATCTTTCCATGGTCGTCCAACTTCTCAAAAAGAATGCATGCATTAATATAAGGTTTTCTATATTTTGGATCAAGTGAAATGGCCTTTTCATAAGACTCGCAAGCCGATTGGAAATTTTTGGCCTTTTGATGTGTGAGTCCAATCTGATATAAAATTCTGGCATTCGAAGGAAAAACAATATGTGCTCTTTGATAATACTCGGCTGCTTTGGGATAATCTTTATTTTCATAGTAAAGTTCTCCAAGATTGTAATTGGTAAGCACATTATTCTCATCAATCTGTCATTTGAGAAACACGGTAATCTTGAATGCTTACTTGAAGAACTGATTCCAAAACAGTTCTGATTTCATCCCTATTCTGTCCCTTTTCTTTCATGCAATAAACCATCAAATTTTTTGCTTCAATATTCTTGGGAGCCTTGTCAAGTATTTCTTGTAATTGCTCAACCTAATTGTTTGTGAGTCATTGCTAAAGTCAACAAGGCTACTGCTTGATCAATGTTTCTATTAAGTAGATTTTTTCTGACACCAGCAAGTTTTTCTTGGATCTGCTGATTCTGAACTTGAAAAGCACCTTGAAAAGATTGAGTTACATAGAAACATTAAACAATACTCTCAAGCTCTTCCCAATTTATCATACTCATCTTTCAATATTCAGATAAACTTCAATAAAATTAAGAAGCTAATACCCTAAAAGTTTGCTAAAAAAAAATAAAACTTATCTCATATCAAAGATTGAAGTTCTCAAAGTGATATTTTCCTAGATATTTGTTTGGGAAAATTTTTTTTTCAAAAATTTGCTCAAAATCCAAGTGATGTGAGTTCTTCTTGAATATCAAATACCAATCTGAAGTTTCACAAAAAAAAAAAATATGAAAGATTTCCCTTCCTTTCCCTTTACCTTTGGCTTTGCCTTTTTAGACTTTAACAGTTAATCTCTTTTTAATATAAATTTAAGAGAAAATTTCAGTTTACTCTCAAACTTTAACAATTTTCCAATCTTCTTGAAATGCATTTAAGCTCTGATCGGCTTTACTACTTTGCAGGTGAGAATGTTGTCCAAGAGTATGATTTTGTTCTTCTTCTTTATCCCAAACCATTTCTAGTTTCAACAACACCACTCCCAACCCTCTACATCCAAGAAACTCGGCAAAAGGTACTCATAACTACCAATCTGTTTCTCAAATCTACAAGGCCATTTGGATGAAAGCTTGAATATCTCTCATTTTTCGAGATCTGTCCAAATTAGAGACCCAGAGGTCGAGGAGCCTCAAAAAAGAAAACCAAGCGCATTTAGAAAAGAGGATATTCATAAGGAACCACCCAGAGACTTGGGAGAGAACTTTGTCAAAGTCCTTCTGGTAACCAAATCATGAGCAAAGCTTTTCTTAAACAAGTCTTCTAGGATGAATTCAAAAGAGTCAGAATGATTTCTACCAAAGATCCCAAAGTCTTGTTGGAATTTTGGAAACAAAATCGCAGAACCAGGCAAAGAGTAAACACTACACTCCTTTTTTAGCAAGTGCTAATCCCATCTCTCTAGGAGGCAGAAAACCAAAACAGACAGAGGGGAACCGCAAAAAGTGATAAATCTTTCGTTTCTCAAGTAGCCCAAAACCGTTAGTCCACCTTTTTAATTTTTTCAAGGCTTCTCATACCAGCGAAAGACTCAAAGATTTGCACGCTATCGCCCAGGAAAGGGAAGAAGATGTGGCGCATACTCTGGAAGTTCACTCTGAAGTCCTTAAACAAGAGGAGAATATGAAAAAATATATTCTTGATGCCTTCCGTCAAAGAAAAATGGAAGAGCAAATGAAAAATTCTAGACCCAAAAAAATGTCAAAGGAAACTCTGGACAGACTTTATAAGGCTCCTCCTCCAAAAGAAAAGGATCTCCAAAGCACCAAAAACAAAAACTCTCCACCATACGATAGAGCCTTCGTTCAACGACTTATTGACCTTCATCGTGACTCTCGTCCAACCGAAAAAAGATACCAAGATTCCGAAACTGTCTTTAAATTCTGGCAAGGCCTCTCAAATAAAGTAACAAAAACAAACAAAAATCTTCCCACTCACCGCCTCATAATTATAGCAAGAGCATAAATTACAAAAGAATGAAACTAACGTTAAAGAAGATCTTGAATTACATTTTGATGAGAAATATGATTTGATTGAAGACCATTTTGAAACCAAATATGGCTACAGAACTTATGATGTCAGAACCCTCATTATCTTCTACAAACACGAAATCTCAGAAGCAGAAAAGAAGAGAAAAGATATCGATTTTGATGTGGTTGCTCTTGAAAAACCTTTGGAAAAGTACTGTCTCAAGCGTAAACAGCAACGCGAAGAATATGAGGTATTTAGAACTCCTCCTTTTATCTCACCTCTATAGAAAAATTACGAAGCTGAAATGAAGAAAAAAGAAGATGAAGAAAAGGCCAAGCTTAGCAAAACTGTTATTAAAAAGGAAATCAAAGCCACTGGAATAGAGGCTCTTGCTAAACCTAAAGATAACTTGGTTCGTGGAAAAACTCTCCTTTTCCTCAAGAAAATGTTCCCTCATGACAGAATCCTTCAAAAAATGCTTCTCAACGAATTCAAAAAGAATAAGTTACTCAAGTATCCTGAAGAATACGATATTTATGATTCTGATGATGAAATTGATACCTACAAAAGAGATGAACTCCGAGAACCTTTCAAAACAGTCCGTAAGGAGGGAAGAGCTTTGAGAGTCCAAGATTTGAGCAAGCCACTCAACCAAAGAGAAAAAGAAATCATGGAACCTTTCGAAAAATATCTTGAACAAAAGTATCTGGATAACAATCTCAGACTGGAAGATGAACAGAGCCAGAAACAAAAAGAAATCAAAGAGGATAAGCAGCTCGATAGATTCATTGCAGTCCAAGTCAGAAAATACCTTCAGATGAGAAAGAGAAGACTCTATGAAAAAATCCCAACCTTGAAAGAGTTCCTCATTAGAACCTACCATGAAATGCATACCAAACACAAGGAATCAACTGAAAGACGCTTCCCACACATTACATATGGATACTCAAAGAGACTCAAAAGTATTGACTTTCAATAAAATTTCTCTCTAACAAATATCCTTTTAGAAAATTCTTATCCTGTTGAGTTCAAGAGACATTTCTTCTTGCTTGTAAAGGCCATCTCTAGAGGCACAAAAATGTCCCATGGAAAAAAACTTCTTGCCTTCTGGGCTCCTCCATCTGCAGGATCAAAAGCATACAACTGCTTGGACACCAATATCAGTTACAATAAAAGAGTCAATGAACTTTCCAGAGAAACCAGAATTAGAAGAATTGAAGAAGATATCGAAAGAACCTCCTGCTGGCAGAAAGATGAATACTATATGACAAGATTAAACGTAATGATGAGACTTAGCGATGCTAAAGAGTGTACTTTCACTCCAAATGTCGGAAGCAAAATGCCCAAACAATATAAAGAACTCATGCAAAGAGAGTATGGTGTGTGGGCTAATCAATTCCTTAGTGTCACCAAATCCAGCTTCGACGAATGGGTTAATGCAATGGGTGATAACTTCTCAAAAAGATTCCCAACTATTTACAAGTACGGTAAATTCAAAAGAGCTCTCAGATACTGGAAAGAAGACAAGTTCATCAAAGCCTACAAAGAAATTGCAGAAGCATTCAATATTGATAGCATTAAAAGAAACTTTGACCCAACCTATGATCCCCATAAATTCAAGAGCTCAATGTTCTCAAAAGAAAATCTCAAACTTGAAGATGAAGGTTATAAGCCCCAAGAAAACTTTAATGATGCTCCCAATGCTAGATTCCTTGAAGATGTTTATATTCTCATCATGGTATCTAACTTTTTATTTCTCTCCTTACAAGCTACCCCTAGTTTTTGGAAAGTCAAGAAAAGGATTTGAAAAAGTCGATTAGAGAAGTTGAGGGTCTTCTTGAACAGGATCAATCGAAAAATAGAAGCAAGATGTTCAAAGAAAAGTCCAAAACTCTTATGTGCCCTCTTGGCGACCACTGCTCAGAGGATATCCGTCCTAGATGGCCCAACACTAACACAAAGACCATCTCGAAGTTCGGATCCAAGTGTGAATTCGCCCATCACGTCTTTGAACTCAAATTCGAGTATAAACCTCTTTCATAATCCAAAAGTTCTCACCATCTTAACAGCAAAGAAGTCAAAGCCAAGAAGAAAATGCTCAACCAAACCCTCTCCGAACTCAACAAGAAGCTCCAAGGAGACGTTGAAAAACCACCCTTCAATCCTGGTGGTGGTGTCTTTACTGGATGTATTGGTTGTGGTGAAGAAGTAACTTTTTCTTTTTCTGAAATCCTGTGTCTAATCACTCGTTTATAGCTAAAAACAAAGGGTATCTCAAAAGGTCTTTGCTCCTCTTGTCAGCTTCGCAAGGGCGTCAATAAAAAACTTGAAATGTACCGACAAAAGGCTGCCACCAAATACCTCAAAATCACTTCAAAGAAATCCTTCCTTACCCAATATCACGAAAAGCACGATTTCGAAGAAAGACTTAACCTTAAAATGGGTTACTACAGAAAAGCTTGCATTCTTTATGAAAATGGTAAGTCAAAATAAATTTCATTCTTTTCTCACCTTTTTCTTTGTAGAAAGATACAAGGACGCTTTCAACAATATTGCCAAGGCAGTTGAAATGGTGAAAAATGAAAACAAAAATGAAGAAGAAAGAGAACAAAAGAAGAGCCATGATCTCAAAGTTAAACTTGGAATTGATCCTTGTAAACTATTTTCCTTCCAACTCTCTTATTTCCGTTTTTAGCTGCATTCTTGACCATGGACATGCTTTATGACGCTGGCAAGAATGATCATGGTGCAGAAACTGACAGAAGCTTGGAGGATAACAATGGCATCACAAAAGCCAAAATCAAGGCTTACGCTGAAAAGATGGGTTACATTGGAGAACAGAAGGTCAATGTCAATGAATTTTTGAACTACCAAATCCAAGAAATGTATATCAAGATTGAAAAAGCTCTCCAAAGCAGAATTGGAGATATTGACCGTCTCCAAAAGAAGATTGAAAAGCTTGAAGGATTTGATGAAGAAGTCGAAGAAGCTCATGCTGAATTGAACGCAGGAATGAATGAGTCCTTATCAGCTAAAAGAAGAAAACAAAAAGCCTTATTACCCAAGGGCAAGTTTGATATTGATCTTGTAACTGTCGAAAAGAAGATTGGAAATATGCAAAAAACTATCAAATACATCAAACATGAAATGGAAGAAGGCCAACCTCCTCATTCATGGAAACCCACTAGACACAACGATATTATTCTAGGTAATGGAAAAAATTATTTCAATAAATTATTAACTTTCCCAAAGATATTGATAAATATGATAAATTGGTCGCAGAAAAACTTCACAAACTTGCAGATGGTGAAAGATCCAAAGAGCTTGGAATGAGTAGCAAAACAGAAAAAGATAAGAGCAAATCCCTCTACACTAGAGACCTAGAAGAATTGATGAAAATGCCCTATGAAAGATCTAGTCCAACTAAATACTAAAAAGTTTTCGATTTTTGATTAACTTTGTTTTTATATATTTTTTTATAACATGTCGAAATTTTCTCAATACTTATTCATAAATGAAAAAAACTTAGAATAGAATGAATTCTCTCTCTCAATCATAAATCTCAAACTCTCTCTCCTTCCCAAATGTATCATTCGCATCTTAATTTCAAAAAAAAATTAGTTCCCATACTCCAATTCCGAGTTTGATCAATTTAAATTAACTTTGACTTGAGTTATAGAGCAATAAAAATGTCAGGTAGGGAAGTTTCTTGAGAAAACCAACTAATTTATCCAGACGATGACTCTCAAATGTCAGAAGGAGGATGGGTTCAGTGGTTTTGCAGTTTAGAAGACCACAACTTTTTCTGCGAAGTTGATGAAGAATATATTAGAGATAATTTCAATCTTTACGGACTCAAACAAAAGTTTACCCACTACAAGTATACTTCTTTCTTCGAGGGCACAAATCTCACAAATCTAAAAGCGAAGCTATTGAAATGATCTTGTCCCCATTGTGCCCAGATGATGAGGACCTTGAAGATGAAAAGTATCTCAACTCAATTTGATCAATTCGTCATCATCCTCTTAGGTTTTTGCAAATCTACCAAGAAGCTACTGATTTGTACGGACTCATTCACGCAAGATTTATCCTTTCACCCAGAGGTCTTGCAATCATGAGAGAAAAATTCTTACTCGGAAAATTCGGCGTTTGCCCTCGTGTCCTTTGTGAAAGACAAGCTTTGCTTCCTATCGGAATGTCTGAAGAACTCAGAACATCAAGAGTCAAAGTAACACAAAATTTGGGAGTCCTTTCTCATTTCGTCAAATTAGGTTTACTGCGCACGTTGTGAAGATGTTTACATTCCCAAAAAAAAGTGTACAGATGTTGATGGCGCCTACTTTGGATGCTCATTCCCCCATATCCTCTTCCAAGTTTTACATTTTTAATCCCCTCTTTACTCATTTCAAAAGACATACCCTGATCTCTATCCTAACCCTCCTTCAACTATATACATTCCAAGAGTTTATGGATTCAAAATCCATAAAAAGAAGGGATCTCGCTTCTGGGAACAACGCAAAGATTTGAATGAGATCACTCATTATGGCGAAGAACAGTTGAAAAAACTCAAGGCTCTTTATAATAATGATCAAGGAGGTGAAAAAATACAAGGTAACATAATGAATTGCTCTCTCTTAATATAATCAGATGAAAATGAGCAAAAGACCAAAGAATAAACTTTTAAAATCCTTGCAAAGTCGGATATGACATTCTTCAAAATTTTGATTTTCTCGATCAGGAAATCTTCAAAAATCAACTCGCAAAATATCATATTTTTCATCATTTTATCTTGCCTGTATTGTTATAATTTGTTCAACTTCGAATCGTAATTATGCCATGCATATTACAATCCTTATATGACTAATATTGATCTATCTATTATTTGTGCGAAAAATCTCAATAATTAATCATTCCTTAACTTGAGAATTTTTCTGACAGGAAGAGTTCGAAAACTTTACCAAAATTCCGTTGAAAAGGAGAAAATAAAATCTATGAAGAAATTTTTCAAAGTCGGATTTCGATGCTGTTTCAGGGTTTTTTATCAAGTCGAATTTGAATTGAATAAATTTCATCTCAGGGACTCAATTTTTTTGGATATTTGGGAAAAAATTTGTTCAGTATTGTTTTCAGTAGGAAATTGCCTCAAACTTTTTCATGAAAAAAAAAAATCTGTTTTGACAATCTGGAATCAACCTCTTTAAGGAGCTTTTGTCATACAGTTCTAAAAAGATTTTTTTAAGTATTCTTTTCAGTCCTTGTGGAAAATTTCGAATATCGCTGAAAAATACTTTTTCTCCAAAAAATTTCTTCAATTCTTCAAATGGTCTTGAAAATTTTTTTGGGTTTTTTTGGGGAGAAAAAATATTCTTCTCATTCTAGTAAAAGATTGAATTGTGTTTCCTAATTTCTATTTTAGGGAATTTCCAAGTCTTTTCCTCTTGACCTTAAAAGTTCAAAGGAGTTTTTAGACTCTTTCAAATTAAAATTTTCGTCGAATCGAATCAAGTAGTAATAATAGTAGATTTGAGGAAGAAAAGAGTTTTGGAGTGGGAAATTTTATGCAAAAAACGAGATTTGGGAGACTAAATTTGGAGAATAAAAACATTTAAGAAAAATAATGTCAAGGTTTCATAAAAAGACGAGCGAAAAAGTAATTTACAATTTTTTGTAAATTTAGGAATACAAAAATGTGACCCATGCATATCTCAGACAAATCATGAAGCCTCCCTACTAAAGATTTGATTTTCAATGTAACTACACATTTCTTCAATTGAAATCTATTCAAATTAACTTTCCTAGTCATCTCAAAATTACTTTTGTAATATCAGGGTCAAAGTAAAGACCGAGAGATTTGACTTGGTCGTAAATTGGAATCATAATTTCATCTTCCGATCCAAAAATGTTTGCAAAACTACAAAATGCTCTCTGAATCCATGGGTAAGCTTTCTCCTACAAATCATTCGTTAGTTTCGTAAAGTCTGGCTTTAATACCCAGATGTTTGCTTCTTTATATGCAAGCGCAAGTTTGTTGCAAAGATCGGCAGTTTCTGGATGGTCAACCCCAAGGGCTGTGTCATAAATGTCGATCGCTGATAATAAATAGTCAAAAAGTGTGTTTTGTTTCTCCTCCAGATAATCTGAGCCCAAGTCGATGGTCTTTGTATTGATTTTATGCAAATACGCTAATGACACCATGCACTCAGCAATAATCGGATCATATTCTCCATACTGCTCTGTAAATATTTTAATGGCTTTGTGATAATAATCCCTCGCTTCAAGCGAAAGCTCATCTTCCGGAATATTGGCACATTTATTCCATTGACTATACTCAATTTTTCCTTTCTCTGCATGTCTCGACTCAAGGTGTGAAGCAAATTCTTTAAAGACTTCCCCTGATTCCTTTGCTGAATTTCCATATATCTCGAAATTTTTTTTAAACACCACATATATCTTCAATAACTTACATATTCACAAATGACTGAAGCTTTTCTAAAGAGTTCTGTTGCTTCAACTCTTTCAGGCCCTCCAATTAAGAACCACTTTGTACGTTTTCCAATCTGATCTTTTTCTCTTGCTCTTGTTAAAAGCAACTCCACACTTAACGAATAAATTGTTTTCATTTTCATCTATTGAGGATTTTTAGGTCAATCAATTCACTCTCATTATTACATTGTAAGGTTGTTGAATTTTAAAATCAGAAATAGAAAATGGATTGTCATCATTGAGGTTGTACCCTTTGAGTTTTGAAGCTTGTAAGTTCATTATTTGAGTTGTTCTGTGGATGAGTGCTGGGAGATGAACACTCTGAAGGATCTCCTTTTCAAGTCTGACCTCGAATTTATTGTAAATCTAAATTGGAAATTGTTCACAAAGAATCCCTAGTCTCAATAACTTACCAGTTCAGTGAGTAATTGCCAGATGTTGGTCGATGAGTCTCGATCTTTCATTGTAAAGATTTCATTTAAATAGTAAACAATAAATTTTTTGGCATCAGCTTCCTGTTCAATCCCAGTTTGCTTTTTGAGAAAATAACGCCCCTCTCGAATCAACGCCTTGATACTCCTTGCAATCATTTCTCGAATGCACAGCTCACGCACAAAGTTGTGCTTTGACTCGGTTGCAATAATCCCCAAGTATCTTAAATTTATTCCCCTCTTGTGTAACAGGACGCAGAATTCTCGAATGTTTTTAAGGATAATGTCAAAATTATCCACTTCCACCACCAATTGGCGGATCACTTCTTTTCGAAGATACTTAGAAGCTTTCAATAACTGATTCTGGTCCCCTAAATTCTCTTTTTGAATATAATTCTTTTCTTCACCTTCTGAAAATTCTGGAAATATGACAGTTGCGTCTGGATTGAGATTGATCTTTTTGCCAGGCTTCGTGAGAGAAGTGTGGCCAGTTTTAATGTTCATCCAAAACACTTTTCTTTCATTGAATGGAACGACCTTGTGGATCAACTTTTCTGTTGGAACCTTGAAACCGTGGCCTGGTTTCAATCTCAGGTAGCAAGAAGGACAATAATAAAGCTGAGCGATTAGCCCTTTTTCTCGATTCACACTCCTCTTTTCATAATAATAAAATTCATAGTCTGTAATAAATCGATCACAAGATTCACAAGGAACTGGATTTCTCCAAGTTGAGAGCACGTATCCCTCCTCAAGTTCATCTGAACAGTATTGAGTCTGAAACTCTGGCCGAAAGACTCTGCCATTTATTTCATACAAATTCTCACTATCCGTGATGTCGGGTGCTAACATTCGAATTGGATTCAGGAAATAAAAATTCCCATCATCTCCTTCGTGCAACTCACAATCATAAGCCATACATATATATTTCCCAACTCTCTTCACTCTATCATAAATCACATGCTATGTCATGATAAGATTTAGCAACCCCCCCCCCCATGCTTACTTCTTTGATATTGAATAGTTGGCTGATATGACGAACTGCTTCAAGAGCCATTTCTTTTGAGACCATATCAATACCTTCGGTGTTTGATCCGTAGACAAGACTTTTGAGCGAAATAGGACAAATGCTTTGGACAAAGTATCCCGTCCCAGAATAATTTATCAAACAGCAAAGAGGAGTTTCAATTCCCTGAATTTTATCTCGCATGAATTCGAGAGCCTTACACTCGTTTCCTGCGAGCTTGTAGCAGAGATTGCCCTCGCCAACATCCTTTGTGAGCAACATCCAGTTTTTGCACTCTCTTACCACCATTCCACCAATGATATATTTGAGACCCCCTTTGCCATACATATTATCCAGGTAAGTTGGTTGAACTTGTTTTTTCTCGATGAGCTGTACAGCTTTGAGAGCTGTCACCCTAAAATGATCAACAATGCTGACTAATACTTTCTCCAACTCAACCAACTGGGCGATCTCACGCGTTTCAACGCTGCTCTTTTCAATCTCAACCACCTTTTTGAGCTGCATTGCTTGATTAAAAATCTCTTGCCATTCTTTGCTCCAATCTCGAAATGGAGGCATCACAATATTCTCTTCAAAAGCCATGTTATAAAATTCTTGCTGCATTAGATTGGAACAGTTGAGACCTCGGATATCATTCATTGATTTCTCTTTGAACCTCTTGGGCATGCCTTCTCCCATCTCATACGGAAAACCAATGTTTGCAAACAACAAAACTTCCTCTCGATGAGCGAATGAAAGATTCTCAATTACCTCCTCGTTGCCCAGCTCCAAATAGGCTTTATAAATCTTTTGCTGAGTAATATCATACCCAAAGTAGCTCATTATAATCTCTTTCAAGTCAAATACAGTTGCGAGGCTTCTCTTCAACTCAAATGTATACGCTCTTCGACCCTTGCCATCTTTTCCTTCGAGCAAGAAGGCGATCACAACCTTTCTAGACCCACCAAACTCTTCTGGATAGCCTTGCACTGGCTTCAAATCTGTGCCAGCCTCAATCTCCGAAGTCAAAGGCCCTTCAAATTCATTGTGATTACCTTGTGAAGGGCTAAAAATTCGAAGGTGATTTGGGAGATTCGAATGCTGCTGTGCACTTGCTTGGACAGGCTCCCAGTTGAAGTTTGGAAGATAGCTGGGCTCCAGTAAATTCTGCTTCCTTACTTCTTTGGGGTAACCACCTATTGGCTTTGGATATAAATTTGACGAGACAAGGGATGCGTCTTCATGGTAGTATGTTTTTGGTTGAGGCTCAAAAACCTTTTTGGGGTTCTGGTCCACAATTAGGGGCACCTTAAAACCCTGTAATGGCTTAGTCACTTGATCAATTCTCTTTTTTGGTTCCTGGTAATCTTGGAGAAAATCATCATTCACTTCCTCCTCTTCGGAATCAAACCCATCGTCAAAACGAGGTCTTTGTATATTGTCACCTTTTGGAGACCTGGAGTATTGTGGGACCATTTCTGGTCTTTTTGGAAGAAACTCCTCTTTCGGAACAGCATATCCTCCACCTCCACCCGCAAATGATTTCCTGGCTGGCTGTTTTTCAACAGGATCAACTTGCGATTTCTGAGGCGGTACTGGTAGGGACTCTTCTTCATTATCAAACATCTTGCCTTGGAAGGAGCTCTGTGCTACTTTGTGATTGATATTCTCTTTTGCAAAATTTAGTTCTTCCTGTGATGGTATGTAGGTCGGATCAACTTTCGCTTCATATTCGCTCTCTTCTTGTTCTGTAAAAATTGAATTTCCGGCTGAATGAAATGTCCCTTGAAGATTATCCGAATTTCTCCACCAACCGCTTTTCCCAGCAGGCCTGAGTGGTTGTGGATTTACCGCTCCGAAATTTGATGCTTTTTGTGGCAAGCTGAAGTTCTGCTGTTGATTCGTGATCGTCTAATCAAAATATAACTCAGTATTCAAAAATTTCTACTGTTGGTTTTGGTTCAGCTATGCTGTTATTCAAATTAATTGGATCTAGCTTGGCTTTCTGGGACATCTGAGGCATTAGTGGCTCTTTTTGAAGCGGTAATGATTCATTAAGGTCTGTCATTCCGCTAAAACTTTCAATTGCTTTCGGCCGAGGTTGCTCCTATTTCATTATTCCTGCGTAAGAACCTAAAGTTTTTCAAACCTCGATCGGTGGCAAAAGCTGCCTTGAGTTCCGTCTTTGTGGCACTGTCGTTGTTGAGTCTTTGACAATTGGCTTCTCTGCACTGTATTTTGGAACAAAACCGTCAGGTGCCTAGACAAATTTCCATCACGTCAGACTGCAAAAGCTTACTTTATGCATCATTTTGAACTCGGGAGGATATGGACCGAGAATTTTGCTTTGGTTTGTATTTTGGTTGTTTGATTTATTCATTACTGGCTTGAAGTTTACGTTTGGTGGCATGATATTCCCTTTGAGAGAACTCTTTTTCTCCCGAACTAACCAGGGGTTCTGATGAGCCATTGCTTGAGCCTTATCTTCAATATTGTCAACATCTTTTAAATTTAGATTGAGTGAAGCTCTTCAAATCGCGTACATACAGAGACTTTGGCCAAATGCTCCTGTATCAGTGTCATCCTCTTGAATAATTGGACGTTGCTTTACATTTTCTTGAGCAACAGCTTTCATATCATATTAAAACTAATCAGTATTTTTTTCTACTCTTCTTTGTTGTCGTCGTTGTTGTTGTCTTTTTTGCAGGCTTTGCTACTGATTTCCCTCCTTTCGGGCCTTGACTTGCTTCATAAATATTTAAGGATTTCTGATAAAAACAACACCTACCTTGGGGATATACAGGTCTCTGCATTATTAAATGAGATTTTATTGCATTTTTAATTAGTAGAAAAAAAATGAATATTTCCTTCATCACGAAAAAAATTCCTTGATTGAGAAAAAAGATAAAATTTTTGCTATGTTTTTCTTATCTTTCGAGTGTCGAAATGGCCCGAGAAAAAGTACCATCGAATTTTTCTTCGTCTTTATGGAGAACAGCACTCAAACTCTTTTTCTGCCCTCAAAAACCTTAAAAAAAAATGTCAGGTTTTGAAAAATAAAAATTTTTTTGTTTCTGGCTCATGAATTTTTCTGAACAATTGCCATCCTGTGTTTGAAGATTTTCTGTTGATCATCATCTGATATAAAATGAAGAAAGAGATTTTTCATTCACAGATCTCTGAGATCAAATATTTGAGTAAATTTTTCCGCGAATTTTATCATATTTTCAATCAATGATTCTCAACATGATAAAAATTTTTCAATCCAATGAAGTGATGTGACAAATGAAGTTTTTTTCCCCATCTCACTCTCGTTGGACTGAATCTTTCTTTTATAAAAAAAAAAAAACCTCTATTTTAAAAATTCTAAATCTTTTCAAGACAGTCCCCACCAAAAAAATTTAAATATTGCTCGCTCAAAGCAGAAATATTAAAAGCAATATCTTGAACCAGGTTTTATATTCCGCATAAATTCAGCAAGCAATTTTAAAGTTCATTCAGAATGCAAGCCAAGAAAAACGCCAAGCAAAGACAAATCACTCATTGTGAAAGCTCCAGTTTGTGGAACTACACTCTATCTCCAGGTACTTCCATTCATCATCAAAATCTGTTTGCATCAAAACCGTAGGATGGACTGATGGTGAGGTTACAATCTTGAAAAAAGCTCTTCAAAGATTTGGTATTGGAAAGTGGAAGAAAATCATCGAGTATTGACCTTTCTCAGCAACATGTCTAAATTTTAGATCTCGATGCTTGCCAGGAAAGAGTATTGGCCAAATCTACATGCAAACTCAAAGACTTTTGGGCCAACAGTCACTCGGAGGTATTTTGGATCAAATAAAAAAACTTGCTCTCAATCAATTTTAGAATTCATGGGCTTGAATGTCGATCTTGAAAAAATTTTCCAGGAAAACATGAAAAAAACCGTACAAATCAAATAATGATCCTCATAACCTCTGCTTTAGGGATTGAAAAGAAAGAATAATTGTATTATCAATGAAGGAGACAACCCAAATAAGGAAGAAAGACAAAAGAAAATCGAGGAAAATAGGCGCAAGTAAAACCCCAGGAAGAAACTTATCCTAAATCGCTAGGTTTGGCCTTTCTGAAGAATACGTAAAGAGTATAAAGTTACCTAGACCCAGAAATGGACCCCTGCAAGAAATCTTTTCTCTTGAAGAGGTAAATATACACCCATCTACCAGTTCAAATCATCATCCTTTCCTTAGATTGAATCTGACAAGTTTGCTACCCTTGAAAAAATCATTCATTTGGAATCCCTCAAGAAAGTCATTGAAAAAAGACTCTCTGCTGAAGCAAACGAAGCTGCTCAGGATGAAGTTGTTATCAATGTCCAAAAAGTCAACTCCACCCATTTTAAGCTCTATACCCCCAAACATTGAATCATAAATTTTTTGCCGTTTTCCTAAAATTTTGTGTAATTTCATTTATCGAGAACATTTATCTCTTCATTACTCATATTAATATTTTATATTGAGTATTTTTCAGCACTAAAACCTAAAATTCCATGTCAATTTTCTATTCCTTAATTGCAAAAGACAATGACGTTATTCTCGTTGAGGCTGATACGACATCTGGTAACTACCCACAGGTCACTCTCAAAGTTCTCAAAACAAACGGATCTGGAAATGGCTTCAAAACTTTTGTAAATTCAGAGTAATACATTTTCAATCACGCCGCCTAATTCCTAATCATCCACAAAGATATAGTTATTACCTGTATAACGAAAATCCGTTTACTTTCTTGTGTCTCTGCGAAACAGGGTTCTCAAAAATAAAGTGTCTCACCTATCTCAAAGATATCAGAGACAAATTTATGCAGCAATTTACTCGAGAAGAAAGGGAAACTGCAATCACCTACTCACTCAATAGTCGTTTTGAAAGAATCATGAAAGAGACCATGGTAGGATGAGAAATGCTTAGTGCAATTCCTAACAAAATTAGAAATACTATAGTGAGGCGTCAGAAAATGATGGAAAGTTAAATGTTTTGAAAGCTCAGATGAAAGATGTTGAAAATATTATGCAAAAAAATCTAGGTTTATTTTTCTTGGAAAAGTACGACTCATTCACTCTGCTTAGATGATGTGACTGAAAGAGGAGAAAAATTAGAATTACTAGTCAACACCAGCAAAACTATGCGCAATGAAGCCTTATCATTAAATATCAGAGTAATAATATCGAATATATCCTCTCACTCAACTCATTTCAAAAGGCAAATAGATTAAAAACACAAAAGAAATGGCAGTACGCCAAAAGAAGAATTATTTTCTGCTTATTAATTTGGGTAAGTTTTCCATTGAGTCTCATAAATAATCTCTTGTTTTAGCTTTTCATCTATACTCTGGCAGCCATGTTTTGTGGGGGCCTTGATCTTCATAGATGTATTCCAAGAAGTTCATAATTTTTCAAATCATTTTCTGTATAGTGAGTTTTTTTAATATGTAGATATGTCAAAAATGTATTTATATAATCGGAACATATTCTGATGTCATAGATAAAGTAAACTTCCATACAGTCTGTATTTTGTAAAATTGAGTTGAAAAAAAAAAGAGATAATCGAGACTTTCATAAAAGAACTTTTAGAAATTTTTATCCCAGTTGGGATCAGCAGCCAACTCCTTTTTATATTTCTTTCCTTGTTTCTTTTGATCCTCCTATTGGTAGATTGTTAAAGTAAACACAATAATTCAATATTTACTTCAAGTTCAGCAATAGCTTTCTTGCCGAGAGTTTCCATCTTCTTAATATCAACTTCGGACATCAATTTTGATTTGGGTGGGAGATATGGAGCCTTAAGTTCTTTATCAAGCAATTTATCCTAAGGGAGAATTAAAAAACTCAACAATCACCAATAATTTTATACCCAATCGAAGCTTTCGAACCATGGGTTTGCCTTTAAGGAGGCGAATGAGCCGCCTAATCTAACTTCAGCAACCTTGTTTATCAATTGATCCATCAATCTCTTGGCTCTCTTGTCTTTCAAATAAGAGGGGTATTTGATGGGTTTGGTGATGATTTCTTCGTAAATTTCATAAGGATCCTCAGCTTCTTCTCCGAAAGGAACCATGCCACACATAAATTCATACAAGCAGATGCCAATTGACCAAAGATCAACTGAAAGAGTATAGCCTTTTCCTGTAATAATTTCAGGAGCCATATAATGGGGAGTTCCGATAATTGTAAAGGTTCTATTTCCTCCACCTGATTTTCCCTTCAAAAATTTGCCTGTTCCCATATCAATCAATTTCATATATCCCTTATCATCAACCATGATATTTTCAGGCTTTAAATCTCTGTAGATAATTGATTGAGCATGCAAGTATTCGATGGCCAAAATCATTGATCCGATATAGAACTGGGAATCATAGGTACCGAGAAGACCGATTTCACGGATAACATCGAAAAGCTCCATTCCCTTAACATATTCCACCAAGAAGTAAAGGTAGTTGGCGTCTTTGAATGTACGAATAAATTCCATGATAAAAGGGAAATTCGCAGCTTCAAGTACAGCTTTTTCTTGCTAAAAGGGATTGAGGTTTTTTTCCAAAAATTCTTTTCTTACTTGAAGATGTTTTTCAAGAGATTGTTCAACAACTTGGGCCTTAGAAACGCACTTGAGGGCGAAAAACTCGCTAGAACTGTGGTGCTTCACCAAATAAACTGAACCAAATTGACCGTAACCGAGTTTCTTATAAAAGACGAGTTCTTCCAAAGTAACTGATTTAGCATGCTTTTTGAGCTCAGAAACGATATTCATCATTTTTTTCTAAAATTTTTTGTTAAAAACTCCAATTCATTCAAAATCTTCTCACTTCATGTGACTTTTCATTCTTCTTCATGATTTGTTCGTAGTTACCTCCCAAGCATTCATAGAACTTGCCAAAGTCTAATTCAGCCAAGACACCTTCACCATCCATCACAATGTTATCATCAAAACTGTTTTTATAATTAATAAACTCTATCGACAATAATTTTAATTCATTACATCTGATTTTGTCTGCCTTCTTTGAGGAACTCTGATCCGTAGACTTCATTCTTTCTGGCAACAACTTGATCTGATTTGCTCGCCTTTTTCAATGTGCCCTCAATAACGACAACGATTTTCTGAGCACAAGAGGACCCTTTGGCAAAGATTATATCTCCAGACTTGTGGTTTGCAGTCTTCATATTATCAATAACTTTTTCAATTTGGATTTTGGTCAATTGATTCAAGACTTCATCCTTTTCAATCGCCCACTTCTGAATGTTTCTGAAGGTAATGACTTGCACTTGGTCACCCAACACCTTTGTCAAAGTATCTCTTCCCAAAGCCAAGCATTTCACCTATTTATAAGATATGATATTTTCAAACCTCAATAAAATTACATTGTCGAGGGCCTTGACAGTAGCTCCTCTCACGGTGTTGTAGTAAAGAGCTTGTTCACCGAAGGAATCGCCCTTCACCATTTTTCTAAGTTCCTTGCCTCCTTTCAGGATTTGCACAGTACCTTCTTTAATGATGTAGAATGAAGATGCTGGATCTCCTTCATTCACAATGGTCTGGCCCTTGGCGAATTTTTGACTAATGAGAACACTGGCTGCGGCATCCTTTTGATTACTTGTCATTGTGTCTGATCATCCCATTAGAAAAATATTCCATGCGTTCAAAATCTTACGGAAGAATTTAACTGCGTCAATAAACTTTCTATTTTCTTCATATTCCTTTGTGATTAATTCTTCGACTGCCTTTCTAAATGTGTGTCTATCGATACCCCAAAGACGACAAGGCCCGTTGCATTTAATAGATGCAGATCTGGGTGCGCTGTATAACAAAGCGAGTTCACCGAAACCATCTCCACTCTTTAATTCTCTGACCAGCTTGTTATTCACAACAACTTCCAGAGATCCTTGCTCGAGTATAAAGAACGAGCTGGCACTATCCCCTTGTTTAAATATATGTTCGTTTGGAGGCACTTCGCAGTAAAACATTCTGGTCACAATATTTTCTCTACAACTTTTAGAGAAGAAAAACAAAAAAACTGTGTACAATTCGTGCTCAGAGAGGTTGTAGAAAACGAAATGGTTGCGCAAGCAGTTGATAATAAACACGATATCATTCTTATTTTTTTCTCTGGGAATCTTTTTAATATTCTCATATAACGCATCTGGATCTATTCTCTCAGCTCCCTTCATAATCTTTCCCATTTTGTTTCTTTCATTTCTTTTCAACTCTCCTTTCTACAATTCATCGCTATTTTTAAAGTCTCTTGGAAAAAATTACTTTTGGGGTAGCTAAACCTTGAATAATATCATCTTTATCATCGTCATAGTCCTTTCTCTTTGACATATCAACGACAAGTTGCCTTGGGGCTTCTTCAAGGTCTAAACCTTTTGTCCTTGGGGTCGCTTTAATATTGTCGACAGATTTGGTGACTAAGCAGTTACCCATTTTTATTATCAAAACAATTAATATACTATAGTTTACCTAAAACTAATCCCAAGCAATTCAATCATATGAATTGATTGATCTTCATTAAAGATTTCCCATTCAGTAACTCAATTCCTTTGGTTAATAAAACCACTGTTCGCGATTCCAATTTTATTTTACGGCTTGTATTCTTCCAATTTATACGAGATCTTTTGCCTCTGGGTTCTGGGTCGAATGATGGAAAAACGAACTCCATTCGAAACACAACACATTGGGAAAAACCTTTTTCACTGAAAAAAACTCTTCTTGTAGATCCTTTTCTCAGTTTTTACCGAGAGAAACTCAAACTTTTCTCATGTTTGCTATGAAGAATTACTGGCATTATTCAAATCTAAATCAGTCAAAATTTTAAACTCTATTTTATTTTGATTTCCCTTGGCTGAGCCAACCAGTGTTCAAAAAAAGAATTGACCAAAAGTTGACCATCTATTTTCCAGTCATAAGTTTATCCCCCTCATCTAGCTTTCCAAAAATTTTGAAACAAAGAAAGGACTCTTTCTCTCGTAAAAGAAGTTCATCAAAATTTGGTTTCCTTTTTCAATAAAGCAAAACTTCCTAAAATCTTTTGGTATCGATGATCAAAAATTTTTTCAACGAATTTTTTTTTCTCTTGATTCATTATCAAATCAAACCCTTCCACTTGGGAGACCTGACAACGGAATTCGATTTTCTATCATATTTCAATCGATCAAAGAATTACCCAAAAAATTTCTAAAACGCTAAATTCTTCATTTCTTAAACAATCTAAATTTTTTAGTATTTTCTATCTCTCAATCCATTTGAAAGAATTCAATATTTGATGAAGAATTTTTTAATAAATGAGGAAAAATATTTCCGAGATACATAGAGAAAAGGTTAAACTCTTTTTATCAAAGGGAACAAATTTTATTGAAGCTTAAAATTAAATATATTTCAATAAGATTTATTATTTTATGAGCGAATCATCCTCTGTCCGTCAAAAAGTCGAAAATTTCATTGCTGCAAATAGAATAGTTGATCTTGAATGGAGATTCTCTAGTATCTTTTGTTACTGATGCTTGTTAACACTTTTAGTCTCACCTGCAAACAGTGTTATTGATAATAAAAGTGATTGTCTTTTGTATTTGAAGATCATAAGCGAGGATCCCCAAAATAAAAGAGAAGTCCTGAACTTGGAACTTACTATTGCCCAATTTTTCGAAATACAAAACGAATTACAAAAAATGAAAAGTATGGTTGAGTTCGTTTCCTAATTCTATGGATTCAAGACTCAAGATGGCAGTCAAAAAACTCACTTCCGGACATATTATGTTTCCTTTTGAAATCATGTGTATACCTTAATCTTACCCGAATTTCAGTGAGGAAAAGTATGTCCAGAAAGCCAGAAAAAAATTCATAAATAAAAAAGCTTTCTTTTTCGTTCTAAAAAATTTATATTTATCATGATGAATAATCTCTCATATTTATGATACAAATTTTGAAGAATAATAATAAAAAAGTGCTCCCATCTTGATTAGTGCTTTTCAATAACTCACATCGATTTTTTTTTTCTCAAATTCACATTAAGATGTGTACAAATATTTTATCACTCAACTCAATCTTGATAAAGAATACAACAAGTTAGGATTGAGTTCATTTGTTAGATCATCTACGCTCGAGAACTGTTGAAGAAGAAACGAAATAAGTTTAAGCTCTTCTTCTCTTAGGAGTATTGCTTATCAATGTCAAAGCTCATTTCGTTGAGAAGATATTTATATTTATCGATGAGTTGATCGTTCATATTCTCAGCTTCTTTTTTGACAAGTGCTGTTCCACCGTAATGGCTCACTAAAAACACGCTTGTGCCCACACCAATCTTTTGCCAAGTTTTTAACGTCATAAATCTTCTCCAAATAATGCTCACTGCAACCACATTCATTAAACCAAGTACTGACATTCCGTTGATGATGTATGTATATTTCCTCTTCATTGAAAGATATTCCGAAAGATCTTCAGGAGCAAAAAATTTTTTCAAAAAGAATGTGAGTTCGTACTTTTGTGAATAACTGAGGGGGCGATCTAGAAACATTTTACATAAATCCAAGCCAAGATATTACTATTTTCAAGCTGATTTTTGATAAATCTCATTTTTGTGTTTTGTAATCTCTCTTTGGCAATCCTTTTTGAGTCTGTTATCTCATCTGTTTTCTCCTTAAAGGATCCTCTCGAAGACTTGGATTCTTTGTTTTCATCAGACCCTGAATTTTGCTTTTTGTCTAAAGATTCGCTCATTAAAAAAATTAAGAAGCTAATTAATTAATCTATTTTCTCACTTTGCGCAATCGTATCTATTGTTTGATAAATTTCATTCTCTCTCTCTCTGTCTTTTAAAAATTTTATCCCTCCAGTTTTTGTCTGACTATGAGAAATCACATTGGCTCGTCTTATTGAATTTATCTCTTTTGTTTTTCTTCAAATAAACCTCCAGAATTTCAAAAATATTTTGTTTGAACAAACCAGTTCAATATATTGGCGTGAAAGAGATTCTCATCATGATCATGTCATATTGTGTCGAAATTCCCCGTTTTAAACAAAACAAAAAACCATTTCTTGCTGAGTTTAGATTTTGAAATTCAAAATTCTGCGAATTTATTTTTGAATAGGAGTTTGCGTGATTTGGAGGATGAGCAGAGATCAAAAGAGTTTTACTAGACTTTAATTAATTTATTCAGGACGCATAAATTTTGAAATTTTATAGCTAATTTTGATTCTTTCGAGGGTTTTTGAGATTAATAATTGGTGTGTTTACCTTCATCTCTCTATAGCTTTAAATAATTAAATTGTTTAAAAGGACAAAGAGAAATAAAAGTTTGAAACCAGATTGCGCAATGACAACTACTCTTGACCAAAACGCACTGCTCCTGCACTCTGCATCAAAAACATCCTTTAACAATCCCGTCCTTGAAAACCTTTCCAACTCTCCAGCTGCTATTGAGTTCGACTGGAAGAACAAATGGCTTAGAGGTAACCTTCCTTTATGATTCCCAATCAAAAACTTTTCAAGGAGAAGAATACGCCTACATTCTCAAAAATATTGACTTATACTGCCAGACTTTTCGAATGATCAAGTTACCTCCTAAAACTCACCCTGCCTCCATCTATACTGAACCACAGGGTAACTCTTTTGATCATTCGTTCTTACAATATTTCATAGACGGGATGATATATTTTGTAGAAGGAGACTCTGTCGGGTCTGACTTTGGATTCCCAAGAGTTGACATCAAAAAACGTTTTAGATGGTAAATATCTTGAATGCCTTCTTTTTCGAAAACGCTGTGTATAGGAAGAAAATGAACTTTACCACTGATCTCCCAAAGAAAAGACCCTGTGTCACTTACATTGTAGCCTCCGCCGTAAAGTGCGGGAAATTCTTCCCAAATAGTAAGGAAGAAGGCCCTTCCTTCAGAATGCATGCAGTCATATTGAACAAAAGTGGGACTCAAACCCAGAAATATAAGAATAAAGAAGCCATCAACGGCAACTTCAATTACACAGAAGAGCCAAACTCTAATATTTCAACAACTTGCTCTTCAATTGCAGATGCAGAACTTGAAAAGCACGAATTTCGCCCTGAAAACAAACTAGACCACAAGAAAAATTCCGCTCAAGGCCACGAGAAGAACTACGTATTATGTCATCTGCGAAAAATTGATCAAAACTACAAAACCTCCAAGGGTTCAGGCAAGCGGGAGAACCCTTATGATGATGAGGATGAAGACGACAGCGAGTTGGATGAGGCACAGGGATTCCCTAGAAAGTTTATTTGCGCCGAAGAGAACTTTGATAGTCAAAGCCGCACAATTCGCACCCCTATTCGAGATGAACCTTCCCATCAAAATTCAACTGACGCCTTCCTTTTCCAAAAGCTCGCCAAGTCTGGCAAGAAAAGCCAGGGCAAAATCCAAGCATCTACCGAAAAGCAAGGCCCGCTCAGCTCCATTTTCTCTGACAAGAAAGGGTCGCCAAATCTCAAAAACTTTATCCCCTTCAAAATGTTTTCCCATAATTCTACTTATACATCTGACAATACCTTACCCAAACAACCAGTGACTCAGACATCAACAGCAACTGAAGAATTCCTGAGTCGCATTAAAAAGGATGATGGGAATAATATTGATTACTTGAGTCTTTTTAATAAACTCATTTCTCACAAAAAAACTTAGAACTTGACCCAATTCCGAAATGTCGCTTCGCTGTAAATTTCTTGTAACTATATTTAATCGCCAGATTTAGTATTTGTGTTTTGATGAGCAATTGCTCAAATTTTCATACTGGAGAGTATTTATAATAATTTTCCTTTATTAATTTACGATTTTGTTTGTTTATTTGTTTGTTTGTCTGTAGGACCTTATTTGCATCGTAGAATCTTAGTCAAACTCAAAAAGAGTTGGTCGTTTTTTGAATTTATGGTATTTTTAATGTGCTTACTTTTCATGCATCGTATCCAGTATTCAGTACTCGGTACTCACTCAATATTCAACTAAACCAATTTTCTTTGCCCATAGAAATTCTCATTTTTTGGAAGAAAAAGATTTCAGAATGCTGGAATTTCTTTTTGTCATGCATGATCCTTGAAAGTTGTTTTCAAGAAAAAAAAGAAAAACTTCAAAAAGTCCGAGGGAGAAGAAATGTTGAAATTAAAATTTCTTCTCTGTGTTTTCAAGTTCCAGAAGGATATTTTTAAGAAAACAGCAAAACTCAAGAAAAAACCGTCCCTCAAAATTTCTAAATTCTGGATCCATTTGACAAATTTTTTGGAGGAAAAAGATATAACACAAAAAATCATATCATCTGAAATGAAATTGAATTTTTGACTTTTTTCGATTTCCACCTTCTTCAACAAAAGTGTCAGAATCGAAACCCTAGACTGTTCTTTTTAGTTTTGTTCTAAAAAAAGAATTCTCTGGAAAAATTTTTCAGTTTCTTCTTTCAGGAAGATCTGATTCACATAGTTTTTTCCTCCGAGAAGAATCTCTAAATTTCATAAAAACTTGTTTGGTTTTGGTTAACGACGAGAATTTTTCTTTTCAAAACATATATTTAGTCTTTGATTGAGAAAAAAAAATTATTTTTAGACCATGATTCAAAATTATCTTTTGTGAGAAAAAAAAACCAATTTCTTTTTTAAAGGTTTTTCTTTGAAGTAGAAAAGCAAAATAATTTAGTGAAAATAAATTTTGAATGATGATGGACAGGAGAGTGTTGAAATTTCAGAGATGCCTCAGTCCATTCCTTTTGTCAAAGTTGAGAGTTGGTAGGAGCCTTTTGAGCAGCTTCTTCCAGAAGGCTTTCGCTTTTTCATCTCATCAATCAACTGCCATTCCAGATTTTTAGAATGGGATGAAATGAACTGAATACAAGACAAGAGGACTTGAAACTTCATAGAGATATCTCTCTCAAAACCTTTTTCACTTTTAAAAAATGGATTTCTCAACAAGCATCTGCAAAGAAATAAGAAGGGTTTTTACTTTAACTGCTGTTTGAGTCAACAAAAAATTAAATCAAAGTCTTATTTTTTTTTTTTGCATTTGCCTGGTTTCTTTTTTTTGGCCTGTCAATCCTCTCTTCTCTTCCTTTCAGTCTTTGACACATCTTGATTCAAGACCTTCTTCCCCAGAATCTCTCAAACAATCACTTATCTTTGGCTTCACGCGTGAACCATTTATAGTTTCTTCGACCTTCATCAATGAAATAATTTTTTTCGCTTCATCTGAGTTTCATAAATTTTATAAACTTTTATTATTTTTAATATGAAAAATTAACAAAATTTTCAGACTGGGACAAGCTCGGTCCTTGAGAACTGAAGGTTGAAAAAGACTTACTCAGAAAGATTTTCTGTATCGAGAGAACCAACTCATCTCAAATTTTTTTTTTAATTAATCCCAAAATGAAATATGGACGTTCTTTATGAAAACAAGACTTTCTGCGACATAAAAATATCTCTTTGAGACAATTTAATAGAGACAGCAAGAATTTATCTCAGCCTCAAGTGCACTATTCGTCTAAATTTTATCAAAAGCTCATCTCATCGTTGATTGAAGGTCGATGTTTGATGCAAAAACCCTGTTGAAAGCATAATGCAGAATAAATTCAACCAGCAAAATTCCATCTTTAAAATTTCCCGTCCCACATGAATCAAGAAAAGGGACCCCAAAGATGAGAACAACACAGTCACTTCTTTTTCATCCTCAATGCAGTTTTTATATCCATAATTCCCAGTTTAATAAAGTCCTGCGCGTGTTGACATTAATTTTTTTCCCTTTGATTCCTTAAAAAAATACAATTTAACCCGTAGAAATTCTCAAGCCTTTTCTCTTGACAACATCTTTTTTCTACGAGTCCTATATTCACCATGAGAAATGTCCAGCTTTTAATGAATATCATGTGATAATGAGTAAAACGCAAGATAAGTTGATAATAAGAGCTTTATTCATTCAACTTGGTTCAAAAAGTGACCAGAGCGGCTTATTCGCAACTTCCTAAGGACTTTTCCCCCATGAAACCGATGAAGAGCGTTCTTATCTATCAAATGAATAAAACTCAACAACGAGTTCAACCTCATATTGCATCAAAATCCACTAGTACTTTAAGAAGTAACGCTCCTACAACGAGATGACAAGACTATAGACGCCAATAAAGCCCCAAAAATGCGTCAAATCCAATTTTGATGAGAAAAATGAATGAAATAATATCTTCACACATCTAGATTTTTAAAACAACAATCACGATTCTCTAGTTTCTTGAAAGTCAGACCAAGGAAAGTCAAACATTGCAGACGTTGCATATTTTTGAGTCCTCCAGATTTTCGAGGGAGAGCTTGCTTTTATTGCCATTAACTACGCATTTTAATTTGAAAAGCCCAATAGAGAGATCCTTGGCCAATTAACTGAATTAAAAAGTTAAAGGCATCTTTAATTATGCTTGTAACTTTGATGAGGATAATTTTAGAATATAAGATTCGACCAATAATTGAGGGGCAGTGCTAAGATAGAGAAACAATACACATCTTGAGCTCGAAACCTTCGCACAAGAGGCAGGATGCAGCAATCTTTTCAGACTGTGGAGGTGTCTACTGCCATTATTCTTTTTGAAAAGAAAAAAATGACATTACGAGATATAATTCGTAATTAAAAACCCGAATGTTGTGTCTTTGATTAATGATCAATTCAACAGGTTTATTAAAATTTAAAGCAATATTAAAACAGACAAATCCATGGCTAAAAATGCAATTTCGGAGATTTAAGTCGCTAAACTTCAAAAAAAAACTGTTGCTCACAAAATTTTAAAGTTTTAAACATTAGGTTTTATCAACTGATAAACAACTTATTTGCAATTATAAAATTATTGTTTAAATTTTCATGATACCTCAGAAAAAACCCTCCAGGACAAACAGTCAGATCATCCAGGCCTTCACTCTTGCCAAGTAGAGCGCATATCTTCTTCCAATTAACTAAGTTTTCAGACAAGAGATGGAGCTTGAAGAAGACAAGAAGCGTTTGGCTATGCTTCAAGGTGAGGCAGCCAAAAGAAGAGAAGAAAGAGACACTAAATTCTCAAAGACCGGCAAGAAACAGGCCAAAAGTCTCGAACACTCCATCAAAGGCTCAGAAAAGTACAGAAGTATGGAGGAGCATAGAATTGAACTTGAAGAACTCTTCCAAAAGCTTGAAGTTAACCCTGAAAAAGTTTGATTTTTCAACAAAAGTTCCAAGTCTCATCAATTTAGGGTCTCTCCGATGCTGAAGCTCATGAAAGAAATCTGAAATATGGTGATAATGCCTTGTCTGGTAAGAAAAAAACACCATGGTACATTTTACTGTTACACGAAATGACAACCTTCTTCGCCCTCTTGCTTTGGGTCGGAGGTATCTTGTCTATTCTCGCCTATATACTCGACTCAAGCGATCCATCAAATGTAAACTCTTGATAAAACCATCGAATAATAACTTACTCCGATAGCTTTATCTCGGTATTGTGCTTTTCATCGTCAACATCCTCACTGCCGTCGTCACATACAGTCAGAATGCCAAATCTGAGGCCATCGTTGATGCCTTCAAGAATTTCATTCCCCCAAAAACCAAAGTCTTGAGAAATGGCTCATACACTACTATCGACGCTGCCAAGGTGAGCTTTTTTTTTTTTCGATTTTTAATTTTGTCACAAAATAAAATTTATTTTCCCATGATTCTGTAATAACATTCAAATAGTTAGTTCCCGGTGATATTGTTGAACTCAAGGGAGGTGATCGTGTCCCCGCTGATATCCGTATCCTCTTCTCTCAAGAAATGAGAGTCGATAACTCATCCCTGACCGGTGAGTCCGACCCTCTCCTCAGAACTGTTGAGTGTACTAATAAAGAAAACCCTCTTGAAACCGATAACCTCGCTTTCTTCGGTACTTTGGTCAAGGAAGGTATTGGTAAGGGTATTGTCATTCAAATCGGTGACAGCACTGTCATTGGTCAAATTGCCAACCTTGCCTCCTCCGCTGGAACCCAAGAGAGTCCCTTGAGAAAAGAAATTAACAGATTCATCGTCATTATTGCTTGTATTGCCTGTACTTTCGGTATCCTCTTCTTTATTGCTGGTTTCGCCCTTGGATATCCCGCTATCACCAACGTTATTTTCGCTATTGGTATCATTGTCGCCAACGTCCCCGAAGGTTTGTTGGCTACCGTCACTGCTGCTCTTACCATCACCGCCAAAAAGTTGTCTGCCAAGAAGGTCCTTGTCAAGAACTTGGAAGCCGTCGAAACCCTTGGTTCCACTTCTTGCATTTGCTCTGATAAAACCGGAACTCTCACTCAAAACAAAATGACTGTTGAGCATCTCTGGTATGGTGGCAAAACCGTCAGAGGCTTAAACTACCAAAAGTTTGGACCTAAGCACCAATACGAATATGATAGAGAAGACCCTGACTTCAAAAACCTCCACCTTAATGCCATCCTCTGCTCCGAAGCTACTTTCGACAACAATGTTCCTCTTGAAAAGTTTGCCAGCTTGCATGGAAGTGAAGCTGAAATTGCCAAAAAGAGAGAACAACTCCAAAAGAACCATTTGGCTGACCTTGAAAAAAAGTTATATCTTGAAAGACCTACTATCGGTGATGCCTCCGAAACTGCCTTGATTAAATTCTTCCAACCTATTGAAGACATCGGCAACACAAGAAGCGGTTTCCCTATCAAGGAAATGAGAGATAAGTCCCTTGCCAAAATCCCCTTCAACTCTTCCTGGAAGTACGCTTTGACTATTTGCGACTACAAAACTGAAGGCTCTGTCAACACTACCTTCATTAAGGTAAAAATAATTTTTTATATAGCGTTTTCTAAATTCTCTCTAGGGTGCTCCCGAAAAAATTTGGTCTTTGTGCTCTCACATTTCAGTTAATGGAACTCCCCAACCAATTGATGCTGAATGGAGAAAGAAATTCGCTGAAGTCAACCTCAAGTTCGGTAACGGAGGTGAAAGAGTTCTCGGTTTCGCCAAAATGCATCTCCCTCAAGACAAATTCCCTGCAGACTATCAATTCAACTGCAAAAATGTCACTGACAACAATTTCCCAATGACTGGATTTGTCTTTTCAGGACTTGTTTCTTTGATTGATCCCCCAAGAGACGCTGTTCCTTTCTCCGTCTTGAAATGCAAAACTGCCGGTATCAAGGTTATCATGGTTACTGGGGATCAGCCTGTTACTGCTGCTGCTATCGCTAGACAAGTCAACATCTTCACCAAGGATGAAAAGACTGTTAACCAAATCGCCGAAGAAAAAGGAATTAGTTTGAATGAAGCTTTTGATCAAGCTGAAGCCATTGTTATTCACGGAGATTTGATCACTCAAGCCACCAGAGAAGATGAACTCCTTCCCGAAAGTGAAAGAGGCAGAACCCTTGCTAGATGGTTGACCAAACCCAAGATCGTCTTTGCCAGAACCACCCCCGCTCAAAAGCTCATTATCGTCAACGGTTGCCAACAACAAGGTCACATTGTCGCCGTCACTGGTGATGGTGTTAATGACTCCCCTGCTATCAAAAAGGCTGATATCGGTATTGCCATGGGTATCACAGGCTCCGATGTCGCTAAGGATGCTGCCGATATGATTCTCTTGACTGATGACTTTGCTGCCATCATTCTCGGCATTGAAGAAGGTAGAAAGATTTTCGATAACCTCAAAAAGTCCATCGCCTACTGTCTTACCTCCAACATCCCTGAACTTACCCCCTTCTTGTTCTTCGTTATCCTCAGGTTCCCCCTCCCCCTTTCCACCATTCTCGTCCTCGCTATCGATTTGGGTACCGACATTATTCCTGCTATCGGTTTCGCCTCTGAAGATGCTGAGCTCGGTATCATGATTAGACCTCCCAGAAAGAAGACTGAACACATGGTCACGAGAAAATTGATCACTTGTGTTTACGGAACCGCAGGAATCTTCCAAAGTCTTGGCGGTTTCTTGACTTATTTTGTCATTATGCGTGATTTCGGTTTCCCACTCAGCGAACTCATTGGTCTGTCCACAAAGAAGGGTATCAGACCTAATGAAGGTGACACCTTTGACCCCAATGCACCTTTCTTCGGAAATACCAACGAAGAATTCATCGCTTATTGCGAAGCTTGCTGGGCTGATGGGGACTGCGAGCCTAAAAACTACGGTAATGATGTTGCTGAAACTCCTGACTGGTTGTACAATCCTGATAAGACCGTCGATCTCAGACTCTGGTACTTGAAATGCAACTCTGATACCAAGGGCATCGACAACACGTTTGAATATGGAACATGCTACGTCAAGCAAATCAGTCCCATCTCCAAAGTCCCTGTTTGCTATACTGTCGACGCTTTGAAATACGCCCAAACAGGTTTCTTCTTCTCCATCGTTCTCTCTCAAGTCTCCAACGCCTTCAACTGCAAGACCAGAAAGCACTCGTTCGTTTTCGGAGGACTCAACAACTTCCCTCTTATGTTCGGTTTCTGTTCTGAAATGGCCCTCTGCCTTATCTTGGCCCTTGCCGAACCAATTAATATCGCTCTCAACACCAGAGATGTGACTTTCCTCCATTTCGGTGTTCCCTCTATTCCTTTCAGTGTTCTTTCGTTGTTCTATGACGAATGCAGAAAATACCTGATTAGAAACCAGAGAAAATCAGACCCAAGAAAACCAAACTGGTTCGAAAGAAATCACGCCTGGTAATTAAAAGGAAATTCATCGATAAATATTTTGTTGTATGACTGACACAACTGAGAATATAAGTCATACATATTACAGATTATGTTTATTTAATTTTGAGAACATATAAAAAAATATATACATATCTGTCTCAAGATATTATAGAAAATTTCATCCAAAAATAACCTTAAATCCTTCTCTTCTCAATGATATTTTATTGAATCACATAATCTCCCAAAATTATCTGAGATTTCATTCTTTTTTTTTCTTTTTTTTTTAACCTATCTTAGCGATAGCATACCAAATAAATTGATATCACTTATGAAAATATGTATCTTAAAGATAGTTTATTTGAACTTAGTGGGAATATGGTCAGTACAGGCAAGTGGATTCCTATGCATTAAGTCGATTATCTCCATTAAATAGTTAATTTATGAACAAAGTAAATTCTTTGAAGTTGTTCATTTTTGTTTTGGTTTTCGTTTATTTTAGTTGGCTTTATTTTCCATTTTTGCATAGGTTATTTAATTCACCCTTTTCAGGGATTACTGGATTCTAAGTGAGGGGACAGTTGATCGATATATTTTTGAACCGACAACCTGCCATTTTCTATAATTAATTCTCTTTTTAGTTTTTTCCAAGCCTTTTTTGCTGATTAATTTCATTCTTTTCAATTATTTATTCTTTTTTTGCACCAAAATTTTCGAAAAGAGTCCTTTGATTTTGATGTCAAATTTTTTTTCAAATTCCGATCACTTTTCTTCAAAAAAAAAGATCACCATTTTCTTTTTGAAGACTAAAGGAATTCTGGGAAAAATTAACATTTTCGATTTTGAGAAATAGCATAAATAAAGCCAATCAATACTCTTAAAATGGAGGATGTAAAACCAAAAGAGAGAAAATTTGAGAGGAAAATTCTCTTCATTCTGAGCGCCTCAGAAAAGCATATCAAAGACAAAATCTTTCGAGGTGAGAAAAAATGAAATCATCATTATTTCAATTCTCTCATGTTGTCAAAATTTACCACATGACTTGCAAAAAAATACTGATTTACTACAATTCTGGATTTTTGCAAATCACAAAGAATTTCACTGAGAGGAAACACTATTTTTTGTCAATTTCATCATTAGCAGAGCTTGAATATTGAAATTAAGAGAAATTTCTTGTTTAAAAGATCTATACTGATTAATTTAAACTTGAATCCAAATAAAATGGAGAGTTTTGTCGATGCAATAGTCAGAAAGCCGTTAAATGCCATTTTAGTTGGTTTAGGAAAGTGTAAGAAGCGAAAAAGGTTTCTTTTGACTTGTTGATAAAAGTTAAATTTCAAAAGAAATGAGTTTGAAGCAAATGAACCAGAAGTGCCGCAATATATGAAAACAAACTCTATTTATTATAAAAAGCCACAACCTTCCAACAGCCTGCTGTATTCACAAGGTCTAACCTCATTTAACTCCTTAACAAAATCGGAAAACCAATTGAAAAAAATAAAGCTTTCAATGAGCGAAAGTGACTTTTTGAAAATCAGAGAAAGTACAGAATTTTGAAAATACAAACCCTTTAAACGAAATGAATGTAGGAAGAATCAATATAGAGATGCCCGAAGAAATGCCAAATGGCGTTACCTCGCAGATAAAACCCTATAACAGCATCGAAATGAAAAATTCCGGGATTACTATTGTAAGCAACTGTTTTTATTGCTCGAATAAATTATATACATAGCATGCCAATGAATTCAAATTATTCAAGGCTCCAAATTCTAAAAATCACATATCTCTACCTGTCAGACAACGACGCATTTTTTCATTGAAAGGTAAAGGTCGTCTTGGAGATAAAGAAAACCCTATCATTGCAGAAGATGGGTACGCAGAGGAAAGCAAGAGTGACATAGCACAAAATGAGGCAGAGTCCAACCTTCTCGATGAACTGAACAAAGTCACCAAAAATATTTCAACCATCTCTTTTGATAGCCTCGGCTCACCAATCACTTCTGATAAAGGTAAGAAGATAAAATCTGTAGTATCAAATAAACTTTCCAGACTTTGACGAAAGGCCATCAACCTCAACCTATAAAAAAGTTTTATCCACTTCCCTTGATAAAAGAGTCGATGAAACCTATCAAAATGAAGTTGGCGATATGCTCTTTGAAAAAATCATGGAAGATAAGCGCAACTATCCCTTGATCACAATGGAACAATACATTAAAGTCAAAAATATATGGACATATACTGGAAACCTTGCTCAAAACGTGGTTACCCACCCCCACATTTCACAAGTTTTATCCTATAAAAATCTCAAGACTCTTTCAGGGCGATCCTGGCTGAATGATGAAGTATAGTTTACTTGAAAGAAAAATAACTGACCGACCACAATAGGTGATAAATGCTTATATTACTCTTTTAAACAAAAGGGACAGCGAAAACCTTCAGAACAAAGTTTTTATCTTCAACACATTTTTCTACCAGAACCTTGAAAGTAGTCTCAAATCTGGAAGTCTCGAAAAAGTTTTTAGAATCACCAAAAGAGCCAAGGTTTATTCTTTCTCTTGCAATTGAGCTCATATTTTTCCATTTTCAGGTCAATATCAGCGAGTGCACAAAAGTTTTTATTCCTCTCAACATAAATAACAATCATTGGACCTTTGTCCACGTGGATTTGATCAATAAGAGCATCAGTTATCACGACAGCATGCCAAGCTCCAAATTAGCATCCAAAATTATGAGTGATATCAAGAAATACATTGAAGGAACTTTAGCTCAAGAAGGCTTAGAGGATAATCAAAGTAACTTTGCCATAGGACTTCAAGCATAAATTGATTTATTAGATCTGAGCACGCAAGTTGACCATTGCTATCCTCAGCAGGACAATTCCTCCGACTGTGGCGTGTTTATGTTGAAAGGCCTTGATTATTTCTCAAGAGATCTCATTCCAAATTTTTGCGCTCACGACATGCCTTATTTTAGAATTTTGATAACTTTTGAATTAGTTCTTGGTAAAATCCTTACACCCAATATTTGATATTTTTGAGATGTATATAGTAGTAGTATGGTTTACATTTGCATCTGGCTAATTATTTTTGTAACAATAGAAGAGATAAAAAAAAACTTGGCTATTCTCAATTTTTCACTCAAAAATGGGAAAATTAGAAATTTATCTCTTTTCATAATTCAACGTAATGAACCGTTTTTATGAGAAGTAATTTAAAAACGAGCTCAAGTTTATTTTATCTAAATATTCAAATGAGAGTCTTTGCCTTTTATGTCCTTTTGATTGGGATGAGCCAGGTTTTGGGGCAAAAGGTTTGCAATAAGCTCCATATGAGTTCAAGCTTTGGTCCTGATAGCACATATGATGTGATTCGAGATGGAGTTGTGGCAAATACATGGAATTCAGGTGCTCTTGATTCACCAGTGATCTCAGTTTCCAAGAGTCTGGAATATTTCTATCTGCCTGACCTCGACTTGGAACTGGATCAAAGCAATATCCGACTCTATTATGATGATCCGCAACATGTGGCGTCCGAGGCAATTCTGAAAAGGGAAAAGAAAGGATGGTACACTATTGAGGTTTACTACAAATGCGACTCGTATGGTGGAAATTTCATCAACTACGAGCTGGAAATCCAAGTCCCCAATTGCGGACGGGCGACCGTCAACTGGAGAAAATTATGCGGTAACCCCTATACTGAGCGTGAAGGGCTAAGTGTTAATTTGCTTTTTGCTCATCACAGACAAAATATTGTCAGAAATGGAAAATTATACAATGCTGGATATTTTGATAGAGATATCAACAGTAATGCCATTTTACTGCCAGCGCGTGTTCACAGAGCTTCATTAGAAATTTATATCAATCCAAGTGATATCCAAAGAGGAACCGATTCAACAGTTGTTCGCTCTTTTCAAAATGCTCTCCCTAATACTGAAACTGAGAAAAAATTCAACACTGACACTTTTATTTCCAGGGTTCGCGCAGACTCTGATAAAAATATAGTCGATGTCAAGGTCAAGGGAGAACTTGGTAATGCAGGCGCTGTTATTACTGATGCCCATAGAGCCACAGTCGATCTGATTTTTGAGTGTACTGAACTTGGAGGTGACTCAACCGTTGAGGTTGATATTCTGCTTCCTATTTTTAAAGATGTTACCATTTATTTTGTCAAGCATTGCCCTGTTGGAATGGGTAGTGGATGGGCATTTTTGAAATTCCTCTTCATTTTAGCCATCATTGCAGCAGTATTCATTGCAATCACACAACAACAGAAGATAGGCTTGAAATATAAACCTCTCAACTGGAGCAAAATTAGAAGATCACTTTCTGGTAAATTTGAAGAATGTTACTTAATAATGACCACAGCTCTGAATTCACACACCAACAATCATGACTTTATGGCGATTTCAAATGAAGAAGAAGGCACTTCTGATTATGAACTGAAAGGTCTAAAAACTTCGAACGAAAATGATGAAGAAAATATCCCCCCTTCAACTCATGGAAATTCTCAACAAGATTATCCTATTTCTCGTACTACCAAAAATACTTATGGAACTATATAAATAAATAAGTAAAATATATCGAGAGAAAACTAGTCAAATAATATAATCCCGTTCCAATAAAACAAATAAATTCTCCAATAGCGAATAAAGGAATTAATTAAGAAGAAAATTATTAAATACTATCTATATATAAGATAAAAAATTGAAACTCCATGGATAAAGCTGCAAAATCGCAATTTGAAAAGCAAACAATAAAATATATTGAGGACAAAAAAATCTATGATGTGTTGGAGAATCTTTTGAGGAAACTTGCCTTGAATCAGCCTAATGATCCTATCGATTTTCTTCTTGATCAATTGACACATAAAAAACCAAACTTTATTATTTCAATCGTTGGAACCGACCTCGATATCCACAAAGCCTGCGAAAATATCAGTCTCCAACTCAACCTGAAAAGAATCGACGCCGATGATCTCGTCGCCAAAGAAATTCAAAAGAATACTGAGCTCGGAAAAGATTTCCAAAAAAATAAATCAAGAAACGAAAGAAGTAACAACCCTTGTGTGCATGATTACTCAATAATAATGGCATAGTTTCTGAGGAGAGAGTTTTCCCTCTTGTTCTTCAAGAATTGAAATCTGTTGATAAATTCGTCAATGGAGTTTTGTTGGAAAACTTCCCTCGCACATTAGTGAGATCTCTTTTGGTTTGAATTTCTTTTTAATTGAAATAGCAAGGTGCAGAGTGCCTCAAAGAAAATAAAATTGTCCTTGAAAGAATCTTTTCAATCAGTGAAGAAACTATCGAAGAAAAATTCAAGCAAAAGAAATATACACATGAATTATTGTAATTTATTTTTACTGAAACTCACAGTAACAGCATTTCAGGGATCTCAAAGATTTGCTTGAATCATTCGGTGGGTTTGTTGTCAACATCGATGCCAAAGGAAAGCCAAGCGAGAAAGTCTCTGAAGAAATTGTGGTAGTTTTTTCTTATGAAATACTATTTCATCTTTCAAAAAAGACAATGTTGAACTACAGAGTCAAGCACACAATCCCTCTCAGGCCTCCAAGAATCCTTGTCGTCAATCCTCCTGGTTCTTACTCAACTCGCAAATAAAAATTAACCTGCCAATTTTAGGAGTTTCTTTTGAAAAGGTTGGAGCCCAAATTGCCCAAAAATTCGGTTTGGTTCATGTTGATGGCACAGCCTTGCTCAATCAAGAAGTCCAAAAAAAGACACGAATCGGAGCCATCATCTCTGACTGCTTCCAAAAGAACAATTTAGGTATTTCATTGATGTAGTTTGCGGAGATCCATAATTTTCAAAAAGTACCTGATGACCTTCTTTGTGGATTAGTGTATAATGAACTCACCAAAAGCACAAGCAGGATTCTCGGTTGGGTGCTGACAAGCTTCCCTCTGAATCCAGCTCAATTCCATAAATACACCTCTTGGGAATTGCATCCTCATTTCGTTTTGTCTGCAAAAATCAAAGACGAAACATTTGCCAAGGCTATCCTTGAAACAGGCGATATCGGAGATTTGAATTACTTTGGACAAGTTTTTGTCAACAAAAGTAGAAAAAATAAACAGTTTTTCGAAGAATAGTAAAAAATTCAATTTTTCAAAAAATCCTGACCCCTTGAATAGCCTCTCAAATTTCCACAAGCTTAATGAAACGGTTGAGAAAACTTATCCAAATAAAGTTGAACAATTTGAAATTGGTATCGACATATCTGGAATTTTGAACAGTTGTTAAATAATTTCTTTAGATCTCAATCCTTCCCAGCTGAGCACTAAAGTCGGAAAACTTCTCCAAAATCCCCTCTATTATGATTAAATAAGAAAAATGCATTTCTAAGAAAGAATTCAGGGATGACTTTTTTGTATCTTGAACTTCAGTTTACTTTATTTTGCAATATGATGAATATAAATCGAAGTCTGATTCTGAATGCATAAATCAAAGCAACAAACTTTCTCATCTATTCATCAGTTCGTTAATATAAATTAACAATATATTTCATTTTTCAAATCAAGAAGATTTCTCCCATTTTTATTTTGAAGAAAACATAAATAGATCCTAAAATTAATATTAAGGTTTTGAGAAAATTTTCAATATTGAGAGGAAAAAGGCCATATTTTAGTTTTTTTATATGAAAGAATAATGAATTAATGTATAAGGGGTTTGGGGTTTGGGGTTTGGGGTTTGGGGTTTGGGGTTTGGGGTTTGGGGTTTGGGGTTTGGGGGTTGGGGGTTGGGGGT
>Ga0182738_1000639_pt1 | contig 46609 bp, 22 predicted proteins | sample eDN5th30CBELigMG_FD_128876 | JGI IMG/M metagenome (GOLD analysis project Ga0182738, IMG submission 128876) | Enriched Miracle-Growth compost microbial communities from Emeryville, California, USA - eDNA 5th pass 30_C BE-Lig MG (version 2)... ... | reverse complement strand
AACCGGATTTAATCCAAGAAAGTGAACAAAATTTATCCCCTCCAAAATCTTTTCGCTCCTTAAGTCAAATAGATATAAAAGAAAACTTGCAGCTTTTCTCCCCTATCAATGATGTTCAAAGAGTTGAGTTTTGCAATTCTTCTTCAAGCAAAGCTTATAAAGAGTAAAATTTCTTTTTTGGATGTCCAACAAAATGTTTATCAGGCAAAAAGATAATAGAGAAAATTCAACTTTTTAAAATTTATCAGAAATATTTAATCATGGAATTGTTGCGTTATTCTTGCGCCTGGAGTGAATTGGCAGTTTTTTGTGCTTTGACCGGTTTTCCTTCTCAGAAATTCCTTTGAGGAATAGTGCTGAATAAAAACGCAAGAATATTTCAATCAAGATCAAGGTTCCATGAGTATCAAAGTGCAACTTGAAAGAGAAACATCTTCAAGGCTTTCAGATAAGTTTGGTTGAATAAGCTCCAGATTGAATCGAAGAGCAATTATGTCCTAAGTCTAAAAGGCTTTTGAAATAGCGAAATTGTATTTTTTCTTGTTTTTAGTTTCGGAGGAAATTTTTTATTAAATGGAGTTTTTATTTCGAGAAAAATCGCATTCAATGCTAAACAAGACATTTGTCTTGTCTTGCTTCATTCATCTCGAAGACGTTTTTTTGATGAGAAGTCTATGGTTTGGAGAAACCATAAGAGAATGGGCCTTAGTTTGTTTTGGCTCACCAGAAAAAAATTTTACACGTTATCAATGGGAAGCGTTTGTGGTATTAAAAAAAGGAGGGATTGTATTTTCTGACTCTGACAAAAAAATGGAGCCAGAAGGTGAAAATCTTTACTTTTATATTTTTATAGCCCGAATGAAAGAGAAAAAGAGTTTTGGTGGGAGATAAAAAGTAATTTTTAAAGCTTCAAAAGGATGTGAGCGGGGACTTTTCGGTATTTTCAGCTTCTTGCCTCGCTGAATCACTGACTTTTAGACTTTTGCAACGAGACTGCAGGCTATTTAAGCAGGATATTTTCCAAAATTTTATAATCAAAAACAAATATTCAAACAACATCTACTTCACAACAAACTCATAACAATGAACAAAAGCAACTTGTACATCGCATCTCTTGCTTTATTGCTCTTTGTCGGGCAGATAAGTGCTCAAGACCATCTCTGGACATTCGATGAGAACACTGGCAATATTGCTCATGACTCTAAGGGTGGCAGAAATGCAGTCAACGGTGTGTTGAACAACGCACAATGGTGGGATCTTTCCAAAGTTGGAGCTGGAGCAGCTGTTCACATTACTGGAGCTGATAACTCCTATGTCTCTTTTGGAAACAGCATTGGACAATTTGGCACTCAAGCCTTCACTGTTGCTTTCTGGTTCCAAACTACTGACGATTCCCTTAGTCTCGCTGACTTGATCGGCAATCGTGCTGCATCAGGACATGGCAACTTCTTCTCTGTCAGATTGTCCAATGACGGTTATGTGAGTGCTGAAGTCGACCAAGATGCCTCAGGTACCAACTACATTGGTTTCAGAAGTGCGAGAAATGGTTATAACGATGGTAACTGGCATCACATTGCTGTTACTCGTTCTGGAAGAACCCTCACCCTTTACATTGATGGTGCTGCCTCCAACTCTGGTACTGCTGCTGGAACTGCCAATATCAACAACAGAAATGTGTTCAAGATCGGCCGCTCCTTGGTTGATTGTAACACTGCTAGATTCGCTCTCAACTCTGACTTTGATGATCTGGCAATTTACAGCAGTGCTCTTAGTGCCTCTCAAGTCAGATCCCTTTATCTCGGAGCTACCAATCAATAAGGTACATCCCTGAGTGGACGAATAATAATCAAGTTAATATCCAATTCATATTGTTGATGTTAACTAAATATGAACTTCATCCGTATCATATTATGTATCGTAATTATTATATAATCATATTCTAAGGAAGTGATTATTATTAATTTCTACTCAAACTTTAATTGGAAAAAACTTTCTCTCTATTCAAACATTCTTTGAAAACAATTTTTTGTGCGAAATCAAATCATCAGTGCTCTCTTTCAGGAATATTGATTTCCTTTTTTGGTACTAAAACTCAGACCTTACTTTTTCAAAAATTATCAAGTTCATCACCAAGAAAAGCTTGGCACAACTGAACTGAAAGCAGAAAACCTTAGAAGGAAGGAAGTCAAAGAGACTGATGGAATCTTCAAGAGATCAGTTTTGTGGGAAAGAGCCTGAAGTTGTCCGAAACCAAAAAAAATCTGGATCATTAAACCGTATTCAAACTGTTTAAAACCGGATTTAATCTAAGAAAGCGAAAGAAAATTATCCCCTCCAAAAACTGCTTTCGCTCTCTCTCAGTTATAAAAACACAATTTGCAGCTTTTACTACTTCTCCATGATGCTCATCAGCCTTAGTTTTGCAATAATACCTCAAAGAAACCTCAAAGAGAGTAAAATTAAATTTTTACAAAGGAAAATATTTTATTGACCAAAAAGATAAAATTCTAAAATTCAACTGGTTAAAATTTATTCAAGATTTTTCATCTTCAAAAGTGGTGGCTATTGCGTTATTCTTGCGCCTGGAGCTAATTGGAAGCTTTTGTTATTTCGGCCAGTTTTCCTTCTCAGAATTTCCTTCAAGTAATCTTGTCGAATAAACGCGCAAAGATTACACTCAAAATCCAGTTTTATGAAGAAGAGAAATTGGTTTTTATTAATAGGAAGGCTTGCAGGCAAGTTCGATTGGATGAGCTACAGGTTGAGCTCAAGGTGAGTTATATTGTAAAGCCTGAAATTTCTTTCAGATTGCTTTCAATTTTCTGAAAAATGAAAATTGGACGAACTGAATTTCATCAAAAATTTTTTTGGGTTAATAAAAATATCTTGCCCCAATGAGAGATAATAAGATTTCTGTTGTTTATGTATGTAAGGGAACTATTTGGTGAGCTCAGTAATGAAACTAATGGAAAAGAGAGTTGACCTTTGTTGATTCTAAGGAGTGTGAAAAATCTTTTTCCTTGGTTTTGGGAGAGAATTGCCAGTATTTGCGAAAATAGAGATTGTGCTTTCTGACTCTGACAAAAGAAATTGAGCCGAAAGGTGAAAATCATTATTTTTATATTTTGAGAGCTCGAAATAAAACAAAAGGAAGAGAAATTTGCCATGAGGATCAAAAGTAGTTTTTTAAAACTTGCAAAATCACGGAAGCGGGGACTTTTGGGTGTTTTCAGCCACTTCAAGCGTTAACCAACTTGGTTTAAACCTCAGCTATATTTAGAACTCAATGGTGTTGTCGGCTATTTAAGGGAGAGACTTTCGGAATATTTTATAATCAAAAACAAACATTCCAATAATATCCACTTTCCAACAACATCAACAACAATGAACAAAAGCAACTTATACCTTGCTTCCCTTGCCTTCTTGCTCCTTGTCGGGCAAATAAGTGCTCAAGACCATCTCTGGACATTTGATGAGAACGCTGGCTACACCTCAGATGACGATGGTACCAGTAGAAACGGCGTAAAAGCTGTTTTGAACAATGCACAATGGCTCGATCTTTCTAAAGTTGGAGCTGGAGCAGCTGTCCAAATTACTGGAGATGACAACTCTTATGTCTCCTTTGGAGATAGCATTGGACAATTTGGCACTCAAGCTTTCACCGTCGCTTTCTGGTTTCAAACTACTGACAATTCCCTTAGTCTCGCTGACTTGATCGGCAATCGTGCTACATCAGGACATGGCAATTTCTTTGCTGTTCGTCTCTCCAATGACGGTTATGTGAGTGCTGAAGTTGACCAAGACGCTTCAGGCACCAACTACATTGGCTTCAGAAGCTCCCAAGGTGGATTGAATGATGGCAACTGGCATCATGTCGCTGTCACTCGTTCAGGAAGAACCCTTACTCTCTACATTGATGGTGCTGCCTCCAACTCTGGCACTGCAAGTGGCACTGCCAATATCAACAACAAGGTTGTCTTCAAGGCCGGTCGCTCCTTGGTTGACCGTGCCACTGCTAGATTTGCTCCTAATGCTGTGTTTGATGATGTTGCTATCTACAGCAGCGCTCTCAGTGCCTCCCAAGTCAGATCTCTTTATCAAGGAGCCACTAATCAATAAGTGGTCTTGTTGGTAAGCTAATAATATAAATATTATAAATTTATACGTAAGTTTATAATATATAGAGTGTTTATAAAAATACTATAATTGATTAAATATGATTCTTTAATCGGAAATTTGATTTTTGAAAATCTTCTCTTGCTGGAATTTTAATAAATTTTGAAGAAAGAAAGAATTAATAGGATTTTCGAATTCTGAAATATATGTAGAATATTAGAGGAATGAAGGTGAAAGTGAATATTTGTTCGTAGTAAGGTCTGAGCTCAAAAATCCTTGACTGGAAAATAAAGGGAAAGCAGAAAATTTTAAACAGGATTTTAAACAGGCAACTCTTGTTATTTTTCAATAAAAAAACTCTTTTTTGAAAAAGAAAATAAACAGCTAACTAATGTCTTAATTAACTAAAACTATTCAAAGTCAAAAAAACGTCTAATTTAATTCTTGATATTTCTATGTTGAAGTTTCTTCTGCTCTCAAGCCTTCTCATAATCACTCTGAGTGTCCGCCTTGGGCCATCTCCACAGTCTGAGCTTCAGGTCAGCCAAGTCACTGCTCCTTTGACAACTTCGTTCGCTGGTGGGAGTTCTGGTTTGACTTCATTTGGGATCCGAGCTCCATTGGGATCTGATGCAGTGCTGCGATTTACAGGTGATGGCGCTGGTTCTGTAACTCTCGCTCTCCTTGCTGATTCAGGCGCATTTGTGATAAAAAATGATCGAAAGAACCTTGTTGAGATCAGTCAGAAGGGGGATGAGATTGTTATGGGAGTTAGCAAGTTAAGAGCAAAAAGCCTTCAATATTTCGGAGATATACTCTATATGGATATTCCTCAATGGAAGTTGATCGTAAATGAGAATTATTGGCAAGAGCCAACTGGTTGGAGCAAAAATTCAATTTCGACTTGTGGTGGAGTGAATATGTTGGGCGGCTATGCCATTTTAGCAGGAACAGAAAATTCAAAACAGTTTAGAGATATTCCTCCTCATAAGAAGCTGAGAATTACGGCTACTTTCCATTTCATTGACGCTTGGACCGGAGAGACAGCATACATGAAGGTCAACATTGGAAGAGAGCGTAGTTTTGAATATGTATGGACTGAGAGATATGATTCAACACAAGCAGCGAATAGCATAAATATCTGCGGAGCCCATTATGGAGAGGGTAAATTCAGTACTCCAATCGATATAACTCTTCCTCATGTCGAGGACAACGTAAGTATTTTATTCGGAACGACTCTCGATCAAGACCCTCAAGATGAATCCTGGGGTATATCTAATCTTAGTATTTATGTCATGTAAATAAAGTTGATTGTTTTTTGTTTGTATATTCATAAGGCCTACCTGCAGAATTATGAAAAGAAATATTGGTCAAGAGATTTGGAAATTTTTCTCATTAATGATGACAGAAATTGTCGAAAAACAATTACATATAAATATTGACAAACAATGCAGGTAAAAAAATGCCTGTATGAAATAACGTGAAGAAAGCTTAGTTTGCAAAAAGAGACTAAAATGAATGGGTATTTAAGTTATATAAAAATTCGGTTGGCAAAAAAATGTCAAGCTAAACATGCGTAATCAGTATCGGTTTTCACATTTCACATTCTGTCTAGACAGTGTGATATCTGCTTTTTCTTCTATCTCCTTCACGGAAATTTGTCATTACAGCCCGGATTAAATCTTCCATTGACAACGGTTTTCTCAAAAACACATCGGCTCTAATTTCTCCTGAGGGGTCCATACACTCTTTAATTTCTGATTCAATGACATTTCCACTTGTTATAATCAGCAAGCAAGGGTCAAGATCATTTTCAATTTCAAAGGCTCTAATTATTTTAGCCGCAGTTTTTCCGTCCATAATTGGCATATCAAGGTCCATTGTGACAATATCCACACGTTCTCCTCTGCTAAGAATATTTTTAAAATTCTCACAGGCAGTTTCGCCATTTTCTGCTGATTCAAGAACTTCAATTCCCATTTTAACGAAAAAGTCTTTTAAAATGATATTGTTAAGTGGGATATCATCAACAACCATTGCCTTGAGATTTTTAGGGCCTATAATATTTTTTGTGCTTTGCATTTGAAGCAAATGCCTGCTTTCGCTGACGACTGGGTCAAGGGGGATGCAGAAGATAAAAGAGGAGCCTTTTCCTTGTCTGCTAAAGACTTTGATATCTCCTCCCATTTTTTTACAGAGCTCTTTTGTAACATAAAGTCCGAGGCTTGTACTGGCTCTTCTTTGAGTGGATCTCATTTGTCTGGTAAAGATGTTTTCAATGTCAGTTTTTGAGATTCCACAGCCTGTATCTGTGACAGAAATTTTGAGGAGACCTCTGTTTCTTTCAACGAAAGAATCACCAGTGTTTTTCTTTGCCTTTTTGAAGGGAGAGTTGAGGACAAAAACCTCATCACAAAGGACAGAAAGAGCTTGTTTCTTCTCAAAGACGCCTTCGTCTTGATCATTTTCATCATTGAAGGGGACTGGTTCAAATGATTTTGGATTTACAGTGTCAGCATTACTGATCCATTCGATACTCACATCAATGAGTCCAGTTGTGGTAAACTTGACAGCATTTGAGACAAGGTTAATAACAATTTGGGTGATTCTGTAATAATCAAGGTTCAGGACTTTGGGGATTTGCTTTTGGACTCTCATTCTGCCCTTGAGATTCTTCCTTTGGATCATCTCAGAGCAGACTTTCCAAATATCTTCCATAAGACTGTGAACTCTGATGGGAACATAGCTGGTTTCAAGTTCATTGATCTCAATTTTTCCCACATCCAAGATATTGTTGATAAGATTTAGCAATAGTTCGCCACAAATTTCAGCGTTTAATAAGAAGCCTTGAGCCTTGTCGGAGAGCTGTTCAAGGTTTGCGAGCTTAATGCTTCCCATTAGACTGTTGATATGATTGCGAAGTTCATGAGAAAATCCCAAGAGCATTTGTCTTTCTGGGGCACATTGATTGTGAGCTTTTTGTTCTTCATTTTTTGCTACTGCTTTGTTCTCAGCAAAAGCATGAGCAACGCTGACCAGAAGCATATTTAAGATGAACAGAGATCTCAAGGAATTATTCAAGATTGCTGCTATGTCTTCAGTGGACTTCATGAGTAAGATTTCTTTGATTTGAGGTTGGTAGAGTATGTTGAAAAAGAGTATATGGATCATGTTTTGGATGAAAAAGTGGTTGAGGTTCTTTGTCAAAAGGTATATGAGAGTAGGAAATGTCAGGATAGCTAACCAAGCAGGAAAAGAGCCCTCATCTTTTGATGCAAAAGCCAGGAAAGCAATGTAGAACTTGAGCAAGACGAAACGGAAGAGACTACGAGCTTTCATGGAGTGATCTTTAGGACTGATCTGAACAATAACAATAGCAATAAAGATAAAGCAACCAGCGAGGTTCATAGGCATGGAGGTTTTCATTTGGAGGAGATTGAGTACATAAATAGCAAATAAAAAGATACAAATGAGGAGAGATTGAGGGGTTTTGATTTTAGGTTGTGAGCCGCTTGAGTTTTTGTGAGATTGTGAGGGAGATTTGCTGAAAAGAGAATGGATGCAAGCAACGGCAACCCTTTGGAAGCCTTTTAGAAAAGGATACATGAAGGAAAAAAAGTAAAATTAAAACTAAATAAAAATTAGCAGCACCAAGCTAAACTAGCTTTTACAATACAAAGTTTGCTGGAAATTTTTTTATTCATAAAACTGAGAATCTTGAAGTTCTTTTAATTTGAAAATATTTTTTTCCAGCTGGTAATTAGAACCTCTGAAGTTTTTCAGAATTTAATTGCTTATCAAGCGGTTTAAAGGAATTTTCTCTCAAGATTTAAGAATAGATGAGATGGGTACTTTTGATATTTTTATCAAGGCTTTGAAGAGTTATTCCTTGAGGAGGTTCATGGCATGAGTATAAAAAATCAAATGAAGAGAATACTTTGAGAGAAGAGATTCAAACGGGGATGATGAATCTTTAAAAAACTCTTGGTGAAAAGCATCTCAGGAGGGGTTTTCAAGTAAAATTTAAAGAGAGCCGAAAAAGCTAACAAAATTTACCTTGAGGCCAAAATTATAAATTGTATGGAAAAGGTAGCTTAATTTTTCAGTTATTGATAAGATGATACTTGGAACGATAAACAATACAGAGTTCAATAAAATTCGAGAGAGCAGATTTAGCGCAAGAAACGGGCAGATTTGGGCAAAAAGCCAAGTTTATTTGTATTTTTTCAGTAATTTCCAGTCTTGGATCTTTAAATTCGGCGCTGGAAGCTTCTAATTATTCGATAACCAGTTGCCGGAGCTCAAAAATAAGTGATTGATTTCATCAGTTTAAGACAAATTGCAGTATTTTCCATCAAAAAGATGACTAACGGCTGCATTCGAAAAAACGTGGATTGCCCTTTAATAACATTGAAAAAAATTGATTTTGTTGTTTAAACCTTGAGTTTCTCGGAAAACCAACTTGACATATAGAGTGCGGTTTTCATGGCATACTGTGCCTGTGAAATAGTTTTCTGGTGAGACGAGAGGCTCAATCTATCTTGTGTGTTGGGATTTGATGAACATATTGAAGTTGGCTGTAGAAATAAGGAATAAATGCAAAATCTCCTCTGAGAAGTATTTCTAAAAATCTCAAGGAGGGTTTCAAAATTCGTCCTGAACCTGAAGGTATTGGTGAACTAAAAGGGAGAAAGGTGCGAATTTGAGTGTGATTAATCCATTGGAGAAATATCGATACAGTCAGAGGCAGAGGTTGATATATGGATTTTTCGTTTTAAACCCTCGACATTGGAATAAATTTTTTGATAGGGAATTAATTCACAGCCTCGAATTTCAATTTAATTTTTGTCTGGTTTATTATTCTTTGATAATTAGCCACATTCCTGTATGCCAGCAGGATGAGGAAAAGTGGTCCTTCATTGTAAGACAGAACTGTTGCTTTTTTGATTTGGTTGATATTCTCTTTGCCTTGGAAAAAGAAGAAACTAACCTAAAAGCCCTCAAGAACACCATCTCAGAAGGGAAAAGCTTTGTATAAATTCAAACATTCATTTGTTTTTCTTTCGCGGAAAAAGTTTATCTTAACGATTTCGACTCATGAGTTCTCTTGAAGGAAATGAATATTGCGACTGATTTGCTCTCGAATAGGGCTTTTAAAGAGCCATACCGTCTTTCCTAACACCCAAAGAGAGCTGAGATAAGGAATGAACATATGTTAAACTTATTATTCAGAGTTTTCCAAGAAGGGAGAAAATGAAAAAGGCCTTTTGAAAATTGTGGGAGTGAAGGAAAAAATGTTTAATAAATTGAGATTTCAAGAAGTACCTTATAAACTCTTAATCGAATTTTAGAAAGAAAAATTTCCTTAATTTTTGGTTTTTGTGATTTAAACCTTTTTTTATGAATAATATGACGTTTCAACCAGATCTTCTAAAAATTCGAAAATATTATTAAACAAGTCCAAATTTGATCAGAGACACAAATTGAGGTGATTATGAAAGGTTTGTTGAAGGAAGAGATACCTGTGAATAGTCCATAGTTTTCTCCTCATTTCTCAGTCGAATATGGTAAACTACGAGGTTTTTGACACGGAGTGTTGAGTCGAGTTACTTTTTCAAGGCGAAAATTTGTATGGAGCTTTTTCTCAAATTTGCAATGAGGAAAGGTTGCAGTGAAGGAAGTTCAATGGGTTGATTGCAGGTTTGTTTTGTCTTGTTTTTCAAGGGAGAAAAAAGGATGACTTCAAGGAAGAAATTGTTTTGATGGGCAATTTATTCAATTAGAGGCTTGAATTAAAAGAAAGACATTTTATTTATTAATATTTCACTCTAAAAACCCCTTAGTTTGCTTTGATAAATATTTCCCATACTCTTTGAAATTCTTTGAAATCAAATAAAGTCGAAAAATTTAGAAATGCGAACGGGGTTTTCGGGTTCTTTTCAAAAATTTGAACTTTGGTCTGGTCAACCAAGACAAAAATGAATACTACAAAATTTCCTTTCAAAAAAAATTTCTCCCTTTTTTCTAAAGGAATTTTCAGGATTTTCTGTAGTTCAGTCAAGTTCAGAAAAAATAGGCAAAAATAATATTTTCTTGGAATGCCCGGACATTTTGTGCCCTCAGAAACTCCAAATGAGGAACAAGAGGCTCTTCCTTCTTTCTTTATCAATTACATTTCTGAAGGGGGCAAAACAAGAGATGCGAAATATGAAGAAAATGAAAGAAAAAAAAAATTCAAGGAATATTTTTGAGTCCGACAAAAATAGGCTTGAAAAATGTTTGGGGATTTTTGAATCTCTTGAAACGAATTCTTTTTGTCAAATTCATTCCAAATATATATATATTCTTTTTAATTTTCAAGTCCAGAAGAAAGAACTTGATTCAGAAAATATTTTTTGGGAAAATCTCGAAGGAAAAGAAAAATTCAAAGATTTCTTTTCCTTCGAGATTTTGGGAAATTTTCTTGACTTGAAAAATTCCATCTATGTATTTTAACAAAATGAGGAAAAACTCTTTGGATAAGAATTCAAGGAAAAAGTTGAAAATATTAAAAAAAAAGATTTTAGAGATTTTTTTCAAAGTCATCTTTTGGAAAGTTGTCTCTTCTGACGAAAAAAAATTCTCTTTAAAAAATGTGATTCTTGTTTTTCTGAGTTAAGGAGAAAACCCCTTCAATTTGAGTATTTTTGGGTTTTTTTTTCAATAATTCATTTTTTTAGATTCAATTTCTGAGGAAAAAAAAGAAGGAAGTTCTTTCATCAATTTGTAGTTTCTTCTTATGGAATGTGAGAAAAAAATTGTCCTGGTTTTTTTTTTAAAGTGTTTTTGGTAAAATCTCAAGACCAAGACTTTTCACGCTTTTTTTTCAATTCAAATTTTCAGTCAAGTTTTGAATGAGATTGACAAAAAAATTTTTTTTGTAAGGGTTTCTTTTCAGCTTCATAATGCTCAAAAACGAAAAACAATTCGGATTTCCAAATAAAAAAATGATTTCTGACTTCCTTCCGATTTCCCCTCCCAAATTCTAGCGCGGGGTCAAAAGTATCCAGAGATGTTCAGAGAATTAATTTATTGAAGCAGTCATTTTTTTGCCAGATATGTAAAACAATTTTCCTCCATTATAGTCTTGGTCAGGAGTTGAAGAATTTCAATAATAATCTTTTGAAGATTTTTCCGGGAGGGGTCTATTATGAAAAAACTTTAAATATTTTTCCAAGTCAATCAGAAGAAAGTTTTTTTGAAACCTCGGAAACAAAGCTGAATCCTTAAACAATAATTTTACTTTTTATTGATGAAAAAAACTTCCAGATCATTTCACATTTTTATAAAAAGAAAGGGGAGTTCAGAACTTCAAGTGCAAGTTATGAGGGTATTGATTTTGTATGAGAGTTCATTTATTGTAATTGATTAAAACCCTTTAATTTGAATATGGAATAAATCCAATTTTTTCCTTCTAAGGAAAACAGATGAGTTGTTCTATTTGATTATTTTTTTTTTCCCTCCCATCAAGGCATTATCAATTCAAATCATATTCTAATTCACAAGACATTTTTAAAGGAATATAATGGCTTCCAAAGGATTATTAAATTGAGGAAAATTGAAAACTAAAGGAGAAATTTGGAAAAAATTGTAAAAAACTTAGATTTGAATTTTTCAGGGAAGAAATAATGCCTGGATTTTTGAAGACTGATCAAACCATTAAATTCAAAATTCAATAGAAATTGGAGAAAGAATGCCAAATTTCCTTTGATGCTAAGAATATTAAAATCGATTGATAATCCCATTTCAAAAATAGAGGTTAAGCATATGAAGAAGCTAGCTTACTATATTGATGGGAAATTTAATTTTTTGCTTCATTCTAAGGTTTTTTTGCTTGCCTCTAGATTTAGAAAATTGATATTTTTAGTACAAAATTAATCATGAATAAAACTTGGATTCTAAATATGGAAAAATTTCTCCTCTCTATTATGAAAGTTTTCTGCTGAATCTCGTCCTGAAGGAGTGAAGGTTTTCTAAGCTGTTTTTTAAAAATCTGGAATTTAACATAAGTTTAACAGTTGATGAAGAACACAATTTCAGCTAAAATAGTTAGTAAAAAGGAAATGATAATTCTTTTTAGCAAAAGGGGATGATATTTTAGTTCAAGTCTCCTAGTCCCAAAAAGAAGATGGTGAATTGGTAATAAGGATTTCCAAGTATTTCCACTAGGCTTTGTATATAAACCGCAATATCGGAGTAGTTTAGTCTAATTACTAGATAACTTAATTAACAACAATCTGAAATTTCTCATGAGGGCACATTTCACTTACAAACAGCACTCTACTATTCTGCTCCTACTAACCATAGCTCTTCATATCTCTTTCCTGAACGCAGGTACCGTTTTTTGAACCCCTTTTGCTCATTTCATAAAGGAACTTTGACTGCAACTAATGATAACCCAATTGATGTTTCAGTCGCTAATATGAATGAAGTTGCTGACTATACCTTTTATTTCATCCCTGACACAACAATCCCAGCCTCTGGGACTCTGACTGTGACATTTCCCACCCAATATGCCTTTGGTTTAGGGTTTGCCACAAGCCCTACTTGTTCTGTTACATGCATGATCAGCGCATATTCAGTAATTTTTGTCTTTGACGAGCCTGTTTTGAGTGGTGTCAGTAAGACCTTTTTCCTTGTTGTATTTGGAAAACTTATCTCCTTTTAGCTTCGAGCGTGACGATCAGTTCAGTGACTAATCCAACAACAAAGGGAGGAACAGGAAACTTCAAGCTAGTGAGTAAAACTGGAGACAATGTGTTGGATCAGAACTTGGTGTTTGGTGTGATAGGAATAGCCGATACGATTGGTACTTTGACGTCAACTTCAGTGAGTTTGGACTCTTCTGGAGTGTTGAACGCTGGTGAAGTGACAAAATATGCATTTTCATTCAAGGTCAGCCAGACAATTCCTGCACAGAGTTATATGAAATTCTACATTCAAGACGAGAACTTTGGGTTGTCCACTTATCCTTCTTGCAGTGCCTTCTCTATCAACAGCAAAATTATTTCAGGAAAATTAACATGCCAAACTGTTGGACGTGAAGTTTATGTTAGAGGTAGGCACTTTGTTTTTGGATTAGAAGCAACAATTTAATCAAATAGGGTTGAGCGCAGCGATCCCTGCTGGGCAAGATGTGGGTATTACAATTTCGATGACAAATCCTCCATTTTCAGGAACGACAGATGAATTTACGATTTCGATTCTCCGTAATGGAACAAACGCGATTTATGATAGAAGAACTGGTATTCCAGGCATTCCCATTACCGCAGGAACGATATCAAATGTGGCTCTGACCAAAGTGGATTCTTCTGCTTTACAAGCAAGAAATAAGCGTATGGATTATACCCTCACATTTTTGCCCAAAAACGCTTTGAAATCGGGATCAGTTATCGTGCTGACTTTCCCTTCAACATTTGTCTTGGACACAACTGAAAGCGCGTTCCATTACATCATCTCAGGGCTTGACGATATTTCTGAAGACTCAACTGTCGGAATGTCCATCACTAGCAATGTGATGACTCTGTCCAATTTCCAAGCAATTACCACCCCAGAATTAGTTTCATTACAAGTGAGACTTGTGAACCCTGATAACGTCGGTGTGACGACCCCTATTTATATCCAAACCTACACTGACTACACTTTAACCACTTTGATTGATCAAGATGTCACAAGCGCATATACAACCATTCAAAACCTACGTAAGTGTAATTGTGAGTTGCTTGAGCTAAACATTTTTAAATAGCTTCCCCTACAGCGAAAAATATTACCAATAATATCGTGGCAACCTCATTGACTATTGGTACTCTCGAATTCAACGTGACTCCTTCTGTTTCCGTCTTGGCAGGCTATGTTATCAAGATTAGAGTTCCTGATGGTTTTTCTGTTGCAACCGTGAAAAGTAAAGAAAATCTTTGTTGAACATAAGTGAATAATAACCTTTTCTCAATAGCTGCTAATTGTTTTGTGAGATCTATAAATACTGCAAGCAGCGCTTATGTGGCAGCCGGAGCTTGTTCAAACGTTGATAACTTGATTACACTGACCCTTCCAACGACTGCTTCATTCCCTCTCGGTTCAAGTGCATCTTTCAAGCTCACCAATGTGGTTACGACACCAACCAGTAACGGGACGTATCTGTTTGATTTGACGACGTACAAGAGTGACGGGGTGACGGCGATTGAATCGTGGACAGATTACATGATCGCAACTTCAATTCCGTTCCCGTCTTATAGTGCATCTTCGCTATGTATTGGAGGTGGCTTAACTACGGTGATTACTTATACTTTTACCACAGGACTTGCTGTTCCTGCAGGTATCCAGCAAACAGAAGCCAGCGATACAAAAGGTTTTATTGAATTGGAATTTACAAACATCGCTGTCACCCAACTTGGAGGAAGTGCAACTGCAAAAACTGCTGTCCCTTGTCGGCCAAACTCAGGGCTTTCGCCAAGTAAATTAGATGATTTATTAGAATATCTAACAATATGTAGTTTCTGGAAGTGTTGAGTGTTATGTTTATCCATCAACTCCTCCCTTGGTGAGAGTTGAAAATTTTGAAGCTATTCCAGCAAACACTATTGTGTCAATCAGCTTCCCTAAAGTCACAAATCCCACTGTTACAAATCCTACAATTCCAAATAATTTCACAGTTTTGATCAAAACCATTGAGCTCAGCAACCGTGTCAGAACTCAATTAAATTCTGTTGCAACAGTCATCACTTATCAAGCTCCTATTGCGCTGACTGAATCAGGAAGCGTTGGTTCATCAGCCTACGTATTTTCATCAAATGCAGTGTCAACATTTACAAATATAACATTTAATCCTGGTACTTCTACAGTGATTACTGGTCCTGGTACCTTTATTCTGGAGTTCCCAAAGTATGATATTGGATGGATTCCATCATCCAACACAATTGGCTGCAAGGTAGACACGACTTACTATCCTTGTACCCGTTATGACAATGCTGATTGGGTCACAATTAGTTTCCCTTCAGGAGCCAGTTTTCCTACAGGAAAGACAATTACAATTGAAAATGTGCAAGTTCCAAGATACACAAACCCAAGCGTGACAGGCATATTGTTGAGATATATTATGACTTCAGATAGTCATGAAAGAATCAACCGTCCCCAACAATATCTTCCATCAGCAAGTGTGCCCACATTTATGCAAGCTTCTCTGATTGCTGACAAGAAGAGTAAAGGAGCCGTCGATGCCAAATATCAGATGACTTTTACCCCTTATTATGCCTTGCCAGCTGGCTCGAGCATCGTGATCACTTTCCCATCAACTTACAGCATCCTTTCAAGCTATCCTCCTGTGGAGTTTTCTTCTCCCGACCTTGTTGATCTCTCGAGTTCGCAAGCTGTGACCTTCACTCCTGCAGTCCAAACACTCACCATCTCCAACTACGCTACCCACCCAGCTCAAACTAGTTTTAGTGTTATAGTTGAAGGACTGAGAAATCCCAGCACCGCGACTTTATCATCAGGATGGCTCGCTGAAGTTTACATGAGTGGAAATCAGATGGTATCACACAGTAGTTTTGATCAATTTGCTTTCACCGATGCTTTGAGTCCTGGCACGATTACCTTCAATTATATTGAAGCCTTCCCTTTGAATACTGGGGAAACTGCCGATTATACCATCAGCTTTGTTCCAACGTCAGTTATTCCTGCAGGAGGTCAAATTAGAATCACCTTCCCAAGCACAAACTTTGCCTCTTTGCCATCCCCTCCAACTTGCACTGTTTCTGGTGGTATCACAACCTACTCTAGCTGCACCTTGTCTGGCTACACTTATGTGATTACTCTGGATCAGGCATACAGTACAGGAGGAATTGATGTTTTGATAACAGGAATAACTAATCCCAGTGTGGGAACTACTGATGGTTTCGTTGTGAGCACATATTATGATAGTTCTTTCCTGGACAAGACAGATGCTTCAGATTCAACAGGAAGAACAGTGACAATCGTGGCCGCTGCTGATCCTTTAGCTGTGAAGAGCCTGACCTGCGATCCAAAGAATGAAGGTGAGCCATCAACCTACACCTTTGTTTTCTTGCCCACAAACCCAGTGACAAGCGATATGATAATCAGATTTGTGTTCCCAGACGCATACGACCCTAACCTCGGAGATGACATTGAGTGCGACACGACATCTGGTCTTTTGGGAGACGTTGGATGCACTGTTAGCAATAGAGTGGTGACATTGTCTGGATTTGATACTTATACTCCAGATGCTGATAGCCCGATTTCAGTTTCAGTGTATGGGGTCATTAATCCCAACCAGAATATTAATTCTGACACTGGCCAATTCAAGGTTGCAACCTACTATGAGAATACTGAGGTTTACATTGACTCGAATGATGCTGCCGGATCCTTCCAGCCTGTGGCCGCTCCTGGATGGTCCACTTTGTACAACATTACTGCTACGAACTTGAATTCCAGATTGAAGGCTGACTACACATTTAACTTTACAAGTTATCTTGGAATTCTGAGTACTTCAAATCAAGGAGCTATTCTGGTGGATTATCCAACTGATTTCAGTCTTGATGATTCTTCACTGACTTGCACGTCCAAGACGACTGCTTTTGCAAGTACCAGCAGTTTGAGTTGTAGTGTGTTCAGAAATCGAGTGACTGTGAAGGGCCAGACTGCGGCCTATACTGGTAATGTCGGCTTCGTTGTGAAGCAGATTAAGAATCCAATTGAAGAAGGCACAGCCGGAAATATTGTGCTCAAGGTTTATGACGGATTCAATGCGATTATCACTGAAAGGTCTTACAGAAATCTTGATCCTTTCGCCTTTGCTTACACATTCCCTGGTCCTCAAATTATTGCCAACGACAATAATACAATCAGAGTCGAAAGAGGAACTCAAACTCAAGATCTTTATTTGACTCTGGAGTATCCTTGTGCTTTGAATCTCACCATTAGGCCAACAACTCCAGGATTCAATATTGTCCCCTCGACTATTCCCTTGACTCTGGGTATGATCAAATCAAAGTTCAGAGTCTCTGTAGACGAAGATTTCCCCGTTGGTACCTATGAAATTTCATGGGAAACCTTGAATGATCTTGATACTCCATTCTACACTCCACTGAAAAATACTAAAGTTATTGTTACAAGTTTGACAAATTTGAGAATCACAGTGCCATCATTGTTCGAAATTCCATTTGGAGGAAACTCTCTTCCAAGTTACTTTACAGTTGATTATGGTCCAGATGTTGGTTACGAAATTCTCTTGAGTCTTTTGGCTGACTATCCAGGAATCACTTTGGATAGAAGAAATGTCATTTTCACCAGTGGTCTTCAGCAATCAGCCTTTACTATTTATTCATCAAATGACTCTACCGTCACTGGTGGAGTGACTCCCACCTCAGGAACCGTCAGTTTTTCATTATCAGGAATCAACAAGGACGTCTATGCTTTATCTTCCAGCTCTCTTGATTTCCAGATTATCGATATTGATCTCACCGCTCCACAAATTACCGAGCTTTCCGTCACTGATATCACAATGAACTCTGCAAGCATCGTTATCGGATCTTCCGAAATCGTTCTCGTGTACTACATGATTGCCTTGGCTGGTACTGCTACTCCTCCAGTTGAAGAAATTATCAATGAAGGTCCTGCTCCTTACACAACAACTCAATCAATCTACGGTAGTGCGATTATCGGAACAGAGAATACAGTAACAATCAGTGTCACAGATTTAGTTGCTGAAACTCCTTATCAAGTCTATGTCTATGTCTATGATAGAGGTGGAAATACTAATTCTCCTCGTTCTCAAACTTTCACCACATCAGGTACTTGGGAATTGATTGAAGTATGAGAATTTAATAAAAATTTTAGATCGATATAATGCAGCTGATTTCTCATTACAATTTAAACAAAGTTTCCTGAACTCTGCCGAAAGAGCTAATATCATTGAGACCGTCGCTTTCGTTCTCAGTTTGCCCACTGCCAAGTATTTTCAGAGTTTAGAATATTCCTAACCAATTTCTAATAGGGTGCAAGAAAGAAAATATATTATCAGTGTGAGTAGTTCAAGTAGCAGACTGTTAGAATCCACCAATTCCAGCGTTGTTGAGCCCGGACGTGAACTTGCCGACTCTACAACTTCTTTGATTTATTTGCAGATTATGGCAATTCCTGAGTCTTCAGTTTATCCTTCTCCTGTTGATTTGGCAAATCTTTTGAACGATAGATCATCGATGTTGGACTCCAGACTTACCAACTATGATACCTCCTATACTGTCACAGGAACTGCTTTTACAAGATACGTCCCCGGATTCCCCACTACTCCCACTTCTTATTCTTTGGATTGGAACTGGGCTATGATTCAAGGAAGTTTGAATAATTATGGATGGATCTTTGTGGTGTTTATCAAGGCTGCTGAAGATTATGGCAAGCCTTCCCCTTATCAAATTGCCAATGGACTGAACAACTATAATGTACAAAACCCCTCAGGAAAGGTCGAAGTTTCTGAAGCTTACAAGTCTTTCTATATCAATGTCACTGGACTTGATCCTGAAACAGATTATAACGTTTACACTATCGGAGGAAGTGCCCACCCTGGTTACCCTGATTTATTTTCTTCTGATGATATTGTTATTATCACTTTAACAACTAATCCTGCTCCCACAAGTAACTGAGATTTTACCGCCCTGAAAATATTAATAATTTTTAGCACCTCACTTGAATATTAATGAAGGAAGCCTGCTTGAAGTCAGATATATCTTCATGCTATTGATTGTTGTTTTAAGTCTCTTAATATAATTCAGATAATTGAGTTTTTTGTGTGTGTGAATAATTAAATAATATTACTTAAATAAGAAATAGTGAATCACATTTTTTATACAATCGTTTTTTATTGTATGCATTAAGAAAAATCCTCAAAACTCTCAAATTTTAAATCATTTTTTGTCAAGTTGGAGCCGAGCCTCGAATTAAAACCCGGCAATTATAAGCTAAAGTTCTTATTAGATAAAATAATATTAATATATATTTTTCGTCAAAAATGAGTGCTGATCATTGGGAACCTTTACAAACTTCAAATCTTGCCAAGCTTCCAGAATTCCCTCTTTACGAGATTCTGGCCAAGTTTGACAATCTTGATCTTAACAAAGACAAACAAAAGATTGAAAACCAATATGGAATCAAGGGAAGCAAAGACATCCTTAAGCCTCACGCTTCGACCTTGGAAGCCATCCAAAAAGCAGCAAAGGATCCTGCTTTATCCGGCTATACTCACTCTTGCGGGCTCCCTGAAGCCAGAAAAGCTCTCGCTGAACATTATTCAACCTCTGACTATACAATCAGTTCTGACAACGTCATTTTATTCCAAGGCCCAGATATGGCTCAAAATCATCTCATGAGAGCTCTTTGTAATCCTGGAGACAATTTCTTGATCCCTTCTCCCTCTGTGGGATTATGGGAAGAAACCGCTCCTGGATATGAGTTGATTTGCAAAAAGTATAAGTTGATCCCTGAAAAGAACTGGGAAGTGGATTTGACTGATTTGGAATCTCAAATTGATAACAAGACCAAGTTTATTTTGGTTATTAACCCTTCAAATCCTTGCGGTTCTGTCTATTCTGAAGAGCATTTGAAGCAAATTATTGCTATCGCAGAAAAGCATAAATTGCCTATTGTTGCAGATGAAGGCCTTGAAGGAGTTGTTTTTGAAGGACAAAAGACTGTTTCTATTGGAAAGATCTCTGGAGATGTCCCTGTTTTGCAAATGGGAGGACTTGGTGAACAGTATTTCGCATTTGGATGGAACACCAGTTGGGTGATTATGTGGGATAGAGTTCAAGTTATGGGACATTTCATCAAAGGTTTGTCAGCATTGATGCAATTAATGCTTCATGCTGCTACTTTTGTCTCCAGCACAATCCCTGAACTATTGGAAGGTCCTCAACCGACTCATATCGCTCAAGATATTATGCCTAAAGTGAGAAAGAATGCCAATGTCCTTTTTGAAGGATTGCAAAAGTTGGATAAATTTATCAAACCAGTGAAGCCTCAAGGAGGTTTCAGCATGTTGGGACTTCTTAATTTGGAGAGCTTCAAGGATATTGCAAATGAACAAGAGTTTGTGGAAAAGTTGTATAGTGAAGAAAGTGTGTTGGCGTTACCTTCAAGAATTTTCCATTACAAAAATGCTGTCAGATTTGTGACTTGTCTTCAAGAAGAAGTTTATCCTGATATGCTCCAAAGACTCGAGAATTTCTGTAATAATCATCGTGCTTAATAGCGATGAAAATTGAATGAAACTTTATAAATGATATCTAATCTCAAGAATATAAGAGAAAAAACTATTATTTAAACCCTTTTGTGTCTATAACAAATAACAATATAACCAAATCAGTATGATTGAAGGAAAATGTTTTTAAATCGATTGAAAATGTTTTTTACATTGTTAGAAAGAATATACTCAGTAATACGGGGAATATTTTTATTGTTTCACAACAGAAGGTTCAGGGGATTTATAGAGCATAATTTTATCAATATTTTTATCAATAGGAATATGAGCAGCTATATCTGACATTCTTTGGTTTTCAACTTTATAAACTTCAATAATAGGTCGACTAGCCGCATCTTCGACGAGTTCTCTCTCTTCAACAAATTTTCTCAATCTGGGATGAGTTTTTGCGAAATTGTAGAGAACAGTGAGAGGAGATTTTAAAGCGATACTAGTGCTCATTGTGCTGATTCTGGGGATTTCTTGAAGAGAGTAATCAGGGTATTTTTGAAGAAATTCATTAACAAGATTTTGATTGGAAGGATCAAGGAAAAAGCCAACTACTGCTCTTTGCTTAGATTCTTCTTGAACTTTTCTGGGATCATCATAGTAGATTCCGACCCATTTGAAACCAGAAAATTTGTTGGCGGAATCGCCAAAGCCTTTCATATCTTGGGCCAATTTTCCAAAAGAATCACTGAGTTTTTTATAGCCACCAGCATTTTGGATATAAATGAAGTTTTGAGCTGGGATTTCAGAGGGTTCGATGGGGTACTGTTTGTGGAAGTCATGGTAAACATAAAGGGCGCCTGGAATGACAATAACAGAGGTCATCAAAATTCTCTTCAACATTGCGAAGGCAGAAGGAATATCACAAAAAGATAAAATATTAAATTGATTTTTTCTTTCTTTGTTTACGAAACGAGATATTCTTTATCTCAGAAATTGCTTGAGATTATCTAGACATCAGAAATTAAGGATAACATGAAGGGTGCCAGATTTCAAGACAGCATGGGAAAATCTTTCTTGTTGAAGGGACAAAAACTTTCTGAAAGGGATTTTTTTAGAGAAATTTTTTTTCAAAAAAAATTTAAGTTTGAGAATGAGAATGAGAAAAAAGACATTGACAATTCTGGAAAAAAGAATTTCAAGTAAAATAGAGAATGAAAATCTTTGAGATTTTAACAGATTTTAATATTCATAACATATCTGGATCTTATGATATTCAGAATAATTGCGTTCTGGCTTTGATCAATCATGATTTCATCTGAAAAGGTTTTGAATTCTTGTTGCTCAATGGTTCAGGATGATCAAAACTTTGATGATGAGTCTTGTTGAAATTGAATAAATCACAACTCTCTCTCTCTCTCTCTCTCTCTCTCTCTCTCTCTCTCTCTCTCTCTCTCTCTCTCTCTCAAAGAATCTGAGTCAAGGCAAGGCCCAGAAATTCGTCGATTCGAATTTTGAAAAGGATTGGAATTTCTTTTGTGGAAAAATTTCCAATAAAATCTTTCCCTATTTTTCCAACTGTTATGATTCGGAGCATAAATCAGCTGGGAGCGTTGTGTATCATCAAGGAAAAAGCTCGCTTTGATTCTTTTGAGATTCATTAAAGTGGCGGGAAAAAGTTCCTAACCGAGTTTAATATCAAATTTTTTCAAAGGAAAAACTCTGCTCTATTAAGTATTAAGAGTCCGCTGATAGCGTTTAAGATAGAGGCTTGAGAGCGAATCTTTGATATTGATTCATTAGCATACAAAATTTAACGCAGAGAGCAAGATAATGCGAATGCAAGAGTTAGCACAACTGTAATCCAGTTAATCGTGGGAAATTTTCTTTTTGAATCTCACAAAAAGAAGGCTATCTGAGGCAGATATTCCGTGAAGAAAGCAGTTATTCTCATGCTTTTCGAAAGTTGGGTTGGTGGTTGAAGCTATTAAACTCGAAATCAAGTTTGATTTTCAGTATTTTTCTCTGGTTGGAATATTGTGATATAGCCTTGAGTTGAGTTTGTTTATAAAATCTTTTGATTAAACTGAATATTAATCGTTATTTTAAAATGTTGATAAATTAGCGCCTTAAGAGTTTATAAGACATCCTCCCTCTTTTTTACTTCAATATATTTTTTTACCTAAATATTATTTTCACGATAAACTTCCCAACAAATTTTCGTTTGTCGTTTTCAGTCAATGACTTCAAACAATTCTATCCAAGAGCAGCCTTCCTTTGAGGCTTCTGAAGCAAATACTCCTTTAAAACCAAGAAAGATGAACATGCGAGGGAGATTTCTCAAGATTGAAATGCAAGAAAAATCTTCTTTATCTTCTCCTCGCTCAAACCACAGTTCCCCTCAGCTTAAAAGATGTTCCATATTGTATCCTAAAGACAAGCCCAAGCTTTCAAATTTGCAGCATAGGTTAGAGGAGATTTTGAAAAAGCCCGATCGAACTCTGAATGAAGCAATTTTGGTTTATAAACATTTAAAGGGCTTTCCCTTTTTCAAGAAGTTCAAAGAAGAGAATAGTAATTTACAAACAATTGATGCTCTTTTGTACCTATGTAAAATTCTCAAGTTCGAGGCTTTTCCATCTGGATCTACCATTTACCGCAAAGGAGATAATAATAACAAGAAGATCTATTTGGTTCTCACTGGTGATGTAAAGCTCGAAAATGACAAGGTGAGAGATGGGTTGCTTGATCCAAATCTTGTTGGTGGTGGTTCTTTAAAGAAGGGAAAAACTGTGAGATCATTAACTAATATTAACACAACAGAGGAAACAGAAACAACTACCAAAGAAAGACAATCAAGAAGGAAAGAGAAAACCATTGTGAAGCCAAACAGAGGCTTGACGAGAATTGGGTTGACTCATACTGAATCAATGTTGATTGGCAAGAAGAATAATAGTCAGGGGATTTTGATCAAAGATGGGGTGGCGCCGCAATGCCTTCTCAGGCCTAAAAATACAGAGATTTCGTCAGGAGATGGAGAAGATGAGTTTGTCTGCTCATTATCCTCTTTAGAAACTAACCAACTAATAACTTTTTCGAGAAGAGAAGGAGATGCAGTGAAAGGAGGGGATAAAGAGCAAGAGAATCTTCCGAAGATGAGGAAGATAACTAGAAGAAATAGGGGAGTTAGTATGCCACTGCAAGAAGATAGGAATTTATGCCTTCAACTTGATCATCTTACCCAACCGGTATCAAAGTCAATATTGAAAAAGACAAGCACGAGAAAACCAACTACAGAAGATGACAAGCATATTATTGAAGATAGAAAAGTAAACAGCATTTCAATTGTCTTTGATGAGAATGTGGCTGTGATTGGATCCAAAGCTGACGGTAGTCTTGAAATAAAAAGCCGAAGTGAATATGGTCGAAGCAAAACGGAGATAAAAACGATGGTCAAAAAGGGTTCATTTGAAATGACGAAATCCACTCCTCATGGACTAGAAAATAATCATACAAGCTCCAATGAAGAGAGCAATATCTTTACTACTGAAGGAGGAATAAACCAAGAAAATATGAGTAATTACTTGAATGTGAGTCTTCCTTTGAGTATGAAGCTCTCACAATCGATCAAGAAAGAAAAAGAATTTGAAGGAGGAGATGATGATTTTGGCAGTCTTTCTGATATTGATTCAGATATTAAAAGAAGTATCGAAGAATTGAAAGACTTTGAAGATCTTGATAAGTTGAGTCCTGGAGTTGATAAATCAAAGATTAGAAGAGGAGGATGCTTTGGAAATGTGTACTATTCAGGTGCTCCTGAACTGAAAGAAGAAACAGCAACCGCTGTTGAATACACAAAAGTCGCGACTTTTACAAGCGATGACTATGAATATTTGTTGACTCGTTATGAGAAGACAAACACAAAGCGCCTCAACTTTTTATTGGATCATGTTCCTCAGCTTGAAAAGGTGTTGAAATATGACAGCTTGAAGTTTGTGGATAACTTTTTCCAAGAGCAATCTTTGCCTCTTCACTGTTTTGCTACAACTGAAGGAGAAAAGGGCAAACGCTTGTATTTATTATATGAAGGCGTTTGTCAAGTTTATAAGGATATATTTTACACAGAATCTGGCTCAAAGGAATTAAGCACAAGACCAGATAGTGGAGAGACTGCAAAGAGAGGTGACAGAGTGCTTGTTTGTTTGATTCAACCAGGTGTTTTTATTGGTGAAGAAATATTATTTTCAGGCAACAAACACTATGAGTACACTGTGAAAGCTTCTTCAGCCAATGTAAAATTAATGGCAATTAAGAAGGAGAATTTCAAGAAATACTTGCCTTTTAAAGCGATATCTGATATCCAGACTTTGTATTTAAGTAAAAAGCAGCATCATGAGAAGATGCTTGAAAGGAAATTGAAAGTATCTACGTCATTAAGCTTCCAGAAAAAGCCCACAATAAAGCAGCTTAATTTTGGAAAGCCATTATTAGGGAAGTCTTTGACAATAAATTTGAGTACAAAAACTAGCTCAAGGACAAATGGGAATGCTTCAAGAGACTGTTCAATCAATGAGGATATTAAAGATACATCCATTATTCAGCAAGATTTAACGAAGAGTATGCCAAATTTTCTGGACAATCTTCAAACAAGAAGATTGGCAACCAAAGAAGAGCAAGAAGAAGACTTTGAGAATGAGGAGGAGGATGAGGAGCAAGGGTCTATAGCAGTAGAAGAGAAGCCTCAGAAGTCGAAAAAATCAAACACAAGTCGAAGTCAGAGAAGTTTGACAACATTCGCAATTGACATTCAAACAAATCGAGTCATCAGCAGAGGACAACGTCCACCAGCGAAAGAAGAGGATATTAATAAGATCAAGACTGATTTTGCGAAATACTCCAGAAAGAATGTGTTGGAAAGTGTGTTTTTCAAAGATAATTCGGTCAGGAATAATCAAGATCAAAGGCCTGATCCTAAAGAAAATTTTGCAATTATTGAAAAAAGAATGGAAAATAACAGCCAGAGGCTTCCCAAAATCAACAATTCTGATATCAATAGCCTGAAATTTGATTTTGGATCAAATGCTGGTGATAGAAGATCAAAGTCTAAAGAACCTATTGAAGCAAAAGAAAAATCAAGAGCTTCTTCCTTAACTGCTAATAAAACTCTCAAAGCCATAGTTAATCACGGATTACCCCAAAATTCCAATACAATTTTACAACGTATATCATCATACAGTCGAGCAGAATCACAAGGAAGCACAATTCTCAGGTCTCCCTCCCAAGGGTCTATCGGCCAATTTAGAATTTCAAATCATACAAAAGAAGTTGATGGTCCGCCAGCTGCAAAAGGATTTATCATTCAAAAGAAAACCTCTTTGCCTGCCACCATGAAAATTTTGCAAAGCAGTTCAGCTAATGTGAGTCCAAAGAATGGGAGAAGTCCAAATACTTCTGTTATTTTTAAGAAAAAAGCAATTAATTTGGATTGGCAACCGCAACCATTAAAGCTGGAATTAGATGGAGATTACCCTGAAGTCGGCATTCTTGGAAGAAATCTTCCTGTCTCTTGTTTTGCCAGTCCTAAAAGTAATCGAACAATCAAAAAGAAAATTATTTAAAACAGTTAATATGGGTTTCCTCTGTTTCTTCTTCTATTTTGTGAATATTTAAAACGAATGAAATGAAAAGAAATTTTTTGATTTATAATTGAGTTATTCATACTTTTATCATCTTATTTTTAATTAGCAAACAACAACAAAACTTTTTCTCTCTTCAGAAAAAATTTTATGAAAAATTTAAAAGATAACAACAAACAACAAGTAAATATTAACTATACAACCCACAAGGTTAAAGGAAGAGAGCGATGTTTTTCTTGACACGAGGATTTTTGAATAATTCGAGTTTTTTATTGTTTGCATATTTTTGAGGGAATCTTTCGACAATATGGCAGAGGAAAGCGAAATGTTTAAATCTAAGCCATCTGATAAAGTACTTGATTTTTTCATCTTTTAATTCATGAACTTTGAAAATCATATTGGGAGTAATATCTTGTCCACTGAGAATCTTGTATCTGATTCTTTCAATTTGTTGTCCGCCTTGAGTTTCATGTTGCAAATATGGCATCAAATTATGAATGTAATTTCCATCAATCAAGAAAGCTCCTTTATAAAACAGATATTCTATACACTCATATCTCTGATATTTGCAAGCAAAACGTAAAGGAGTGGTTTCCACAGTCAAGGGATTGGGATCTTTCTTTAATTTCTCAATAAGATATTTGAGGACTTGCAATTCTCCAGCGAAGCTTGCAATATGGAGAAGTCCATAAGTGCCTGGAATTTCCAAGATGAATTGTTTTTCAACAAAGAACTCGAGAAGTTCAACATTTCCATATCTGCATGCATACATGACGGGAGTCCAGTTGTTTCTGTCAACAACCTTGTTTCTAAACTCAGGATAACATTTGTATAATTCTCGGACTTTTTCTGTGTCTCCTGCCTCAATAGCGCAGAATACTAATTCTGCAAAATCCTTCTTTTTCATCGTTGCTGTCATCTGAGATCGCTTGACAAATTTTCCGATTAATTTAAATTATTTGATTGCCGTCGTATTTTTCCCTTGAGAAACCCAAGTCTCACCTTTTTGGGAAAAAAGTGACAAAACCCTGTTGAACTAGGTCATGTGAGACCCTTGAGAGAAATTTTGAAAAAGAAGCGATTATTCTTGCATTCTTGTATTAAATATGATTATTATATAAAGGAAATGGATTATTTTTCTTTTACGAATCCTTAATGTCATATAAATTATATTAATAAATAGGATGACTGACTGACAATAGAGATATATTGATATATCCCAGATTTTTCCTGATCAAGGATAAAAAAGCATAATTGTAAATAAATCCATTGAGACAGTTCTCTTAGAGATGGAAATAAGATATCATTGAAAGAATTTTATCATTGGTCAGCAAGTCCATCGACAATGACTTGGCCAATCTTTTCTTTGACTGAATTTAAAGGGATCTTTTCGACTGGGCCTGGGATTTCATAAATAATGTCGTTTTTGTGGCCTGGGACATTGCGTCTATCATGGAGCATTTTGATAAGTTCTTCTTGGGTCATGAGATGATTATCTGCGAATTTTTTGGTGATGATGGGTCTTGGTAAGAAGGCAGAAGTGCATGAAGCCACCAAGAGAAGAGCAAAAAAGCAAAAGAATACTCTCATGATGATTAATTTGTTGAAAAGCAAAAAGTGATATTAAATAAATAAAACAAAGCCTGAGAGTTTTCACTAGTCTCAGGAGAAAAAGAGAAAAAATATAATATCCTTTCAATAAAGATGTTGAGAAGTGGAGGATATTTTTCCTTCCTTGGAGATTCTTGATAATTTTTTGGGTTTAAAAGTTTGGTGCTGTCTGTCATCGTAGGAAAATCAAAATTGAAAAATCTCGAAAAATATTTTCAGGTGAGCCAGCGTCGTAGAAGATTTTAGCATCATAATAATACAGATACAAAACTAAATAAAGGTCCTATTGTATGTGCTTTGAAGAACAATTTTTTATCATTAAAACAAAATTCTTTTTTTAAAAAAGGATAATTGAGAACTTGTTGAGGAAAGGTTTCCGGCTTTCTTTTACAGTCCCAAATTGATTCTCAGTCAGGAGTCTACAATCCAGGCCTTGAAAGCTTGATTGGCAGAGTTTTTTCATGATATTATTATCTGATAAACTGGACGTGGGTGAAGTTTTTGAATATTCGAATTTTATTTTTCTGAGTCTCTGGTTCCCCTAATTTCAGCTGTTTTAGGAGAGCACGGAGCGGTTCAAATTCTTCAAAATGAACTAACCTTCATAAGAGTTCAAACAGGTTTTTGCCAGAAAATAGATGAAATGGGATGTAGTTATTTTTGTTGATTATTAAATAGTTTATTGGGAGATTTTCAAGCCAGAGTTTGCTAAATTAACAAGTTTTAATCGAATTGCGTAATGTCAAAAGTTATTACGCTTGTAAACCTCTTTTAATTATAAAGAATAATTCAAAGTTTAACTTTTCTCAAAAACTCATGAAAGCCGTCGTCTTCCTTTTATTCATTGGCCTTTTGGCTGTTCAAGCTACCATTAACTCCCCTGTTAGTCCAAGCAGCTTCCGTTTGCCAGTTCAAAATATTAAAGTAGCTGACGATGACGAACTTTGGGGCTGGCATGATTTTATTGAAGATATGAACAACGTTGGACATTTTGTCGGAAATGTTGCAAACCAAGCTTATACCAATACTAGAAACGTCATTATTGAAAAATATGATGTTCTTGAAGAAAAAATCTTTAATACTATTGATAACTATGGTGGCTTTTACAACACTGTCCATGCCTGGGAAAATGTTGACTTGAGAAATGGAAACAGCATTATGAGAGCTATCCAGATCACCGCTGTTGACTCTAGGAATGTTTACATCAAGATCAATAAGTTGAGCGGAGATCGTCTCAATATGGCTGCTATTAATTATGCTGAAGGTGTTGCCCTTGAAGTTTTCCCACCTGCTGCTATCGCTATTGAAGCTGGAAAGATTGTTTATAGAAGTTACGGACAATATACAGATATCACTGAAATTATACATAACATTCAATATGACGTCCAAAATAGAAAATGGGGAGCTTTGTCAATTGATTCCTTCAAATTGTTCAGAATCATCTATAAAATGCTCTAAATAATTAAATAATTAATTAAACTTTGTTATCGTCATACCAAAATAAGAATTTAATAATATATAAGATACATCCAGCAAACTATCGAAATAATATTATTGGATTGGGTTCACTTAAATTAAATTCACTGGAAGAATTTCCTTCATAAAAAAAAAATTTTCCTTGAAAATTCTTGTAAACAAAAATAATTTCTTTCCTCGGAATTACTGATTGAAAAGAAAGAAAATTAGAAAATTAGCTTTCAGAAATTTCTTCAAAAAATTCTCAAAAGTTGTTTGTGACTGTAACTCACAATTAATTGTATCTTTTTGAGCTTTTAAACAACCACTCCTTTTCAAATTATAATTTAAATCTAAAATCTAAAATGAAAGCCGCCTTCTTTATTCTTTTTGTTGGCCTCTTAGCTGTCCAAGCTGCCAATTTCAGACTCTATCATGCCCCCAAAACTATTGAGATTGATGAAATCGCAGACTTTGAATACTTCAGTATCAAGCACGCTGCAAGCAATATCGGCCACAAGGTTGCTCATGTTGCTCATCAAGTCGGCCATGAAGCTGGTCACGTTGCACAAACTGTCGGAAATGCTGCCATTAGCGCTGCTGGATTTAAGGATGCCACTAACGCTTGGGGCCGTGTTAACTGGAAAACTGGTCAAGGAATGATTCATGCTATTCAGCTTACTGCTAAAGATCGTCAACATCTTTACCATGAGCTGAACAAATTGACTGGAGGCAGATTAAATGGTATGGCTCTGAATTATGCTACAGAAGTCGCTGCTGAAACTTTCCCTCCTGCTGCTATTGCTATTGAAGCTGGAAAGGTTGTTTTCAGAGTTTCTGGACAAGTTCGAGATATCACTCAATTAACCAAGAAGATTCATAGTGATATTCATAACCATAATTGGGTTGACCTTGCTGAAAATGCTTTCAAGCTTTTCAAAATTATTTATGATGACTTGAAATAATTAATTCATTCGTAATGGTGATGTGATTTGTATAAGATTAAAAAAAAGGGTTTTTATAATGTTTATCGAGTAAAAGAGTTGATCTATGCATGTTGAGACTTTGAAGAAACAACAAAGAATTCTTTCCTAGAGATGGGTTGAAAGTCAATAGATCCGCTGATGATTTAGACGAAAGATTTGTTCGAAGTGTGGTAAAAGTAAAGAACAAGAAATTAGAACTCGACTAATTATTTTAGGATGAATTAAATTGATTCAGAGAAAAATGACTTTTTTGTTGAAAATTTTCGGCGCAAATCTTCCTAAAATATTTCCAAAGAAAAAGAGAAATTGCTTTGGTCTAAGTAGAGAAAACTTGGAAAGAGAAAGAAACAAGGTGTATTCGCCCTCAATTTTCTCGGAGAGCCATTAGACTTTTTTCAAAGGAAAAAGTAATAAATTTTTAGAAGATGAAGTTTTAACACGTATGAGAAAGACCCTTTTTGGTGTTTTCATTCTGAAAAAAAAGTCAAATACAACAAAAGATAACAAAGATAAGAATTTCCTTCTTTGTAAAGTTTCCATTTGTTTGAGACTACGAAATTATCTCAGGGTTCTCAGATTCCTCGTTGGCTTTTTTCCATATCAAAATCTATCTTGACAAAAGCGAGAAAAGTGAGAAACTATCGAGTTTCAATCTCAAAGAGAGTCCCTGAGAGGATGCAGATAAATAATTATTTAATGATTGCAAATTAATTTAACCCTTAAATTCGATTCCAAATATGCGCAAAAAAACTACTTTCAGGTCATTTGGTTTAATTCCCTAGCTTAAACAATCATGATCCTGGTGATTTTATAATTATTAATTAAAGTTCTCTTAAAACGATGAAAGCTGTCGTCTTCCTTCTCTTCGCTGGTCTTTTGGCTGTTCAAGCTTCCAATTTCAGAGTTGTTTATGTTCCTCAATTAGTCGACCTTGACGCACTTGAAGCTTTTGAATATGAAGAAACTGATAGCGAACTCTTCAGTCTCGGAGATGTTGTTAAAAATGTTGGTCAGGCTGTTCATCAAGCTGGTCACAATATTCACAACGCTGTTAACCAAGCCACCCACAATGTTCAAAATGCTGTTCACCAAGTTGGTCAAAACGTCCATAACACTGTTAACCAAGTCGGCCACAATGTTCAAAACACTGCCAATCAAGTCGGTCACACCGTTAACCAAGTTGGTCACAATATTGCTAACACTGTTAACCACATTGGCAAGGACCTTGACAAGCTCAGACACGCTTTTGAACACGGCTTCACTGAAGCTGAAAAGAATTTTATCCGTGCTGCTAAGCCTACTGTTGAATTCCTCATCCATGCTGGAGGTTTCGTTGATGCTGAACAAGCCTGGAAAAAGGTCAACTGGAAGACTGGCCACGGATTGCCCCTTGCTATTCAACGCACTGCTAAGGATGTTAGCAAGCTTTACAAGAATTTGAACACCATCAGCGGAGGAAGATTGAATGATTTGGCTCTTCATGTTGCTGATAAAGTCGCCATTGCCGTCTTCCCTCCCTCTGCTGCCGTTATTGAAACTGGAAAAGTCCTTTTCAGAGTTGCTGGTCAACTCCATGATATTACCAGTTTGGTTAAGGGTATCGAAACTGGTGCTCACCGTGGAGATTGGGGTGGTGTTGCCATTGACGGCTTCAAACTCTTTGCTTTGATTGCTCAAGATTTCGTGTAATTCGTGAGTTGGATCATTATTATATGAAATAATTTAATTAAAGATTATTAATTCATAAACTATTTTTTATAACAAAGAACTGCGATCAATTTCCTTAGAATATTAGGAAAAATCGAAAATCCTCTCTTTCCTTTGAAAATATTTATATTGGATAAAATAAAAATTTTTTGAAAAAATAAAATAATTTTTTCATGATAATTTTTTTCCGAAAAAGATGATGTATTTTTTATAACTTTTCTTATTTTCTTGGAGGAAAGTTTTTGAGACATTTCAGTGAGTTATATATTTTTTTAGAACTTTATCCCAAATTTTGCGATAAAATCAAAGAATTTGAGCCTATCAAAAAAACTGGTCATGGTTGAATGTGACAAATTTTTTGGAAGGATGAACGTTTTTAGGAACATTTTGAGCCAGGAAAAAATTGTCATTTTTTTTTTTTTAAAAGAGATTCTTGAAAATTTTTTCCTATTTTTTTAATTTTTAGTGAACAAAGAATTCTATTGCAAAAAAAATGTCTCAATTCAAAGGTTTTTCTTTTACACTGCTCTTTTCCCGCAGAGCAATTATTCAAAGGAAGACCAAAATTTCAGAGAGAGAAGATTTGTAGAATTATGATTATTATAATTTAGATTTTTTTTGTTACAAACAACAAACAAACGAATGAACAAACAAAAATAGACGACAAAACACTGAAATCCCTAAAACATGATATGTAGTTTGCATAAATAAAGGTATGATATTTAGTTTTCGGGTATGACAAACTCGCACACACACATAAAGACACTACTTAGTAAGACGAATAATAATAATCTTTCTAATATTTCCAACAATATTAGAGAGAATTTTAAACGGTAATAGCAGACTTTGTTGGCATTTACAAGCAGGAAACTGAAAGAAGATAAGCTCTTTTTAGGAGGATATTCTCTCCATAATTATATCTCTTTCATCTCATCTCATCTTATCTCATCTTTAATATATTGGCTGAGCTTTTTGCATAAGCTCCTTTCATCTGCATAGCAGTCTCTGCTCTTTTTTTCATGAAGCTGCTTGAGGTGATTCCTTCAGCATAGCCAGGCTGGTTTTCAAAGCGTAAAGTTTTCTTGACTGAATCTAATTCGAAAGTGGGTCCTTCCTTTCTGTCAGTGGAACCTCTAAAATATCCTCTTCTTCTTTCGATGAATTTTGAAGGAGAAGGCGAGACATAAGGGAGTTCTTGACCCTCTTTAGTGACAGTTTGACCATTTTCTTTATCTTCGTTACAGATGAAACGTTTAGCAGATGGGAAAGTTTTTTCTGGAGAAAGCATAACGGTGATGGTGATGTGTTTAGAGGCGTTGTATAGAGCTTTGTATGTGGAAGATGCGAGTTGCTCCATTTTGAGCTTAAAAACTAGATTTTTTTTATAAAGTATTATTGAAAGTTGGCTGTTAAATATAAAGCATCTCCAATTTATAACGAATTCTGCCAAGGCGCAATTGAAAAAACACAACTTTCAGATTTCGGATAAATTAATTTTCGAGTGCTAACAAAGTATAACTTGTCGTTAAATACTCCTCTCGAAGCTAAATCTTTCTTTTTAGCATTGTGGAATGCTAAATAGACATTAATCCGTTAGGTTTTGCGCAAAAGCAATTTATACCAAAACATTCTCAAGTGCAATGGAGAAATATATTAGATGGAAATATATAAAAAAAATCTTTCGGAGAGATCGATGATTTTTTCAAAAGCAAAATATTAGGAAGAAAGTTGGGGACTGAGGGAGTGTTTTCTTTGATAAAGTGATAAGATTATTCTAGAAAAGTAACGGAGTTAGGTTGTGAGAACTCAATCGGAAGGGAAAGTTTCGAAAAAATAAGCGATTCAGAGAAGAAAGCCAGGAAAGATAAGACTGAGAAAGAGGATTTCGAATTTTGAGAGAATTTCAAAATGAAGAAAAAAGGTGCCAAGTCGATAAAGGATAAAATTAAATTTTTTTCATAACGATTTTATTTTTGAAATATTTTTTTCCTAAATATGAATATCAAAAGAAATTTTGGAAGAAAGACTCGTTTATCGAGTTGAAATAGAAGGGATGACCTGCAAAAGACGGTATAGCTTCCTCGAACAAAAAAGAAGAGAAGATCAAAAAGAGTTGAAAAATTGAGAATTGAGGAGATTTAAAGAATAAAAATATTATTCTTTTCTAATATCGTTGTTTAAACGAAAAGATATGTGGTAGTATTTTACAAAATTATCTTTTAACGAAGGTGTTGTAACCATGGTTGTTGAACCCAATGATTCGTTTGAAGAATCATGGCAAGGTGACAAAAATTTTTTGGTTGAAAAAAAAATCATTTGAAGTTAAGAAGGTGAGTCGGGTCTTTGAGGGAAAACGCGTCTTGCTTGAAGTGAAAGAAACAAAAAACGAGTCAAGAGTTTTATAAATAAAGGTTGAAAGTTTATTTTTGAGCCAAGAAGTCTTCCATACAAAAAGTCTGGAAATCACAAAGTTGGAGCAAAACCTCCAGGTGCTGGACGTTTAAAAGAACAAATAGGATTAGTCAAGATAATATCCTTTTTTTAAAAAATAACAAAACGAGAATCGAATATGAGTTAGAATTGAGGATAATTTTTGACTTTACTTTCTTTGATTTGGCTTGATGGAAAAGAATTCTCTCCAGAGATGAGAGAGGAGATCGGTTGACACCTTCAAAGGTCAGTTCAAGAAGGATTTTTTAAAAAGAACATAAGAAATACTTTCAAGGAAAAAATACGTGAGAGAGTTATTGAGTATTTCAGTAAAAGGAAGGAAAAAAGCTATATGATGGAGGGAGATAATACAAGATTTTGGGAGCGTAAAATCTTTTAAAATTTGCAAAAAAATTGAATTTAATATTTGAACTTGCTGCTTAATTTAGTGGACGTATCTTGTTTCAAGTTAGAGAGATTTTAAAACTTGGACTGACTTTTATTGAGAGACACGTCCGATAGTATAAAAAGGTTGAATTAGAAGAATTATCGAAAGGGTTTTTTTACTTTGGCTGGTGAAGATTTTGAATCAATAAGATGTCATGAGAAAGAGTTTAAAAATCCAGGATATTTGATAATGTGCATAAATTAAATAACTCAAAAATGTTACGCGTTTTAAATTTAAGTTCTGAGGAGAATATTCTATTCAAATCATTTTTGATTCGTTTCTCTCTAACTCAGTAAATCAAAGATTTTGATTAATTTGATTCTGATATGGTATTTTGTCTTTCAAACGAAAAAAACAAAAGATTTTTTGAAAAAAAGAAGTGATAACGCAGAGAGAGGATAAGCGATCAATACACTATGGTCAAGTAAAGATTTCTATTAAGGCTTCTTTTAAAAGGGAAGATTTAAAATTTTAATTGATTCATTATAAGAAAGTAACTTCCAGCTTTAATAATTTTAGTTATTTTCAAAAAAACAAAAGAGTAAAGGAACTCCTCAACTCTTTTTACATCCTTAGTATTATATCTATACAGATAAATGGTATGCCATCTTTGTTTATCGCAATAACTAAACATGTTTAGCCTGATCCCCTTGCGTGGGTACCCCTTAAAACTTCAACTGCCAGCCAAACTCCGACTCCCAGGACTGGACATACTATTACTCCAGTCGGCAAATATTATGTGTTGTTTGGTGGTCTTGATGACGAATCCCTCAAGACCGGCGGCAAACCAACCCCTAACAACCAAGTTTATATCTTGCGTTTGCTCTCAAACAATGGATGCGAGTGGCGTTCAATAAAAGGTGAAGGACAACCTCCACTTCCAAGAACCAACCACGCTGCATGCGCCATCTCTAATGATGAGATGCTCGTTTTTGGTGGTTATTTCTCAACAACCCAAAGATTCAACGACGTTTTTATCTTCAAGATTGGTAAGCCTAATTTATTAAAATCACCATGGATCTAAACTGGTATAGCTGGTCCCAACTCCTTCGAATGGACCCAACCAGCCAACCAAAAGGCAAGCAATGAGCCTAACAACAACAGCGAATCCAAGATTGGAGCCCCCGAACCCAGAGCTAATCACTCCATTACTTACTTCGAAGAAGAAGGAAAAGCTTACATTTTCGGTGGTCACGGAGGTGTCGGCTACCAACGTGTTGCTTTCAACGATATTTACTCCTTGGACACCAAGACCTTTGAATGGACTAAACTTGAGCCCACTGGTGAGGCTCCCGATGCTCGTGGTGGACACAGCGCCTGCGTGCTTCCCAACTCCCAACTTTTGATTTATGGCGGTTGGTCTAACCACAACCAATTCTCAAACATGTTTATCTACGACATTAAGGGCAATAAATGGATTGATGCTGAAATTTCTCACGAAATCCCCAGATGGAACTTTAACTCTGTGATGGTGAAGGCCATTCCTTCATGGAAATTCTTTGTTTTCGGAGGATCCGTCGGTTCCTTTGTCGAAGGCCATGCCCGTAACCTCGGTAGGTTCAGCGATGACTTGTTCTTCTTTGACGTTGACCACAAGAAGTGGCAACCTGTGCCTTTGGTCGACGGCACCAAGCCTAAATCCAGAGAATCTGGTGCTCTTTTCTACGATAGCAGCGACTCTAAGCTCGTTCTCTTTGGTGGTTGGAATAATGATTGGCTCGGTGATATTTATGCCATTCCTGTCGGCATGATTACCGGTCCTCCCTATGCCATCTTTGATTTGAGACCCAAGCTCGGTCCTTACACTGGTAACACCAAGTTGACCATTACTGGTGTCGGTTTTACCAACACTTCAAACATCATTGTGAGATTCACTATTGGTAAAGTGACTGTTGATTGCGAAGGTGTCTACGTTTCTGACACCGAACTTACCTGCAAGACTCCAGATTTTAGTCATATTGGACCCAAGGAAGTTGATGTGACTTTGGCAATTGATAGAGGTGATTTCACCATTACCAGCGCCAAATTCAACTTCTTCCTCAACACCAAGGCCGACAAGACAATCGCTTACGGTCCTGGTTTGTTGTGCGAAAACCCTGCTGATGCAAAGACCGTCTTTTACATCCAAGCTAGAAATGAGAAGGGAGAAAACAGAGTTTCTGGTGCTGATGAGTTCGTTGTTGAACTCAAGAGATACGGACCTGATGGTGAACTCATTGAAGACAGACCTCCAGTTCCCGTTGCTGTCCCCTCTGAAAAGAAGGAAGGTGAAGAAGAAGAAGCCAAAGAAGATGGTGAGGGCGAAAAGCCTGCAAGCCAAGGTGAAGTTGCCAAAGAAGAAAAGGCTGAAGCTCCTCAAGAAAGCGAAAGACCCAGTACTGCAAGCACTGCCTGCACTGTGGAAGATTTGGGAGATGGTTCTTACAAGGTAACTTATCAAGCCAAGATTGAAGGAGAAGTAGATGTGAGTGTTAGATATAGAAACGAGAAAGGTGAACTCGAAAACATTAGAGGAAGTCCCTTCTTGAAGGTGAAGTTGACCAAGAAGGCTCCAGTAAAGAACACCGATATTGCTGGTCCCGGTATTTCCTCATACATTACTCACACTTTGAACGACATTGAGAAATTCATCAATGAGACCAAGAATGTGATTAACATCAAGAACAAGAACATTAATGAAGATGTTTACTCTTTACTTAAGGTGAAGGAAGGCTTGAATAGCGTTACTGAAAGAAAGGACGAGACCATTTTGGCCTTGGACACTTTGGAAGAATTGTTGAGATCTTTGGAAGAAAAGCACGAAGTCCACAGAGATTCTGATCTCAAGAAGACTTTGAAGCTTATTGAAGAATGGAAGAATCTCGAAAAATTGGCCAACAATGTCGAAAAGGAAATTGCTGGCCCTCTCAAGAACGAAGGAGAGAAGTGCAAAGAACAATTGGTTAAATTCGAAGAAGAGCTTAAGCAATATGATCAAGGAATCAGAAAGGAATCTTTCTACATTTACAAGACTGGTATTGACGGAGCTTTCAAGAGATTGGATGAAGTGAAGGTTCAAATTGAAGACTTTGACAAGAAAGTCGAGAACTTTGTGTACTATACCGAAATGTTTGGATTCCCTGAAAGAATCGAGCAAGTGAACAAGAATCTTGACAAGGTCAAGACTGAAGTGAACGCCGTTAGAAACTTGTGGGCTCAAATCAAGAAGTCCGAAGCTAAATTCAACGAGTACCTCGAAAGAAAGTGGGGTGAAATCGTTCCCAGTGACATGGAAGAAGAAATCAAGAAGCTCAGAAAAGAAGTCACCGATCTTAGAGGACTTGATAAGAAATCCTTGGCTTACCTTGGTATAGTCGAAGATATGAAGAAGTGGGCCACTTTCATTCCCCTTTTGAGTGAACTTAAAGACCCCTCTATGGACGTCCCCGATCAAAGACATTGGAAGGAAGTCCAAACCGTTACTGGAAAGACTTTTACCGTCGATGAAGTGACTCCCTTACAAATTATTTGGGACTTGAAGTTGTTCGAGTTCAAGGATCCTATTGAAGAAATTACCGACAAGGCTAAGCAAGAAGCCAAGATGGAGAAGATTCTCAACAAGATTGATGAGAAATGGAAAGAAGTTGCTTTCGAGAAGCAACAACACAAGGATACCAACATCATGTTGCTCAAGATGTCTGATGAAAACTTTGAAGCTTTGGAAGAAAATCACGTTCAAATCCAAAACATGTCTGCCTCCAAATATTTGGCTTACTTTGAAAATATTGTGAACAAATGGAGAGCTTCCCTGACTGCTATTTTCGATGTTGTTCAACTTTTGTCTGAAGTGCAAAAGACCTGGTCTTTCTTGGAAAATCTTTTCATCCATTCCGAAGAAGTCATGAAGGAATTGCCTCAAGAATCCGAGAAATTCAGAGGCATTGACAAGAAGGTCAAGGAAATTATTGAAGACGGAAACAAGATCATGAACATCCTTCAATTCTGTACCCAAGAGCACGTCTTTAAAGACTTGGACGTCGTCCTCAAGGAGCTCAAGTTCTGCGAGAAGGCCCTTAACAAGTTCTTGGACGATAAGAGAAAGGCTTTCCCCAGATTCTACTTCGTGTCCGTTAATGATCTTTTGGATATTCTTTCCAACGGTAACAACCCCTACAAGATCAACAAGCACATGTCAAAGATCTTCCAATCTATTGACAAGCTCGACTTGAAGCACCAAGAAGGTCAAAGACCCCAAGCTGTCGGTTTCCACTCCAGTGTCGGTGTTGAATACGTTCCCTTCAGCATTCCTCTTGCTTTGGAAGGAAAGGTCGAAGTTTACCTTCAAAAGACTGTCGAAAAGATGGTTTCCACTTTGAATGAAGTTGCCTTGAACTCTATCAAGAGCTACAACACTATGAGCAGAGATGAATGGATCAACAAAGACGCTGCCCAAATTACCATTTTGATTAACATGATCCAATGGGTCAGCAATGTCGAAAATGCTTTGACAAAGATCCAAAACGGCGATTTGAATGCCATGAAGAACCTCTACAAGGAATCCGTTGAAGGTTTGACCGCCCTTATTAAGAAGGTCCAAGGAGACTTGACTCCTCCCATCAGACAAAAGGTCATGGTGTTGATTACTATGGATACTCACTCCAGAGATATCGTCGACAGACTCGTCCAAGAAGACGTCAGACAAGTCAACGCCTTCCAATGGCAATCTCAACTTAAATTCTACTGGGATACTTCTGCTAAAGATTGTAAGATTGCTATTACTGATGCCGTTTTGTGGTACGGTTATGAATACCTTGGTAACGGTCCTCGTTTGGTCATTACTCCCTTGACCGATCGTATCTACGTCACAGCCACTCAAGCTTTACATCTTAAGATGGGTTGCGCTCCCGCTGGTCCTGCCGGTACTGGTAAGACTGAAACCACCAAGGATCTTGCCTCCGCTGTCGGTAAAGCTTGCTACGTCTTCAACTGCTCAGGAGAAATGACTTACGAATCTATGGGTAACATTTTCAAGGGTCTCGCTGCCTCTGGTTGCTGGGGTTGCTTCGATGAGTTCAACAGACTTATCCCTGAAGTGCTTTCCGTGTGCTCCGTGCAATTCAAAGCCGTCACTGACGCCATTAAGGCCAAGAGACAACGTTTCGTTTTGCAAGGTGATGAAATCAATCTTGACCCCACTTGCGGTGCTTTCATTACCATGAATCCCGGTTACCTCGGTCGTTCCGAACTTCCCGAAGGTCTTAAGGCTCTTTTCAGACCCATTACTGTCGTCGTTCCCGATCTCGAATTGATTTGCGAAAACTTGCTGATGGCTGAAGGTTTCGTTGAGGCCAAGGTCCTCGCCACAAAGTTCACCACTTTGTATGCCTTGTGTAGAGATTTGCTCTCCAAGCAAGACCATTACGATTGGGGTCTTAGAGCTATCAAGTCCGTGTTGGTCGTGGCTGGTGCTTTCAAGAGAGCTGAGCCCGAAATTAGAGAACAAGCCTTGTTGATGAGAGCTCTGAGAGATTTTAACATTCCCAAGATTGTTGCTGCAGATTTGGATGTCTTCTTCGGTTTGTTGGGTGACTTGTTCCCTGGTATTGATATTCCCAGAAAGACCGATCCCAACTTCGAAGGCATTGTCGAAGCCGTCTGTATCGAAAATAGGCTCTTCCCCGATCCCGATTTCAAATTGAAGGTCGTTCAACTTAAAGAACTCATGGAAATTAGGCATTGTGTCTTCGTTATGGGACCTCCTGGTGCTGGTAAATCCTCCACATGGAAGGTTCTCGCCAAGTCTCAAGATAAGGCTGGCCAAAAGACTACTTTCGTCGACCTTGACCCTAAGGTCGTGAGTACCAGAGATTTGTACGGTTACGTCATGGTAACTAAGGAATGGAAGGATGGTCTTTTGAGTAAGGTGATGAGATCTTTGGGAGAAATCACTGATACCAACCCTAAGTGGATCGTTTTGGATGGTGATTTGGATGCCAACTGGATTGAATCAATGAACTCTGTCATGGATGATAACAAGATTTTGACTCTCGCCTCCAACGAACGTATTCCTCTCAAGCCTCACATGAGAATGTTGTTCGAAATTAGAGATCTCAAGTTCGCCACCCCCGCTACCGTCTCTCGTGCTGGTATCCTTTACATTTCCGATGATAAGGGTACTCAATGGAAATCCTACGTGAGAAGCTGGGTCCAAACTCTCCCCGACAGGGACTTGAGCGCCAATATTCAAAAGCTTTTCGATAAGTACGTTGATATTGCCATCAGTTTCTTGTTCAGAAGCTGCAAGTTCTTGATCCCCATGTCCAAGATGGCCCTCGTTATTTCCATCTGTAAGGCCTTGGAACCCCTCCTCGATGCTTCTCTTAGAGAAAGACTTTTACATCAAGAATTCTTGTTCGTCTGGGCTGTTGTCTGGGCTATCGGAGCTTGCCTCAGTGAAAAGGACGGTATTGATTTCAGAAAGGTCTTTTCTGATTTCTGGAGAAGTCAGGGCGACTGGAAGATTGTCAAATTCCCCAGCAAGGGAACAATCTTTGACTTCTTTGTCGACCAAACTGGTGACAGTCCCAAGCTCGAAGAATGGGGCAAGAAGGTTCCTGCCATCGAATACGATGACATCACCCCCATGCAAAACATCACTGTCCCCACTCCTGAAACCGTTTCTACCTCCGAATTCCTTAGAAACTACATTATAGTTGGCCAAGCTTGTTTGTTGATCGGTATGGCTGGTTCTGGTAAGACTCAACTTATGAAGGGTTTGTTGAAGGACATTGTCACTCAAAAGCCTGACAGTTTCATGTACCAAATTATCAACTTCAACTACTACACTGAATCCGACTACCTCATCAATATGTTGGAGCAAACTTTAGAAAAGAAGGGTGGTAGACAAAAGGGTCCCAGAGGTAAGGCAAAGTTGATTTACTTTGTCGACGATCTTAACATGTGTATGTTGGATCCTTACAACACTCAAACTGCCATTGCTCTTTTGAGACAACACGCCGATTATGGTCACTGGTACGATGTCAGCAAGCTTCAATTGGTTGAAATTGTCAACACTCAAACTGTTGCTGCCATGAACCCCACTGCTGGTTCCTTCTTCGTTAACCCCAGATACCAAAGACATTTCTGGACTTGCGCTGTTCCCTTCCCCGACCAAACTTCCTTGTTCACCATCTACAACACCTTCATGGTTGGACATTTCAAGAAATTCAAGTCCACTGTGCAAGAACAAATCCAATTCATCATTAAGGCCACCTTGGCTCTCCATCAATCTGTTATCGCTTCTTTCAGAAAGACCGCCATTAACTTCCACTACGAATTCAACATTAGACATTTGGCTGGTGTCTTCCAAGGTTTGTTGTTGGCTCAACCCAACCAATTCCAAGATCCCGAAAAGCTCGTTAGATTATGGATCCACGAATCTGAAAGGATTTATGGAGATCGTTTGGTTTCTCCCGAACACTTGCTTACCTTTAAAGCCCAAATCGCTGACTTGGTCAAGAAGAACTTCTCTAAGTTCAACCTTAACAGATTCTTCTCTGGAGCCACTCCCGAAGCCATTATTTTCTGTGACTTCACCCAAGGTATCAACAACGACAGATTCTATGACCAGATGCCCAATGATAAGCTTGAATCTCACGTTGGTGAAGCTTTGAAGGAATACAATGATAACAACGCCGTTATGGACCTCGTTCTTTTCGATGATGCCATAAAACATATTTGCAAGATCACCCGTATCATTAGACAACCCTCAGGTCACGCTCTTTTGGTCGGTGTCGGAGGTTCCGGTAAGCAATCTTTGTCCAGATTGGCTGCCTTCATCTGCGGTTACACAACCTTCCAAATTGTTATCTCTCAATCCTACTCTCTTAACGACTTGAAGACTGACCTTCAAGGTTTGTACAACAAGACTGGTGTCAAGGACGAAGGTATCTTGTTCTTGTTCACTGATGGTCAAATCACCAACGAAAGATTCTTGGTTTACATCAACGATTTGTTGTCTTCAGGAGAAATCGCTGATCTCTACCAACCTGAAGAAAAGGACGCTATTATCAACTCTGTGAGAAGCAAGGTCAAGGCCGAAGGAAAGCCTGATACTCCTGATAACTGCTGGACCTACTTCATTGGAAAAGTGAAGGCCAATCTCCACATGGCTCTCTGCTTCTCTCCTGTCGGTGAAGCCTTCAGAAGAAGAGCCCGTCAATTCCCTGCTTTGGTCAATACCACCGTCATTGATTGGTTCCAACCCTGGCCACAAGATGCCTTGTTGAACGTCGCCAAGCAATTCTTGAAGGAAATTGATCTCGGAGAAGAAGAAGTCCGTGGTGCTGTCGAAAGGTTCATGCCCTACTCTTTCAAGGCTGTTAACCAAGCCTCTTCTTTGATCTACGAACAAGAAAGAAGATACATTTACACCACTCCTAAGTCCTTCTTGGAATTGATTAAATTGTTCAAGACCATGCTTACCACCAAGAGAACTAACCTCGAAAGGAGCAAGGAAAGATACGAAACTGGTCTCATCAAACTTAGAGAAACTGCCTCCGTCGTCTCAGAATTGGAAGAAAGCTTGAAGGTCAAGCAAGTTACTGTTGATGCTGCTAAGGCCGAAGCCGATGCCGTCGCCACAACTGTCGGAGCTGCTAAAGAAAAGGTCGAGAAAGAAACTGCTATTGCCAACGAGAAAGCTGCGAAGGCCACTGAAATTCAAAGAGTCGTCGAAGAACAAAAGGCTTCTGCTCAAAAGGATTTGGATGCTGCTCTTCCCTTGGTCGAGAAAGCTCAAAGTGCCTTGAAAGATATTTCTGAAAAAGATTTCCAAATGGCCAAATCTTTCGCCAACCCTCCCAAGGGTGTTCCCGAAGTCTTTGGAACTTGTATCTACCTGATGGCTGGTCTGGTTCCGAACGAAATGGTCGAAGTCGATAAGAATAAGAAGCCGAAGGCCGCTGATTGGAAGGCTTGTCAAAAGATGATGAAGGATCCTAAAGATTTCAAGAACAAGCTTATTGACTGTAAAGCCTGGATCGATGAGGGTAAAGTTCCCACTCAAAACATCAATCCTATCAGACCCTTCTTACAAGAACCTTGGTTCACAGTCGAAGAAATTAAATCCAAGTCAACTGCCGCCGCCGGTATTTGCGCCTTCATCCAAAACATTGTTTTGTACTTTGACGTCGTCCAAGAAGTCGAACCCAAGAGAAAGGCCCTCAAAGAAGCCACTGAACAATTTGAAGCTGCAAACGCTCAAGTCGCTGAAGCCAAAGCTACTGTCGCCAAGTTGCAAGAAGAATTGGACAAATTGCAAGCTGAATACGATGAAGCCCTCGCCAAGAAGAATGCTGTCGAAGCCGAAGCTAACCTTTTACAAAGAAAGCTCGGTTTGGCCAAGAGACTTATCAATGCCTTGGGCTCAGAAGATGCTAGATGGGCAAATAGTATTGTTGAACTCGATAAGGCCCTCGGTGTCATTGTCGGTGATGTGTTGATCTCATCCGCCTTCGTCTCTTACGCTGGTCCCTTCACCAAGAAATTCAGAGAAATGATTATTAAAGGAAACTTCTTGAAGTACATGAAGGATGCCAAGATTCCAATGGCTCAAAACCCTGATCCTTTGGTTATTTTGGTCGATGACGCCACCAAGGCCGCATGGAACAACCAAGGCTTGCCTTCTGATCAAGTTTCCATTGAAAACGGTACCATCCTTACCAACTCTGAAAGATACACTTTGATGATTGATCCTCAATTGCAAGGTATTACTTGGATTAGAGAAAAGGAAAAGAAGAACAACCTTCAAGTTACTAGACTTGGTAACAAGGATATTATGAACAAGTTGGAGCTCGCCATTGAATCTGGTTGGTCTGTTTTGATCGAAAATATGGATGAGCAAGTGGATGCCACCTTGAACCCCATCATTGCCAGAAACTTCTTCAAGAGAGGTAAGAACAAGATTTTGAAGCTCGGTGGTAAAGATTTGACTTTGAACGAAAAGTTCAGACTCTTTATGCACACCAAGTTGGCTAACCCTCACTATCCTCCTGAAATTCAAGCTGAAGCTACTTTGATCAACTTTACTGTCACAGAAGACGGTCTCGGAGATCAGTTGTTGACTTTGGTCGTCGGTAAAGAAAGACCCGATCTTGCCAAGAAGAAGATCGAATTGATCCAACAACAAAACGAATTCAAGATTAAATTGAAGGAATTGGAAGATGACTTGTTGTCCAGACTTGCCAATGCCCAAGGTGATATTCTGGCTGATGTCGAACTTATTGAAAACCTCGAAACCTCCAAGAGAATCGCCGTTGAAGTCCAAGAAAAGGTTATTGTTGCTAAAGCCACTGAAATCAACATTAATGAAGCCTCTGAAAAGTACAGAAGCGTTGCCGATCGTGGTGCTCTTATCTTCTTCTTGATGAACGAACTTGCCAAGATCCACAGTTTCTACATGTACTCCCTCGAATCCTTCGTCGTTGTTGTCAATCGTGCCATTGACTCTTTGAGCGAAGGTCTTGCCAAGCCCAAGAAGGTCGAAGCTGAAGAAGCTGCTGCAGAAGGTGAAGCTGTCGCTGGTCCTGGAAAGAAGGAAGAAGGTGTTGCCGAAGGTGGTGAAGGTCCTGCTGAGGGAGAAGCTGGAGAAAAGGCTGCTGAAGAAAAGGGTGAAGAAGAGAATGGTCAAGATGCCCAAGATGCTCAAGAAGCTCTTGAGGCCGAAGAAGCTGCCCTCCTTACTCCTCGTTCTCTTGATAAGAGAGTCCATAAATTGATTGATGTCATTACCCTGTTCTCTTTCAACTACATTAGAAAGGGTCTTTTCGAAAGACACAAGTTGATTGTCGCTGCCTTGTTGACATTCAGAATCTTGATTAGATCTGGTAAACTCGCCCAAAATGAAGTTAACCACTTGATTGTTCCTCAACCTCCTCTTCAAAGAAGCCCCATCCCCGACAATTTCAAGAGCTTCCTCACTGAAGGTATCTGGGAAGCCGTCATTTCTTTGGAAGGAAACATCAAGACTCACTTCGAAGGCCTTCAAGCCTCTTTGGAAGCTGATTTGATCCAATGGAAGAAATGGTACGGTGAAGAAAAGGCCGAACTTGCTCCTTTACCGAAGGACTTTAGAGATTTGGGAAGCTTCCCCAAGCTTCTTTTGTTGAGAGCCATGAGACCTGATAGACTTCCATCTGCCTTGACGAACTTTGTTTCTGAAACGATGGGTGAAGTCTACGTGCAACAAGCTCCTTTCAACATCTTTGAAACATACAAAGAAACCAACTCCTCCACTCCAATCTTCTTCGTGTTGTTCCCTGGTGTTGATCCCACCCCTGATGTCGAAAGAGTCGGAGCCACCCTTGATATCTCAAGTAGCAATGGTAAATTCGAAAACATTTCCATGGGTCAAGGCCAAGAAGACAGAGCTAGAGATGCCATTTTCAGAGCCGCCAAAGAAGGTACCTGGATTATGCTCCAGAACGTGCATCTCATGCAAAGCTGGATGAAATTGTTCGAAGGCTACCTCGAAAAGGCCTCTGCCACTGCTGATCCCAACTTTAGATGCTTCATTTCATCCGAACCTCCACCAATTCCCACTTGGAAGATCATCCCCGAATCCATCCTTCAAAACTCCATCAAGGTTGCCAACGAAGCTCCTCAAGATCTCAAGGCAAACCTCAGAAGAGCCTATGCCAAATTCAGTCAAGAAAAGATCGCTGCTTCCACCAAGGCAAATGAATATAAGGCTATCCTCTTTGCCCTGTGCATGTTCCATTCTCTCATGTTGGGTAGAAAGAAGTTTGGTTCTCAAGGTTGGTCCAGAGTTTACAACTTCAACGACGGTGATCTCACCATCTGCGCTGATGTGCTCCACAACTACCTTGAAAAGTACGAAAAGGTTCCTTATGATGATCTCAGATACATTTACGGAGAAATTATGTACGGAGGTCACATTACTGATAACTGGGATAGAAGAACCTGTAACACCTACTTGTTGGTT
>Ga0182738_1000637_pt1 | contig 46674 bp, 35 predicted proteins | sample eDN5th30CBELigMG_FD_128876 | JGI IMG/M metagenome (GOLD analysis project Ga0182738, IMG submission 128876) | Enriched Miracle-Growth compost microbial communities from Emeryville, California, USA - eDNA 5th pass 30_C BE-Lig MG (version 2)... ... | reverse complement strand
GCACTTTGATGAAATTCTTTTGTTTCAAGTCGGTGATTTTTATCGGATTTCTTATGAAGACGCAGTCATTTGCCATCAAGAGCTTAACTTAAATTGGCTTGGCAACAAAGTGGTTGTTGGAGTCCACTGGAAAAGCTTTGATAAATGCGTGGAGATTTTGATCTTGAAAGGCTATAAAGTGTGTGTTGTTGAGCAATCCGAGAATTACAAAGGGAAAAAAACTCGTTTGAAGGACACAACCAATGAGAATAAAGAAAAGACAATCAAAAGAGATGTTTCTCAGGTTCTTTCAAAAGGAACATTCATCGACTACAACAACCCTAACTACGAGCCTCGTTACTTGATGTCTCTACGAATAAATAGTTTTAAAGTTGCAGTGACTTTTCTAGAAATCGGGTATAGTGTAATAACTTTTGGGTATTTTGATGATGACGAGAGTTTTACCAGCCTCAAGACTCTGATCAGTCAAATAAAGCCCACCGAAGTTATCTATGATCGAACCAGCATTGACCACAATATTATTCGATATTTAAGATACCTGCCTGGAGGTCCAATTTTGACTCCATGTTCCCAAATCAAGGCTTGGAGCTCATTAAAACTCGCAGAGGAACTTGAAAAGTTTTATGGTGCTCTTGGGGAATGGCCTCAGGCTTTACAAGAAATCCTATTAATTGATACAAGTCAGAAAGAGATGTTGCTGCTCAGTTATATTGGCATCCTTGAATATTTAGAGAAAGCGTTGATTTCTGACCAGGTTTTGTACACTGCAAGATATGAGCTATATGATCCAGAATCTTTTAAGCAGGGCAGAATGATCCTTGATTCACAGGCATTATCAAATCTTGAAGTTTTTGAAGTGAACTATTCAACAAAGAGCTCATTTGAAGGATCTCTGTTGAGTTATATTGATAAAACATCAACCAGGTATGGAAAAAGATTGCTGAAGAACTGGATTTGTGGTCCATTGTTGGATGTTGTAGCGATTAATCAAAGACTTGACGCTATTGAGGATCTAGAACTGAACTTGGGAAATGAGAGAAAAGATAAAATTCCAATTGAAGAAATTACCAGACTTTGAAAGACTATGCGGAAAGATTTATTCATCAAGCATAAAGAAGGCAGAAGGCATAATTTTATTTGAAGATGTTTCAATTCAGCGCTTACAAGAATTCCGAAAACTTCTTGAAAGTTTCGAGACTGCGAGAAATTTGATTGTGGGAATGAAAGACATAAATTGGAACTCTGAACTTTTAAAGAACGTTTTTACGTTGGAAGATTACAAAAAAGTGCTGAATAATGAATCGTCCAGCATCCCAGATATTTTGCCAGTGTTACAAGAACTTTCCAATTTTATAGTTTGGGAAGGGTTAAATAAAGATGTCCCAACGCCAAGAGTTGGTGTCGATAGAGAATACGATAAGGTGAGAGATGAGATAAATTGGATTGGACAAGAATTTGAGAAATATTTGCAAGAAATAAAAGCTCGTTTTAAGGGTCATCCTGCACATTATGCGATATCCTATGTGCATATCAAAGAGAGATATGAGATTGAAATTCCGGCAGAATTAGTGAGTGGTTCAAAGAAACCAGAAGACTTTGAGATATCTTCAAAGAAAAAAGGCTATGAAAGATTTGTGACAGAAAAAATTCGACATCTTAGGAGCAAACTCGAAGATGCTGAAGAGAAGCTTCAGGCAATGTTGAAGCTTTTTGTATGCTTCGTGTTTCGGTATTTTTACACTTTTAACAAAGTTTGGGATTGTTTTATAAAAGGACTTGCTCAGTTGGATTGTCTGTGCAGTTTGTCCACTGTTTCATTCAACTGTGATTCTGATATGTGCAGACCTGAAGTATATCCGCTTGGAGAAAGAACTTTTCTCGAAGTGAGATCAATGAGACATCCCTGTATTTCTGCTGTCAAGCCAAATTTTGTGCCAAATGATATTTTGATTGGAGATACCGAGAATAGTGGAGAGAACAAAAATGTAATTCTATTAACAGGGCCCAATATGGGAGGAAAGTCAACAATATTGAGACAAGCTTGTATAGCGTCAATATTGGCTCAGATTGGGTGTTATGTGCCTGCCAAAGTTTGTAAGCTATCGATTGTGGATAGAATTTTTACAAGAATTGGGGCGTTTGATAGATTGATTGAAGGGAAAAGCACTTTTTCGATTGAGATGGAGGAAACTTTGAATATATTAAGATATGGAACAAAAAATAGTTTGGCAATATTGGATGAGCTGGGAAGAGGAACAACAACATTTGATGGAATTTCAATCGCTTATTCTGTGCTAAAATTCATAATTGAGAAGCTTCAATTAAGAACATTATTTGCAACACATTATCACCTTTTACTTGATGAATTCCGAAATAGCCCGAATATCAAGTTTAATTATATGGACTATAGAGTGGATACGGTGAATGGAAGAATATTATTTTTATATAAGTTGGTGGAAGGAGAATGCGCCAAAAGCTTTGGTTTGAACATTTCAAAAATTGCCGGGATTGATCAAGAGGTAGTAGAAAAAGCTAGATTAAAAGCAGAAGAATTTGATAAAGAATTCCACTTGAAGCAAAACGAGAATAAAATTATAAAGGAAAAATTTGGAAATATGATGAACCTTCTCGTGAAGGGTCAAGACTCTAAAAATGAAGATTTGGATTATTTATTTGATACCCTGAGGGGTATGATATGATGTATAATGAGTTGTATGTAGCACGTACTTGAAGTTGTTTGTAAATATGAATAAAAAATTTTGATTTTTGATTTTTGTTTTTGCGCTAAACTCTTGTTTGATTCGATAAGGGAAATAAAATAAATAGCTTTTTATATCATAGAAATGAGAAATGATAAGAGTTTATTCATTACTACTGTCAATTACTTGGGAAAAAATTTCTTTTCTTCATCACTATTATTCACAGAAATGTTGATTCAATCAAAATATTTTTAGTATCAAAAACTCAAGATTTCTCCTGAAAAAACTTCAGAAAGAAAAATGAAGCGAAGAGTTTCAGCTGACATCGAGTTTCAACAGGTGATATATTTCTGAATGAAGCAGGCAAATTTAACCTAAGGGTTGAGTCTTCCTGAAAGATATAAGAACAAAATTCTCAAAGACAAGAAAATGAGGGTATTAGTCTAAAAATTAGGGCAAGAAGAAAATCCGAAAAAGGATAAGGCGAGGAGAAAAGTATCGGGTTAATCTGAAGCTGAATTGCCTGCAAATAAACTATTTTAGCCAGAAAGATTTGGTTTAAAATTTGACGCTTTATATTTTAATTTGCCTAAAATTCTTTTCCAATCAGGATTTCTTCTAAAATGTTTCTGGTGAAAAAAACAAAAAACTCCAATGGATTGCGGTTAAGTGAGAATGACACCTTGAACCACAGTGGAAAAGAAGATGAGAGTGTCTCAAGAAGAATGAAGTTTCTATTGAAATTAGCGATGATTATGATCACAAGTTTTTCAGAAAATTTCTGACCTTGAATTTATTGTTTAAAATTTTGAGGTTAATATGACATTATTGATATAAGGCCCTTTTTAAAAAACTTCAAACCAAAGGAAACAAAATAGAAGCAGAAAGGGCGCTTCTGAATTCCAAGAACCGAACCAAACTGAATTTCGAATTTTTATCAATTGGCTCGAAGTTTGAAAGTCAGGGTTTTTTCCATGATAAACTCTGCTAATTTTAATGAGGAAATATAAATTCTGGATGTAATTGATTAATCTGCTCACAACTTGAGAAAAGAGGCTAAGAAGAAGGGAATGCCATGGGACTGGCTGCGGTAGTACCTTCAATGAATTTTAAACGATTAAATTACTCATTTATTCAAAAACTCGAAGAAGAGTTTGCGAGGGAAATTGAAGACCTAATTCTTCTGTTATAAAAAATTTTAGGTATTTCTGAGTCATCAGAGCACGATTTTTTCATGATCAACATCGAAGTGAAGAAAGATAAATCTAATCAGAAGAAATTCTTGCGCCTTGACCGCCCTCTATCTGAATGAAGTTGAGAAATAGAATGTCCGCCAAATCTTTTACCAAAATTTTTTCTATCAATAAAACAGATCATTTTTTTGCTTTTTGAAAATTAACTCAATATTAAGCAAAAACTCCCTCCAAGACATCTAATAGAATTTTTTCGTTTCTGAACATTCTTCTTTAAACCAATATGGAAAAAGCTCCTTGGAGTGCAAAAAACTTTTTTCTCAGCATGAGCCATATTTCCCGAAACTCTGTAAAAAAATTTTTCCAAGAAAAATCAGCTTATTTGTCTTCAAATAGCGAAATATTTTTCGGAAGAGTTTATATGATAAATTGAAATGCATTCTGCTAAATTTCAGCATTGAGAACTATTCTCGTCTGGAGAAGTTTGAGTTTTGAACAAATAAACAAAGCAATTGAAAAAATTATTTTATCGAGATCAGGTGGGAAATTGTTTTGTTTTATTTTTGAAACTTTTCTAGAGATCTGAATATTAGCAGTGAATTATTTGTCCTCAAAGGAAAAGCCGTTTGTTCAAGGTTCGATTTTATAGCAAAAAATAATCCGTCCTAAAAAAAAAGTCCTTTTTGAGAACCTTAAAATCAGAGAGCAAAATTGAAACAAAAGATGGCGCAAAATCTGAAATTCTATTTCTGTCGAAATTGAGTTTTGAAGGGGAGGGAATGACTTTAGACGTTGAAAGTATTGACAAAGAGTTTTCCACTGAAACAAAATTTTTATTGCAAACAGACAGACTCGAGTTTTAGAAGTTTTTAATAATAAAACGAAACTTTTTTATAACATATGTATCAGAAATTTTGTGAAAAAAATCTTCAATAGGGTGAGATATAAGTCAAATGAAAGACTTTTGAAAGCTAAATGACCCGAATCATCAGATTGCGAAGAGAATTTGATAAAACCTTGCTGGGTTTGAGGTTCAAAGGGCTCTGCCAAATTATAATACTAAAATTTTTATCTTGAATAAATATAAGAGTCTGAGTGAGATTTTGAAAGCGCTTTGGAAATGAGTTTTTGTGGATTATGAGGGTTTGATAAGAGTAAGGAAAGCTCCATAAGCTTTTCGGAACTCCAGATTTATAGGCCGTTTGAGTATCGGTATTGCCCGCTTGATTGGATGGAAAATAAATCAAAAGGATTTTAAATTATAAACCCCGAATATAATGTGAGGACAAATAAAATTTTTTTCTGCTAGAATTAATAGCCATGTCTTTAAAATTACTTTTGCGTACTAAAATAGAATTTAACTATACTCAAAAATTTTAGCTCTTTGTCCTGTAAAATGGTCTCAGTCACTAAGATATGCGAGGATTTGTGATAGGTTTAAGTGTTTAGTCTCCTAAAATTATTTTTTAAGGGCTAAAGAAATTTCTAGAAGGGTTTTCTGAAGCTAAAAAAATTTATTTGTTCAATTTTATTTACAAAAGAGCCTGGAAAATAGCGTACGGTTTGGAGTTAAGTTCTCCCTTGCAATTTTAATCAAAAGAGAAACTGAGGTGTTTCTTTGTGAATTGTTAAATATTTAAATTTTGAGTGCCCATCCAGATTAATTTATGAATTCACATATGTCAGGATCACTTTCTCCTTTGAGAGGCTGGAGGAGTCGGTGATCAAACTTTCATGATTTCATCACCAAAAAGTTGGTTTATTGGAGTTTTTAAAATAAGAAGACGTCTGAATTGAAGAAAATCCAGGAGCTGAAGGAAAATATAATAACGGGCAAAACAAGCCAACTTGAAATGAGGCGTGAAATTAAATATATAAAAAAATGTTAGATGACGTTTCTGATCTGAAGTTCTGGCCTCAATTTCTCTCTTTGCATTTATGGAATAATATTCTAAAGCCATAGGCGAGATTGAATATATTGATTATTTCTGTTTTCTGTCAAAATTTTGAGAATCAATTTGATTCTGATAAAGATGAGGCTGAAAGATGTGATTTGAGAGGGTTGTTTAAGAGAGACTGTCCGTCCTGTAGTGTGGTGTAGTGCGTTTAATTATTAATTCGAGGAGAATCCATTTTCCCAATTTTGCATAAAAACGATTTAAGATATATTAATACAAATTAGGCCAAGTGTATTGAAATTCCTTCCCGAAATATTTAATAATTTTTGATAGTTAAGGCTGGTATTAAAAGTAAAACAAACAAGTGTTCAAGAAGCCAGAGAGAGTCTGATATGTTGTTAGATTAGTGCGAGGTTATAAATTGCAAAGAAAATCTCCTTGAAATGATTATTTTTTGGGTCATGATGCCCAAATGTGTGGTCTATTAGTTTCTAAATTCTAATTTTCCTTTTTGAGGACATTGGGCTGAAATTATCCTGGGAGACACCTCACCAATTGCTTTTCAGAAGAAAAATAGAAAAATTTCGGTGAATGAAGAGATTTATTCCATGATCTTTCAATGTTCATTATTTTTTATTCATGTGGCTGGCAGTTTCGAGCAAATTTGTATTCATTATGATGTATTCAGCTTCGGTCAGCAAGGACTTTTGCAAGATGAGTGGATATTGTTCCTAATTCAAGGATTTTCTAGCCAAAAAATCGGTGAGAAGCAAGAATTAGTCTTGGAGTGTTTTTCAACTTAGGATTCGATTTATATCAAAGAAAAGGCACTATTAAGACTAAAAAAGGATGTGATTAATTCATACAAAGGGAAAATTTAGCCCCCTTTACCGTGTTGAGAGAAATCCATGATGGTGTGTTTCAAAAAAAATTTTTGCCTTGTTTGCGTAAAAAATCAGATAATTAAGGTTTGGAAATATATATTAAAATTTGTGTTAAAATCAAAGCGTAAAGATGATTGCTAAACAAGAGATTTTATCAATAAGGACCTTTTATTGAGTGACGCTGCTGGGTTTTTGAAGAGAGCCCAAAGTTTTTGCATTGCTCCTTGGTCGTATCCAGAGAGTTTTCGAGTCTCGCGCAATTGAGAGAAGATTTTTCAACACCAAGTAGATTCGAGGTTTTTGAGGAAGATGAGAGAAGAGGAGAGAGGCGAAACCAAGATTGGGGAGGGATTTGTAAATACAGGAAAAGAATACCGGAATAAAACGAATAATCTGGCATCCATAAGTATATTAAATAATGAAAGCGATAGCTAAAATTAGGGTTGGGTCACTCAAATATATTTTTAGTTCGTCATGAAATTTCTTGGCTAATAGAAAAATATATGTTAAAATTTAAACGAAATTATGAATTAATAATTTTCACGAGAAATTTTTTTAAAGGTTTCTATTTTGACTCTAAAAATTATCCAAAATTAGTTATAAAAAGGCTCAATATTTCCTTAATTTATAATAAAAAAATTAAATCCCAACTACGAAACCAAGGTCCAGTCCATGTACAACTTCAATTACGGCTTCAGCGCTCCAAACAATGCCCCCAACAACTACGCTCACAACCCTTACCTCTTGCTCCGTGTCCAAACTGTTCAAGACATTTTGAGCGGTTGTGACTATCCCATTTGGAAGCAGCAAAAGCTTGAGAACTCCTCAGCTTCTCCAATTCTTGATCCTGACTGTTTCTTCAAGAAGGAAGCTGATTTTTACGAAGAAGAGAGCTCCGCCGCCGACTACCAAACCACTGAAGTCTCTTCTTTGAGCATGTCTCCCAGCAGAGAATGCATCTACTCCAACTTCAGTGAAATCCTCACCCCCTCTGACCAAAGCCCCATGGGCTTTGACAGAAAGACTTCTTTGTGCGATGCCGTCAAAGAAGAAAACGAAGAAATCCAAGAAGAAATCAGAACTCACGATCAGCTTTCCAAGGCTATCGACTTGAAGCTCTGCTCTGAAAACGCTCACTTGCTTGCTGCCATCGAAAGAGTCCTTGAAGGCAATGTAACCAACGTTGCTGATTTGACTGGCCTCTCAAAAATCGAGGAAGCCGTCGTCAGGGGCATCTTGGAAAAGAAAGACTTTGGCAGCCAAAACAAGAAGCAAAAGGGCAAGAAGAGAGAAGAAGAAAAACAAAAATTCTTCTTCAAGGGTGTCCTCAAGTACACCGAATCCAAATTCTTTGGAATTGATACCAACCAAAAGAAAAGAATGAAGAAGAAGCAACTCAAGAAGGAAGACTACTATGAATACTATTGGGGAGAAATTGCTAAAGATCAAAACGTTGATCTGTCTAATTTCTTCCACCCCAATAAAAAAATCTCGGGTAAAACCAATACCCAAATCTCATCAGCTCAAAACCCTGGGCTAAAATCTTTAAACACAACTTATATTGACCTTATCTTAAGTTCAGATAAGTTTAGAAATGATACCATTGATTATCTGGAGACCGTGTTTCTTAAAGAATCAAGAACTTCACGTACCCAGAAGATCTACAAATTAATTAGTAAGCTCAACAGCATTGCCAGTGCAGTATGTGAAAAGAACGCCAACCTTCCCATCCATCAACAAATTGAAGCTGTCAGTAACAAGATCTACGATTACTTGGTCGTCAACCCAAAATCCAAATTGCCTTGGGGCGATAACGAGCTCAAAGAGGCTAGAGATTTTGCTTATGGCACCATTATTAAATTCTCTGCTAAGAACTCCAAGTAATCAACACTTCTTTTACTTACAATATGTGCTAAAACCATAGTACATGTGCTTCTTTATTTTTTTTATGTATTTGTAGATGGACATTTATATATTTAACTTAAACTGCTTTTATTAAGTTTATAAAACACTTTTCGTTTATATTGCGTGAAACTATGTTTAGACTTTCTCTTAATGCTTACGATTACCTTCCCTTCCTCAAAAACTTTTCTCTCTCTAAGTTATTTAAATTTTCTCTCTGTTACTTAACAGAAATTTTAAGTCAAAAAAAGTTTTTTCAATTAGGTAATCGAGTCGAGTAATAAAAAAGGTTTCTCTTTTCATACTGAGAAACTATTATCCTGAAATTTTTCACCTCATTATTCTCTTTTCAGTTAAGTTCTGCTCTGCCTCCCTGAAAGGCTAAGTGATTTTTCTTCGATTTGCTTGGTATGTTTAACAAGAAACAATAACTGTTTCATTTAAGACTGTTAAATATTCAAAATTTCTAAAGTAACTTTTTCGAAAAAGGTTTTTCCTCAGATTTAAAATAAGAATCGAAAGTTACTTCGCTCTGCTCCTTTGGAGATATTTTTCTCGTCTAAAGTCTCTTTTTCTCTTGAAAAGAGTTTCTCAGTTAAAAATATTTGTTTAAAAAGTCTAGCATGATTTTATTCTTTTCTTGAACCAAAAAAAAGTTTCATTCTTATTTATGCATTTTTTGAAAAATAGAATCACGTTGAGAAGAGTTTGTATTAACAGAAGGTAGTAGATTTAATTAAATTCCTACTTTTAGGTCGTTGGTCATAATGACTATATAGAAAGATTTTCTAACTGATTATTTAAAAGTGATTGATCAAATTATTCTATGCTTATAGTTTGATTTCGATCGTTGATTCTTGGCAAAACAATAATTTTACCTGCCAAATTAGGCTATTATCTTCGTTATAGCCCAATCAAAAACAAACTAGACTTGAAATTTGCTGCCATTTCATAATCAGTGATCCTCTTTTAATCCTTTTTTCCCTTGGATATAAACAAGCAACTATTTAAAGATTTCAAAAAACGTTATATGAATAAAGTTCATAGATGCTTGCTAACCGAGGAAATTTTTGTGTTCATTCATCGAAATTCTATTTTAAAATAGAGTAACTTGTGGAAAGAAAATTTTGATGAATGTTAGATTAAACGAGAGTTTCTCACCAAAATTTCCCCAAATCTTCCAAATATTAAAAATGACAATATGAAAATGAATGAGGAGAAATTTTAGAAGAAAAGAGATTTCTATTTCAAAATGAAGGGAGATTTTTTTTTGAAGGAATAAAAGGAGGCAAGACTGAAGATCTTTGTAACTTCTCATGAAATTTAATTCTGGGAACTAAAAATCCAGGATCAGAAATACCACTTCCGAACTTTGCGATGTATCAGTCACCAGACGTTGACTCATATCTTTCGACTGAACTAGACAATTATGTGAATGAGGATTATGAGAATGTATTTTTAGAAGACAAGATTGATCAATTGGATTCCAGATATCACCATATGGAACCGAATTTATATATCCGACACGTTATAACAGAATTGACTGAGGAGCAATTGGAGTCAGGAAGAGTTTATGATGAGGACCTTGAGAAAAAGCTTCGTCAGCTATCAAAGATGCTGTTTAAGAAGGGTGTCATCAAGGACTATAATTTAGTTCAAAATATTGAAGATAAGCTGGTAAATTCGAACGAAGTGTCAAAAGATAAGGTATTGAAGTTTGAATCTCCTCGTGTGAAGAAGATTCAGATCAAAAGGGATCCAATTCAAGTTCAGAATCAATATTCCTTTGAGAACAAAATCAATCAGAAACTGAAAAAAAGTCATTTCCAAAAATATGAAAAAGAAATAAAAATGAGCAATATCCAAGACCTACAACAACAACAGCCGCCACAAAAAGTCTTGAAAAAGTCCAAGACTCTTGAGGAACCTCAAAACAACGACAAAAAGGTGGAGAAAAGGAAGGTCCTATATTCAAGATGTCCATCATCAGAGTTGAAAAGATTCGAGAGGAGTTATACAGCAGTTACTCCTGGAAGAGAAACAAAGGATAGACCTTTTAGCCCAGATCCCTATAGTTCTAATACAAGCAGGCCTCAAAGCTGTTTGAATAAATCAAGGAAAAAATCAATAGACAATTTTGGGAATATGGGAACAAGTTCAAGACAAAGGAATGAAGGAAAGTTGAAGAAGAGAGTTGAGCTTGAATCAGAAAAAAGTGAAAGAGAACGTGGAATGAAGAAGCATGAGAGAACAAAAAGCACTTCTTTTGTGAAGTCAATATTAAATTCGAATAAATCAACGGCAAGGTTTTATAATGAAGAGAATAAGAGTGAAGTCGTTGTTAACGTGACTGTTCGATGTATCTCTCCTTCGCACCCTGAGAAAAGCAAGAAAGAAAAGAGGGTTGATGAATCTCAAAAGAATTTATTGAAAATATTGAAAAGAGTGAAGAAATTTATAAACAAGGATCCTGGAGACGATACAAATTTGAGGAAGCTTGAAAATTTACTCAAAGGAACAACTTGAATTTGGAGGGTTTAAATCTGAAATGAATTGTTGATAAAAATCCCAGAGTTTTTTTCCCCTTCAAGCAAAATGTATATTTAAACTTCATGTGGATATGAAAAGAGAGAATTCGATTGAGTTGTTGTTTATGTTCAAGTGACAGAATATGTTTATATTGTCAATAAAAATATCTAAAATCTATTGTTTAAAGTATTTTGGATGATTATGAATGAGTTGAATAACTTATCTATATAATTAATAAAAGAGAGACTAAAAATGCTTTTGAGTTTAATTATTAAAGTTAGATAGACAACGTGAGAGTTTTTTCAGGATTCATCCTAAAAATAATGTCGTCGAACATCACACAGCTCGGTAAACCAACAGGCATCCAGGTGCTGTCAAACTTGTCTTGTAAAATATCGAATTTACTGGTGCTGAGCCATATTCCAGTCAATAAATTTTCTTCGTCTTTCTTGGGATTGGGATTGGGATTGGGATTGGTATTGGTATGATCGACAGGAGGGATATTAATCCCTTTTAGGACTTTTTCATTATGAGGAATTGAAGGGTTCAACTCAAAATTCTCTGGGAGTTGGGGTGAACCTGTCAGAGAAGTTTCGTCAAAGTGAGTAACAACCTCAATTGACCAAGCTCTTAAATCGAAATTATAAGACAAAAAGACTTTTCTGTCAAATTCAAGTCTTTTTGCGACTTCAGACATAATTTTGCTTCCTTCAAAGAGATTGACCCAATTTTTTGAATTATAAGCAATTGAAACTGAGTTGTCAGGTGAACTTTCGAAAGCTCCAATCTGATTGATCTCATTATAAAGAATGACAATTGTTCCATTTTCCTCATATTCTTCCAGAGCCTCATTCCATCTCACAAGCTCCAATTTTACATTCGGGCTTTTCCTTTTAAGATACAGATCTTTCAGTTCACTACTTGGTGAGCTTGCGGCAATCTTTCCTTTACTTACTGCAGAGCCAATTGGACTGATGGTTGGGCTATTTGATAGTGACATTGAACTATTGTAACCAACTTTGTTCACACAAAGAATTTCGAGCAAGGTATTTTCTTGGGCTGGAGCATCTTCTTCTAGGGGCTTGACATAAAATCCAAATTTGCTGTTTAGTAAGAACAAATCACCTTCTTGAAGTGCTTTGGGGCTATTGGTGTTAAGCTGAACAAAGGTGCCTCGCTTTGATCCACAATCACTTATCAAACCAATCTCATTCAAAGATTTCATTTGAAGATGTGGATGAGAGGAGTAATTCTTGAGGTTAGCCAAGTCAAGTTTTTGACTGTAAAGGTTTTGGCATTTTAATAATACGGTATAAGCATCTTGAGTCTTTTCCAATTCAAGATCACAATCTTCGTTCTGAACATTTTTTGTGATATAGAAATTTGCATTATTATTCTTGGTGTTGGTAGCAGAATCCAGCAATTTCAAAGTTCCAAACTCAATTGAAGAAGAGCCAGCTTTGTCATTAGATTTGTTGGGTTCTCGAGTTATGTAGAGAGTTTTTTTGGAACGCTTGTATGTGTGCTTGACAATATTTTGGTCCTCAAGGAAGTAGTAAGGTTGATAGGGAAGGAATTTTTTATCAGACACATTGAACTTTTTGAATTCACACTCAGTAGCATTAGCATTTCTTTCTTGGTGATAGAAATCATCTAATAAATTCATTTTTTTGAGATCAGCTAGTCGTTTCTTTTCAGTGGCTTTGCCATGCAAAAATCTTTTGTTTCCGTATTTGACCAAGGAAACTTTGGTGAATATTTGTTCTTGAGCATTTTCAAGAAGGTCTTCCTGGCTGATATTGGACTCGGACTCACTGCTTGATTCACTCAAGACGTTGTCTTGATCCATAGGATCTTGATTTCCGCTGTCATAATCTGGGTTTGAGTTTTGGTCACTCGACTTGAGAGAACTCAAGCTTAAACTGCAGAATTTGGAGCTCTTTTTGATGTTATCAAAAATCCCTTTGCTTGTGATTATCTTTGGCTTTTGGAGTAATTTGAGAGAGATGTCTTTTAATATTGAGCTGTTCCTTTTTCTTGTCTCTTCATTTTCGCGATTAACAGCAGGTAATAAAGCGCTACTTCTCTTTTTAGCATCTTCATTGACTTGAGTCATGAGAGGAAACATAGCGCTGCTTCTTTTGGGCTGAAGATTTGGCAAAAGATGGTTGCTAGTTCTTCTTTTTTGGTAATCGCTGAGGAAACTTGGATGTCGTCTGGAAGCTGGAGGAGCAAATAAGCTGTTCTTTTTGCTTGGAGCGTTGAGGCTAAAGATGCTGCTCTTCTTTGAGTTAAAATTAGATAAGTCCTTCAAGAAAGCAAAATTTTCAGGACTCTCATCTTCTTCTTCAGCTCCAAGTTCAATTTCATTGTCAAGTTCGAGCAGCAGTTGGTCTGATTGAGAAAGGAAAGGTTGAAGAGGTTGAGGGGAGGTTTGGTTTTTCTCAAATCGAAGCAGGGCTTTGAGCTTGAGATAGTCTTCAAGGATTTCTTTGCCAAATCTTGATGTCAATAGTGGACTATCTGGCTCAAGAGAATTGATCCTTTCATCCAAACCTTCCAAGAAGGAAACTTTAGGATTAATATTTTCAGAAGTCATTTCTTGAGATTTTGATTATGATGGAATTTCATCAGGTATATATAGGTTTTGAGAAAGTATCTTTTGCTGAAATTTATCAATTGGGAATTTAATTCAAATAATTCAGGAGATTTTTCAAAAAAAAACGAATATATTGTAAGGTGAACATCCAAGTCAAAAACTCTGACCCTTGCATTTTGGGAACTCCATGGGAAATCAAAATGAGTCGAATTTTGAAAGGATCTCGCAAGGGAAATATGTTAAAATGAAGTGCGAAAAATAGATAGAATAAATTTGGAGGTTAATTAGAAACTTTGTTGCAGAAATTATTGTGATTTAGTTTAACTTGAAAAATAAGTTGATGTATGTTTATGATAATAAAATATAAATCAACCACATTCCAATTGGTCGATCTCAAAAGAGTTTTTTTGTGATTTTGATATAATTTATTTAATTTGGTTTTATTTCTCTTGGCTTTGAACAAGACAAGAAGGGAAATGAATGGAGACTGACAATCGTCTATAGCTAAGAGCGACCAAATGAATTTTCAATCAGCCCCCTCCCCTCTATAAAAATAATATTATGTAAATGTAAATAATTCTATTGAAATGAGCGTAAATTTCGTTTAATTAATCGAGCGTTTTTCAAATAACAAAGGAGGAAATGAAGAACTTAAAGAAATGGAGAGATTTTAGAGAAGACAAAATAATTGTTTTAATGGCGAGCGATAGGATATTGACTGTATAGGGTGATAAGATGAATCTTTTCTTGATTTTTAAATCCAAAAATTTAGTTTAGCTTTTGATCTATAAGAAGATGTGTTATTCGAAATTAAATCTTTTCAAGTTTCAAATCCTAAAAAAATTTTTCTTAAAATCTTACAATGGCCGACGACGAAGCAAAGTATTCCTATAAAAGTAATCTTTTAAATAACACAGACTAAATCCTCAAAGTTGTCCTTGCTGGAGACACAGGAGTCGGAAAGACCAATATCCTCAGAAGGTAGTTGATAAGGAAATAGTTTTTTGAAAAAAGAATAGGTTTGTTTCTGATAGTCTCCCAAAAACCCCTCACCCAACTATCGGTGTTGAGTTTGCCACAAAAATCATTGATGTTGATGGCAAAGACAGAGTTAAGGCTCAAATCTGGGATACAGGTAACTGAAAAGCGGGAAGCATTTGGTGAATGATAATTTTTAGCTGGACAAGAAAGATATAAATCCATTACTTCAGCGTATAAGAATTTCGATAGATTTTAGCTAATTGAGAACAGACATTACAGAAATGCTGTTGGAGCACTTTTGGTATATGACGTGACCAGACATCAAACATTTGTGAATGCAAAGAGATGGGCTGAAGAGCTCAGATTCCACGCCGGAGAAGATATAATTATTTTACTTGCCGGGAATAAGCTCGATCTCGTCCATAAGAGCCAAGAAAACAGACAAGTTTCCAGAGAAGAAGCCGAAAAATTCGCCAAGAGCAACGGCATGCTTTTCAAAGAAACCTCTGCTTATGAAAATGAAAACATTGGAGAAAGCTTCCAAGAATTGTTAAAGGGTATTGTTGAGTTGTTTGTGCACGTCTTAACTCTATTTAGATGTTCATTATAAACAAAAAGCTAATCCAAGTCCTAAAAAAACTGTGAAAAGTTATGCTTTGGATCCTAATAATCATCAACAAAATGAGAGCAAATGTGCTTGCTAGATAGATATTTACATATTTTTGAGATTGATGAATAAACAAATATATAAAACTTTATAACTATAATGGACATACATACATACATACTTTTACCGATGAAAAAAGAGAGATGATTATTGTATATTTCTTTATCAATTGATCGAATCGAATCGAATCGAAAATTTTTCTGACAAAAGCTTTTCAACAGAGATGTTTATATTGAAGAAGAAAAATTTTATCCAATACTAAAGTCATTCATACAGACGGAGGGATTTATTTACTGTCATGTTATGAAACTGAAAATAAAAGTTGAGCCTGTTTGACTTTTTTCTTTTCTTGATATTCATCTTCTGGAATCGAGTTAATCATCATCCTTGCCTCCTTCAGCCTCTTCAGGTCGATTATTGCATCCTAAGAAGTTTAGATGTGGGACTGAATGGAGCTATACCGAAATAACAGGCAGTTAAGCAATCAGTGGAATCTTGGGGTGCTCTTGAGAGCCACTTAGACCATTCTTGAAGATTATTTTGACTAAAAATGGAGAAACTTACTGCCAAGACCGCCAGATTCGTCATCTCCGAGGGTAGTTTTAATGCACTTGGAAGCACAATCGTCACTTTTGCATTTTTCACTAAGAGATTGAATGAATAAATAAGGTGAAATTTGAGTACAGATCTTCCTCAGAATCACATCCCTTTTTACAGTAGGTTCTTTTAGAGTCCATGACTCCGTATTTTTTGTTACAAATATTATAGCATTCACTCATCAGAATGGAAAAAAATTATTATTTGAAAAAAGAAGATTTTCGTAATTTTAATTTCAAAGTAGTAAAGTAGTAAAATATCAAAAGAAAATTCAAGTTTTACAATTAACGCCCCTTTACATATGTTTTGTAACATATTTTGGTCCAAAATACATATCTACAAAATCCTGGTATCTATTATATAACATGGTTGCAAAGCCTTCAGAATTATCCTGTGGGAACGGTTATTTTTGGATTTTGGAAGGAGAAAGGGAATTACCATAATTTTATGATTGTTCTGATTTTGTTGTTTGTTTTTCTGTTGTTGTATGGCATGCATCATTTTCTTCTTTTTAACTTTTTAAAGATGAAGAAGGGAGACGATTTTGGATGAGGAGTACCTTCTGACTTCGATGAGATTTGGCTCAGAGATTTATAATATGAGCTTGAATGATCGTGGAAATTTGATAAAAACAAACCTGACAAGGCCAGAAGTTAGGGGGAAGCTTTTTAATAATTACCTTTTTGTTTTGGTGGAGAATTTAGTTTATTGTCAATTTCAGAGAGAATTTCCAATTTTTTCTTTTCGGTTGCTTGTCTATCTTCTGTTTCATACGTGTTATTTCCATAAGCTGTGAGATATTTCGTGATTGTGTGATTCAAAAATTGTGTGTTATAATAGTGTGTATATGACTGAGAAAGTCATTAGATTCCAATATCAAAAATAGAGGGCTACCTGAAAAGAGGAATATGGAAAGAGACTGATAGGTTCTTGAAGTTTCGCTTTCTGCTCCTTCTTTTTGAGAAGCTTTGCGTTTTCTTTGAGCTGAGGCTCAAATTCCTAAAGTTAATTTGTAAAATACCATCAAAAGTAATAACGAATTCTACCTGAAGAACGCTTTTGGCATTCTTGAGTTGATACTTTAGTAATCTCACTTCAATTAAGCGACTTCTACTGAGTGTTTTGTAGGTCGTTTTGTTTATCTGTTTGAATAAGAAATTTGAATGGGAAATATTTACAAGAATGAAGTTAAAAAGATCTTTATCATCGATAAAATCGCTGATGGCAATAAGAATATCAATGTTTGCAAAAACTTTTATCTCTGTGGTTTCAGGAGATTTTTGGTGGGACGGTATTTGAGATTTTTTTAGCATTTTCAAGCTAATTTTCACAAAATTATATTTTATTAAGTATTGTTTTGTGAATCGCGTAAAAGATCTAAAAAAGTAAGTTGATTATTATTAAATTGTCCCAACATTAGTATTACTTTCCCGATATCAGTCAACAAGTATTTTAATTGCGATTAATGACTTCATCAAGTCTTTTGATAATCAATTTTTATTGATGAAAAAGATTTTCTCTTTCGAAAAGGAGAGTGAAAAAAAGTTGAAAGAAAATTTTGTTCATTTTTCAGAGGAAATTTGGAAGCAATTGAATAAAAACATTGAGGTCTGTCAAAATAAGATGAGGAGAAATTATCCGGTCTTTCGAACTTTGGTCCGGTTTAATCTTGGATGAAATAAAACGCTTTGATTAATAAAAAATAATACTGAATTTCTCTTTGGAAACTTGAAATAAAAAATGCAATTTGGAAACATTGCTGGTCAGACAAATCGATGGAGCGATAAAACACCAATGAGTGTCTATGGTGATAGTCCAATCCGAGAGCGAGGAACACATAATGAGATGCTAATCGCAAAAGATATAGAGTTTGATCCAAAATTGCTTTCTGTATTCCGCAATCTTCATGATATTTACTCTCAATTAAAAACAAATGTGTTTGATGAGGTATTGAAGCTCGTCTTTTGGTTCTAAAAATTTCAGATCAGTCGATCAATGGGAGTAGATCCAATCAGTATTCTAGAAAAAGAAAAGAAACCAATTGATTTGGACGCACTTATTCACGCAATGAGATATTTTGTAACCAGATTGATAAAATACCACACTTCAGTAAAAGATATCAGCGAAAGAAAGAGAGATAGAAGCAGTTTGACTTTTGGTACTGAAGAGTTGCTCCCTTTATTAGAAGCTGATCTCAAGGCTGCAAATAGGGTAAGTTTTTTTGAAAGGACTTTTTTGTGAATAATGTGAAAAGGAACAAGAAAAACTAAAGTTGTTGTTGGAGACAGCTCATCTTAAAATCAGTCATCTGGAAAAGAAGAATGAAGAGTTACTCAATAATCAGAAAAAAATCAGCTCAGTAAATGAATTTATCGAATAGTAGAGATTTAATAACATTCGTCTTTCAGGAAGCTCATAATGAGAAATATAAATTGAGGACTCAGATCAAGAGTCAAGGCGAGCAGCTTAAATTGCTCCAGGAAGAGAACATTATAATGAAGAGACCTACGACAGCAAGTTCTTCAGTCAAGAAAATTAAAGATATCAAGGCTCAGAGGGAGACTTTGTATTCAAGGGAGCGAGAGACATTTGATAGAGTTTCTGTTGAAGGATTCCAAACAACCAAGTCAGCAAATTCTGTAATGTTTGAAAATATCAAGCAGATTCAGACACAGATGGATCAGAATAAACTTCATAATTTACAAACAAAGCAAGATTTGAAAGAGTTTAGAAGAAAAACTGAGCAGGAGAGAGATAAAGAGTTAACGGCTAAACAGAAAGACTTGTTGATTTCCAGGTTGACAATTCAAGTCGAAGAAAGAGAAAAAGATATTCACAGACTCAAAAGCGACTATGATAGAGTATTCCATGATTTGAAGAAGATGAAGGAGAAGGAATCAGAAAGAGAAAGAGAAGAGTGGGCAAAGGAGGTTTTATCAGATAGAAATCCGAATACATTGGCATTATATAAAAAGAAGATTGAAGAAAAAGATATAGCGGTAAATTATTGAATAAAACTGGTTGTTTAATATTTGAAGATCGCTGGTTTAAAGAAGCAATTAAGAAAGTATGCTATCAGCGAAAAGAAAGTCTTTATCAAAGAAAAAGCCTTTGAGCTTGAAAGAGCTGAATATCAAGATAGAATGGGCTACTTACAAGATAGAGTTGGGAAGTAAGATTTAGATTATTTGTGGAGGAGTTATATATAATTCATAAAAAGGCTCACAAAAATTAATGATGATTTGAAGAAAGCAGGAAATGATGGTTTGATCCGAGATAAATTTAGAAAACGAAGTAAATTTTTTGAGATATTTGTAAAGTTGACTTGGCATAGGAGAAACAAATTTGAATCGTTCACAAACTTCATCAGAAGATAATACAGAAGTTCGACCAGGCTTTGGAAGCAACAATTTTGAAACATCAGGAATTGTTGCAGAATCCATTGGTAAAACTCCAAAGAAAAAATAAACTTGAATTTTCCATCCATCATTCTAATATTTGTTTGTTGTTAAATTCATGACTTTTTTTTTTGTTAAGAATAATACTTTCTAATGTAAATGTCTATTGAGAACTATTGAGAACAAATTTTAATTCTAAAAAATATTACAACAAAAATTGGAGATCCACCACTTCCAATTTTTACTCTTTAATCGAGAAAGTATCAGAAAAGCCTGATCCTATCAATCCAAAAATGAGATCAAACCCAAATAGTAAGCAAGTTTTTGGAGGCAAAAGAGCATAAAGTATCTAGTTTCTAAATTTTCGCAAAAGACAAGATTCTGAGTTTCGAAATAATCTTTACCGAAAGTACAATGTTGAAGTTTAAATGTTCCAAATAACCAGAGTCCATAAAGTTTTGGAAAAAATCCTTGATGATAGAAGTTAAGGTTTAATTACTGAAGAAGCCAAATATAACTGGAATCTTTTTTGTTTAATTGCAGATTTGATTAAACCTCTTGATATAAACTTTAAAATATTAGCTTTGAGCGCGATGAGCTTCGACCATACTTCTTTCTTGAAAAACTTCCAACCTGTGATCGCATCTTATCAAGATGTCTCTGCTATCTATGCCAAATTATTTACCCAGGGCCAACTTCAAAAGATTGCTGGACTCTTGAGCGAAATTTATGACGAGGAGCATGTATTCACTCTGACAGGTAACAAACACAAGTGTTTTGGGTTGTGATATTGGATAGAGCTCCAAAAGTATTGTAAGGATAACAACCAAAAAGAAGATGACTTTGTCTCTGAACAATATGAATTGAATGCCAATATTTTCCGCAGAAATTTGACCTTGATTATGCAAGCTTTAGGTATTGATTTTCGGAGAAGTTTTAAGCTTATATTTTTAGTGGATGACCTTGGAAGAAAATTCTTGGAGAGAGTACTCTTGATTTTAGGGGTTTTTTTAACAGAAAAAGTTTAGACAAGATTACTCAACTGGAAGCAATACAGAAGAGGTTTCTTTTAAGAATAATCAAACAACAGAACAATCTATGATTTCTGAAAAGAACCAATATCGTAAGAATTGGTGGAGAAAGCATATTTTAAAGAATGAATAGGAAGCAACATGCCTGAGATTCAAGAGGAGTCTGAAGCGAATGGCAAATCACCTGCAACTAAAGCTGTGTCTCTTGCTTCTGAACTTGATCACTCTGTGAACAACAGAACATTTGATTTAAGTATAGTGAACCAAGACTTTCTCGGTCTAAACGGACTTTTTAGGTATTAGCGAATTAAACCAAAGAATGCAAGTTCAGGGAGGGCAACCTTCTCAACAAGCAGGAAGTTCTCAATACAGCAGTAATAATCCAAGAGAGCCTGAAATGCACCAAACTGCAACTCCCAAAAGTAAAATGCAAGCAAAACCCCAAACCCCTGTTCATCAAAGACCTGTTCAACAGGAAAGAGAAAGACCAGTAGAATATGCCAAACAACCCCAACACCAACAACAATACCAACAACAACATCAGCAAACTCCTCCCCATTATGCCCGTACCAATGATGTTTCAAATTACACTCCAAGCGAAGCCACCAGACCTGATGAATATAGTCACTATGACAATGAAGCTGGAACATTTAGAGTCAGCCAAGATAGAAATTACTCTACACCAACTCCAAGCAAGAGCACCCAGAATATTCATCATTGGAGTTCCCCAGAAAGAAGCATCGCATTAGGAAGAAAGAATATGCACGCTCAATCAACTGCCCAAAGAGTGAATAAACTTCCTTCTCCTGGCAGAAATGAAAGGCAAAACAGCAGTATGGCCATTAATACTATGTCCAGATGGTCAACTTCAAATGGCAGACCTGATCCCAGCATTTTGGATGTAAGAATAATTTGGTGAGATTGTATATTAACCTCTAAATAGAGCGAGTTCTCATATAGCCAAGGAAGAAGTTTCTCAAAATCTCCAAAGAAGTTCCATTATGATATCCAAGACGTTCCAGGCCCAGGCGACTATGAGATTGAGGAAGCCATGAAGAAGACCATGGTTCAAAGTCCCATCCATGATTTCAGAAAATCTCCCAAAGTTCCCTCTTACTTCCAAAAGAGTAAAGTTCCTGGAGCTATCTATTATCCTATAAAGTTCTTCTCTTCAAAATAAGTGAAACTGTAAATGTAATATGAAATTGATAAATAAGTAAACACTCCTCTTATTGTGAAAGTGTTTGTCTTGATTTTTTTTGAATACTGAGTATGAAATTTTATGTCAATAATACGAAGAGCTACAAAGCTAATACTCTAATTTCTTCACAATTAAATTAGGTGAAAATCTAAGTAAAAAGAAAAATTTATATCTAAAATTATGATTCTCCGCACTCTTAGATCTTTGATTCCTAAACAAAGCATTCCTTTCGTTGGCTTATCAATCAAAGGTAAAAGCTACAATCTTTTGGCACAAAGCGTCTACATCCAAAGACAAACTTTCTCATACAACTTTTCAACATCAACTAAGCAAGATCAAAAGCAACAACACCAAAATGAAGAAATTGAAAGCCTTTTAAGTGAATTAGAAAGTGAAAGTCTTGAAAATTTCGAAGAACCATTTGTAAGGAGAGCATATTGGGAGGGATTGAATTGACATAAATTCTTTTAGATCCCAGAAAAAGATATGAATCAAATTACTGATTTGAGAAGATCTATCAATCAAAATATTAACCTCGGAAATTACGGACCCGTAGGATTTATCGAAAAGAGAATATTTAATAATGATCATAGGCTCACGAAGATGCATACAATTATGTTCAATTGATCAGAAAATATTATGGTACAAGCCATCCTGCCCTTTATTCTGCTCTCAATAACTTGGCTCTCATCTACAAAGTACTGGATTTTGAGAATAATCTGTTAATATTTAGATGGTTGGAGAATACCAGAATGCTAAAGTTCTTTACACTAAAATTATGGAAGGATATTTAAAGATTTTTGGATCCAAACATCTTTCTACTGTCATTGTAATGCAAAATTTAGCAAATTTGTATTTTCCACATCGTCCTGAACTTTCTCTAATTCCTTCCAAAGGCTTCGTGAGATGCAAGAATTTGAAGCTGCAATCACTATTTATGAAGATGTCCTGGCAATTAGAAGGGAAATTCAACCCGAAAAGAAAATTGAACAAGCTGTGTGCCTTTCGTCAATGGCAGGAGCATATCGTGAAACAAAGAAATATGAGAAAAGCGAGCAATATTTACAAGAAGCTCTGGAAATCTTTACAGCTGAATTGGGTGAAGATCATCTCAGCACCGCCACTTGTCTAAATAATATGGCACTCACTTTCAAAAAACAAAAGAAATTCGCTAAAGCTGAACCTTTATATCTCAGAGCATTGAAAATTAGAGAAAATCATTTAAATGAATTACATCCTGAAGTCATTGCTGTTAAACATAATCTTGGTAGATTCTAATTGTTTGCGACTATTTTAACTTTCAAATAGGTGAATTGTACACTGCAATGGGAGATCAAGAAAAAGCCAAAGATTATCTTATTGAAGCTATGGAAGCAATTAGAAAATTGGAAGATCAAAGACAATAATACAAAGAATGTTCATATTTTCAAAGTAATTTTGTTGAAACAACTTGTAGATGGTAATTGCTTGTCCAACTATCTTTTTAACAAACATAATCATTCCAGATAAAAATGACCTTTTTCTTTCATAAATACAGATTATAATCACTATTGTGTATATTATCAATGAATGATCGAGATCTATACAAAAGAAATGCAATAGCCACTGAATAACAATAGTAATTATGATAAGGCGAATAAAAACTTTTTTATAAATGTAATTTTGCGGTAGCTTTTTCCATTAACACGATAGGCCCTTTATTAGCTTTTTGTAATTCTGGGTGTTTCATGCATTCATCAAACCATTTGTGCACGTTAGGAAAAGCTTCAAAATCGATTTTTGTATTTCTGATTCTAATGATTTCGCTGATAGCACTCAGATCAGCGATTGTCATTTCTTCTTCGCTTGCAATGAATTTATTGTTTTTAAGATTAATGGTTTCTAACACAGTCAATGCGTTAACAACATTCTTTTTTTCTTCAGCAGCATCCCAAGAGAAATAAGCTCTTGGCTGGATATGGGCGTAGAAGGTCATGAAATAAAGGGAGCATTTTTTTGTATGAGAGTTGTGCCATTCTAGGTATGAATCAATGGTAGCTCTTTTCTTGGGGTCTTCAGGGTACCAATGCTTTGCGACTGGGCAAGTGTTGCAGAGGTAACGAAGAATAGCATGACTTTCAGTCAAAAAGAATCCATTTGAATGAAGAAGAGGCAAAGATCCAGTTGGATTAAGTTTTTTATACTCTTCCTTTTGAGCAGGATCCTTCATGATAGCATTAATATCTTTGATTTGAATAGAGAGTTTGTTGAATAAAACCAATGCCAAAACGGCAGTGGAAGAGGGGGAGTACATGTCAAGGTAAAGGGTAATGGATTCCATTTTTTCCTTTTAATGCTTGCCTTGATTAACCTACTTGAGTGTCACTTTAATATTTATTTATAAATTTATCGTTTTGAACCTTCAAAAACTTTTACTTCAAAATATTGAGAGGGAAGTTCCAACTTGGAAAGATGATAATAAGTTTATTTTAACTACAAGTTGGATGATTATTTTTCATTTTATATATATTTAAAATTGGAAATTTTTATAAGAATAAATTAATTTTCTTGTGTATTTAATACTTTCATGATTTGAGTTTTCCTGAGGGTTTTGGGCTTTTTATTTTGCAATTTACATTTCATTGGTTTAGCTTGAACTTCTAGAGCAAATGATTTCAAAGAATCAAAGAATTCTTCGAAAGTATTTTCAGAGATAGGTTTTTCAAGATCAACATCAACTTTCTGTTCTTCAGCAATAGCAAGTTGATCATGACCAGCTATTTTCAATTTTTTGCGTTCTTCACGAGAGCTAACAAGAGCTTTATCATGAGAGACAGGGTTTTCAATATCATAATCGGTTAAAAAGTACGATTTGGCTTTACCATAAGGGAGAGTTTCAGTGACTTTATCAACAACATCGAATAATTTTTCGTTGATAGCAGCCATTGGGAGGAAGATATGGATAAGACTCACGACGAGAGCAAGCCAAGCCCAGATTTTGGGGACAGTACGGAAAGCAAGCGCTCCAGTATGGTCATCAAGACTATACACAACCAAGAGATTTCCTAGGGCATAGATAAAAGTAGACCATTCGAGATATTCGATCATTGACTCAGCCAGTTCGCTTCCAAGCGAGAAAGGAAGAGCAGCTCTTCTGAGTACAATATATTTGTCAACCCAATAAACTAAGGCTAGACCGATGATTGAGAAGACAATAATAATTGGGAGAGAAGGGGCATAGAATGAGGCTAGAAGCACTGATTTGACGACAAGAGAGTACTTGTATGACATATCAACTGAAACGCCTTCGAAAATATCATGGGCTTCTTTTTGAGTCAGATCTTTGGAATCTTTGGAGGCTCTGTATCTTTGGTAGATCTTGAGATAATACCATGGGTCGAGAAATGTTGAGACAGGTGTGGAGATGGCACCTGTAACGAAAACGAAAAACATGCTTTCCATGAGGCCTCCAGAACTGTAAAAGTTTGCCTGCTGTAAGAAATCATTCTTGTCATCGTTGAAATTGGTTGTAATGATGATTTTGGCAACCAATGTTGTGAAAGCTGCGTTTATGAATTGAGCCATGTTGAGTTTTCTGGCCATTCCAGTAAAGTAACCAGTATAAGTGCCGTGCTTTTCATGCTCAGCGAGGGCACGGATAGCTCTTCCCATCAAATAATTGATCACCATAAGCAGGATAGAGGAGACGAATGAAAAGATCTTGACAACAGAGGAAGCTTGTCCATGATCTTTGATAAACTTGTCCTGGAGCCAACTGATAGAGATAACAATAGCAAAACTGAGAATGATCAAGATGGCTGCAATCACAGTTGTGAAAGCTTTTCTCTTGAATTTTTCTCTTTTTGATACTCCCAAGTTCTCCCAAAGAACATCTGAAGGCTCACTGGCCCTTTTGACTTTAATGCGCTGATTCTTTAACTTGCATTGTTTAGATGCTAGGAGCTTTGCAAAGTACTTGACTTTTTCTTTGTTGACAGATTTGTTGATAGCCTTTAAGATAGCATCAGCTTGATAAGCTGTTTCGAGAGTGACAAAAACAATCGGGGTTTCCAAGTCTTGAATCTTTTGGCTTCTGAACTGGTCAATTTGTTGTGTGATATCTTGAATTTTGCTATCATAGGAGCTTGCTGATGCGCTATCAGCATTAAGTTTTTCTTGTTCAAGTTCTTGTTTGCTTTTAATAAGCTTGATAAGGTTGTGAATTTCATAAGATCTCACGATTTTTTCAACTTTGATTGATTGGTTTGGTGTTGCGAAACCCTCAATCCATGCTTTGAGTTCTTGGTCTGAGGTTCCTTTTGGAACTCCTACGAGCTTGAGAGTATAATCAGAAGGAGTGATGGTTTTATCATCAGCCGAAACTTTGGTCCTTCGGACTTGGAATCGAATGTAATGGAAGAATAAGATCATCATGACAACTGTGACAAAGCTCAAGATCAATGAGACTTGCAGGGCATATTCATTATTTCTTTTGTTTGCGACACTGAAGATAGAGATATAATCTTCAATACAATAGACTTTTTTAGTAGGGTCATCAGTGGTAATATCGCAATCATGAGAGATTGCATTTGTGATGATATTAAAGATTCCCACTCCAAATAAAATCACCAATAAAGAGATTGAATATTTCACAATTTTGAAGTAAAGGGCATAACCGCACCCTAAATGATAAATTGCTTTTAGATTTTCATTTAAAGGGATAATATCTCCATAAATTGGGAGTCCACAGCAGGGGCATGTTTCAACATATCCAATATCTTCATTTTCTGGTCTTTTTTTATAAACCTTTTTGGCTTTTCCATGATTTCTGGCCATCTTCAAGTCTGCTGGTTTTTCATAAGGAAAATACTGAGCACTGACTTGAGATTTTGTATAATCTTTGAGTAAACTCTGATTTCTTTGGTTCGTTGTGTCTTCTCCAATTTCGTGAGTTGTATTCATTTTCAGAGGCTTTTTGTTCTTTTGGAATAAAATTAAATTTAACCTGTATAAGGTGGTGCTTTATATAGGGAGATTGTAAATTGATTGAGTTTTTTGCGTATCAGACAAAATTTAATATCTTTTCAACCAATCAAGAAAAGCGATGTTTTGTTGACAATCACTGTGATTGTTCTTTCTTTGAGAAGTCAATGTTTAGTTCAATGGGATAAATACTTTATTAAAGAATACAAAAAGTGAGAAAAATATTCTCATTATGAAGGTTGTTGTTCGTCATACTTTTGAACGATAGATATGATTAATAAGGAGAAACTCGCAGCAGCTTTAGAAGCTCTCTTGACTTTTTCAATTTCAAACTCTGGTTTGACAATATATGTTCTTAATCGTTTGATTTTATCGAGAGAGATCTTATCGTAATCAAGGTTGAGGACCTTTCTAATAAACTCATCAGTATCTTGGAGAAGCTTTTTATAATTTGGTTCATAAATAACTTGATTTGGCCCTTTTCTTTCAATTTTCATTGCATCAAAAAGAATGCAGAGAGCCTCCAAAACCAAAAGGACTCCTGCAGGTGGCTTTTTATACCCTCTTACTTCTACAATATCTTGTTTATTCAGATTCTTGATAGATTCCAAAGCTTCCTTGATTGAAATAATTCTCGGGGCAGGTGGAGTCTCTTTTTTTGGCTCCTCTTTTGTTTCAACAACTGGTTCAGGGGTTGGCTCTCTTTGAACTTCAGGCTCATCTGGAATCTGATGAATCATAGGTTTATGCTTGACATCATAATAGAGTGCGATAGCGTGAAGCCATTCTCCAAGTTGAACTACTCCCAAACCCATATTCTCAAGAAGAACTAATTGCATTTCATCCAAATGTGCAATCTCGCTAATTTGTTCAAGGTAATAGTTTGGGACGCATTCAGGGTGAAATTCTTCAATCATTTTATGGAGTTTTTCTTCCATGATAAGTTTCTTGACCTCGCCCCAATCAAGTTGCAAACCCAAAAGTAAGCAAACAGCTTCAATAACCTCCTGAACGATTCTTGGAGGATAGGGATCGGCGACAATTTCATATAATGCATAAGGACTAACTTTTTTGCCTGCGTCAAGGACCGTTTCAACCAGTTTCTCGTCATCAAGTGGTGGGTAATATTCATTAGGAGTTGGTGTTTGACCAGAAGTTCTCATTAGAATAGTTTTGGAGTTTGAGGGATAGGGTGCAAATATTTAGCGTACTAATTATAATTAGGTAATCGTTATTTAATCTAATTGTCGTGGCAAACACAACTTGAACTTGCCTTAATACTTTTTTTAAGTGGAGAGTTTTTGCTCGAATTGGAAATTTTTTGGGCAAAAAAATTTTACGATGAGGTGTTTTCTTCACGACGATTTCATAAACATTTCAAGATAAATAAATTTTACAGAATATGAATAAAATAATTACTCCTGAGGAGAAGAAGGAGAATCTAATGCAAATATTTTTTTGAGTAATTCTTTGTCTTCAGGAGTTAATTTGTTGGGTAAGCCAACCTTGAACTTGACATGCAAATCTCCAAAGGTATCTGGTTCATTATGCACTGGCATGCCTTGATCTTTGATAACCTTGACAGAAAATGGTTGAACAACATCGGAAGTTGAAATTTCAGTGTAGTGATGATCCAAGTGTTTAACTCTTTGAGTGTATCCTAACAAGGCTTCCTTGAGGGTGATGGGGCAGTCATAATAAAGATTATTTCCAACTCGAGTGAATCTGGAATGGCGTTCTTGTTTCAAGGTGATGACGACGTCGCCAGGAGTGAAATCAGGATGTTGTTCACTTTCTCTTTCGAAAATAATTTGTTGATTATCTCTCATACCTTTTTCGATTTCGACCCGAAGTTCTTTTTTCTCAGGGATAACTTTTCTTCCTGAGCAGCGAGGACATCTTTCAGCATGAGTTTTACCAGTTCCTCCACATTTGTTACAGTGAGTTTGCATTTGCATGGTGAAACCAATACCGACTTGCACTTTTTCCATCTTAACGCCTCTGCCTCCACAGTCTGGGCAGGTTAAAGTTTTTCCATCTTTAGCACCAGTTCCTCTACAGTCAGGGCAGATGATATTTTTTTGGAAGTTGATTTCACGAGCTCCTCCGACATATAATTCTTCAAGTGTGACTTTGACATCAGCTTTGAGACTTGGCCCTCTTCTTCTATTTCCCCAAGGATCAGCGCCTTCTCCTCTTAAATGTCTTTCAAGTCCATCAGCTCCTTGTAAATCATATACTCTTCTTTGCTCAGCGTTTGAAAGGACTTCATGGGCTTTGTTAATGTCAATAAACTTTTGAGCGGCTTCTTGATCTCCCGGGTTTTTGTCTGGGTGGTATTGAAGACTCAAGCGTCTAAATGCTTTAGCAATATCCCTTTCAGTAGCATCCTTGTTGAGCTCCAAGACTTTGTAGTAGTCAATGGCACAAGAGAATTGGAAAAGAAGCACTAAAACGACAAAGCAGCTGAGAAAACGTGTTTGCATCAGATTCTAATTAAATTTAATTAATAAATTAACAAATTGATCTCATATAAAGATTTCGTCTAACTTCACTTAATATCGATTAAAACTGTATCTTCTGGGTTTTGCTTGGAAATGAAGAGAAAGAAATGAGAGGACAATTTTTTTGAGGTTTCTTGAATGTTTCAGAGAGATTGTGTGTGGAGAGAAAAAAAACCTCAATCGAAGAAAACTCTTATATTATATAAATATGAAAAATACACAAAATTTATGAAATCTAAAATGAATATTCGCAAAAAAAAATTTATTTGAGTGAAAACATTTTACTATGTTTGAGGAAATTTTCAGTTGTCGAAAAGAGGGTTTTATTCTTTTCACTAATGATAGGTTTTATACAATCACCAAAATCTTTATTAGGATTGACAACTTTCTTGTTGAATGTTTGTTTTTCTTGGAAAGAGATTTTCATTATGCGCTTTGGACTTTTTCCTTTCTCATTATTGCTAAATATATTTGGTTTAATTTTGATAGGAGGCCACATTAAATTTGTTGTATTGAGATTATCCTTGCTTTCGACTTTGGGAGTAATCATGGGGAAAGTTCCTTCATTGCCAATAAAACTGACTTCACGATTACTTGTGACTCTTCCCGCGATCTGTCGAATCTGCTTTTCTGGTGAGTTTGGGAGTGTAAAGGGCTGCAGGAAAATTGGAGACGGGAGAATGCTTTTATTATTTATAAGTCTGCTACTCTGAGTTTGGCTTTGATCAACAGCTCCAAAACTGCTTTTTGCAAGATGTCTGAACTTTGAGGTTCTCGTCTGGTTGAAGCTATCAGAGGGACTCTGAACAATAGCAGATTTTTGCGTGCGATTGGAAGTCAGTAAAACTCTCTGCCCTCTGATGACCGGAGAGCTGAAAAGGTTAAATCCGTTCATTTTTGATGGGGATGGATCTGTCATAGAAGCTAGTTTTAATTTGGCGCTTTCTGAGTGGAAACGTCCGCGTGTTTTTCTCAAAGACTCTTTGTTGACCAGATTCATATCAATTGAGATTAATTGGACCGTTTTTGGCTGAAAAGGGTTGGTAGAAGGTGCATTCATCAATATATTTGTAAAGTTAAGGTCTTCCTCTTTGATCTCTGAGTGGTCTATTCTGACACTATTGTTGTGGGATACATCCCCATGTGGTTTGGCCAAGAAAGGGACATTCATGATATTAATTAAAGCTTATAAATAAAATGAATTCTTTTGGAATTTGGATTTAGTTCTCCAGCTGATTAATGTTGTTGATAATTCCTCTTAGTTTTCCAATTTTTTAATGAGAATATTTGGAATTATTCCTTTATGGATGAAAATCTTGGAAAAAAAAATAATTATGATTTTGATTGATAATTTTTTTGAGAAAAAATTCGATTTGTCTTTGTGATGGGTCAGCATTGTTTGATTGGGAGGAATTTTATTGAAAAAAAAAAATTTTCCTCTGTCTGGTCAGAACTTCCCAAAGTTTCTGATTCATTTGACTTTATCACATTTTCAGACTAGCATGTGAAAAGATTTTTTGGTAAATTCATCCAAAAGATGTTTCAGATCTGACTCTTTTCCTTCAAAAGAAATCAAAAAGAATTAAAAAAAAATTTTTTTTGAGAATTTTATTTGGAAAATTTACGACAAAGGTTTTTTTTCAATATCATGAAAGATTTCCTGACTGAATAACTTTGAAAGTGTCTGAAATTCTGGAAAAAGGTTAGGAAACCCTGCCAATGATGATGCACGCCAGAGTCAAGCAAGATTTCTTTTCAATTCCTTTTTCAAAAATTCTTTCGTTAAATTTTTCACAAAAATTTCAAGCTCACAAAATCAGGAAATAATTCTCATCCGAATTGGAAAGAAGATAAAACCACTTAAAATGCATTTGGAGAAGCTGCTCATAAAAGTGAGGTTCGCACTGCTGAGATTGAAGTTTACTTTGAAGGGCTAAAAAGATTATTCCTGAGGTAACTCCAAATAATAATAATATTTTTATCGTTTCACAAACTCAAAAGGCAGGAGCGAAAGTTGAATCTTTGTTACGGTTATTTTTAACCGTATAGTTGAAAAAGTTTTTTGGGAGCTGAGTTTGCCGTATAAATAGAAATATTTAAGCAAAAAATCCTTTTGAATTAAACCTAAGAAAAACTGTAAATTAGTCTTTTTCTGTTTCTTTTGGGTTCAGCAAACCGCTTTTCTCCCAAAGGATACTCTGGAAAATTTGGGTTTCTCAGACGAAAGAGAAACAGAGAGATCCAGAAAGTGATTTTTGGGGATATTTTTTGAGAGAGTATTGATTCAGAAATGAAAATTTTATAATTCTTTCTATACAGTACAAAGTAACAAAAATGAAAAATGATATTCTATCTAATGTCTAATGTAATGCCTGAATATGAACCAAAACGAATAACTATTCTTTCTAAAATAATTCAATATCATCAATATCAACAAATAGTGGGCTTTTCATCAATTCTTTAGCAGATTGTTTGTTACAGGTTTCTGCTGGTTCAACAATATTTTCTTCTTTAGCCATTTGGAAACTTGTAGGGTGCACATTTTGTGCTAATGAAGACTCATAAGGCGAATAAGTGAAAATATTTTGTCCAGCTTTCTTTGTAGGTGAAGGACTTGGAGTATTTTCGTTTGTAGTATTGAGAGAAGCAAGCAATTTAATCTGTTCGTATTTTCTAACAACTTTTTCAAATAAACTTTCAACACTGGTTCCCTTGAATGCGCAAGTTTTGAAGTGATCTTCAAATGCCAATTCGTTCTTTAAGGCTTCGATATCATTATCTGAGATCTTTGCTTCAAGATCAGATTTGGTGGCGACAAGGTATAGGAGTGTATTAGGGCCCAGATGCGAGCTAATATCTTGATGCCATTGCTTGAGATTCTCAAAGGATTTGAGATCATTGGAAGAATAGCACATTAATACAACATGAGCTTCAGAGATGATTTGAGTATTTAATTGCTCAATATTTTTGGCATCTTCTTCGTTGAGAACCTTTCGTTTATCAACAAGGCTATCATAGCATAAAACATCCCATTCGTTTGTTCGAGTCAGAACTTTGATCATGTTGAATTCAATAGCTATTTTATTGAATTAATAAATGATGATTGATAAAAGTTCTTACGAAGATAAAAAGAAGATAATCTTTCTGGTGCTGAGTACACCTTGGATATGAGAGAACGTTTTCCGATGCCTGAATCTCCAAGGAGAGCGATACGAAGGAGCTTGTTGTTGGAAGTGGACATTGTAAGGTTCTTGAGAGGAATAACTATTCGAGGATTTTGTTTTAAAAGAATTAAATTTAAATTGCCGAAAACACTGCTAGTGTTTAAGATAACTCATTTGAACCAGATTTCGGTCGAATCAAATGAACCTAAGAGAAATAAACGTAATCATTCATTTTTTGGATGAGTTAGGATTAAAATTCTTTTTGATTTTTTGAGTTTTTAAAATTTTCGAACTGGAGAAGAAGAACCTAAAGAAGTTCTTTGACCTGAGAATTTACAAATCTGCATATATCATTATTTTTATGAATATTATTCATTAACTTTTCAATAATTAAAAATCATTAATTTCACGGGACAAAACTAATGACAGAGGCCGTCGTATCTTCCAATATAACAAAAGAAGGGGATTCTATTATTGTCTACGAAGACATCAATAATTCCAGAATTTTGAAGCTTGCTAGTACTGGATACTTTGACACGAAATTCGGAAGATTCCTCCATAAAGATATCATCGGAAAAGAATATGGCTCAAAGGTATGAAATCTCATTAGATGTTCAGATGATATATACTTCACAGGTGAGTGCTAAAAAAGGATATGTGCATATTTTGAGACCCAGCCCTGCTTTGATCACAGCATCCTTACCCCATAGAACTCAGATTTTATACAGCGCAGACATTTCAGTGATTATCATGAAATTAGGTTTGAAGCCAGGAAGCATTGTTGTTGAATCTGGTAAATAATCATTTTTCATAAATCAGAAATAGTAATAATTTTTAAAGGAACTGGAAGTGGTTCTCTTTCAAGTTCATTGGCTACTGCCGTTGGGCCTACAGGCTTCTTGTACACTTTTGAGTTCAACCAAGATCGTGCTGAAAAGGCCCAAGTTGAATTCAATAACCTCGGCTTTAAGAATATCAAAGTGACCTGGAGAGATGCCATCGGTGAAGGATTTTTACCAAGAGAAACTGACACATATCAACTCAAAGACGCTGCTGATGCCGTTTTTCTTGATTTGCCCAGACCATGGGATGCCATTGGTCATTCTAGCAATGTTTTGAAGAAGGGAGGAAGAATCTGCAGTTTTTCACCCTGCATAGAGCAAGTCCAAAAGACTTGCTTGGAACTCAAGGCTCAAGGCTATGTTGAAATCAGAACCTTTGAGTGTATATCAAGAAGCTACGAAAGAAAAAAGAACCCATATAAAAGTTTGAGTCAAGGTCAAGGCCCAGCCACGACAAACAAAAGAAAGGGAAAAGAAGATCTTGAGCACGAAATTCCAGTTGTAAAGAAAGAAAAGCTTGAAACTGGTGTTGTTGAAAAGGTTCCTGAAACTGAGAATAAAGAAGAAGTTAAGGAGCAAGAAGTTGCCGTTCCTGCTGTTACTCCTGCTGAAACCAAGCAGAGTGTCGCAAAAACTGAAAATAAACCCAAGACTGAATTTTACTTTACATCTGGAGTTCAATTTATCCAAGGCCATACTGGTTACCTTACCTTTGCCACCAGAGTTTAAAAGAAAATGCCAGTTGTGTATGTAATATATCATGCATAATCTTAGGGGACAGTGTTTAGGATTTGAAGGGTTTTTATGATGATTATTGACATTATAAGCAATATATTTGGATATGCTAACTCATAAATATTGTATAAAGATAAAATATTGAATAGAATTATAAATCAGAGAAGAAATTTTGTTTCTTTTCTTTGGCAATTTCTCTTTCTCTAGATTTAACGTCAGTTTTACGAGGCATCTTTTTCTTGCCTCTACCCATCTCGTCTTCATCATCACTGTCATCGTCGTCGTAATCCTCTTCTCTTTCCATACCTCCTTCTTCATCATCATCGTCATCATCATCATTAACGGTGACTCCTTTTCTTTCTTCAGCAAGGGATGCAATATTGTGGAATTTGATCCAATTATCAAGAGATAAACTGGCAACATACCTCATATCATGAGTCATAGCCAATCTTGTGACAGGTTGGATTTCATCACTTTCAGAGTGGTTTCCAACGTAATTAAGGATTTTATTAGGATTGAGGCCAACAGCTCTAATATATCCGTCTTCAGAACCTGTCAAAACAGTATTTTCATCGAGTTTAATCTAGAAAACAAATTAGTTAGAAATTGAGGAAAAGGTATTCAGATACCATGGCATCAATAGAATTAGGATGACCCAAAATTCTATCTTTACAATCACCGAACCAATCCCATTTGAAGACATAGATACAACCTTCTTGAGAACTGCAGAGGACTTTTTTACCATTTCTAACTAAAGAAATAGCCAATAAATCTTCATTCATGGAGTCAGACAAAGCATAAAGCTTCTTTTTGCTGTTGTTTCCTTTTCTCATATCGTAAACACCGAGATCTCCGTTTGTGCTGGTAGCCAACAAAAAGTTGTTTTCAGCATCAAAAGTCATATCAGTAATGGTTCCTTCTTGTTCCATGACTTCCCAGATTGCTTGACCTTCTTTGAGGTTCCAGACCTATTGAAACTTTTTGAATAATTTGTGCAAATATATTTCGATACTTTAATGCAACCTTCATCATCACCTGTGACCACTAATTCATCTGAAAGGAATTTGACGCAATTGATAGGGTCACTATTTGAATTTGTTATGGTAAATAAGAGAAAATAATATACTCATGTGCTCTTTTGATTTTTAAAGCTAATTTTCCATTGGTATCAATAATTGCCAAGCTTTTGTCTGATGATGCAGTGGCCAAGTCTAGGGATACATTAGTTTTTCATGGGTAAAAATGAGATCCAACAGTTTCCACTTGGAGCAAAAGCGCAGGTTCTAACAGAATCTTTATGATGTTGAAGAGTTAACAACTCTTCAGTTTTATCGAGGCCGTATGAGACTCTAAAGAAGATTAGATTATGCTATTCATTTCTGAGAGGATCAATTACAATTTAGTTTCACCAGTAATAAGGGTACAAGCCAAAATATTGTTGCTTGGGTGGAAGGCAAGATCAAAAATATGCTCTCCAGCATTGAAAGAAGGAGGTTCGAGCAAATTTTCCATAAGATTGATAGTCAATAAATTTTATTTAATTAATGGCCAGACCTTTGTTCGCAAAACTATATAAATAAATCTCTACTTCATTCAGAAGATATCTTTCAGAAGGAGATGATTTGGAAAAGGTAAAGTGAAGTGTTCTTTGTGAAATTTAAAACTTACAACTTGCTGAAGCTCTGAGATGTTTAGGTTTTGAAAGTAGATTGTTTTTTCCCCTTGAGGTTACTGATATGTTTTGTTAAGCACAAAGAAAAATTCAAAATCTCTTCATTTCTTGAAAGTAAGATGAACTGATTGAATTTTGAGTTTATTTTATATAACTTGAGAGAAAAAATTAATTGAAGATCTTCTTGCAAAAATGGGTTGTAGTTCATCTAAAGATGTTATGAACAGAATCAAAGAGCAGGTATTGTTGTGAGGAAGTAAAATCTAACTCCTTTATTAGGAGAAGAAGATTGATGGGTTGATTGAAATGAGCAAAAATTTGGAAGACAAAGTCAATGAATTAAATGGAAATAACCCCAGTGAGAATAAAAACAACAATGAAACTGTAAGGATGGAGTAGTGATTTCAAACCTTAACATGAGAGTAGAATGAAATAACCAATCTCAAGACAACAATTGATGGACGATTTTCCAAGATAGAAAAGACTGTTGAGAAAATCCATAACGAATTCAAGGTGAAACTCTTCGAAGGAATCAATGAGAAGGGGAAAGAGAATAATTCAAGAAAGAACTCTCTAACTTTGAATTTTGACAAAGAAAACCCCGGAAAAGGAACTCCCAAACCAAAAAAAGGAAATGATGTTCATTGGAATGATGTAAACTTCCTTGGATTTAGGAATTTTGTTTACTTAATTGAAATAGCTGCTTCATGACTCAAATATGACCCCTCAGAGACTTACAATGGATAAACTTACCAATTTCGAAGATAATCCCGCAGGTGGTCGAAGATCACATCACCAGTTGCCATCAAAGAATTTCGTGGATCATAATGATATCGAAATGAACTTCTAAGTGGAAAGATGGGAAGGATTCTAAAATTGAGAATGCAAAGGGATGATTCACACACAGGAGAGAAAAATTGAAAAAAAAGAAAGTCAAATTTCAATTTCTTGAGAGTTTTTTGAATTTTGTTTTTGAACAGAATTAGAAGGTCTTGGATTTTTATTGTATTATATGGAGAATTATGAAAGAAAGTTATTTACTCGGGAGATATAACTGAATATTTTTGTTTTCGCTATTTTTCTCCTCTTTTTTTTTTTTATGTGAATGATAACAATATTGAAAAATATTTAGTCATCTTCGATATCTGAAAAGATAGCTTCACCATCTTGTTGAATAAGTTCAAAGAGATTAATGTGTTCAGCTTTTTTCTTTTTATGTTTTCTTTTTTGTTGTTCTTCCTCTCTTTTCTTCTTTTTAGTTTTTTCATTATATTCCAAGAGCCAATCCAGCTGATAATTGTCTCCATAATTAAATAGAATTTCTTTTCCGGCCTGAATATCAGCTCTTGCATAAAGGCCAATACGGACACTTCCTTTGACAAACTTGTATTTGGTCTCACTATTCTCCTCTCCTCCAAAACCGTGATTGACAAATCGAAGCTTATTTCCATAGAAATGTGAATCCAAAGTCTAGAAAATTGAGACCGAAACTAATTTAAATAAACTTACGATATCTTCTTCATAATCAAACATATAACTGCAGCCAATATCAGAGTAAATGACACTGCGATATTCTCCTTCAAGATAGTCAATCATTTCCCCGACGTATTCGCCAATATAATCTCCTCTTTGGAAATTTTGTCCTGCAAATATACCCATTCCATCGCAGACAGTAGATTTTGCCAAAAGCAAACGAGGTTTGCAATTGTATGTGATATGAGTATTGGTACAAATTGGAGTTTTGATATTTTTCTTTTTGGCCAAACGAATATTGACATCGCAGCGACAGCCTTTGCAAAGCTCCGGGTCACATTCTCGATTGTTTTTGAAGCAGTTACAGTCGGTACTTGAGCATTTTCCTGGCTTACAATTGCAACCTTGGAATCTCATTGGGCAATCTTTCGTGCAGCCACAAAAAAATTCACAAATACCACGTTCATGACAGGAGCAATTTTTACAGGATTCTCCAGGGTGATAACAAGGAATATAATGCTTCCACAGGTTACTGACAGTGTGCGTGTTTGCTAGCTCACCTTTCTTTTTGTTTGATTTGTTTTCTGGTTTTTTATCAGCTTTTGCTTTGGCGATCAAGTCTTCTGGGAGGTTATCTTTGGATGCATAGAAGCTACTTCTGATAAAAGCGTCAATCTCCCAACACTCCTTCGAATTATTGAGCAAGAGACGAATAGCACAAGGGTTTGTCCACCCATATTTCAAGCAATAATTCAAGATATACTCGGACTCATACTTGGTAAATCTTTCAGGGCCAAAAGATAAACTACGACTATCAGACCTGCTCATTTTCAGATGGCACGTATTTTGAAGTTTTGGCGGACATTTATAGAGGACATGATATGATGTAGTTAAGCTAACATCTTTATTTTTCCTTTTGGAAGCTGCCTTTTCCTCCTCTTCTTTATTTCTGAGTTCCTTGGTGTATGCTACGAGATAGCGTGTTGTGAATGGGTCATACTCGAAATCTGGCTCTGTATGGAGAAGATGGGCTCCTTCGCCGTCTGGCACGACCGCTTCTTCGTAATGTAAATTGCAGACATATTTTTTGCAAATTGTACAAAAGTATTGGGTGTTCTTGAAGGCAAAGATTTTTCCTTCACGAGACTTGGCTTTCGGACCTTTTGTTAAACGAAGCCAAAATTTCACAAGTAAATCTGGTTGTTTCCCGATAAGTTTTGCAAAAATGACCATTACAGTGGAAGATGCAGAAACATTGTGAATCAAATATTGACAGATAAAGTTTAGTTTGTGCTTATCCAAATCTTTGACTTCATTGTTCATATCCTTTTTTGCTTGTGGTCTGATGATGCTCTTTTTTACTGTTTCGTCGAGTGGTTTTTCTGCCTGTTTGAAAGCATAAAGATTGAAAAGGTTGTATGTCGAAGAAACATCAATCTTAATGTTGCAATTCTTTGCGATGTAGTGGCGAGTTTGAATTGGGAAATCTTTGCTGACTTCAATTTGGTAATTAATCTTTGTTTTCTTCTGGTTGTTTGCATTTTCTAAATCATCAGCAAGAGCTTTCTGGAATGCTCGAACTTTGTCCAGTCTCAGTAGGGCTGATTCTTTGTGGAGATCAGTGATCTTCTGCTTGAGGTGAGACTGGTTTTTGAAATAATCTCTTCTGACATTGCGAATAGCAGCAGAATAGTTTTGAAGGGCACTGGCCACTTCACTCTCGATTTTATTTTGGACGTCAAGTCCTTTGCTTTGGATTAATTTGGTGATCTCTTCTGCTTTTCGTTTGTTTTCATCCATAACTATAACTATAACTTTCAGAGAGGTTCACTACTTTTTAGATTCAATTTTGCATTTTAACCTTATAAAATAATTAAGCGACCCGCAAAAATTTGTACCAATTCAACGTATTTCAGAATATTTGAAAATCACTTTTTGTAGTGACTTGAAGGGAGAGTGAAATATGAGGTTCAAGAGAGAGTTAAAATTTTTTGAATTTTTACTGTGAATTCATGGAGAAATATTACATTTTATACAATAATAATATTTATTCATTTGTTCAGGGTTTATATTTAGTATCTTCCTTTTCCTTTTGTTAGGAGGAAATAAACAACACCTCCAATTAAACCTCCCATATGGCCTGAGCCACTGATTCCGCCTCTTCCATCATACATCATGAAAGATTGAATGAATAATAATGCACCAACCATCCAAGCTGGGACTGGGAAGAAGAACAACAAAATAGGTTGAGTAGGGAAATTGAGGATATAATATGCCAAAATGGCGGAAGTAGCTCCACTGGCTCCCACAGTGGGGAAATAGTTATTGTATTGTCTATTGCTTGCATGGATCAGGAATGCTGATGACAACGCTCCGATCAGATAAAGGTGTAGCAGTGTTTTTTTACTGAATATCATTTCTGTAAATCTTCCAAAGAAGTAGAGCGTAAACATATTGAAGAACATGTGCATAAAATTGATGTGTGAAAAGCTGTATGTGAAGAATGTATGGAAACGTCCTCTGTTGATTGTGTTGAGCGAGAGGGTAAAGTTATCATAAAGGAATTGTTTGCTGACAAAATTAGTGTTCCAAGCTAAATAAATGACGAGATTTGCTCCAATGAGGTATTGGTAAAGTGGGCGCTGAAGTCTATTGAGAAATCTATCAACACCACTAAAATGTTGTTTAGGTTGGAAAGTCAACAAGTTTTGGTATGGTGTTTTGGTTTTGGTTTCAAGAGTCCTTCTGGCAGTGTTGACCAGCATTTTGTTCCAAGCATTGCGAAGCATTTTGGAGAAATTGGCAAAGGTTAAATAAAAATTTTTATCTGGGAATTTTGTTTATTTATTTCGAGAAATAGAGCAAGTGTTTTTTATTATCAGGATATTTATCCGAACTCGAAGACATGAATACTGAAATGAGTTTTTTTTCCAGAAAAAGGAGATGTTATAAATTTTTGAACAATCATCTATCTTTAAGGGAAAAATCTCTGGATCCAAAAAAAAATCAAGAAAAATAAGATTGAGAAATTAGCATTTTTTTTGAGTTGAGAGAATATTCTCCTTCAGCCAAAGCAAATATTTCTCCCAAAAAAAAATAGCATTTTCTCGTGAGAAAATTTCCTCATCCTGGATATGAAGACAATTTCATACAAGAAGATTAAATTATTCCCAAAAAAATTATCAAAGTTGACCATTTGAGTGAGGATCCTTTGCCAATATCGAAGAGCCTAGAGATATCGAATGATAGAGAATTTTAGAGGGTTAATTTATTCGACAAATTCTTTGATATATATAACTCAAGATAGAGAGGTATCAAACTTGAGACATAAGAATCAATTTAGTACCATGCATAGGATGATAACTAATATCGAATACTTAATAAGTTTTGGTTTTTCTGCCAGCCTTGTTGGGAGTATCGAAAACGGTGGGGAAGACGTTGAGTTCTCTGTTGGACCAATCTCCTTCGAAGGTATCGTTGGCTTGCTTAGCATAGGCGAGTTCCATCAAGAAATCGAAGAAATCGTCAGTGCAGGCGTATTGAGCTTCATAGAAGTGTCTATAGCAAGGGTAGTGCTTATAAGTTTTGGAGTCAGCATTGTAATCGTATTTATCTCTTTCATCATAGTAAACGATATCGCATCTGAACCATCTTTCAAATCTCAAAGCGCACCTGAAAGGGTTATTTTAATGGAATTTATACTGATTCTTACAAAGTGTAGTAATCTTGTTGGATAGCGTTAGTTTGGAAGGAGGTGGCGACTCTTTGCTTGGGGCCGCTTCCGACTTGGAAAGAATTCTATGAGATTAGTGCTGATTTGACGAAATTTGTACTGTCTTGCCGGTAGGAGTGTAGCCATCATAACCATAAATATCTTCGAGAGCCCCTAGAAAATTTTAGACTATGACTCTTTCTGGGAATTTACATCCTTCGAACAAAATGGTATAGACATCTTCAGGTTCCCAGAATTGGTACTTTTTCAAGGTTTTATCGAAGTAAAAGACCTATTTGATGAGTAAAATAGGGAGCGGATGTTTGAACCTTCATGTAGTTTAAGAAATAGGTCTTGAGCTTGCTCTTTTCCCAGACGGCGTCAGTTCTCAATATAAAGTCATTATAGTACTCAGACCAGTTGAATTCTAAGAAGAAAATGTTAAGATTGGGGAGGCTGAAGAACTAACTTCTGGTGGAGAAGTCATAGCCAGCGGGCATCTTGCCAAAATCGGCAGGCAAATCCTTTTTATTAAGAGGCACGTTCATTGGCTTGAATCTTAATTATTTTTGAATCTTTATTTTTTAGTTTTTAAGCATATAATAAATTACCTTCACTGCTTATTTTCCCTAAATGTGAATGAGAAGAATTTTTTGCAATGTGAAGCGATGCAACGTGAAAAAATACTCGCGAGATACAAGAAGAAGAAGAGACTGAATGAGATCGAATCATAATGAAATTTAATTTTTAAGAATCGTCTTATCGTAAATTAATTTCTTCATTTACACACAAAAATAAATAAATGTTTTGGTGAGACATCAATTTTTTCTCTCTTGAATTTTCATGAATAAAAATACAAGGAAGAAGAATTACATCATACAGAGAGAGAAAATGAGAGAAAAGAGGCATACAAATTTTTTTTGTTACAATAGAGATAATGAATGAGGTTTAAATTTTTGGACAACAGGAGCTAGTACTTCCACTGCTTTTATCTGTCATGATTGTTGCATAGCTTAACCTGACAGACTCGACGTTTTGAATTTGTCTCTTTGGGAAAAGTGGTGAATTTGAAGGATTCTCTGGGTCTTTATAATATTTTTGTGTGATTAAAGACATGAGTTCGTGCATGGCCATATCCACGTTGATTCCAGTTAACGCACTGACCTCAAAGAATGGGATCTGTTTACTTTGAGCAAATTCCTCTAATACAGTAATTGTCTCAGGATCTTTTTCCAAATCTGCTTTATTTCCAATAATGATGACCTGACATTTGGGGTCAGCATAAGCTGTAAACTCTTTATACCAATATTCTAAACTATCTCTTTTTGGTGGAACTGACATATCAACTGCAATCAACCCGCCCTTCGCCTCTCGATAAAATGTCCGATTTAATGCTCTGTATGCTTCTTGACCTGCAGTGTCCCAAATGTTTACTTTCAAGACAACACCATCAATTTCAAATTTATGACTCACATATTCAGGGCCTTGAGTGAATAAATAAACCTTAAATTATTATGAGAATACCTGTTGTTGTAACGAATGCAGTCTTGGATTCTCTTGGTCCATTTTTAAAACATTCAATAAAACTGGTTTTTCCAACTCCAGAATCACCAAGCAGCACGGCTTTGACTCGATGCTCCACAACTGAGCCTATCGTAGATTCCATCTTTTTCCTGTGATTATCCTACTAAAAGTTAAGTTTTATTTTGCAAGATTTTATCGTGCTAAATTTTAAACACACTTTTTGTATGTCTTCCTCTCTGAGGAGACTGTATATTTATTCAACACATTTTCTTCTCTGAGATGTGTCTATCATATTTTAATTCGAGGAGTTTCGTGTGACGATAAAAGAAAGCGAATTCAAGAGTTTTTTTTGCTTCCCTGATAAATTGCTATATTGAGGAGAATTTTTTTTTTTAATTCATGTTTTCCCAATTTTGGAGTATAAACATAAAAGTAGAGATGGTGTGATGTTTTGAATAAAAAAGTAGAATATTGTGTTTAAAAAAAATATTCAATAGAATGAATTAGAAATGAATTAGATGGTGAAACCGCAATCAGTTCCTTGGAATCCAACATTGCAACTGCATTTTCCAGAATAACATGTTCCTCTTCCCATACAGTTTCTTGGACAGGTGGGCACGCCATAGGTCTTGCAATAGGCAATAGGATCGGGGCAATTAATGCTACCTTTATAGCCAGTAACAGAAAGAGGGCCTTTTTGCTTGCAGCTCAGTGTTGTAATGCCAAACTTGAGTTGAAGGACAGTACTTGTGCCAGAACCAACACAAGTTGGGACGAGGCAATAAGAGGTCACAGAAGCTGTGCCAGAAAAAGCAAGGTTTCCAGTAAAGCATTTGCTACCAAGGCCTCTTCCATAAACTTGCATGTTGGCAAAAGGAGTGTAATAGACTCCAGCAGGGTTTTCACAGTTCAGCAGAGGTTGAGCAGTAATCACACTATAGCCTTCGAGAGCAGCAGGGGCGACACAGTATCCACCAGAGTCTCCAACTTCAGTGCACCCCATTCCAGAACCTTTGCAATATTCAGGATCAGAGCTCGCAGCAGTACCATCTGCATAGAAGCCGCAACCTTCGCCTTGACCAAAGAAATAAGGCTCAGCATAGCTGTAGTTGGGAATGTACCAGCCTGTTCCCTCAAGGAATCCAAGAGTGAATTGAGAGATTTTGGAGCCAGTAACACCGGCAGTTGACATGATATCCCATTGGAAGAATCTGTTTTCGGGATGGGCAGTGCCATCATTTTCGAGGAAATAGCCAGGAATTGTTGAGCAACCATAGAAATTTCTGAGTCTAGTCGTGAGGGGAGGTAAATCCAAAACAGTTCTTTTAGTGCCACTGAGAGTGACGGACTTGATGTGATTTGTTAGAGGGTTGCCGTTGGCATCGACAAAATCGTTGAAGAGTGCTCCGTTAAGACCCAGGCCATGAACAAATTCATGAGTCAAAACATTGATGTTCAAATCATGAGTCAAAGGGTTACTAATAGTTGGGACAACAATAGCATTTGTATTAATTCCAATGTTGATAATAAGAGGTCTTTTAACGCCAGTCGAGACCATACAAAGTGTGGTAGCTGCGATCCAAGAACCACTATCAGCAACACTGTTAAAAATGACGTGCATGTCACTATTGACTCCAGTTTTGAGAGTGGAAGGGGTGTTGAAACCGCATATGGTGGACGTAGTGGCCTTGATGGGACTTGTGAGTGGGTATTTGATAGTAACTGCAGCTTTTAAATAGCTCACAATAGCTGGGATCAACTGAGTTTGGATGTAGGTTTTGAATGATTGGGTCCCAACTGTGAGATATGTATAGTCAGTGGTGATTCTGATGCCGGGATAGGTTGACTGCATGACTCTATCACCTTCAATTTGTGGAAGAGGTTGTTCGTTAAAATCGCCATATTCAAGATCAAACTCTTGGGTATTGTGAGGAGTTGGGTCTTTGGGAATTGTTTGAGCAAGACAGCAGACGATAAGTAAACCACAAACAAGGAGAGATTTCACCATCTTGAGAAAAATTGGGAAAATAATTATTATTGAAGAATTGAAGATTGGAAAGTTATTATATAGGCGATTCCGTTAAAGAGAAATTCTACTTGAAACCGTGATCAATGCCCCTTCGAGAAAATTGTTTCATTTTTTTGAAGCTAAAAGTCTTTTCTTCTAAATTTAGATGAACCAGTCAAAGTCGAGACGGTTAGAAAAAAGAGTTGAGGTGAAAAAGAGGGCTAAAATAGAAAATTCTGAGGGGGTTTGTGGAGGTTAATTATTGAGTCTCAAGGGGAGTTTGTCATTGATCTATTTTCTTGAGAGAAATTGGGTTATGAGGTTGGTAAATAGGTTTCTTTTTGAAATTTTCCGAAAGACTTTTATAAAAGAATTAATTCGATCCAAGTGAAACTCGATTCGACAAAATATGTGCAAAATTCCACAACGGAAATTGGCATTGATTTTTAAAGGAATGATTTTTAGTTCGTCTCATTGTTCCTTTTTGTTCTTTTCAGTCGCGAGGAAACCCACGAATCAGCAAACAACTGTCAGTCAACTTTCAAGATTCGAGAAAGTTGACGAGAAAACTTTCCAACAATGTAGTTTTTGGTTTTGGTAACGGAAAGTTTTGAAAATTATGATTGGAAGTTTTAGTTTTTTTTACCAAAATTTTTTTATTTGTCCTTTTAGACCCCCTCTCCTATCATCGAAATATAGAGATTGAATCCAATTTGAGCCCGATGAAGACAAAAGCTTCCAAAAATATTGGCAAGAGAGAACTATCATCTGGAATCCCACTTTTGAAATCTCTCATCTCAAATTTGAGAACAGAATATTGTTCAAATCCAGATTTTCATTTTTTAAAAATCAGTTAAGAATCTAGAATGAAGGAAATTATTAGATTTTTCTATTTTCGAGAGTTTCAAGTCTTGTCTCAAATTTGGAAGAAAAAAAATTTATACTTTTTTTAATTCATTTTCAGAGTTTGGATTTGGTTAATTTTGTTTAGATTTTTCAGATTTTCTTTCTCCAAAATTTTCTCGAAACCCACGTTCTTGATCAAGGTCTCCTGACAAGAAATTCTTATCCGATACACTTGTGAATCTTTAGGGAATTTCTAACCAATAGCTTTTTAAACAAAGACGATATTGACTTGCCCGCTTTTTCCGAATACTGTTTTTTTTTTTCAATCCATCACTTTAAGAGTTTTCAAGAGAGAAATGAGAAATTTAAAATGATGTCTCCAGAGGAGTTTCTTTTGATAAAATAAATCATAAATAGCGTCAATGATTGTATGGTACTCATTATTTAATAAAGAAAATTATACAAATATGCAAGAGGACCAGAAATACTAAATATGAAAAATCTAATAGTTATATTCTTTCTTTATAACTTGTTCAAACATGGATGAAGGCAATTTGGTAAGTTGAGATCTGGCTTTCTTATTCCATTTTCTGACTTTATCAGTATTTTTAATCTAGAAAAGTGAGAATTATTGTGGTTGAGAATTATTTACAAGTTGGAAGGAAGAGCTCTTGAGGATGTTTTCTTCCTTTCTCTTTTGCTTGGCTTGGAAGGCTAATCTCTTCTTTTCTTTCTGTCAAGGAGTTAATAAAATTTTGTGGTTATTATTTACAATTTTATTTTCTTCTTCTCTCATTTCTCTTAATTTTCCTCTGAAAGCTTTTTGTTCATCGTACAACTGTCTTTTCTTTTGCCAGCTTCTTTTTAATAAACCTGTTTTCACAACGCTGGAATGAGCACTTTGACAGATTAGGATTGAATCCGGCATATTGTTTACGTTTTGTTAATTTTTTTCCATGGCTTTCCAGAAACGGGCATTCCAATAAGCTTTTCATTAACTGTTTTGGAAGCAAGATCCTTGGGGTTAACTTTGGCGTCAAGGTTGGGAGTTTCAATGGTTTGGTTAGCAGTTTCTAACTCTTTTAGGATGTTAACATTGAAGAAGTTTACCTGGATTCATTGAAGGGTCGATCAGAAGCCAATATTAAAATTTATTATACTAAAAATCTGAGGAAAAGCTTTAAGATTGAAATTAAGTTTAAATCACTCACTCACAAACTTGCTTGGGAGAAATTCAAAAAAGATTCATATACTGTAAACAGAAATCAGAGAGAAATAATTTTTGGATGAAAAAAAATTCGTTCTCTTCTGAAAAATCTTGTTGTTGCCCATTTCAAGAAAATTGAGAAGAAAAATTTTTTTTCCACGGAAAAAGTCATCTTCAGTTCAGGTTCTTCTCTCTGAGGGAAATGATTCTTTTTTGATAATTTTTGGGACAAAATTCTCTTGGCAAATGGCTGAAGCAAATTTTCTTGAACAGATTATTAGATGGGACAATGAAGAAAATTGTTATTAGGAATTGTCAAATTATTGTTTTCGTTACGAAAATCGGAAGGAATCGAAAATTGTGACGTAAAAAAAAAATTGGAGTCGATAAAAATTAGAGTTTTACAAGATTAATTCGTCTGATTTTTTTTTTTTTTGCAGGTGAGG